>Ga0114958_10001499_pt1 | contig 18372 bp, 19 predicted proteins | sample C_130208_EF_Meta_FD_89577 | JGI IMG/M metagenome (GOLD analysis project Ga0114958, IMG submission 89577) | Freshwater microbial communities from Lake Croche, Canada to study carbon cycling - C_130208_EF_MetaG | ecosystem: Environmental > Aquatic > Freshwater > Lake | place: Lake Croche, Canada...
GAAGTCGTACCAGTTGTACAAGAAGTACCAGTCGTACAAGAAGTACCAGTAATAGAACTCTTACAAGAAGTACCAGTAATAGAAGTCGTACAAGAAGTACCAGTCGTAGAAGTCTTACCAGTTGTACAAGAAGTACCAGTAGTAGAAGTTGTACCAGAAGTCGTACCAGTTGTAGAAGTCGTACCAGTTGTACAAGAAGTCGTACCAGTTGTACAAGAAGTCTTACCAGTTGTAGAAGTCGTACCAGTTGTAGAAGTCTTACCAGTTGTAGAAGTCTTACCAGTTGTAGAAGTCGTACCAGTTGTACAAGAAGTCTTACCAGTTGTAGAAGTCGTACCAGTTGTACAAGAAGTCGTACCAGTTTTAGAAGTCGTACCAGTTGTACAAGAAGTACCAGTCGTAGAAGTCTTACCAGTTGTACAAGAAGTACCAGTAGTAGAAGTTGTACCAGAAGTACAGAAAGTAGTAGAAGTCACACAAGTACCAGTTTTACACAAAGTGGTAGAAGTCACACAGATCGTACCAACTGTACCAGAAGTGGTAAAAGTGGTAGAAGTCACACAGATCGTACCAACTGTACCAGAAGTGGTAAAAGTGGTAGAAGTCACAAAGATCGTACCAACTGTACCAGAAATGGTAAAAGTCGTAGAAGTCACGCAGATCGTACCAACTGTACCAGAAGTGGTAAAAGATATAGATGTGGAAGAGGAGGATGTGGAGGATGTGCATGAAAAGAGATTCATGGAAAAAATAAAAGTGATTGAAGAAAAAATAAAAATAGAATCAAAAGAGAAAGAAAAAGAAGTAAAAGATCCAAAACAAATTGAATTTGAAATCCTCATTAAAAATGCAAAACAAAAAATGACAGAAATGGAAGAAATCATCATCTTTTCCGAACATAAAGTCAACCAACTCATTTCAAACTCGAAATTCGCCGAACAAAAAATCAATGAAATTGTCTCAAATGCAAAAATGGCCGAACAAAAAATCAATCAAATCGTTTCAAAACTAAAACCCGTCCCCGAAAAATGTTGTATTATAATTTAAAGAGATAATATCTATATAACTCAAAATAGCTCAATTGGTAGAGCGACGGATTGTAGTTTTCATTCAAATGTCCGTAGGTTCTTGGTTCGATTCCGAGTTTTGAGAAATATTTTACTAGCAAATAAAATATTTAAAGTCTTTCAATTTAGGTCTTTCAATTTAGTTTTCCAGTTTCTTCATATACTCCTCTTGGCTATCCTTAAACAAGGACGAGATAAATCCTTTGAATTCGTTATCCATTTTTTTGATTTTTAAAGGAATGTAACGATATAGAATCTCAAAATCTTTAACGTCACGCTCTCCAAGATTAATCCGTTCACCTTCATAAACAACATTCCAAGAATCTCCCTTTTGTTCCCACGGAAACTCGCCTCGACTGTTCTTGCATATTTTAGCATTGCATGTGTTAAACAGATTGAAAAATTTGTGACCCATATGGTTCGTATTCCAGTAGAGAGCCGTGTGAAAAAGGGTACCATCTTCGTCAACCTTATCCAAAATATATTTCATATCTTCAGAACACGTTAAAATTTCTATAGTTTGTTCGTAATCGCCTACCATGCATAGATATTTCAACAAAAAATGCGTGAAATCGAGAGTAGTCATCTTCTCCTTCATTTTCACCATATTCTCGACTAAATTGTCACCCCAGAGAGATGCAAAAGATTCTTGAGCTTCAAACGGTTGCATTTTGTTTCTTTTTTTTGATTTTTCTTTTTTAATTAAATCAATTTTACAAATAGATTATCTAAAATTGATTTTTTGTATCAAAATGGAATTGAAAAAAAATGTCGATTCCATCGCCAATCATAATACCCAATGAATTCAAAGAGATAATACAAGAAAAACAAACTGAAATGACAAAATTCACATGGGATTTTGCAGTCGACGACTCTTACCAAAAATTAACTAAAATCACGAGAGGATCCAAATCAACCATTTTTTCAGCTTTTCATGTCATTCACGGGTACGTTATCGTCAAGGAATACAGAGATATCTACATTGAACGTGCGGCATACGAATCGGAAATATTAAAAGTTTCGGAGTCTGCTCCAATTGTCTATGATACGTGGGTATCCCGACATGGAACATTCAATATTGCAATGGAGGAAGTTTCGTGTAATCTTTATGAATGCCTGGCTTATTTTGGGATGAAAACGTCTGAAAAAATTGTATTTATCAAAAATTTATTTGGAGCCTTACGAGACTTGCATAAAAAAGTGGTTCATTTTGACTTGAAACCTACGCATATCGGAATCTTACAAAAATTTGGGTGCAAATTACTTGACTTTGGTCTCTCTGAACATTTGAATGTCGAGTCGAATGAAATGAAAATGTCTCCTTTTTATCGCGCGCCCGAATGTTACCAGATGCAAATGTCCGAAAAATCTGATATTTGGAGTCTAGGATGTATTTTGTGGGACATTGCAACTGAAAATCCGGACGAACCCTTATTCAAAGACATCGATTCCGAGTTTGATTCTGTAGAACCCATTTTGAAAGCTATTTTGACGGGCATTGAATGTCTCAAACTAGGAAAATCGCCTTTTATGCAAAAAATGTTCGATACCATTTTAAAGTGTCTCAAATACAACCAACATGATCGTCCGTCCGCACAAGAATTGGTGGACGATTGGGCCGATTTAGATGTTTAAATTAATTTAAACATCTCATATTTTTCTAGTTGAATGATGGCATTATTATGCAATTCGGTCGCATATTCTTTCGCAAAATCGTCAATGTAGCCATCTTTAATTAAACGCAATACTCGTTTGTTAAAAACATCAAACATATGTAAAATTCCTTCTTGTCTTGTCCCACCACAATGAACTTTAAAAGCAATGCATCGTTCTAAGTCGTAACTGCACAATAGATCGCTGTTTCGAACAATGTGGTAACACATCTCGGTACTTTTATCAAAAAATGTGGGATAACCATCTGTAACCACTTTTGAGTAGGACATTGTTATAATAATAAAAACAATTTGGTCAATCATATCCATGTCTACCTTTTGCGTCTTTAAAAATTTCCGAATTCTTTCGATTCCTTTTTTTTCGTCCATGTACTTTTTGTCGCACATGTCGTGCAGAAGACATGAGAGTTTGATGATTTGACATTCTCTGTAATTCATTTTTACATCTTTAGTGATTTTGAGACTCCAGAACAAAGTTTTGATGGCATGATCAAGTCCATGACTTTCATCAATATGGTACAATCTGCATGTATAATCAATAAAATTTAAAATCTGTTGCATTTTTATTACTATTTTTAGTGTTTATTACAGTTTAGCCATTTTACAAAATTAATTTTATTTAATTAAAAAGTGATTAAATAAATGATAATTAAGAGATCAAAGTTATTGGATTGTATCAAGATTGTATTTAATATTTCTCTTTGTCATTTATCAAACGCCGAATTAAAAGAATGGCTAAAATTGAAAAAAAACGAAAAAAGCGACACAAACGATAAATACAAAATGATCACTAAATATCGATGTGAAAAAAGTGCAAACGGGTTTGATTTGTCCATTCTTAAATTCGCCATTCACTACCAGTAACAGTAAACAGGATACGTATTATGCTACTTTCAACGATCAATTATATTTTGTCAAGGGACCGTTTAGTGATCGAAAAATAGTTGATACTTACATCGATTTCCAAAAAGAAAAAAAAGAGCGCGGATTTCCTTACTTGGAAGCATATTGTATCATGATTTATCCAGATCGATGTAGACCTGACGAAATTCCGATCGGATATCGCAGAAGTATCGATCCGTCTAAAAAATACCCCTTTTTAATTTCAAAAAGTTTATTTTCACTTGACAGTCTAAAAACCAAACAACATGAATCCAAAAAATGGCCTGTAACAACCGTTGTAGACGACCGAGAGACAGAAGGAATGCGAGTTAATGTGTACGAATTAAAAGGGCAGATGATGATTGATTATCTCAATGCTCTGGCGTTTCGACTGGAATTCAATATCGGGGATTTTGCTGATAGAAATTTCTTGAAAATTAGCGACGTGTCTGGAAATCGGGTATTATCTGTCGACGAAGAAATCGTATCAAAAAAAGTGGATTTGAAATCACAATTGAGAGACAAATATGATTATGTAAAAAAATCGGTCGAAGACTATAAAGATCGTTTGCATCCTATATCCATTAAATTTTTATCCGAATGAAATTTTTGAATTTACAAAAATTTCCAGTTTATTTGAAAGATTTATTTGGTATTGATCTGGATTTTAATCCCCATTGCCTCCAATTCCTGGAACAATAATTTGGCGCAATACGGAATATTCGTCCGATTCACTTGTCCATTCTTGCACATCCGACACGCTACCGCCGATGACAAAATGTTTCCGCAATTCTCGCATACGTTCACCTGGTACTGATCGCTCATATCAAACAAGGTCTCTTGGATGAACGCCGCCCCGCCATGACTAATCAACGCATCGCGCTCCATCTCTCCCACACGAAGCCCGCCTTCCCTTGACCTCCCCTCGCTCGGTTGGTGATGCATCATGGTCACATTTCCAGTCGACCGAGAATTGCCGGTCCATACCGCCTTCCCATTCCTTCGTACGTAGAAACGTTGGTTCGGGACTTCAATGCATACGACATGGCATTTTTCTTCGGTCAACATTTCATATTGCTTTTCGCCATTGTTCACCGTCAACGACCGATTCGCGTCGATCATGTAGATGAACACGTTTGATTTATGCAGAATCCTGTACGCGTATCCGGCGTGCAGACACAAGTGCTGGAATTGGTCCGATAAGATTTTTGATTTGGTGTAAAACACGCCCTGGTTACTCATTGTCATGTATCGAATCAGTAATTCTGTTTGCGTTTTGCTGAATTCAAAGACATATTCTGGCAATTTGTTCAAATCAAAGTCTGTAACGATCAAATCTCCGTAATATGAATATTCAATGTCCAATTTATTCAACAAACCAATGTAAATATGGGGATAAATAAAGTATTCTTTTGAAACATTCATTCCGAGAACTCCAATCCATAGATTCATATCGTAATCTTTGTATTGGTAGTCTTTTTGTTTCCAGATCGCATCTTGTTTGTAGGTGACCTTCTTACCAACCAATTCTTCCGCCAATACAAACTCGTATTCGTTCCGTTTAACCCACATGCGATGATTTCCTGTCACTTTCAGGTCAACCGCAGAGTTGGTGATGGTATACATAATCCCGTTGTAATCGGGGTAACTGAATGTATTGATCGGACATTGGTATTCCAAGACGGTGTCGTTCAATGTTGCGACTTTGTCGTTGGTTGTCACCTCCAAAATCGGTTTCCAGCCGTCCAATGTCAAGACTTCATGATCTGTTGTCAAACAGTGAATCTTATCTGCGACCATATGTTTCAATCGTTGGTAATACGTCGGTCCAATAAATAATTCTGAATCCAACATTTCTCCTGTAAATCCGTTGTACAACTTCTCATTTCCGTAACGCTGGAATCCGTAGGCTTTCAACATCTTTGAAATTCCCTCAACTGGATCAATACTCTGTTCCGTAAACGCCGTCGCATCCCCAAACTCCCCACTAAAACTCGCAACTTTTCCATAAAGACATTCAACCAGCTGTGAGGTCGTCATTCTCGACGGCTGACTATGCGGATTCATGAGTAAATCAGGGGTAATGCCATCGGAAGTAAATGGCATATCTTCTTGTGATAATAAAAGTCCACACACACCTTTCTGTGATGACCGACTTGCGCATTTATCACCCACTTCAGGGATCCGCATTTGACGAATTTTTACCTTTACCATAAAATATCCTTCTTCGTTAAGTCCCGTCCAGATATTGTCGACAATTCCGTCTTCTCCCGACGAAATCGCCAATGAACAATCCATTTTTTCTTCTTGGTCCTCTTTCTGAACTTTTGTCAACGTTTTTCCAACAATAATATCACCCTTATATACCGGAACACCTTTCTTTACGATTCCGTCCGGTCCCAATTTGCTATAATTCATCGTTTTGTTTTGAGAAGCTAGTGGTGGAACCTCAATCTTTTCAAAACTACAGTTCGTTTTCTTTTTCTCTTCGTAGGACAAGGTCCGGTATGCGGTAGTTACAAACATTCCTCGATCGACCGACGATTTATTTAATATGACTGAATCTTCTTGATTCCAGCCTCCATAACATGCAATTGCAACGATGGGGTTGCATCCGGTTAACATTTCATCGTAATGCAACATTTTATTGTATTTGGTTTCGACTAAGGGTTTTTGGGGGTAATGCATTACGTGCGTAATCGTATCAAAACGTTGTCGGTGAGAGAGTGCGTAAACGCCAAGTGCTTGTTTCATCATACTCGCTTCGTAAACAAGTCGAGGACAATTATGTACGCAAAAATTGGCACAAATAAAACTTTGATTAGGAGAATCAATTGTAATATCACAAATCTCATTTTCAGGAGATACGATTTTTGATACCAATTGCATAAATAAAGTCGATTCTTTCCGAAGCATTCCTTCCCCTTTCTCATTCGTCATTGAAATACCAACAAGTGTCGAATTTACGTGAATATCTTCCAATCGTTTCCACCCTTCCGATGTCATAAATTGATGATCAAAAGTTGCTTGGATTTGATGACCGGTGATTGTAGTAACTTTATACATTTTTTTTGTCGTTTTATTGGAATACGTATGGGATACTGCCGCAATTGTTTGTACTTGCGTTTCGGGGTCAAATGTAATGACATGATCGCCGACTACAACATCACAAATGGGTTTAGTCGTTCCATCTGCCATGTATACAGGTTCATTTTTAAAAATACACTGGTTATGTTCGGGGTACGGAATGACGGCCGAGCAGACACCGAGCATGGTACTGGGGTGGATTTCGCAGTAGGTGTAAGGTTGGTGGGAATGGTTGATGAGATCGACGGGGTACATGGCGATGAGACTTTGTTCGACTTCGTTGCAGTCGGCGTAGCGAATGACATCGTTTTCGATGAGTTCATTCCAACTCATAATCATATTTTCTTTGGTCAAAGCCGGTTTCATTTTCAAGACATTGATTAGAGGTCGCATGAATCGTCCATGGTCACAAAAAACTCGCAATTCATGTTCGTCTTCTTCTTTGGTGAATGAGACTTGGTCGCTGAATAATTGTTGTTCGTATTTCATGTTGCGCAGATATTTGTAACATTCATCAAGATCGTCGGTTAATCCGATCAATGTTCCGTTGACGTAGACCATATTCCATTTCTTTGGTTGTTTGAAATATTGGTCGGTGGAGACGATAAAAGGGCACGATTCGACCGTTTTGCGGACCAAGATGGTATTGCATCCTACCGTCAATTTGGAGAGCAAAGCGAAATTTTTAATGATACCGATTCCTTTCCCTTCAGGTGATTCGATCGTGTCGATAAAGAAACATTGAGAGGTATGAATTTGCCGGATTTTCACATTCTTCCCTTCTTTTCCGATAGGGATTACGATACGACGTAAATGGGAGATGGTGGCGGGGTAGGTCAATCGACTCATGATTTGACTGACACCGGTGCGGACGTACGTATTTTTTTGCGCGCCCCAATTTCCGGTGGCCATAGGGCTCTTGATGGCGGTGGTGATGCTATTGGTTCGAGAGATGGCGGTGATGACATCTTGCCGTTTCTCGAGGTACTTTTTCAGGTTGTCGCAGTAACGTTTGAGACACATACGGAATAAATCGCCCAATAAGACACCAGGACCTTCAATGCGCTTGATGGATACATTATCACGATCTTCGTACATTCGGGTGCCGGTGCAGACACGGAATAATTTATTGATCATTGTACCGAGCAAGATGCCTTTCTCGAGATTGGTGGAGATGCCCATGTGAGGGAACAATTCGTTTTCAATGACTTGTGTGGTATAATGAATTCGACGTTCTTCACTATCTTCGACTTTTTGGATTGACGATTTGCTGATGTATTTGATGGCTTTTTCGGGCGTGTTGTACATGATACTTTCACGGATCATTCGTTCGGTATGCCGGTATTCTTCGGGGGTGGATGGGTTGATGAGCTCGACGATTTCTTCGTTGGAGAAACCGAGGGCTTTGAATACAGTTCCAGCCAAAACCTCTTTTGACATGTAAGGTAACGAGAAACAGCAATTTCGCAGGTCTTTGTCGATGGTGGCTTTTAAAAGGATGCTGTGTCCGGTTTCTTCGGACATGCTACGTATTTCGGCAATGTGGGGGTATTTTTCAGAGTTGCTTTCAAATAAGTAAATTTGGTTGTAATTGAGACGTTCTTGGCAGATTAAAGCGCGTTCTTTTCCGTTAACGATGAAATAGCCTCCAGGATCATTTTCGCATTCACCTTTTTCGATGCATTCGTGCATGGACAGACCGTACAAATTGCATCGCGAGGATCGTACCATGGTTGGGAGACGGAGCAGGAATACTTTGGGGTGGTTGATGACGTTGACTTTTTCTCCTTTTTCAAAGAATTCTTCCTTAATGTCGACAAAAATGGGGGAGTCGTATGTGATATCGCGCATACGTGCTTCGTTGGGGGTGATGTATTTCAATTTTTGTTCTTCGATGATGGATGCGCGTTCAAAGTAGACTTGGCCGAAAGTTGCGGTGTAAGAAGAAGTTTTTGTTTCGATGGAGATGGAGGTGGTTTCATCGAAGATTTTTTGGATGGTATGGTGAACGAAATGTTCGTAGGATTCAAATTGGTGTGGAATGGGTCCTTTTTCACAGAAATATTTCTCAATGATAGAAAAATGGTCGGTTTCAGATGAGAAAGGGAAATTCATGGTTTAAGTTTTTGTATTTTTTTATTAAAAAAATCATTTTTAATAATTTTACGGCTTTTTATGGGTATTTTTACGTTAATTTTTACGCATTTTACGGGGTTTGACACTTTGTGTTTTTACGGATACTTTACGGGTACTTTTGGAACTTTTTGTACTTTTTCGGGCACTTTTTGTACTTTTTCGGGTACTTTTTGCACTTTTTCGGGTTTTTACGGAAACTTTAGGGGAATTTTTGCGTACACTTTTACGTATACGAGATTTGAATTTGTACAGAATTTTTAGTTTGGCTTTTTCTTCCGGTGTATAATATTCGTCAATTATTTCACCTATTTCTTGTGTAGTAAGTGGTGTATGTATACTAAATGGAGCCTTATCAAAAGTTTCAAGAAAACTTTTTTTAGAAAATTCAAATTCTTTTTCACCTTTCAATTTTGATTTTTCTAAAACAACTTTACAGGTCTGTGCAGCTGACGGTTTATTTCCGGTTCGTTGTAAATATTCATCTTTCCATTGTTCTACTTCTTCGCCTAATTCTTTGAATGTTTTGTCAAACTTGACATATTGCTCGGGTGTCAAAGTTTCTAGATATTGTGACATTTTATTTTAAGACAATTTAAAATTTAAAAATTATAATAAAGATGTATTCGAATTTATCATATGGAGGACAGGAAAGATGGACACCGATCTCAAAAAATCTCCAGCCGATGAATCGTCAGCCCCAAGATATCGAATTTATCAATCGTTTGGGGTTGACGCCGATGACAGACTATCATCTCAAGAAAAGTGGCGGGGAGGAGACGTATGTCTACGGATGGGATTCTCGGATGGTTGACGCGAGAGGTATGCGACTGGAACTGGACCAGCCTGCTAAAGTAGGCGCGGTGGATATGGACGACGTCTACAAAATCGACAATTCGGGGTATGGCGGGGTCTACGCGGATTACACAAAGATGAACAATGGGCAAATTGCGTACTATGTTGATAAGAGCATTTCACAACCGTTTTTTGATCCGGTGTATACATTGACGTCGACGGTGGACAAACAGATCTTGTTGGATCCGATGACGAATCCGAAACCGGATTATTCAAAGAGCGTCAATTCGACTTTGAATAGTGTGGTGAACGACCAGTATGCGCGCGACCAATTGTCGTTTCGAGAGGAGTTGATGAGTAGACAACAGAATTTGTACAACCGAACCAGCTGGACAAATCGTTGGGTGAAAAATTGACAATAAAATTGGTAAAGCGTAGAAAAGATAATTTTAGTTTGGACCACATGCTGCTTTATTGTAATCGGCTTGTGACCCATCTTGTGGTACGGGAGTATTTCCAGGAACGTATTGGGCGCAGACAGATGCATTACTGACCAAGTCGGATTGGTACAAATCGTGATAACAGTGTTGACAACCTTCTGCATCTTCTATCATTGACAATTCGGTACACATTTCTTGTTGCGTTGATGGATCTCCATTTTTCAAGAGAAATTTGGTACATTTTACGTCAAGATCGTTGTTTTGGTTATCACACAGAGAATCTGCGTAATAACAACTGTCACAAATGAATGGGGTAGGGTTGGGTGCTGGAGTGGGAACAGGAGTAGGATTGGGTGCGGTATTGTTTGTACTGGGCGCGCCTTTGGCTAGTGGATTGTTGGATTTGGAAGATTTTTTGTAAAAAGATAATCCGATAACGATCGAAGATATGAGGACGATTCCTACTAAAATGATTTTTTCGTGCTTTAATAACGACATTTTATAATAGTAATTATAAAATTTTTATTTTTTTTGGTATTGGAAATTCAAATCTTGGTTCAGATTGATGCATTTGGATCCGGAAGTGGGATTGTAGGCAAAATCAAGATTTGCGTAGGGGTAGGGAGTTTGTTGGTCGCACAATAATTGTCGGTCGACACGGTCAAAGCCGCAGTTGGGAGGGTAGGCGCCTTTATTTGTGGAGTTTGACATTCCTTGAGCCATTTTGATGGATTGGACGGTGGGATTTAATTGGTAACTGATGTTGGTGTCGATGGTTTGGGTGGCGGGAAAAGTTGGGCGGTCGTTGGGTGCCATCATGGAAACGAGGGATTGGGGGTAGGTTTTAACATAATTTATGCAATTGTACTGGTTGATCATATCTTTGTCATGTTGAGTACGTTGATTCATTAAACTAAGATAAACTTCGTCATCTTGATTTTTGCAAGTCATTTATTAAAAGAAGAAAAGAAAAAAAAAAGTTATCAATATTTTTCGACCGTAAAAAATTCGATTTCGTACAAAAGTTGTTCATTGAATGGTTGCAAGGAATTAGGTTCTCGATTGTATACTACGATTTTTTCAAGATCTTTATCGATTCGCATGAATTGTGTATTGTTCTTGTATAGGAAACGTTGGAATAATTTGGACATTGTTTTTTGCGCGTTTGAATAAGATGTCGCGTAAAAGTACCGCTTTTTATTTTCAAAAATTAGATAAATTTCTTGCGATTCCTCACTTTCCGTCTCCTCTTCATCGCCTTCTTCTTCGTCATCGCCTTCTTCTTCGTCATCGCCTTCTTCTTCGTCATCGCCTTCTTCTTCGTCATCTTCTTCGTCATCGGCTTCTTCATCGGCTTCTTCATCGGCTTCTTCGTCATCGTCATCGCCTTCGTCATCGCCTTCTTCGTCATTGCCTTCTTCCTTATCGCTTTCTTTTGGTTTGACACTTTGAAGTAAAGTTTTTAGTAGTCCCCCGAATAAGTTCGAGATGATATCATTTGGATTTGGGTGTAAAATGTTATTTACGAAATTTCCAAAATCGTTTACTTCCCCAGGAACAGGGACCTGTACATGTACTTCCTCCGCTTCCTGTACCTCATCTTTCACCGAAGTTTCGGCCTCTTTTACTTCAGGTTCGGGGATAGGATCCTCTACTTCTTCTGGTAATTTCGGTTCAGATAGTTCTGATTCTGAATCATTCTCGTTCTCGTTCTCACTTACAAATTCAAATTTTTCGTACGACATTTTTATCTTTAATAAAAATGTTCATTTTTAAATTACAATTTAATTAGCTGACGGATTTGCGTTTTTACAATCATCCAACGTTTTATATTTTCCGGCAGGATCCTGAACACACTGGCCTGGCATATTTCTGCTAAGTTGTACGTAAGTATAAGGCATAGGGGGAGGTGCAGGCGGGAGTCCACCAGGACCTAACGGTCTTCGTTTTCCGTCAGGACCGAGAGGGTTAGGTACCAACGTTTGCATACAGGCAAGTTCGTTGGAATAAACTGTGTCTTTGTCACCAGTCTTTCCGTGGGGTGCTTCGTTTACCTTGACACACGTTCCATTTTGGACTTGAAACCCAAATTGGCCGCCAATGTTTGGCTTGTACATCAACAAGCTAACAATTAAGCAAACTACCAAAATTCCAACAAATACGAGAAGATATTTTTCTACGTCGCTCATCATTTATATATTATTTTTTTTTTTAAATTTAACTCAGATATTCTAAAATTGGTATAACATCGTATTTATCTTTGTAAACTGATGGATTGATTTGGAGATTTGAATAATCCGCGAAAACCAACCTTACGTATCCATCTGGATCCACGCTTACCATCAAACCATTTTCTAAATTCAAACTGCCATAATCAATCTTGTATTTGCAGAATAGGTCTAATGTATCAAGTAATTGTTGACGCAACAATTTAAAATCGGTCTTGTACTTTTTTAGGGGTACAGCGTCCACTTTTTCACGGACGTACGATTTTTCGAATAAGCAGTATGCTTTTAACAAATTCGGCGATTTCAATGGATTGATGTACTTTTTCATATGATAAAATTCTGTCAACATATCATAAGAAGGTTTCGTAACGAGTTCAAATTTACCTTTTTTCAAATAAGTACTAAACATTGCTATACATTTTTGATCCGTCGTTTTCGTCATTAAATCGTAAATGTCGTTTTTATCACACAATAAAAAGATATCATGTGTTAATGTATGTTTTTTAAATACGAATTTTCTGTATGTTTCATCGATTTTTACCAATTCTGTTTCTTCTAATTCGATACCGATTTTCTTCATATTTTGGGCAAAAAGATTGAAATCTATTTTTTCCACCAAACCGATTAATCTACCTCCTTCTTTTAGATTATCGACATCTTTTTCGCTATTAAAAAAGACAACGTCTGCATTATTTCCAAATGTGCAATTTATGTCTTTAAAGATAGTCTGGTCTACAGAAAAAACGGTTTTATTTTCGCAATATTTTATTAGCATATCGTTTCTGATTTTTTCGTATTGTTCGATGAATTTGTGCTTTGGATTTAATAAGGCCAACAATTGTTTGGAATCGAACGTGTTTTCTTCAAAGCTTGGTTTTTCGTTGACGGGGCGAACCAAATTGAAATCGGAATTGAATTCGTAGACATCATTTGTCAATTTTGTGCGACTTTTGTACTCCAACAATGGCGTTTTTCCGTATGAATCTTTTTGTGTACGAATACACATTTTGTAAAAGAAAAAGGTTTCAAAAAGTCCGTTTACTTTGATTGACATTTCGCCGTTATAAATTGCGCGAAGATAATATACTTTTTCAAATTTCCACTTTAAAATTGGTAGAGACGGGTTTTCTGGGAGATAAAGCAAGTCTTTTTTCTGTTTGAGGATTTTTTGGGTGGCGTTTAGTAAATCTGCACTGAATTCTTTCATTTCAAAAGGCGAAATTTCAGCGGCAAGACGTAAACGTTCTGATAAAACTTTTGTAGACACATTTTCTCCCTTATACATATAACAATCAAATGTGTAATATTTATCAGTGAATTGTGTATTCAAAACACATTCAAACAAATTGGTGGATTTTCCGATGTAATTGATTTCATTTTTGATAGAATACATTTCTCCATTAAAAGTGTAAACCAATTGTTGTGTTCCATCTGAACTTGTGACTTGATAACCAACCATTTCAGTGGAAACATTTACAGGATGAAATATGTCTTCAAAGTTTTTGATTTTGCGGCGTATTATGTTTGAGTGTCCGATGGTAATATTGCTTTTGAAATCCAATAGTGAAAGTGAATCTTGTAAGACTTGTGGAGTTAGTTTTTGGATATCAAACACGATTTCGAATACAGGACGTTCGCCTGTAGTGAATACGTAGGTGAATCCATTGTCTTTGTATTCACATATTTCTTGAACTACCGTTTTTTTCAATTGACCGTTCATTGCACAATTGACTTGTACTTCTTGGCTGTAAGAATAAAAAAGAGTGAAATCGGTGTAATGATTTCCAAACACTTCAATGTTATTTTCAATCATGCATTTATTATTTATTTCGTAGTACAATATGGTTAACATTCCGGTTTTTGCAGAATAATGATTAATTGTACGTTTGAGTGGTTGCGAAATTCCGTATTTTTGTTGACATTTTTCTTTTAATTGTTGAAATTCTGTTAAGGGCAAACGTTCTCTTCCACTTACTTTTTCAACACAAATTTTAAATAATGGCGTGCTTTTTTTTGAAAGGGTTTCTTTTTTTTCTTTTATAAAATGTAAAATTTGTTCGTCGATATAAATCATTTTATAATTTTATTATAAGTGTTTTAAAGTATTTTTTATTTTTTATTATATAAAAATGTATCGTTTTTCCGTAGAAGATGATTCAGTACCCGAATTACTCGGAGCTGTTCGCAAATCTCCACAAGCCTCTCCACAAGCCTCTCCTAAAGCTTCTCCCAAAGCTTCATCTGCCGGCAAGTCCCCTGTGGCCGAAGCTCCTGCTCGCAAAGCCCGTAAGTCTCGCAAGTCGGCGAAGTCGGCGAAAGTTCGCAAGTCCCGCAAGTCTGCGAAATCACCGAAAGTTCGTAAGTCGGCAAAGTCTGCAAAATCACCGAAAGTTCGTAAGTCGGCAAAGTCAGCGAAGTCACCGAAAGTTCGTAAGTCGGCCAAATCCCCGAAATCACCCAAAGTTCGCAAGTCCGCTCGCAAGGCAGTTCGTAAGACCCCTAAACTACAAAAATTGTTCGATGAATTAGCTGCCATGCCGAAAGATGAAAAGGAAATGTCTAAATCAGAAGAAATGTCTAAATCAGAAGAAATGCCAAAGGAAGCTCGCAAGTCTGCCCGTAAGTCCGTTCGTAAGTCTGTCCGCAAGTCCGTTCGTAAGTCCGTTCGTAAGTCTGTCCGCAAGTCTGCCCGCAAGTCGGTTCGCAAGTCTGCCCGCAAGTCTGCCCGCAAGTCGGTTCGTAAGTCTGCCCGCAAGTCGGTTCGTAAGTCGGTTCGTAAGTCCGCTCGCAAGTCGGTTCGTAAATCCGCCCGTAAGTCCGCTCGCAAATCGATGAAGAAGTCGATGAAGAAGTCGATGAAGTCTGCCCGTAAGTCCACTCGCAAGTCTGTCCGCAAGTCGGTTCGCAAGTCTGCCCGCAAGTCTGCCCGCAAATCCGCTCGCAAGTCGGTTCGCAAGTCTGCCCGCAAATCCGCTCGCAAGTCGGTTCGCAAGTCTGCCCGCAAATCGATGAAGAAGTCGATGAAGAAGTCCATGAAGAAGTCCATGCGCAAATCAGCTCGCAAGTCGGTTCGCAAGTCCGCTCGTAAAATGGCTTAATTAAAAACTAACAAAATTAAATTCAATTTAATTTTTATTAAATAAATGAAGGAAGTGATTATACTAATACTATTGCTGTGTATCACCAACACTGTATTACTAATTATTCAAATGAATAAAAAAAGCAAGGAAGGTTTCGAAGTTGACCGTACCAGTACAAGAGTAGGTCCTTACGAAGGCATTACCTCATGTTCAAGTTGGGGAGTAAGAAATGTGCACGACTCAAACCGTCCAATTGGAGACGACGCTTTTATTTTCAACGGTTTCAATAAAAATGCAGAAATGAATATGCCAAAAGATATGAAAGAAGATCACCAAAAATTCAAGCAAAACAATCCGCAACAAATTGCACAAGACATGAATTTGTATGGAGATGGAAAGAATGGTCAACAATGGGGATGGACAAAACCGTGGCCGAATTGGACCGGAAAACTCGACCATACTTCAAAAGAAGTCCAATGTGCCGTTGATGTATCCGCGCTAGAGGATAAATTAATGGGAGATGCATTGTTTGGACATGATACAGGTGTTTCTGATGATCTTAAACAAGATGCATTTTGTAACTGCGATAACACATTTAAACCAAACCCTCAATACGCAGAAGAGATGAAACAATATAATTCGTATTGTCGAAAGTAAGAGACGTTTTGCGGATACAAAAAAATGAAAAATGTATGACAAAAGTGCAAATAAAAAAAAATAATAAATAAATGGATAAATATCAACTAGCCAAACAAAAAGGAATTTATCAGATTGACAATCGTGATAAAAAAATAAATAATCATGTTGCTATTTTTGATATTGATGACACTATTTTTAATACAAAAACCAACAAATTAATTGAACCTATACACGAACTTTATCAGTACGCATTAAAAAATAATGTTTATGTCATTTTTATTACAGCAAGAGATGGTTCCGGAATAAACAAAGACTTATCCATCCAACAACTAAAATCACTTGGCCTTTCATACGATTTACTTTATTTTCGACCTCCTTACATGGAAGTGAAAAAATACAAAAAATATGCGAGAAAGAATGTAATTGATACAGGTTACAAACCCTTGTTTTCGATTGGTGACATGCATTGGGATATAGGCGAATACGGTGGTTTTGGAATTCTGATTTAATTTTTTTTTATTTTACTTATATAAAAAATGGATAATGTATGCGCAGACCAAAAAACTTTTAATAAGGCAGTACGAAATGCCGTAAGACATCTTGACGATGATGACAACGTGAAAAACCAATCTTCGAAATTAATCGTTGCACTTATTATGCTCACTTTTTATTTCTGGGCGATTCTATTGGCAATGCGGGTAACTGATCCCCAACACCGCGTTTTGCACGTCGTGTTTGCTCTTTGCACTGGACCTCTCTACGTCCTCGCCTATTATTTGGGCATGATGGATATCGAAATGAAGTAAAAATTTTCAAATTTTAAAAATTTTTAATGAACCGATTTACGAGCCGATTTCTTGGCTTTCTTCTCTGCTTTCTTCGCTGATTTCTTCGCTGATTTCTTCGCTGATTTCTTCGCTGATGTGATAGCCATTTGGTGGTCGTATTCTTCTTTTGTGACGAATTTCGTGAGTTTGGTATCACAATCTTCGCATTTTGATTTGAGGGTGTGTACCATACGTCCGGTTTTTAGTGTGTACGTTTTTGGTTTAACAATAGATGTTTTTTTTGCGCATTTGCATTTTACACAGTAAAATTTAGTTGTCATTTATTAAAGGAAATAAAAATTAAAAATGATATTTTCAAGATAAAACATCTTGAAATAAATGATGTTATGGAATGCTGTAAAAAATAATAAAATTAATACCGTGAAAACTCTTTTGGAAACAAAAACCGATTCCAAAGAATCAATCCGATTTTCATTTGATTATGCCTGTGAAAAGGGATTTGTCGAAATTGTCGAAATGTTACTAGCAGATGACCGCGTTGACCCGACAACAGGATGTGTCCTATACGAAGAAAACGATTCGATCAAGTTAGCGTCTCATTATGGACAGACACAAGTTGTACGTTTACTATTGAAAGATGGGAGGGCAAATCCGGCCGCTGAAAATAATTTTGCGATACGTATGGCGAGTCGATATGGATTCGCTGATATCGTGCGTTTGTTACTGGCTGACGAGAGGGTTGATCAAACCGCAGACAACAATTTTGCGATACGTATGGCGGGAAGGTTTGGGCATGTGAAGGCCTACAACTTACTTGATATCAGACAAGTTTTTAACAATTTTCGAGAACAAAATGATTTGGAATCGGCATTGTATTTGAGAGAATATAGAGATATTTTGAAATATGAACAGAAAAAAGATCTTCATTTGTTTCTTTCGCATAGCTACAAGAATCTTGTACATTTTCGTGGTTTACCTTTTGAACTTGTTTTGCTAATTTTTGAATTTTAATTTACAAATAATTAAAATGTTAGTCTTAATTAAAAATGTACTGTGATAGCTGTGGATACAAACACTACAAAGAAAATGTCGTTGCCCATAAAAGAAAAGCCCCCGTTGTAAAGGATGAAAAAGACGTAAAACCCGTAAAGGTTGAAAAGGGTGAAAAGAAACGAAAAGTTACAAAGGATGAAGTGGAAGAAAAGAGAGACAGAGTTGGTTATCTACAAGAAGAACTTGATAAACTACATCAAGAAGATGATGATATTCGTGAAGAAATCGATAGATATAGAGAAGAAAATGATAAAATGGGATCTCAAAAAATAGATTTGAAAGAAACGCTTCAATATCTTGATAAACTCTACGGACAAGAACAATTAGAAAAAGAAAAATATCTGCGCGAAAACGCTACCATATACGACTACTACAAAGACCCCCAATTCAAAAGCAAAAAAAGCAAGAACAAAAGTAAGACTAAAAGCAAAAGCAAAAGCAAGAGTAAAGTAAAAAATAGTAAAAGCAAGAGCAAAGTAAAAAAGAGTAAAGTAAAAAATAGTAAAA
>Ga0114958_10001500_pt1 | contig 18370 bp, 19 predicted proteins | sample C_130208_EF_Meta_FD_89577 | JGI IMG/M metagenome (GOLD analysis project Ga0114958, IMG submission 89577) | Freshwater microbial communities from Lake Croche, Canada to study carbon cycling - C_130208_EF_MetaG | ecosystem: Environmental > Aquatic > Freshwater > Lake | place: Lake Croche, Canada...
GCTACAGATTTAACCGTTGAACTAGCTAAAGAAGCGACTGCAGCAGAAATTAATGCCGCAATGAAGGCAGCTTCACTAGGTGAACTCAAGGGCTTCCTTACTTACACCGAAGATCCAATTGTGTCGTCCGACATCGTTACAGATCCATCATCATGTATTTTCGATTCAGGTTTGACCAAAGTTATTGGCAATCAGGTCAAGGTCGTTGGTTGGTATGACAACGAATGGGGTTATTCAAACCGCCTTGTTGATCTCATTGCACATGTTGGCAAATCTCTCTAATGGCGGATCTTGCAACTATTGATGTAGCTGGTAAGCGGGTCTTTCTTCGCTGTGATCTCAATGTTCCTTTGAAAGAAGGAGTCATTAAAGATGATGGTCGAATTAAGGCGTCGCTTCCTACTATTCAATTGCTACTTGGAAAAGGGGCTTCGTTAGTAATTGCGGCACACTTAGGCCGACCTAAAGGTGAAGCAAAGCCCGAACTCTCTTTAGCACCAGTTGCACAGCGTTTAGGAGAACTACTGGGACAGGAAATTATTTTCCCTGGCGAAGTTCTAGGCACACAAGTAAGTGAAGCAGCAACTGCGCTTCAACCTGGACAGATACTTTTGCTAGAAAATATTCGCTTTGATGCGGCAGAGACTAGTAAAGAAGAAAGTGAGCGCGCAGCTTTCGCGGCGCAGTTATCAAAACTAGCCGATGTCTATGTTGGTGATGGTTTTGGCGCGGTACACCGCAAACACGCATCGGTTTTTGACCTACCTAAACTAATGCCACATGCTGCTGGAACTTTAGTTGCCGCTGAAGTTGCGGTTCTTAAAAAACTTACCGTAAATCCAGAACGTCCTTATGGGGTTATTTTGGGTGGAGCCAAAGTTTCGGACAAACTAGGCGTTATTGAAAATTTATTGAGCAAGGTTGATGTTCTAGCTATTGGTGGCGGAATGGTCTTCACTTTCCTGAAAGCTCAAGGCAGAGAAATAGGTACGTCACTGGTTGAAATTGAAATGTTAGATGTGGTTAAAGCCTTAATCGCTTCTGCTGAAAAAAACGGCGTCAAACTTATTCTTCCGACCGACATTGTTGTTGCTCCTACTTTTTCAGCTGATGCACCACCAACCCTTGTAAATGCTAATGCAATTCCAGCTAACCAAATGGGATTGGATATTGGTCCAATATCTGCGGCGGCTTTTGCCGTTGAAATTGAAAAGTGTAAAACCGTATTTTGGAATGGCCCCATGGGTGTTTTCGAATTTGCGAATTTTGCTGCTGGAACTAAAACTGTTGCAACTGCCTTAACTAAAGTTTCGGGCATTTCTGTTGTAGGCGGGGGAGATTCAGCTGCGGCCGTTCGAGCTCTTGGTTTTGCTGATACTGATTTCGGTTATATTTCAACTGGTGGTGGGGCATCACTAGAATACTTAGAGGGCAAGGAACTTCCTGGCCTTCAAGCACTTGGCTTATAGGGAGCATCAATGCGTAAACCATTAATGGCTGGTAACTGGAAGATGAATCTCAATCATCTTGAGGCGATCGCAGTTGCGCAAAAACTGGTTTATTCATTAGACGATAAAGACTATGACGCTGTTGATGTTGCGATCATCCCTCCATTTACTGACATTCGCTCCATTCAAACTCTTATCGATGGTGATCGTTTACGTTTAACCTATGGTGCGCAAGATCTTTCGCCAGAAGCTAGTGGCGCCTTCACAGGAGATATCTCTGGCTCGATGTTACATAAACTAGGCTGCAGTTACGTCCTTGTCGGTCACTCAGAACGCCGTTCAATTCATAATGAAACTGATGCAGTGGTGAATCGTAAAATCAAAGCTGCGCTAGCAAATGAATTAACGCCGATTTTTTGTGTAGGTGAAGAACTTTCTATTCGCGAATCTGGCGCACACGTTAGTCATGTTGTCCGGCAAGTCCGTGCTGGCCTAGAGGGATTAACTAAGCCAGAACTAAAAAAGATTGTTGTTGCGTATGAGCCAGTGTGGGCAATCGGAACTGGGAAAGTGGCTACGCCAGAAGATGCTCAAGAAGTGTGTGCCGCAATTCGAGAAGAGATTGAAAATATCGGTTCGGCCGAAATCGCCTCCAATATGCGCATCCTTTATGGCGGTTCAGTTAAATCTTCTAACATCGCTGAAATTATGAAAAAGAGCGATGTAGATGGCGCTTTGATCGGTGGAGCTAGCCTGGACCCTGAGGAATTGGCCAAGATAGTTAAGTTCCACGCGCAGCCTGAGTAAGGGTTACCGGCTTTTTGCAGGTATCCTTACCCTCTACGAAACAAGGAGTTCGACAACGTGAAATTAGCTCTATCTATTCTGCTTATCATTACAAGCGTTCTGATGATTCTGCTCGTCCTTCTTCACAAGGGTAAGGGCAGCGGACTTTCCGACCTTTTTGGTGGCGGCATCTCAACCAACTACGGCGGCTCTTCAGTTGTAGAACGAAACCTTGATCGCATCACAATCGTTGTTGGCGGCTTATGGTTTGCACTTGTTGTTGCATTAAGTCTTGTTCTTAAATAATTCACAAAAAAAAGTTTTAGTAGTCACTCGTTAAAGGGAGCAATACATGGCAAGTGCAATTCGTGGAAGCCGAGTCGGCGCTGGCCCAATGGGCGAAGCAGAACGCGGTGATTCGATTGCTCGCGCATATGTTTCATACTTCTGTGCAAATGGTCACGAAGTTCGCCCTTCATTTGCGGTAGAAGAGACTGTAGTTATTCCTGCTGAATGGGATTGCCCTAAGTGCGGTTATCCAGCAGGCCGCGACCGAAACAAGCCGCCAAGTCCAGTTAAAAATGAGCCGTATAAGACTCACTTAGCTTACGTAAAAGAGCGTCGCACCGATGCAGAAGGTGAAAAGATTTTGGAAGATGCTCTTCGCAAGCTTCGTGGAGATGACGAAGACTAAAGCGAATTCAACGCTTGTAAAATGTGGTCAATGCCCGCACTTCGATTCGTAAGATTGAATCGCAGGAGCGGGTATTTTCTTGACGATAGCGCTTTGCCATCACCAAGGGCTTGAGCTGCAACTAAAGTTTTAAAGCCAAAGTTTTGTCCAGGTATCCCAATATCGCTGGCAGCATCGCCAGTAATTTGTAAGAAGGCGCCATTTTGTTGGCCACCCTTATGGAACTGGCCCGTTGAATGAAGAAAGCGTGGACCCCAACCGAAAGTTACCGGGCAATTCGCCTTGAGTGATAAGAGTTCACGGATTTGTGCAATTTTGGCATCATCGCGTCGATCCAAATAAGCCATCACTGCAATGTAACCACCGGGAACAAGTGCGTGAATAAATTTTTCAAGCGCATCAGTGAGATTCTCACCAGATCCAAAAATTTCTACTTCAGCGTCGGTATGTTCTGGCATAAATGTAGGTAGTACGCCACTCCACTCATTGAGCAAGCTTGATGTCTGTTCCTTCGCCTCAGTCACATTGGGTTGATTGAAGGGGTCTATTTCAAGGGCTGCACCGATGAGAGCCGTTACCCATTCCCAAATAATAAATTGGGAAGCTAAATCTGTTTCTACTACCAAATCTGCCGAACCGGTATATGCAACTGAAAAAACTTCCTTATTCACGCCGTGTTTATCAATAACTATAGGCAGGCGTCCCACCTCATTCTTGCCAGTTGATTCGGCAATTAACTGTTCAGCCCAATCACTTAAACCGGGCATCCCTGAACTTTCATCGGTAAATGTTAAATATTGCCCTGCGTGATAAGCCAACAGATAAGCGATATCCACGACGGTCGATGGGTTGGAAAGAAAATTAGATTTAGTTTCACTTGCATTATCAAGTAGAACTGAAACATCGACACCAATAAGAGCAGCTGGAACTAGACCAAAGGCACTTAACACACTGAAACGTCCGCCAACATGGGGATCAGCATTAATAACGGTGTAGCCACCAGATCGAGATTGCTTATCTAGGGGAGAAGCTGGATCTGTAACAATCACGATGTGTTGTTGAGGATTCAGCCCTGCTTGAGTGAAGGCCGATTCAAACAACGCTCGTTGTGATGCAGTTTCAATCGTAGAACCTGATTTAGAACTCACTATAACTACTGCGCTTGCAAGATCACAGTTGAGTGCATGGGCGACATAGTTAGGATCTGTCGAGTCCAGCACGAAGAGTTTTTTCTTAAAACTCTGCGCAATAACCTCTGGGCCCAGAGATGAACCCCCCATGCCACACAAGATGACAGTTTTTTTATCACGGTGTTTGGCATACAAAGCATCTAAAGCCGGAAGCAGTTCTCTAGAACTTTCAGGCAAGTCAATCCAGTTGAGGCGAATTGACGCCTCGGCTTGCGCCGCGCTACCCCAGATTGTTGAATCTTTGGTAGCTAATCGTGCATGAAAAGCAGTGAGGGCTTTGTATCGGACATCATTTCGATCTATTTTCGATATTGCATTTCCTGAAAGCTTTATCATCCTTGTTGGGCAGCCTTTACATTCTCTAATAGTTCGGTCCAGGCTTGAGCAAACTTCTTTACTCCATCAATTTCTAATTCAGTGGTGATTGCATCAACCGAGATATTGAGCGCCGATAGCCCTTTAAGGACTTCGATCGCTGCCGGATAATTCGAAGTGATTGTGTTACCTCGAATTTGTCCATGATCGATAACGGCATCAAGAGTTGATTGCGGCATCGTATTGACCGTATCGGGTGCAATTAATTCAACTACATACCGTGTGTCATCATAAGCTGGATCTTTCACGCCAGTTGAAGCCCACAAAGGGCGCTGCTTGTGAGCACCGCGCTCTACTTGTACGGCCCACTTGGCGCTTGAGAATTTCTCTTCAAATAATTGGTAGGCCAAATGTGCATTAGCAATTGCCGCTTTCCCGAGCAAAGCGTGCGCAGCTGGCGAGCCATCCTTTTTCAACAACGCATCTACTGCGGTATCAATTCTGCTAATGAAAAATGATGCAACTGAATGAACATGCGCAGGATTAGTCGCGGCTTCAATACCTGCAATGTAGGCATCAATTACTGCGCCATATCGCTTTACCGAGAAAATTAAAGTGACATTCACTGAAATTCCCGCGGCGATGAGCGCTGTGATGGCGGGTAAACCTTCGATTGTGGCCGGGACTTTGATCATCAAATTTGGTCGATCGACGATGGACCATAACTCTTTGCCTTGGGCAATTGTGCCTTCGGTGTCATGGGCTAAACGTGGATCAACTTCAATACTGACTCGACCATCGACGCCTTTAGTAGAACTATAAATCTGTTTAAAGAGATCACAAGCCGCACGCACGTCATCGGTCGTAAGCTTCTTAACGACCTCATCTACTGGCGCATTTTTCATCGCAGCAATGTCGGCATCATATTCTTGGGCTCCGGCGATAGCTGCACCAAAAATGGATGGATTAGTGGTGACTCCCACTACGCCAGATTCAGAAATTCTTGCAGGTAATGAATGTTTATCGCTACCTGAAATTTTGGCTCGGGATAAATCATCCAACCAAATAGAAGTTCCACCTAGAGCAACATCTTCGACACTCACTTATAGGGCCGCCTTAATTCTTGTGACGATTGCATCAACCGAGAAACCGAACTCTTTGAATAATCGCTTGCCATCAGCAGAGGCGCCGTAATGGTCGAGTGATATTGCGATACCCGCATCCCCAATTAATTCACGCCACCCTTGTGCAATTCCAACTTCGATACTCACCTTCAATTTGATTGAAGCCGGGAGCACTAGATCTTTATAGCTTTGATCTTGTTCGGCGAACCATTCCAGACAAGGCGCACTGACAACGCGAACCGATATCCCGTTCTCAGCTAGTGCTTTTTGAACATCAAGGGCCAGGGAGACCTCCGACCCTGTGGCAATCAAAATTGCGACTGGATTGGTGGAATCTTTCAAGATATATGCACCTTGTGAGGTTCCCGTTGCGGGAGCACATTCAGTGCGATCAAAAACCGGCAAATTTTGTCTGGATAAAAGTATTCCTGCTGCACGGCCGCGAACCAGAATTTTCTTCCAACTTTCGGCGACCTCATTTGCATCACCGGGACGAATAATGTCAAGACCTGGAATTGCCCGAAGTGCAGCAAAATGTTCGATTGGTTGGTGTGTAGGTCCGTCTTCACCCACCCCAATGGAATCATGTGTCCAAACAAAGGTCGTCGGAATATTCATTAGAGCAGCAAGTCGAACAGCTCCACGCATGTAATCGCTAAAAACGGCAAAAGTTCCACCGAAGGCACGCGTTAAACCGTGAAGTGCAATGCCATTGAGAATCGATCCCATAGCATGTTCGCGGATTCCAAAGTGAATGATTCGACCGTAAGGATGAGCACCTTTAATTTCACTAGTAGCCGGCAGGAATGAACCGCCGTTCTCAATGCTGGTGTTATTTGAACCGGCTAAATCTGCCGATCCACCCCAAAACTCAGGCAAGTGGGCAGCGATTGCATTAATAACTTGTCCAGAAGCTGCGCGAGTTGCAACATCCTTACCTGGCGCAAAAATCGGAATCTCAGCATCCCAACCTGCTGGCAAAGATTTAGTTCGAAGTCTGGAAAGTAGAACTGCCTTCTCTGGATTATTTTTCTCCCATGCAGAAAACTTTAGATCCCACGCACTTCGCAATTGAGCACCACGAGATTTTACAAGTCGAGCATGATCTAAAACTGCCTGTGACATCGCAAATTTTTCTTCAGGATTTAAACCCAAAGCGGTTTTTGTTGCCGCAACTTCCTCATCACCTAAAGCTGAACCATGTGAACCCGCCGTACCTTGGGCTTTTGGCGCTGGCCAAGCAATAACTGATTTCATGCGGATTAAAGTTGGTTGTTGAGTTTCTTTTCCGGCCGCCGTCATCGCCGCGTCCAATGCCGCTAAATCCACATTGCCATCTTTTGAAGCAGCAACATCAATTACGTGCCAGCCATATGCGCGATATCGCGCCGAAACATCTTCGGTAAATGAATTGTGCGTATCACCTTCAATCGAAATGCGATTATCGTCATAAATAATTTTCAAATTGGAAAGTTGTTGAGTTCCAGCAAGTGATGAAGCTTCGGCGCTCACACCTTCTTGCAAATCACCATCGGAACAGATCACCCAAATATTATGGTCAAAAAGTGAAGTACCAGATGGAGCGTCTGGATCCAATAAACCACGTTCATATCTAGAGGCCATAGCCATTCCGACGGCAGTAGCAACACCTTGTCCTAATGGACCAGTGGTCATTTCAACGCCAACAGTGTGTCCATATTCTGGGTGACCAGGAGTTAACGAGCCCCACGTGCGAAACTCCTGTAAATCTTTTAACTCGAGGCCATAACCACTTAAGTACAGTTGAATATATAAAGTCAAAGACGAATGCCCGCATGACAAAATAAATCGATCTCGGCCTAACCATTGTGCATCCGAAGGATCGTGAACTAGGTGCCGTTGAAATAAGTTATATGCAACCGGTGCTAAGGACATCGCCGTACCAGGGTGACCATTGCCTACTTTCTGTACCGCATCGGCGGCCAGTGCGCGGGCATAGGCAACTGCGCGATCATCTAACTCAGACCAGCCTACAAGTGAACTCATCGGATGATTCCCATTTCTTTACGCTGAACAGATAACCAGATTTGCCACGCTGTAATCCACACCAAAGTTGAACCTAGTAAATGTGTTGCCACCAGAAGTTGGGGAACCCCTTGCAAGTACTGAACATAGCCAATTAAACCTTGCGACAGAGCAATTACCAAAAATATTTGTAATCTTTTTTTAGTCAGTGGAGAAGTTAAGTGATTGAAGTAAAAAATGATTGTGAAAGCAATAAGGGCGAGAACGGCAACACCATGGAACGTAGCTGCTTCCTGAATTTTTATGTGCAAGCGCGGTGCGTTTATGTCCCCGGCATGAGGACCTGCACCGGTTACAACGGTGCCGAGTACGACCACGGCCGCAGTTAAGAAAACATGTGATCGAGAATAAATATTGAGTGTGCCCGCAACGGAGGTTGCTTCAGCAGGTGATTTTCGCCGTGAGTACAGGGATGTTGCAGCTGCAATCAAAACTATCGACAGTAGAAAATGCGAGGCAACTGAAATGGGATTCAAATGTGTTAAGACAGTAATTCCACCAAGGACACCTTGCCCAAAGATTCCTAAGAACTGACCTAGGGCTAGTAGTCGAAGATCTTTTCTACCGGCTTTTAAAACTGCCACTAGTGTTGCAAGGGCAACTAAAACTAAAACGAAAGTTAACAAACGATTAGTGAACTCAATCCACGAATGAACAGTTCCTTCAGCTTGATTCTTAACTGGCACATAAGAACCTGCGGTGCATTCAGGCCACGTTGGGCAGCCAAGGCCTGAGCCGGTCAGGCGAACCGCGCCGCCGGTTACCACTAATGCCGCTTGCGATATCAGCAGGGCGAGCGTCAGTGGGGATAAAGCCCGAGCCGAGCGAGAGGCGGTCATGGGGCAACTCTATGGCTCAAGCGTGTTCAGGCGGGCCGAGTGGCCGAAGGTGTCGAATTACGACACAATACTGTTGTGAAAATGCAGCGATCCACAGGCGTAATACCGGCCGATGATTCGCGCACTCGTGATCAAGTCGCTCGATCAATTCTTGAAAATGGTCCTTCTACGGCCGCGGTTTTGAGCCAGCGCTTAGGTTTAACACCTGCAGGAATTCGCCGACATCTAGATCTACTTGTTAATGATGGAGTTCTAGAAGCGCGTGAACCACACTCTGCACTTATCCGGGGGAGAGGTCGTCCTTCAAAAGTATTTGTAATGAGTGATAAAGGCCGCGAACAATTTGAACATTCATATGATGACTTAGCCGTTGCCGCACTTAAATTTATGTCCGCTCATTCTGGCGATCACTTAGTAAATAGCTTTGCGCAATCACGGGCAGACGACATAGAACGCAAAGCTGCGCTTGCAATCGCGAAGAAGAGTAATAAAACGCAGGCCGTTGCCGAGTTTCTCACTGAACAAGGTTATGCCGCCAGCGTTGCCCAGAAACCAATGGGCGAAGAAATCTGTCAGCATCATTGCCCCATTGCGCACGTAGCTTCTGAATTTCCACAGCTGTGTGAAGCAGAAACTGAAGCACTATCAAGAATTCTCGGGACACACGTTCAACGCTTAGCCACCATTGCACATGGTGATGGTGTCTGTACAACTTTTATACCAACTAACGCAACAACAAACCGAAAGGTACGTGCATGACAATCGCGCATCCAGAACTCGAAGGCATCGGCAACTATGAATATGGTTGGTCAGATAAGAGCGATGTTGGTACTAATGCAAAACGTGGCCTCAATGAAGATGTCGTGCGCGATATTTCTTCTAAGAAGTCAGAGCCACAGTGGATGCTCGACTTACGCTTAAAAGGCTTAGCGCTTTTCGAAAAGAAGCCAATGCCAAATTGGGGATCCGATCTTTCCGGTATTTTCTTTGACACTATCAAGTACTTTGTGCGCTCCACCGAAAAGCAGGCGGCAACGTGGGAAGACTTGCCCGATGAAATTAAAAATACCTACGATCGTTTGGGAATTCCAGAAGCTGAGAAGCAGCGCTTAGTTTCAGGTGTTGCAGCTCAATATGAATCTGAAGTTGTGTATCACTCGATTCGCGAGGATCTGGAGAAGCAAGGTGTCATTTTCCTTGATACCGATAGCGCTTTGAAGCAACACCCAGAGCTTTTCAAAGAGTATTTCGGAACGGTAATTCCAGTTGGTGACAATAAGTTTGCCGCACTTAACACATCAGTGTGGTCAGGTGGTTCATTTATCTATGTACCAAAGGGAGTCCACGTCGATATTCCTTTGCAAGCATATTTCCGCATTAATACTGAAAACATGGGTCAGTTCGAACGTACATTAATCATTGCGGATGAAGATTCTTATATCCATTATGTAGAAGGCTGTACCGCCCCAATCTACAAATCAGATTCACTTCACTCTGCTGTTGTTGAAATTATCGTGAAGAAGGGCGCGCGCGTTCGTTACACCACAATTCAAAACTGGTCTAACAATGTTTACAACTTAGTAACTAAGCGCGCTACTTGTGCCGAAGGTGCAACGATGGAATGGGTCGATGGAAACATCGGATCTAAGGTAACAATGAAGTACCCTGCAATTTTCTTAATGGGACCACACGCAAAAGGTGAGACATTGTCATTAGCCTTTGCCGGCGAAGGTCAACACCAAGATTCTGGTGCGAAAATGGTTCATGCCGCGCCATATACATCTTCATCAGTAATCTCAAAATCTGTCGCACGAAATGGTGGCCGAACTTCTTATAGAGGTTTAGTGCAAGTGCAAGAAGGTGCTCATCATTCAAAGAGCACGGTCAAGTGCGATGCTCTATTGGTCGATACCATTTCACGTTCTGATACCTATCCATACGTAGATATTCGAGAAGATGATGTATCTATGGGTCACGAGGCCACGGTTTCTAAGATTTCAGATGATCAGCTTTTCTATTTGATGTCTCGTGGCCTTACTGAAGATGAAGCCATGGCCATGATTGTCCGCGGATTTATCGAACCAATCGCGCGTGAACTTCCTATGGAATATGCGCTAGAACTCAATCGTCTTATTGAACTTCAAATGGAAGGCGCTGTTGGTTAATGTCTGTTTTAACTACTAACTATCTGACTCCTACGGGTCGTGAAGAGGCGTGGCGTTTTACGCCTCTCAAACGTTTACGTGGACTGCATGATGGAAGTGCCACACCGGGACAGCGTCATTCGCTGGTCACTAAAACTGCGCTTCCAACAGGTGTGACATTTGTTCGAGAATCATTGAACCCTCTTGCTTCTACCGACGATGTCATCATTGAGCGCGTTCGCGAAAGTGCAACCGATGTTGCGCATTTATCGATTGCCCCAAATACGCAAGTCAATGAAGCAATCTTCCTATCACGATCACTTGGAGCCCTGGACACTGCCGAGTTTTCTCGAGTACGAATCTCATTAGGTTCACACGCGAAAGCAACGGTGATTGTTGAAAATATTGGCGATACCGTTCTTGCAGAAGATCTAGAAATCTCTGTGGCTGCCGGTGCTTCTCTTACTTTTGTTTCACTGCAAGAGTTCGATTCCAACTCTGTTTACACGGCTAAGCACCATGCAGTGGTAGATAAGGATGCTTCCTTCAAATCAATTACGGTAACTGTTGGTGGCGATGTAGTGCGTATTTTGCCTACAGTTGAGTTCATTGCACCTGGCGCATCGGCTGAATTACTCGGTGTTTATTTTGCAACTACTGGACAGTTTTTTGAGCACCGTATGCACGTAGATCATGCCGTGCCGAATGCTAAGTCTCGCGTTAATTACAAAGGCGCTCTGGCAGGTAAAGACGCACACACTGTTTGGATCGGGGATGTCTTAATTCGCGCGGTAGCTGAAGGCACAGATACCTACGAACTCAATCGAAATCTCTTGCTCACCGATGGTGCTAGAGCTGACTCAGTTCCCAATCTTGAAATTGAAACTGGTGAAATCGTAGGTGCTGGCCACGCAAGCACAACTGGTCGTTTTGATGATGAGCAGTTGTTTTACTTGATGTCCCGTGGAATCACAATGGAGAATGCGCGTCGTTTAGTTGTTCGTGGTTTCTTCAATGAAATCATCTCTGAAATTGGAGATGAAGCGGTGCAAGAGCGTCTTATGGATCGCATCGATGGCGAGCTTGAAAGAGCGGGGGCCTAAATGTTTGATTTCTCTCTGGACGAATTAACTTCTGGCACACCAAAAAAGTTAGAAAAAAACGGTAAAACTATTTGCGTTACCCGAGTGGGCGATGAAGTCTTTGCAGTAGATGATGTTTGCTCGCACTCGGATGCATCCTTATCCGAAGGCGAAGTAACTGATTTTAAAATCGAATGCTGGCTGCATGGCGCTGAATTTGATTTGCGTACAGGGGAAGCCTTAACCCTTCCAGCAACCCAACCCATTGAAACCTACCCCGTAACGATCGACGGAAATTCCGTCACGGTTCAGATTTAGTTAACGAGAAGAAACGAGAAAATAATGAGCACTCTAGAAATTCGTGGCCTACAGGTCAGCGTTAATACCGAGAATGGTTCGGTGGAAATTCTCAAAGGTGTAGATCTAACAATCAAATCTGGTGAGACGCACGCAATCATGGGACCAAATGGTTCTGGAAAGTCAACGCTGGCTTATTCAATTGCCGGTCATCCTAAGTACACAATCACAGGTGGATCTGTAACGCTGGATGGCGCAGATGTATTGGAAATGACCGTTGACGAGCGCGCAAAAGCTGGACTCTTTCTTGCAATGCAATATCCAGTTGAGGTTCCAGGAGTTTCAGTTTCCAACTTCTTGCGAACTGCAGCTACAGCCCTTCGCGGCGAAGCGCCAAAACTTCGCACATGGGTAGCTGAAGTTAAAGGCGCAATGGAAGCACTTAACATGGATGCTTCATTTGCAACACGTAATGTCAATGAAGGCTTTTCTGGTGGAGAAAAAAAGCGCCACGAAATTATGCAGTTGGAATTACTGAAGCCAAAGATGGCTATTCTCGATGAAACCGACTCTGGCCTTGACGTGGATGCATTGCGTATCGTTTCTGAAGGGGTTAATAGAGCTAAAGCCGATAATAATTTAGGCGTATTGCTCATTACGCACTACACACGTATTTTGAAATACATCAAGCCTGACTTCGTTCACGTATTTGCTAATGGCCACATTGTTGAAGAGGGCGGACCAGATCTAGCCGACAAGCTAGAAGCTAATGGGTACGCAGATTATGTGACTAAATAACCATGTCATTCTCGGTCGCCGATGTACGTAAAGATTTTCCAATCTTTGAACGTACTATCCGCGATGGAAAAAGACTTGTTTATCTAGATAGTGGGGCAACTGCGCAAAAGCCATGGTCGGTTATAAATGCCGAAAGTGATTTCTACGCTAAACACAACGCCGCGGTGCATCGTGGAGCGCATCAATTAGCCGAAGAAGCCACCGATGCCTATGAAGGTGCCCGTTCGATTGTCGCTAAATTTATTGGTGGCGATGAAAATGAAGTCATTTTCACTAAGAGTGCAACTGAGTCAATTAACCTGGTGGCTTATGCCATGGGCAATGCTGAGCCCGGAAACCGGTTTGCTCTCAGCGCAAATGACACGATTGTCGTTACTGAAATGGAACACCATGCCAATTTAATTCCTTGGCAACAGTTATCAAAGCGCACTGGAGCAAAACTTTCTTGGTTTAACGTTACCCAGGATTCTCGTTTAGATCTGTCGAATGTCAATGAAATAATTACTGAAAATACTAAGGTGGTTGCAGTAACCCACCAATCCAATGTTCTTGGCACAATAAATCCATTAGAAGCCATTGTTAAACGTGCACATGAAGTTGGTGCCGTTGTTGTGCTTGATGCTTGTCAGTCAATTCCGCACATGGTAGTTAATGTTGCCGAACTTGATGTCGACTTCTTAGCTTTCTCCGGTCATAAAGCCGTTGGACCAACTGGAGTAGGAGTTCTCTGGGGTAAAGCCGAGTTACTCGACGAACTCCCACCTTTTCTTACTGGTGGATCCATGATCGAAACGGTCACGATGACGAGTGCAACATGGGCACCAGTTCCACAAAAATTTGAAGCTGGCGTACCGAACATGGCACAAGCCGTAGGTCTCGGTGCAGCGCTTAATTATTTAACGGCGCTCGGTATGGATAAAATCCATGCGCATGAAATGACCTTGACTGACTACGCGCTCAAGAAAATGTTGGCCATACCTGGAATTCGTATCATTGGCCCAGAAAATACAGTTGATCGTGGTGCAACACTTTCATTCACAATCAAAGATATTCACCCGCATGACATCGGCCAATATGTCGATAGTCAGGGTGTTGCAGTTCGTACTGGGCACCATTGCGCTTGGCCATTGGCTCGTTGTATGAACGTTCCGGCGACAACTCGCGCCTCGTTTTATCTTTATAATGATGAGCATGATGTTGATGCTTTAGTTGAAGCACTTCTAGGCGCACAAGCGTATTTTGGGAGATTTTGATGGAACTTGATTCGCTGTATCAAGAAGTGATTTTAGATCACTATAAGCACCCTCAACACAAGGGTTTGAACCCGGTTTTTACTGCCCAAGTCAGTCATGTCAATACAAGTTGCGGTGATGAAATCATTTTGAATCTCAACGTTGAAAATAATGTGATTACGTCAATCACGTGGGAAGGTCAAGGTTGCTCCATTTCCCAAGCCAGTGTTTCAATGCTCAGTGACTTAGTAATGGATAAAACTCTCGATGAAGCCGATGTTATTGTTAAATCCTTTTCCGAATTAATGGCCAGCAAAGGCACTGCAACCGGTGATCCACAAATTCTCGAGGATGCCGTTGTTTTTGCAGGTGTATCAAAGTTTCCAGGTCGAGTAAAATGTGCTCTGCTTGGTTGGATGGCTTTTAAGGATGCAGCTATTCAGTCGCAAGGTTTACAAACGGGAGAGAGCAAATGACAACTAGTGTCGATGATGTGACTGAGGCAATGAAGGATGTAGTTGATCCTGAATTAGGTATCAACGTAGTTGATTTAGGTTTGATCTACGATGTAATGGTTGATGAAGCAAATATCGCTATTCTCAACATGACGTTAACGTCAGCGGCATGTCCTCTGCAGGATGTTATTGAAGATCAAACTCGGTCGGCATTGGCAGGTATGACAACGGATGTAAAGATTAATTGGGTATGGATGCCACCTTGGGGACCAGACAAAATCTCAGATGATGGCAGAGAACAGTTACGAGCTCTGGGTTTTACTGTCTGAGCAATAACTGATTAAGGTAGTCACATGTCCCAACATGCTGCCTGGATGACCCATCGATCTATGACGGCAGACCCGTCAGTCAAAGAACAGAAATTAAAAGCGGGCACGGTAAAGCGGATATTTGTCTTCGCTAAACCATATCGGACTAGCATCATCATTTTTTTATGCACGGTCATAGTTGATGCAGTTTTAGTTGTGGCAACTCCATTGCTGCTCAGGCAATTGATCGATAAAGGGGTTATTCCTAAAAACGCACCGCTGGTAACGCATTTAGCAATTTTGGTGGGGCTACTTGCAATAGCTGATGCTGGAATGAGCATGTTAGGACGTTATTTCTCATCACGTATAGGCGAAGGATTAATTTATGATCTGCGCTCTCTTGTCTTCGGTCACGTTCAAAAACAATCCATAGCTTTTTTCACTCGCACACAAACCGGCGCACTTATTTCGCGAATTAACTCCGATGTCATGGGTGCTCAGCAAGCTTTCACGGCAACGCTTTCAGGAGTTGTGAGCAACGTAGTGAGCTTAATTTTAGTCGGCGTTACGATGATGATTCTTTCGTGGCAAATTACTATATTTTCACTTCTTCTTCTGCCGGCATTCTTAATACCTACTAAATGGGTGGGCAGAAAACTTCAGGCGTTGACCCGCGATTCATTTAACACCAACGCTCAAATGTCTAGCACGATGACTGAGCGATTTAATGTCTCCGGTGCAATGTTGGTGGCGCTCTATGGTGAGCCTGCTCGTGAGCGGGAGTATTTTCGTAGCAGAGCCAGAAAAGTTGCTGACATCGGTATCAAGATGGCGATGCTCAACCGACTCTTTTTCATCGCACTAACTAGCGTTGCTGCGATTGCTACCGCTTTCGCTTATGGAATCGGTGGTCACTTAGCCATAAGCGGAGGAGTAACGGTTGGAACACTTTTAGCGATAACTGCGCTCCTCGCTCGATTGTATGGACCTCTTACCGCGCTTTCCAATGTACGTATAGATGTAATGACTTCGTTAGTTTCTTTCGAACGAGTTTTTGAAGTTTTGGATTTAGAACCGATGGTTAAAAATCGCAGCAATGCCGTGGAATTAAAAACCTCGCACCCAACTATTGAATTTAAAAATGTTGGTTTCTCCTACCCACGAGCTGAAGAAATCTCCTTGGCTTCACTTGAATCAGCAGCTAAACCCGAAACTATCCAAAGCGGTGAAGTTCTACGCAATTTAACTTTCACTGCCGCAGCAGGAACATTGACGGCGCTAGTTGGACCATCCGGTGCCGGAAAAACAACGATTAGCGCCTTGTTACCACGTCTTTACGATGTCACGAATGGTTCGATCGAAATCGATGGTCATGACATCCGTGATTTAACTCTTGAATCTTTACGTGGCGCTATCGGAGTTGTAATGCAAGATGCGCATCTATTTCACGAAACAATCGCTGAGAATTTACGTTACGCAAAAGACGACGCTACTGAAGCTGAAATGAAAGCGGCGTGCGAATCGGCTCAAATTTGGAAGCTCATTGAAACCCTTCCTAATGGCTTGGACACCATGGTGGGAGAACGCGGACATCGTTTGTCGGGCGGAGAAAAGCAACGTTTAGCAATTGCACGTCTGCTTTTGAAATCCCCATCAGTGGTAATTCTGGATGAAGCGACAGCCCATTTAGATTCAGAAAACGAAGCATTAGTGCAAGCTGCGCTGCATAGCGCGCTCAAGGGCAGAACCAGCATTGTTATTGCACACCGCTTAAGTACTGTCCGTGATGCTGATCAGATTTTAGTTCTTGAAAAAGGTCAAATAGTTGAACGGGGCACACATGATCAATTGGTTGCCTTAGGAGGTTTGTATGCCGATCTCTACAACCGACAAGACTTAACGGGTGCGACGAATTAGTACTCTGCCGTAAATTATCAAACCCGCAAAAAACAACCACTGAAGTGCGTAAGCCATGTGCGGACCATCGCTGAGCTCGGGCAACTGTGCACTGACATCAGGTGTTAAATTCTTTTCTGAACCACTGAGTAAATCGATATAAAAATTCTCCGTATGTAATTGTGATTGGGCGTTTAATTTCGCAATCAACCCCGCACCATGTGCTGGGAGAGCAAAAAATGAACCGCGCGGCAAAGATGAGTCCAGACGTAGCCGTCCCAGAATTCTGACATTGCCTACTGGAACTGGTGATAACTGCGGCGCAGTGGTTGCCGAAGCTCCAGCTTTTACCCAACCTCGATCAACCCAAAATTGCCCAGAATTATCGGAAGTGAAGAGAGTGAGAACTTCGAATCCGTAAACGCCTTCTGAATATCTGTTGCGAAGAAGTATTTGTTTCTCGCTATTAAATGAACCACTGGTCGTGACCGATTGCCATTCAAATGATGACGGGTCTTTGCTCACAGCAGTGAGTGGCATTACCGGTAGCGCTATGTGTTTTTCAATCATAGCGTTTCTAGCATGGCGATTAACTCCACGGTTATATTGCCAATGTGCTGCAATAAGACACAACACGATTAAAGCGATAGCGATAAGAGTTTTTAGGAATGCAAATGGTTCGCGGGCTCGTGACATGATTAATCGAGCGACAAGGGCTTTTCTTCAATGATTTGATTATTACGAGTGATTGTTTCACGTCCTGCATTTGCAATCACAACGGCAAAATATGGAAGTCCAGCCGCACCAGCTAAAGCAATCCAACGGTATGGACTAGGCAAAATTACCGTCAAAATAAAACAAGCAGTTCTGATCATCATGGAGATGAAATAGCGCTTTTGACGTCCGGCTTGATCACGGGTGAGGGCTAAAGGGGCATTAGTAATTTCAAAAATTTTCTTTTCTTTAGCCATGGAAGAAGAGTAGTGGTAGGCGCACTGATGTGCTTCTTTTGATTACCTCGCAGTAACCAGTAAGTTTTCTCCATGAGTTCATTAGCCCTAGTCACTGGCGGTAATCGGGGTATCGGCTTAGCTATTGCGAGAGCTTTAAAAACGGCTGGCCATGATGTCGTCATTACTTATCGAAGTGGGCAACCACCGGTTGGCTTCAAAAGCGTGCAGATGGACGTTACCCAAACACAAAGCGTCGATAAAGCCTTCGATGAGATTGAAACACAGTGGGGGGCGCCCGAAATTATTGTCGCAAATGCGGGTATTACTAAAGATGGTTTATCAATGCGGATGAGCGATGAGGATTTTGAATCCGTCATCGATGCCAATCTGACTGGAGCTTTTCGAGTAGCACGCAGAAGTACAAAGGGTTTATTGAAATTGAAAAAGGGGAGATTGATTTTTGTAGGTTCAGTAGTTGGTTCACTCGGTTCAGCCGGCCAAGTAAATTACTCTTCATCAAAGGCAGGTTTAGTAGGTATGGCGCGATCATTTGCGCGCGAACTTGGAAGTCGAGGCATAACGGCAAATGTAATTGCACCCGGTTTTGTCGAAACCGACATGACATCTTCACTCGATGAAAAACGACGTAACGAAATTGCTTCTTCAGTTCCACTTGGACGTTTTTGTTCAGCCGAGGAAATCGCTGACGTTGTAGTTTTTATCGCTTCACCACAAGCAAGCTACA
>Ga0114958_10001503_pt1 | contig 18346 bp, 18 predicted proteins | sample C_130208_EF_Meta_FD_89577 | JGI IMG/M metagenome (GOLD analysis project Ga0114958, IMG submission 89577) | Freshwater microbial communities from Lake Croche, Canada to study carbon cycling - C_130208_EF_MetaG | ecosystem: Environmental > Aquatic > Freshwater > Lake | place: Lake Croche, Canada...
CGCATTCTGGCGTATCCTGAAACGATGATCGGATCCGACGGTCTGCCGCACGATACCTTTCCACATCCTCGCTTATGGGGCGCTTTTCCTAGGGTGTTGGGTCACTACAGTCGTGACCGAAAGCTTTTTCCGCTTGAAACGGCGGTCCACAAAATGACGGGCTTGTCTGCAGCACGCTTTGGCTTGAAAGACCGTGGCCTCGTTAAAGAAGGGTATGCGGCAGATCTGGTGATCTTTGATCCTGTACACATTAAAGATAGTGCGACCTTTGCCGATCCGATGCGCCCAGCAGCAGGGATTCATCAGGTTTATGTCAACGGCGTGCTGAGTTGGCAAGACGGCGTTACAACCCATGCAAGGGCGGGACAGGTGCTCAGGCGCGCTGAATAAAGTTGACATTACACATTGTGATTGTTAATGATATAGTGTTATCGATAGCAACGACCCTTTGCCACTAAATGCCTAAATCGCAAGCCACTCGGTCACAAAAGCAAGACTTCTACCAAGCGGTGGCGAGTCGACTTTTGGCCTGCATGGCTATAGTGGCCTTGCTGGTCATGCAAGCTGGCATGGTTTGGCACGGTTTAGAACACGTCGCCAAAGCGTCGGGCAAAACTGTTTATTCGGCAAATAGTCTGAGCGCAGAGAAATCACAGCCTGCCTCAGGGCTCTGTTTCAAGTGTTTAGAAGATCTGACTCACAGCGTCGGACTACTTTCTCAGACGCCTCAGCTCGAAGCCTCGCTGGCAACGGCCTTACAACAAGCTACTTTTTCAGCTTGTGTCTTTGCAACCCCCGTAGCGCTCGCCAATCAACGCGGGCCACCTCTCTCCTAAAGTTAACACTGGTTCGAGACGCCTTTGGGCGTTCATTTCGTGTTTAATTGAAGGACGACAAGATGTTTTATCCTCACTACGCTGCGCGCGCTTGCGCAGCCTTAAGTTTTGTTGCCTCTGTAGCTTTCGCAGCGCCCGTTGGCGCTCAGGTCAGTGCAGCGCCGGTTACAGCGAGCGATCTTGCAAAGATTCAAGACAGCATTCAGGCCATGCGCGTGCTGTACGAAGAGCGTATCAACTCGCTCGAACAAAAAATCAATGCGCTTGAGCAACGAAACGCCCAGTTGGCTCGGCAGCAGGCAACCCCGCCGACCGCTGCACGGGCGTCCGGTACAGCAGAGCCGGCAGCGAGCACGCGGGTAACAGGAGCAACAGGAGCAACAGGAGCAACAGGAGCAACAGGAGCAACAGGGACCCAGTCGGCGCTCGGTCGAACCCCAGTGCCTGTTGCGACCCAGAGCCCACCACCTTCGTCTTTAGTGCGAGGCATCACGTTACCAAAAATTGGTCCGCTCACGCCAGAAATCTCTGTGATTATTGATGGCAAATACTCGGCGCAAAGTCAAAACCCTGAGACACTTGGCCGCGGCTTCGTTCAGTCAGGCGGTGAAAATATTCCACGTGGGTTTTCTTTAGGTGAAACCGAGTTAGCGTTGGCTGGAACGGTTGACAACCTATTTCGCGCAGAGGCACGGCTCGTGCTCGCGCAATACGGGCAAGACTTTAACGTGTCGATGGAAGAGGCTTTTTTTGAGACCCTTGGTCTGCCGGTTGGGTTGAAAGCTAAGGCGGGTAAATTTCGTTCGACCGTGGGTTACCTAAACAACAAACATCCTCATGAGTGGGATTTTGTTGACTTGCCGCTTGTCTACAAAGCTTTTTTTGGCGGACAGCTCAACAACACGGGCGCTCAGTTCTCGTGGGTAGCGCCACTTGACGAACTTTACCTCAGGCTCGGGGGCGAGTTGGGCCAAGGCATGACCTACCCGAACGGCAATAATTACAACGAGAATAAACCAAGGTTAGGCACAGTATTTGCAAAACTTGGCGGAGATATCGGGACAGAGTCTTCGTGGCTCGGCGGTTTGTCGTATGTAACTTCAAGCACCGGAAATCGGCCCAGAAGTTCAGTACTGAATGACACGGACACCTTCGATTTCAACGGTTCGACAAGCGTGTTGATTGCAGACTTTATTTACAAGTGGTCACCGAATGGCAACGCCAGTCGTCAGAGCTTTAAACTGCAAGGTGAAGCGTTTTGGAATACGCAAAGAGGTTCGGCTTCAATCTCCAGCCCCAATACCTACGTAAGTTGTGAGGCCCCTTGCTTTGGTAACGCGTATATCAATACACAAAGTGGCTTTTATGTGCAGGCGATTTATCAATTTATGCCTAACTGGAGAGTCGGCTACCGTTTTGATCAGCTTTATGGCGGTAACTCATCGTATGGTTTTAGCGCAGAAACTATAACTGGTACTGCACTCGAAGCGTTTAATCCCACGCGCAACTCTTTCATGATCGATTGGGCAAATTCTGAATATTCAATGTTCAGGTTGCAGCTGGCGCAAGACACAATGTACGGGCCAGGTAAGACCAATAATCAGATTTTTTTACAGTATGTCATGAGCTTGGGTGCTCATGGCGCGCATCGCTTTTAGAGTGCTGTGTTCGCCTCGCGCACTTTGATGGGTAAAACAACCTAATGATATCGAGAAAAAAATGATTTTTTCTAATGCATGTCGAGTAATTGGCCTTGCGGCTGTTGCGCTGTCGATGGCAATGTCGGCGACAGCTGCGCAAGCCCAACTCAATGTTTTCGCAACCGTACCCGAGTGGGGAGCCCTGGCAGAAGAACTTGGTGGCGATAAAGTTAAAGTCTACGTTGCCACCAATGCCTTACAAGACCCGCATCGTGTGCAGGCACGTCCCTCGTTGCTGGCGCGCGCGCGCAGTGCACAACTGATGCTTGCGACCGGCGCAGATCTTGAAATTGGTTGGCTGCCACTGTTGCAGCGTGACGCGGGCAACCCAAACATCCTACCCGGTAAACCGGGGATGTTCGAAGCGAGTCAATATGTTCAACTTTTAGGCATCCCCCTGTCTGTGGATCGAAGTATGGGTGACGTTCACGCCGGAGGTAATCCACACATTCAGACTGATCCGCGCAATTTCTTGCCAATTGCCCGAGCGTTGACCGACCGGTTGATCGTGCTTGATTCAGCGAATGGTAGTTTTTATCAAGATCGCTTACGAAGTTTTTTATTTAAGTGGCAAGCGAGCATTGATCGCTGGACGACAATCGCCCAGCCTTTGCGAGGCGAAAAAATCTGGGTGCAACACGATGGTTTCGTGTACCTGAATGATTGGCTTGGTTTGGTTCAAGTTGGCACACTTGAGCCTTCGCCAGGTCTTGATCCATCCGTCGCACATCTCAGCGCAGTGTTGCAGCGTCAAAGCCAGTTGCAGGGCCGTATGGTCATCACAGCAGCTTATGCTGGCGACACCGCGTCTAAGTGGTTTAGCGAGAAGGCTAACGTGCCGCTGGTTGTTTTGCCTTTTACCGTAGGCGGTAACAAAGAGGCTACAACGCTTGAGACTTTTTTTCAAAACACCATCGCCCACTTGTTGCAAGCACGCTAGATGACTGCTGCTATGCAGTGCTGCCCAAACAAGTGCCGATCTAAGTCATTCGCAACACAGCGAACAACTTCATAGAGCTCAACTCACGTTAGCGCGAAAAGAACGTCAGTGACAATTTTTGCAACGACCATAAAGCGTCAAGTCGTGATCTTCAACTTTGAAACCTTTTGGGGCGAGTGCTGCCAAATCGGTTGGACATGAGTGTATGTCAAAGACTTTTTGGCACTGGTTGCACTGAAAGTGATGGTGGTGGCCGTGACCCGACAGTTCAAAGCGAGGATTTTCGCCGGGTAACACGACCTGCCTGAGCAGGCCCTCATCGACCATGGTTTTTAAGTTGCGGTAGATCGTAGCGATGCCAATGCGCGGTACCGTTTCGCAGGCTAACTCTAGTACCTCTTGTGCGAGTAGGGGCCGTGCGGCACGCTGCAAGGCATCGCGGATCGCAGAGCGCTGAACGGTCGATCTTTCCATGGGGCAGATTTTTTCAGTAAGGGAGTCAAGCAGTGATAATGATATTGTATTATCATTATCATGCACTGTGCAAACGAATCCTCTTTTCCCTAAGCGCTATTACGTCATGCTACCGGCCTCAACACCACACCAACGAGCGATCGATTCGCCTAGCGCTGAGCCGGTGAGCGAGCGTGAGCTGCGTTTGGGCGCACCGCCCGAGCTTCGAGGCAACCACAGTCAAGATCACAGCCATGCCTCTCATCGGCATGATCAGGCTCACAGCGATGCTCACCGTCATCATGCCCAGAATCACAGCCATGCCCCTCACCTTTTTCAATCCGGTGCCCGAGTCGCATTGAGCCCCGTCCTCATGAGCGTTTGGGCAAGAATCGCGGTTGCTGCGTTGTTGTCGGTTTTGCTTTGGTTGGCCGTTGCGTGGGCTTTAGTAAATGATGTTTAAAAACAGCGTCATGCGCCCGTCTCCTGAAGTCATCGAAATTAACAATTTGACTTTGGCGTATCAAGGTCATCCAGCCGTGCATCATGTCACGGGGCGGTTTTTGCCGGGATCCCTCACTGCGATCGTTGGCCCCAACGGTGCCGGAAAAAGTACCTTGCTTGGTGCGCTTTCAGGGCAATTGCAGGCTGCCGAGGGCTCGATCCACTTTGGACAGGCGTCAAAGGGGATGCTGGCCTACTTGCCGCAGCAATCATCGATTGACCGAGAGTTTCCGGTTCACGTTTTAGATGTCGTATTGCTTGGCGCCTGGCATGAAATCAAAAGCTTTAGCCGTGTCACTGAGCGCATGCGCGCGCGCGCGACCGAGGCCTTAGCGGCAGTAGGGTTGGTGGGTTTCGAGCGCCGGTTTATTGGTGAATTGTCGGTTGGGCAACTGCAGCGAGTATTGTTTGCACGTTTATTGATGCAGGATGCAGCAATTATTTTGCTGGATGAGCCCTTTAATGCTTTAGATACGCGCACGGCTGACGACTTGCTTCAAGTTGTGTTGACGTGGCACCGTGAGGCTCGTACGGTGATCGCAGTGTTACACGATATGAATATGGTGCGCGCGCATTTTCCTCAAACTTTATTGTTGGCGCGCGAAGTCATTGCGTGGGGTGAAAGCACTCAGGCGCTCGCTCCCGAAAATTTACTGCGTGCACGTCAAACCTCTGAGTATTGGGACGAACGAGCACCGTGGTGCGCCAGACCGAATGGCGCAAAAGCGGTGCGTGGATAATGGTTGACTGGTTCGCCCTGGTCTATGGGTTTTTTCTTCAACCTTTCGTTGACTATGGGTTCATGCGTCGTGCCTTGGTCGCTTGCCTTGCGATTGGAGCGGCCTGCGGGCCGATCGGAACCATCCTCGTTTTGCGCCGAATGAGTCTGGCAGGCGATGCCATTGCGCACGCCGTGTTGCCTGGGGCAGCAGTTGGCTTTATATTTTTTGGTCTCTCGCTGCCGGCGATGTCGATTGGTAGCTTTGTCGCGGCAGCCCTCATGGCTTTGCTCGCAGCTGCTGTGACGCGTTGGACTTCACAAAAAGAGGATGCCAGCTTTGCGTCTTTTTACCTCATTACCCTTGCGCTTGGAGTGATGTTGATTGCAACCTCTGGTAGCAAAGTTGATTTGCTTCATTTTTTATTTGGCAGTGTGCTTGCCATAGACAGCCCCTCGCTGCTGCTTATTGTGGGCGCTTCAAGTTTGACCTTAGTTGGGCTTTCGATGATCTGGCGTCCGTTGATTGTCGAGTGTTTTGATCCAATCTTCTTGCGCTCGGTCGGTGGTCGCGGCGCGGTTGTGCACCAACTCTTTATGTTGATGGTGGTCTTGACCCTGGTGTCTGCCTTTCAAGCGTTAGGTACGCTGATGGCTGTTGGGCTACTGATGCTGCCTGCAACTGCTGCGCGGTTTTGGTGCGCAGGTGTGGTGACTAGAGCATTACTCGCTGCAGGTTTGGGCGCACTAAGCGGCGCGGGAGGTTTACTCATTTCGTACCACGCTAACGTTCCCTCTGGGCCCGCGATTGTTTTGTTTGCGGGTGGTCTATATTTAGTTTCTCTTTGCTTGGGGTTGCGAGACAGTCTTCGGATGATTTGGTTTCCGGCGAGTCAGCATAAAGAGGCTTAAGATGTTTCGAGTGATGAGTGGGTACCTCAAACGCATTGCACTGGCGAGTAGTCTGCTGTTGCCCTTGCAGTCGCTAAGCGCGCAGCCACTACCTGTCGTGGCGAGTTTTTCTATTTTGGCAGACATGGTGCGTGAGGTGGGCGGGCCCTACGTAGAAGTGACCTCACTTGTTGGTCCTAATGCCGATTCACATGTGTTTGATCCGACGCCTGCTGATGCAAAACGCATCGCGTCTGCGCGCTTAGTGTTCGTCAATGGCCTCGGCTTCGAAGGCTGGCTTGATCGACTGGTCAAATCCTCGGGCTACCGCGGCCCAATCGTGGTTGCGAGTCAGGGGGTGACTATTTCTTTTAAGAGCAGAGAGAATCAGACTCACCCACACGCTGACAGCGGTGCGCACTCTCTGCATACTCACGGATCACTCGATCCTCATGCTTGGCAAAACCTAGCTAACGCCGAACGCTATGTCGAGACAATTCGAAAAGCCCTGGTGATGGCTTTGCCGACTTACGCTGCGCAGCTCGATCAACGCGCTGCTGAGTACACCCAACAAATTCAGATCTTAGATCAGGCAACAAAAGCGCGGGTCGCGATGGTTGCAGCGGCAAGACGTCGAGTCATCGTATCTCACGACGCCTTCGGTTATTTTGCAGCGGCCTACGGTGTGACGTTTTATCCTTTACAGGGTATCGCGACCGCGAGCGAACCGTCTGCCGCAGAGGTTGTTCGGATTGTCGATCAGATCAAAAAACATAAGGTGTCAGCGATTTTTACCGAAAACATCTCCGATCCGCGTGTGCTTGAGCGTATTGTCAAAGAGAGCGGCGCTAAAGTTGGGGGCATTTTGTACGCTGATGCCTTGACTGCACCGGGTACCGTCGCTGATACGTTTTTAAAAATGTTTGAGCACAACGCGACGACAATCGTTGGCGGGATTTCAGATCAACTCGATCAATAGCAGGGCTCGTTGCCAGAAGTGTCGGTCGGCAAAAAAGTAATCTTCTTAGGATGTGCGCACGCAAAGCAAAATATCATTTGCAAATGAGAATCATTATCGTTTAAACTATCGGTATGGATTACTCATCGCCTACACATCATGTTCAAACCGCTCAGCTGAGCGACGTAAAATTCTCAAAACAAGCCTGCCACAATTCTTCTGCTAAAGAGGCGGGTGGCTTGGTTCGCTTGTCTACTGCATGGCTTTTTCAGTCGGCGAAAGAAATTGAGATTGAGCATCGTGGTGATGTCTATCGGCTACGGCAAACCGCACTCGGTAAATTGATTCTCACTAAGTAAACATGTTAGCGCCGCAGCACGCGGCAAATTTTTCATTGCACAAGCCAGCCAACGCCAGCCAGTGCCTAAATCACTTTAGGACACCCTATGCTGCGCAAAGCAAACGTCGCCATCGCCTTAAGCTTCACTCTTCAAGCACTTCCCCATCAATCCTTTGCTCAAACAACCCCACCGCCTAACGTTGAGTTGAACAACTCAGTCACTGACTCCAGCCAACTCAGCGACATCACGGTCAGCGCAACTCGCACAGTACGAAAGGTCGATGACGTTCCAAGCAGCGTCTCGGTGATCACCGACGCAACGCTTCAGAAAGAGGGTGCCCGTAACTTAAAAGAAGCCTTTAGAAATGAACTCGACGTCACGGTGCCAGTCGGTCCAACACGTTTCGGCGTGGGCGGTTCCGCCACGGGTCGAGGTGGTCAAGAGGGCGTCAACATTCGAGGACTAGGCGGAAATCAAGTCATGATGCTCGTTGACGGCATTCGGGTCCCTAATGGTTTTAGCTTCGGGCCGTTTGCAACAGGGCGCGGTGATTACATCGATATTGATGGGTTAAAAAGTGTAGAGATCTTGCGAGGCCCTGCCTCAACACAATACGGTAGTGATGGGTTGGCAGGCGCAGTCACGTTTCAAACGCTCGACCCCAGCGACTTGCTGACTCGAGGCAAAAATGTTGGCGGCTTCGCACGAGTGGGGTACGGCAGTATCGACCAGTCGGGCTCAGGAACCTTGGCCGTTGCCGGTAAAAATGAAAAGTGGCAAGCGATGGTGCTAGGCAGTTATCGTCAGGGTCACCAGACGGACAACATGGCCAGCAATAATGATCGATCCATTGAGAGAACAACGCCCAATCCCGTTGATTACAACAATCGGTACCTGCTAAGTAAAGCCATACTCAGCATTGACGCTGCTCAACAACTCGCGGTCACCGTTGAGTCGCAGCGCCGCCGTCAACAAACAGACGTATTCTCAGCACGCGCGTTGCCCCCCCTCTCGCCTCGAAGCATCACAGCACTCACCGCTACAGACAAAGTCGAGCGTGATCGAGTCTCGTTTGAGCATCGCTATCGCGATCTAAATGCTCAATTGATACAAAAAGCCGCGACTCAAATTTATTGGCAAGACGCTACAGTCAATCAATACTCTACTGAGCAAAGATACCGTGCACCCGAGCGTCTGCGCGACAACACCTACCGTTCACGTGTGATTGGTTTGTCAACTCAGTTTGAGAGCAATCTTACCGGTTGGTTAAACCAGCGCCTTTCTTATGGTCTCGATGTCAGTCAAGCACAGATCACCGCGCGGCGCGACGGAACCGTACCAACCTATGGCAGTCGATTTCCGTCTAAGCCGTTTCCGGATACAACGTACACCTTAGGTGGCGCCTTTTTACAAAGTGAAATTGAGCTTGGTACTGTTAGTCTGATTCCTGGAGTTCGTTTTGATCGGTACACAATCGATCCTTCAGGCAAGGATTATGAAGGCGGCACACTGACGAGCCTTTCAGGGCAGGCGTTGACACCGCGGATCGGAGCCGTCTGGCGACTCGCGCCAGGGTTTTCGCCGTATGCCCAACTCGCCCGCGGCTTTCGCGCGCCAACACCAGAGCAAGTCAACAATGGCTTCGTGAATCGAGCAGCTGGATACACCACGATTGGCAATTCTGCACTGAAACCAGAGTATGCCGACAGTCTCGAAATCGGATTTAGAGGAAAGTCTCACGGCCTGCGGTATTCATTAGCAGGCTTTGAAAACCGCTACAACAACTTTATCAGTCAAGAAGTGATTGGCGGTGGCGGGCGACCTTCAAACCCAACAATTTTTCAATACGTCAACTTGGCAAACGCCAAGATTCAAGGGGTTGTTGCGCAAATTGAATTAAAAGTTGGACAGCGGTGGACCGTTCAAACCGGTGCCGCGTATTTGAAGGGCGATAGTCAAATCAACGGCATTAGCAGCCCAATCAATTCGGTCCAACCTTTAAAGGCGATGCTCGGCGTGCAGTACGACGCAGGCGAGTGGGGCGGTCAAGCCACAGTTTTATACAGCGCGGCTAAAGATCCGAGTCGTATCGCTTTGAGCAGAACAGTTCAGTTTGCAACACCCAATTACACCGTGCTTGATCTTGGCGTCTATTGGAAACCAACCACCAATCTGACTTTCAATGCCAACGTGAATAACGTCTTGAATACGAAGTACTGGCGTTGGTCAGATGTTAGCGGATTGACTGAAAACAGCCGGATTGCGGATGCCTACACAGCCGCGGGACGCACAGTCCACGTTTCCATGCGCTACGACTTCTAACGACTTTTTATCCTTCGGAGATCCTTATGCAAGGTCCGGTACAAACAATTCCTCAAGCTTTTTCCAACTTAAAACGCCAAGGGTTCATCCGTCAACGTGACGCTGCCGAGCGACTTCAGTTATCCGAGGGCGAATTGATCGCGGCGCATGTCAATAAACCCGCGTTCTTGGGTGCTTTCGCTTGCGCAGACACAAGCGACCTTGATCTTGAGAGCGATCAGCTCAAGAGTGGCTCTGATAAAGTGTTGATGGCGCGCGAGTTGGTCGCGTTGCGCCTGCGCCCAGAATGGCATGAAATTTTTTCGGCACTTGAGCCTGTTGGTGAGGTCATGGCGTTGACACGAAACGCTTCCTGCGTTCACGAAAAAATTGGCGTCTACCAAAGTGCGATTGTGACCGATCAGGTGGGCGTTGTAGCAGCGGGCAATATCGATTTACGCGCGTTTTATAAAAAGTGGGTACACGGATTTGCCGTATGCGAAATCACCCCCCAAGGCCCACGCCATAGCCTTCAATATTTTGATGCCGCTGGCGTGTCAGTTCATAAAACTTATCTACGCCAAAATAGTAATCTTCAAGCTTATCAAGACCTCGTGACGAACTTTGTCAACGAATCGCAACAGCCTGGTTTATATACTGAAAGCCTGGCACCGAGGCACTCCGAGCGAGCCGATGACCAAATAGATGTTCACGCATTACATCAAGCTTGGGGCAAGTTACGCGATACGCACGATTTTTTTTCATTGTTAAAGACTCACGGCGTGACGCGTGTGCAAGCATTGCGACTTGCCCAGCCTAAGTACGTGCAACAGGTGCATTGTGCAGATATTTTAAGGGTCTTCACCACAGCAGCGGCACGAGAAATTTCGATTATGGTTTTCGTTGGCAATCACGGCATGCTACAGATTCACTCGGGGCCCATTCAAAACGTCTCGCATTCAAAGCCATGGCTAAACGTACTAGATACAAGCTTCAACCTGCATCTCCGTATGGATCACATCGATACGGCCTGGATTGTTAAGAAGCCAACTATTGATGGTCTGGTCACGTCGTTCGAAATATTCGATCACCAAGGTGACGCGATCGCAATGCTGTTTGGATCGCGTAAACCGGGCCAGCCAGAGCTCTCCTCCTGGCGCGGGCTGTTAGACGATATCCAAGAAACACAACACGCTTGCGCAGCGTAATCTTGTCTATGGATCTTGCCCGACTTCAATCCGCTGGCTTGCTGACTCGTCGTCAGACCTTAGGCTACTTAGCTTGGTGCGCAGCAGTTCCGTTCGCTATGCGTTCGACTGCTACAAACGCTTCTGTAGTCAAACGAGTCATTTGTATCGGTGGTGCTTTGACAGAAATTGTTTACTTGCTTCAAGCAGATGCTGATCTGGTGGGGGTTGATACGACTTCGCTTTATCCTGCCATGGCAAAAACTTTGCCAAGTGTTGGTTACGCAAGACAATTATCGGCCGAAGGGATCTTGTCGTTAGCCCCTTCGCATTTGCTCGCCACAGAAGAAGCGGGCCCGCCTGCGGTGCTCAAACAAATTGCAGCCGCGGGGGTTCGTATGACGGTTTTGCCAGCTCACCATCAATACGAGGGGTTACGCCAGAGGGTACTCGGTGTTGGTAAGGTACTTGAGCGATCCGAGTTTGCACAAATAATTGTTCAGCGACTTGATTCGCAATGGCAACAAGTGCGGCAGCAGTTAGCTGCGCAAGCCTTACAGCGCGTGCGTCCTGTGCGCGTGATGTTTGTTTTGACGCATTCGCCTGTTCAGGTGTTGGTTGCAGGGGCTTCAACCGCTGCGCAGGCGATGTTGACTTACGCTGGCGCTACCAATGCGGTGCGCGGCTTCAAGGGGTACAAGCCCTTAACCCCCGAGGCGATGATTGCCGCGCAACCCGATTGCCTGTTAGTGACCGAACAGGGCTTACAGGCAGCCGGCGGTCTTGAGGCCCTCTACAAGCTGCCAGGGTTGGCACAAACTCCGGCGGGTCGCTCGCAGGCGGTTATTACGATGGACGCCTTGCGCCTGTTAGGGTTTGGCCCGCGCATGCCCGAGGCTGTTCTTGCGCTGAATCAGGCTTTTCAAGGTCTATGATGAGCCCTCACGCTCTGCTGCAGGCGCGACCCGGCTGGTGGCTCGGTGCCTCGTTGTGTTTGGCGCTTGGCTTCGCGGTGCAGTTGGGTGCGGTGCCGATCACGGTGACGGATTGGCTGCTCATACATAAAGTGCTTGAATGGCCCGCTACGAGCGAAGTGTCTGAAGCACTTTCTGGGGGTGCTCACGTACTGTTCAATCTTCGCTTGCCCCGGCTCTTGCTTTCAGTATTGGTGGGCGCCAGCCTTGGGGTAAGCGGTGCGCTGACTCAAAGTTTATTTCGTAATCCGCTTGCCGAACCTGGCTTGCTAGGTGTCAGCGCTGGCGCAGCCTGCGCTGCTGCACTCACAATCGTGCTGATTGGTGAGTTGCCGACAATAATTGTTGCTGAAGTACGCGTACTTTTACTGCCGCTTGCAGCTTTCACAGGGGCGCTTGTCGTGTGCTTTTCGCTCGAACATATGGCACGTTGGATCGCTCCGGGGTCCATTGCAGCATTGCTGCTGACTGGGATCGCCATGAATGCTCTGGCGGGTGCGGTCATCGGCTTATGTACCTATCTGGCCAATGATGAACAACTCAGAAGCCTGTCATTCTGGACACTTGGCTCGTTGGCGGGGGCGCAGTGGCTGTGGGTCGGGTTGTTCGCCGGCTTACTTGGCACAGGCTATTGTCGCCTTAGGCGTTCGATGCGAACTTTAAATGCACTTGCCTTGGGTGAAACTGCAGCCCGACAAATCGGCGTTGACGTGGATACGTTACGAAAACAGATCATCGTATGGGTCGCGTTACTCGCAGGGTTAGCCGTCGCGTTTTGCGGCATGATCAGTTTTGTTGGTTTAATTGCGCCGCATTTGGTCAGGCTGTGGGTCGGCCCAGATCAACGGCAGGTTTTGCCCTTGTCAATGCTGTTGGGTGGGCTTTTGTTGCTAGTGGCAGACACGCTAGCACGCGTGGTCGCAGTGCCCGCTGAGGTACCTGTTGGGATTTTTACCGCACTGGTAGGGGCGCCCTTCTTTTTTGTACTCGTGCGCCAAGCGCGTGTTCAGGCTGGTTAAGGGGTAGACAATTGAACGGCAATTTGTCCGCAGTATTGTTGAAACTAAACGCTGTTGATCTTAGCTACGGTACAGTTTGCACAGCATCGCAGGTGCCCCGGCCCTTCACTTTGCATGTTTCATCTGGCGAGCGTTTGGCCATCTTGGGACCAAGCGGTGCCGGAAAATCAACCCTCTTGCGCTTGATGGCGTTAGACTTTGTTCCGGTAATGGGCGAAGTGATATTCAAGGGCCGAGTACGAAAGGGCTGGACAGTGGCAGAGCTCAGTCATCACAGGGCGGTAATGCCACAGAACTGCTCAGTCGCCTTTGGCTTAGACGTTCATTTAGTAATTGCGCTTGGGCGTGTTGCCCGGGCATTTGATCCCTCTCTCTCTGATATTGTGGTGGCCGCAGCACGGCTCGCTCGTGCAGACCATTTACTGTCACGTCGCTGTGACACGCTATCTGGCGGAGAATATGCACGGGTTCATTTAGCACGTGTCTTTGCTCAGTTATGGGATGTCACAGAAGGCCTGATTCTTGTCGATGAGCCTCTCGCAGCACTCGATTTAGGTTTGCAAGATAGCATTTTGCAAGCGTTAGACAGGTTCGCCATTGATAGACAGCATGCAGTCGTAGCTGTATTACACGATGTGAATCATGCCTTAAGGGCCTTTGATCGTTTGCTTTTGGTGAAAGAAGGCCAACTATTTGCAGACCTCGCAAGCACTCAACAAGCGGTGCCATTCTTTGAATCGTTATATGGCTTGAAGCTAGAGTGCCTGCGCACCGCGGACAACGCCTTTGTTGTCTCTCCTGTATCTAAACGACGCCAAGAAGCATGTACTCGCTAAGCAAGGTTAGAGAACCACTTGCATGTCCATGGCTAAAGTCAGTCTTGCTGCACGGTGTCTTACTGTTATGCGCCGTGTTGTATCACTTGCATATTCAGCGTTCATCACACTTTAGTACCAATAGATTTGACAAGGCCGATGCCAACGCGATGATGATCGCGAGCCATAACAATATTGATTTTCTAGAGTTGTCATTTGAGGATACTGAAATGACAGAGCAACAACAGACAGCGCAGAGGCTAGAAGAGCAACAGATAGACGCATCGACAGATGTTCTGTTAGATCCAATGCTGGATGAACCGTTAGATTCTTTTCCTGACGCACCGATAGATCTTTTGATCGATGCGCCGAGACCGGCACCTGTCTCGAAAAACATAACGACAGAAGTCGTCACGGCAAGGGCGTTACAGTCAGCCGTGTTGCGAGTCCAAGCAGAGAAGCAGGCAGTGAGCTCGAGGTCATCGTTGCAGCGCGTTGCACCTGCATCTGCAACTGCACCTTCCGCTCAAGCGTCCGCGCTGCCAATTACACACACTTCGCCGTCGACAAGTCACGTAGCGACCCAAGCGCTTGTGACGGCGCGCCCCGACCACGCGCACAGCCCCAAACCAGATTACCCTCTGGTCTTACGCGATCTAGGCATTTCTGGGGTCGTCTGGCTACGAGTCTGGGTTGACGATACTGGACGCCCTAAAGAGATCGAGTTGGCAAAGGGTAGTGGCTATCGACTTTTTGACGAGGCAGCACTACGTGCAGTGCAGCACTGGCGTTTTATCCCTGCAAAGAGCGAACAGCAAAGCTTGGCGAGTTGGGTTGTATTTGCTGTGCGCTTTGAGCTCAATGGCTAAAGCCAGACTCTTCGTACTGATTCATCTAGACAATAGCAGCAGACTAAGCTACAGTGCGGTCAAATCCTATTGCTACAGTAAAGTAGTGCGGCGCCTTCAGCTTCACATACAAATCACTGTCCAGTCGCATAAAAAAAATAAATTTTAGAAAATAATTTCTTTTGCAAACTCAGCCAGCGTCTTTGTTACAGGAAGAATAAATGTTAATAAAAATATTATTAAAAATGCTGGTTGTGTTTTTTGTATTCTCGATCGCACCAGTCTGGGCACAAGTCCCAACGTATCCCAATAAGTCGATTACGCTGGTGGTACCTTTTGCGCCGGGCGGGAGCACAGACATTACTGCTCGGTTAATTGCCGAACATCTTTCTAAGCGGCTTGGTCAACAAGTCGTTGCAGAAAATCGAGCGGGTGCCGGTGGCAATATCGGTGCCAATGTGGTGGCACAAGCGGCTCCTGACGGGTATACGCTTTTGATGGCTACTAGCAGCTTGGTGGCCAACATCTCGTTATACAAATCCCTGCCATACGATTTGCGCAAAGATTTAGAACCAATCTCACGTATTGCAATGATTCCAAATGTGTTGGTGATCGGTTCCGACTCTAATATAAATACTTTGAATGAATTCATCGCTGCCGCCAAAGCGGCTAAACCACCTTTTAACTACGGCTCGGCGGGTAGCGGCTCAAGTCAGCATCTTGCGGGTGCTTTGTTTGCCAATACGATCAAAATTGAGATGGGCCATATCCCGTACAAGGGCGGTGCGCCTGCCTTAGTGGATTTGATGGGCGGACGATTGGATGCTGTATTCGCACCACTCGTTGAGGTGTTGCCCTTTGTTCAGGGCAAAAAACTAAAGGCGTTAGCAGTGACCACCCCCGCGCGATCTTTTGCCTTGCCTGACGTGCCGACTGTGGCCGAGACCTTTCCAGGCTTTGACATTACGCTCTGGAACAGCATCATGACGCGTAGTGGTACCCCGCCTGAAATTATTGCAAAACTCCATCAGGCAATACAAGATGTACTAGTCCAACCTGAGGTGCTGCAAACCTTGCGTACACAAGGCTCAAACCCTTCTGGAAACACCCCAAGCGAGTTGAGGGCGTTGATCGCGCAAGAGGTACCTAAATGGGAGGAAATCATTAAGCTTTCTGGCGCCGAAACACAATAGGTCAATCTCGAAAGTTAAAAACGATCTAAACCTTAGACCAAACTTCCTTCGCGCGCGTTAGGTTTAACCTAGCCCTGCATCCAAAGCATTAAGCCGTCGACCCATGACTTTGCAGGTAGTTGTAGTTGTTGTTCAATTCGCACAGCACGTAAATAAAGTTGATCGAAATCGATTGACGGTGCGCGCTTAAAAGCGACGGCCACGATGTTGCTATCGTGAACTTCTGGTAGCCAAGCGACTGCACTAAAAGAAGGCTCAATCGCCTCTAGATTGTGGCTGTGATTTTCTCGATCACAGAAAATATTGACCGTCATGATGCCAGTTGCCGTCAGGCAATCGGCGCAGGCTGCGTAAAACTCAGGTGAATTCAGTGCGGGCTCGATTGCTTGAGCGTCGTATAAGTCAACCTGTAGCACCTCGCAAGTAGAATGATTTGACTGGTCGTTGACGTAATCCCAAGCATCCATAGCGCGCACCGACAGTCTATGATCATTTGGCGGCAGAGCAAAATGAGCGTGGCATTGAGTAATGACGGCAGGGTCTAGCTCGATGGCTGTCGTACGCGCGGCACGAAAGTGATGGTAGCAAAATTTGGTGAGTGCTCCGGCACCTAAACCTAGTTGAACAATATGAGAAGGCTTTTCAATGAAAAGCGTCCAAAGCATCATTTGTTGAATATATTCAAACTCAAGCGCGAGCGAATCATCAAGACGCATGGCACCTTGAATAACAGACGTGCCAAAATGCAAGTTTCGAACGCCTTCGAATTCAGAAATATTGGGTTTGCTCATAAGAGCATCTTACGATATTTGTTCAGTCAGGCTGAGGTGAGTGGCTCTTGTTCAGTTGCGACTTGGCATCGTAAGCTTAAAGAGTTGTACCGCATTTTTGTACGCAACTTGTTCAAGTGTGGTGGGTGTCAAGTATGCGAGTACCTGTTCGCGTTGTTCTTGAATAATTTCGTCGTAGCGTTTCTCTAACCCGCAGCAGGTGTCCGATCCCAACATCACTTGAGTCGGAAACTCTTCAATCAGGTTCTTCCAGGAGGGTTTGAGCCCATTAGGGGTATAGATTTTTCCATCGCCTAAGGCTGTGCTCGTACTTGCGTGTACCGGACCGCCAGCTGAAAGTTCACACATAATATTTTTTCGCTGTTGGAAGAACTGCCTGAGATCGTCTGGGCGCGCTTGTGGCAGACAATGCGACAGGATCGTCGTGACGCGTGGAAATTCATCCGAAAGACGCAACAAGTCTTCTTTAAAAGTTTCATTCATTCCTGCATGAACTTGTATAAAGGCGCCGTAGCGGTTGGCCAGTTCATACGCCTGCCGCATCATCGGACTATCAAGTCTAAAACGTCGTCTAAATTCTGTTCTTGGTGACGAATAGTAATTGTCTGTGTGAAGCTCGCCAAAGCCTTTGATGCTGCCATCCTTAAAGCCGTTTTCGGCGTCTTTAAACAGACTTTTAAAAATCCACTGATCGGGGTCAGTAAAGCTGCGGCCCTGTCTCAAGATGTCGACCAGTTCACGCTGACCAATCGCAGGAATATAGCGATCTTTCAAAACTGTGCGCATGTTGTCATTGAGATAGCCCACCGCGCCTGCCCACTGCACGTTGTTTCGGTCCATCAGCTCTTTAAAAGGGCCTGCTGAGAGCTCGTAGTTGTGTAGATGGACATCAGCGATGGGTACGGTTTTGGCTAAAGTAATCGAGCTCGGCAAGGGTTGTGCCTGCGCGATAAGCGTGCAGCAAAAAAGCGTCGCTCCAAGATACTTGCAAAACGATTTAAGGGCAGCTGCCATGAGTGTCGCACTTAGTTCAGTTTCAAATTGAATTTTTCAATCGCTTGTGCAAAAGACTTTGCTTCAGCTTCGAACGCTGCTTGCATTTTGTCGACTGTCATATTCCAAGCCTCAGAACCCGTCGGTTTCATGGCCTCTTGAAATGAGGGTTCGGCGACGACTTCGGCAGAAGCTTTTCTTAAAATTTCAATAATTTCCTTTGGCGTCTGTTTTTTGGTGTACAACGCTGCCCAGACATCGGTGTATAAATCCGGGTAGCCGGCCTCGATAAATGTTTGAAGTTCTGGCATCCTCAGGCTCTTTTCGCGTGCCACCACTCCTACCGCTTTAATCTTGCCATCTTTTAAATGTTGTCCAGCGATGCTGTAGGTGGTTGCCATGAGTTGGATATCATCGGCTAGCAGGGCACGAATCATTTCGGGTGAACTTCGGTAACTAATTTCTTGATAGGGATCACCTCCCGCCGTTGCAGAGATTTTTTTTGCCAAGATCAAGCCTAAATGCGAGGTGCCCAAGACACCATGGTTCATAGCTTTGCCGCGTTCTTTAAGCTCTTTCATGAGCGTGGGGATGTCTGTCGCTTTGACTGAAGCGCTTGCAAACAAAATGTAAGGCGCCTGACCGAGTGGCGCGATGGGGGTGAAATCATCAAGGGTATAGCCCGCATCCTTAATCACAATGGGCGTTGTCGCTAAACCGTTTGAGGTAAAAAATAGCGTGTAGCCATCGGCCGGAGAATTCAGAACTTTTTTTGTTGCCACCATGGCTTGACCACCGGTTGCATTCTCAATCACTACGCTAGTCTTTAAGTTTTTACTCAGCCGCTCTGCAAACACTCGGCCAAGAGAATCAAAAGGTGACCC
>Ga0114958_10001505_pt1 | contig 18334 bp, 17 predicted proteins | sample C_130208_EF_Meta_FD_89577 | JGI IMG/M metagenome (GOLD analysis project Ga0114958, IMG submission 89577) | Freshwater microbial communities from Lake Croche, Canada to study carbon cycling - C_130208_EF_MetaG | ecosystem: Environmental > Aquatic > Freshwater > Lake | place: Lake Croche, Canada...
ACATTCACAATACCTAGTGTGCCAACGGACCTTACATCTATAGGTGGAAATGCAACGGCAACTCTTTCATGGACTGCGCCAGTGACAACTGGATTGGCTCCTATCACGGGTTACAAGGTTTATGATTCAAGTGGGAATATTTATAATCCTGCTACAAATACCTTTGTTGTAGATACAGGGTCTATTTTTACAACTACAACAGCTACAACGGCTACGTTGACTGGTCTGGCGAATGGAACTACATATACATTTCGTATAAAATCAACGAATGCCATTGGAAATTCTGCTTCATTCGCAACTTTTCCAGCTGTCTTACTCGGATTACCTGGTTCACCCACCAATCTAGTTGCTCTATCTGGAAATCAGTTAGCGATTCTCAATTGGACGGCACCTGCATCCAATGGAGGTAGTGATATATCAGGCTATAGAGTGTATGATGCATCTGGTAATCTAAAATATGATGGGTCTGGAAATATAGCGACTAGCTCTACAATTAGCGGGCTAACCAATGGGCAGACTTATACATTCTCAGCAACTGCCTTGAATTCAAGTGGAGCTTCACCTTCATCAACTCCTGTTCAGGTGACAATTGGATATCCTGGTACACCAGGGTCACTTAGTGCGGTAACTGGAAATGCAACGGCAACACTTACGTGGACCGCCTCTTCAGCGAATGGTTCGGCAATTCTAGGGTATAACATATATGATACATCAGGGAATATATATGATACATCCGGTAATTTCGTAAATGATACTTCTGGGAATATCTATAGTACCTCGCCTACGACTTTTACACGAACCATTAGCGGTTTACAAAATGGAACACAGTATACTTTCAGAGTATTTGCAAAGAATTCAGTGGGTTTATCTTCAACGCCTGTATCAATCTCTGTGACTCCAGGGCTTCCTGATCCGCCGACAAATCTTATTGCATCGAGTGGAAATGCGAGTGTCTCACTTAACTGGGCTGCACCTTCAACGAGTGTTACAGCAAAGGGATATAGTATATATGATTCATCTAATAATGTACTCGATGATGGTTCTGGTAATGTTGCAACCAGTGCTACAGTATCTGGCTTAACCAACGGAACAAGCTATACCTTTATATTAGTTTCAATCAATGCAAATGGTACATCTCTAGGATCGGTATCAACAACCGTAACTCCATTTACGGTCCCATCTGTACCATTGAATTTAACGGGTACGAGTACAACAAATACGGCGACCTTAAATTGGACTGCACCTTCAACGGGTGGATCTGCAATCTTAGGATATAAAGTCTACGATTCATCTGGTAATATCTATGATTCAAGTGGTAATATTGTGTCTGATACAGGACTCATATATACAACTGGGTCTTCTGTTAGAACGGTTGTTATCCGTGGATTATCACAGGGTGTCACCTATACTTTTACATTAAACGCAGCAAATTCAGCAGGAAACTCTGTAGGTGCAACAATTAGTATAACACCAGGTGCCCCTGGTACACCGACGAATCTTACTGTAACCCCTGGAAATGCGAGTGTGCAATTGAATTGGGCAGCACCATCGAGTGGGGGTACAGTAACAGGATATAAGATAAGCTATTCTGGAATCAATAGCACAGTTTCAAGTACAACATTTACAAAATCAATCACGGGATTGACAAATGGGACTCAATATACCTTTTCGGTCTATGCAACAAATGCGACGGGTAGTTCCTTAACGCCGGCAATCATTTCGGCTACACCTGGTCTCCCTTATGCACCGACCGGTCTTAGTGCAGCAGCAGGCACGGGTTCGGTCACCTTGAATTGGTCAGCACCCTCAGTTACAGGTGGGTCTTCAATTACAGGATATATAGTCACGTATTTGACGACTACGGTAACAGTGAGTACAACGACGGCTACTATTACAGGTCTAACAGGTGGTACGACCTATACCTTTACAGTAAAAACGCAAAATGCCAATGGAACATCGGTAGGAGGTGCATCCATATCTGTGGTTTCTGCGTAGTGAAAAATATTTATTAATGGGTCTATATAGTATGACAACCCTATATAATGGGAGTGTATATGTAGAAGGATTATTTTCAACAGGTGGAGATGGAACTGTTGGTGTATCATCAAGTGATACAATTCTATCTCTCTTAAATTACATTGGATATTATACGTCAAATCGTGTTATGATGGAAATAGGTGGTTATAATACGACGGTAGGAAATTGGACTACTGTATATAAATATGCAATGGGTTACAGTAATATTCCAGCTGGGACAGGTGGGTCCTATATTATTCAAGCTTGTAAAATCGGTTCAAATTCATACAGCCCTGGAGCTGTACCTAGTCCTATTACAATTACCACATTAAATCTAAGTGGTTTAACAATAGATTATGGGTCCTTATATGTTGGAAATAATCAGGATAGTGCTTATTATAGTGTATCTGGTACGTATAATTATGCACCGATGCATAAATATATATATGCAGGACTCCCTGTATTAAACGTTGATGGTGGTAAATTTGCCATTGCTCATAATTTGGTTCTTCAGGGGCAAGGATTGACTTGGGGAGGAGGAATTAATATACCAGGGGCAAATATTGTGATAGAAGGCGCAAAGTCTTCCTATGCTAGCCAGTCAACAGATAATGCCATTTATTTCAATACATCAATGGGGCAAAAGGCGGTAATGGATTCTTATGGTGTAAGTGTGACAGGTGGGAATTTCCGTGTTGCCGTTGGCTATGCTGCAACCAATGGTATTGAAATATCGAATTCGAATATCACAGGCTACTATGCTGGGGGAAATGGAATTCTTTTTGGATCAAATCAATATTATACAATGTTTCATTGTACAGGAAATTCTGGTGGACATATGATTGCGGATTATGGGTTTTTATGGGATGTTTGGAATCTAACATATAATGCTTATACACATAATCGAGCGTGGGCAAATAAAAATTATGCGTGTGCATCATCCCGTATAGAAATGGGTCAGTCAAGAATCCAATTTTATACCGGTACCTCTGGGGCTATACCTTCTTGGACGACTATGATGACTATAAATAATTCGGGTGTGTATACTACTGGTACCTTCTCAGTTGCACCAGCTGGTGCAACCGTTGCCTTCATAGATGCGGGTGGTATTCATTTACGTAATGTAGTTGAATTTGCAGCGAACGTTTGGAATACATCAACGGATGGAGTAAATCGTATATATTTTGAGAATAATTCAAGGACGTATTTTGGATCTCTAAATGGATATAATTTTAGAAATTCAGTTGGAACTGATATATTGACTATAGCTAATAATGGAACTACACAAGTAAATGGAGTATTCACAGTTGCGCCGGCTGGTGGAACGGTTGCTTTCATAGATGCGGGTGGTATGCATTTACGTAGTGCGCTTGAATTTTCAGCGAATCTTTGGAATACATCAACGGATGGAATAAATCGCTTATATTATGGATATAACAGTACAACATATTTTGGTTCTGCAAGTGGATATAATTTTAGAAATTCAGTTGCAACTGATATATTTACTATAGGTAATAATGGAGATACATATATAACTGGAAATGTATATGCGGCAATAGGTCTGAATTGTGGTGGAGCTCTTAATTGCGGTGGTACCTTAGGTGTGGGAGCTCAAGTAACGATGAATGCTGGACTAAACGTTACAGGTCAGACAAATTTATATGGAAATGTATATTCAAGTGGTATCTTAGGCGTGGGAGCTAAAGTAACGATGAATGGTGGACTAAACGTGACAGGTCAGACAAATTTATATGGAAATGTATATTCAAGTGGGATCTTTAGTGGAAACGGATCTGGATTGACGAATTTACCTACACCTTCATTATTTTCAAGTAATCCAAATAGCGCATACATTTGGTATTTCAGCCCAGCTACATCACAAAATACAACAAATTCAATTTGGGGTGGATTTTCTGGTTCAAATCCTCGTATATACGTAAATATATCGCAGCCAATTGGCACTTATACTACAACTAAATATTTACTAGCATATGGAGATATATATACAGGGATGACGTTTAAGGGTGGAGGTAGAACAAATCGTTTTACACGCGCTGGAGGTTCTAACCTACCTTATTATGCATTATATGTAGATTTAACAAATTCAAGTGGTACGAGATCATATATTGTATTTTTTCAGTCTTTTAGTACAGATTTAAATGGTGACTTTGGGGCTGATACAGTTGGAAATGCAGCTTCAGTGGGCGGTCAGTTTTATGGTACTAATCTGTTGTTTGGTACGTTCCCTGGTATTCTATCTGTACAAGATACAAAAAAGAATAATAGTATTACATCACAAATGTTCAAAATGGTATTATTTGGAGCATATACTGTAAAGTTTCGCATAGAAATTAATATGGAAATGCAGTCAGGAGATAATGGTGCAAATTATACTGCTGCAATGACACTTCCTACAAATGGTCCAATTAATATTACATATGAATAAGATTCATCTAAAGATAGTTTTTATAATATAATAATAGTATGAAATTATTATATTATATTCACTCAAGAAGAGTGTATTCAATTGATATTGATTCTGATTGGATAGAACCAACGAATGAATCTGAATTTACAAGTGTTGTAGAAAAGATTAATACAAAAAATCTGAATAAGGACCAGTTTCCAGTTGATATAAATTGGATTGATTATAACATATGGTTATCTTCAGAAAATATAAGTGATATAACGAAGAATTTACGTTCTCAACGTGATATGCAACTGAAAAATAGCGACTGGTTACTAACTTACGATAATGTTCAATCACTCGCAAATCTAGATGAATGGATAAATTATAGACAACGTTTAAGAGATTTATTTTTAAATGTATCTGATATAAAATCCTTGAAAATGCCAGATCAACCAAAAATTATAAGAAAGATAATTTGATAAATAATTTTCTCTTACTAATCTAAATATGTTCTGCTGTTCTCCCGATGTCAGTGATTGTCCTCACTGCCATCCCGAGTTATGGATTAAAAATTCCTTGAGCCCCTGGAATTGGCTATCAATATTCACTATGAAAGGTGGAAAACGCAAAGCTCATAGACGTGCTAACAAAACAAGGAATAGACCTTCTCGCCACCAGGCACGTCGTCCTCAAGGGACATCGCGAACCCGACGAAAGGCTCCTTATCGAGTTGCTCCCTAGGCACCGCATGCTTCACCTTCTGTGCAATGACCCGATACAAATCAAACCCAGGATATCTCTCGGACTGGTCGGCATCCCAGAGAACATTGCGTCCATCATCATCAATCATCCAAGACCACATCACATTAAAGAGTGGCGAAACAGTCTCTTTCTGCACACGGTCTGTCTCTCGACTTAGAACTACACCACCTTCAACATCTGGAGGAATCTCCAGGAAAAGACCTTCTACTATGCTGACCGCTAGACGGCACAAGTCGAAGGAGGGGTTCGGATAGACACGCGGCTGCGAAGGGTCATACAAGGGTCCGAAATTGTACTGGGTCCCCGCATCATTCTCTGGCCAGTAGTCATCACTGATGCAGAGAGTTCCATTGTGGGTATAGATTGCACGACCGAAATCAATAATACGGAATAGTTTTCCATAGGTCGGTACCTTCCAGAAGCGCCCATCGCGCGTCTTGTAGTATAAGAACTCCTTATCAGTCGGTGTCCACAAGATATTGTTGCTGTGAAGGTCATTGTGCGTCATCGCCCAGAGGCTCTGAATCTGACAGAGTGCCGCGATCACCTGGAAGACCCAGGCAGACCACTGAGCCTCCCACTCGGGTGAGCCAATCACCGCTGTCATATGGGGACAGTCATCTTCTAAGAGGGAATCCATTGTGTCCTTATTGGCCTCCAGAAAGATGAGCATCGTGGGGAAATCAGATAACGCTGCAAATAGAGTAATATCCTTGTCGAGTGATTCCTCAGATTCATAATCTGACTCCGACCCTGAGTCAGATTCTGACTCAGATTCAGCTTGAGATTTCGCCTGGCTCGCAGTAGAAATAGATGCAGATTCTAGGCTACCTGAGCCAACCGAGGCGGCATCTATATTACTTACATCTAGCTCAGATATAGAGCTCTCAGATGAACTGTCGGTAGATGACAAATCATCCGGTGCCTCCATCAACGGGTCATCCTCAGGCAGCAAGGAATCTCCCTGGTATCCAATCAACTTGAAGAGCCCCTGCTCTCTCTTACGCCAGAACCACGATTCAAAACGCATATCCTGGAAGTCCTCCGTGATATTGTAATAGTACTTGTTTGCAATGGCGAGATAGGAACCATAAAATAAAGAGAAATGGGGTGAATGGTCGCCCTCACGGAACTTGCTGAGCATATAGGAGGCGACGGCATCTACGTAGGCCTGATTGTGAGGGTCGTGTACCTTGCTATAGACCTTGGCCGATTTCTTGCCTGGGGCAGGTAGGGCAGGGTGCTGAGACATCGGATAATTCCCTTGCATCATACGATAAGCATCAAGAAGATGAGTAATCTTGCAGAATCCAGAAATATCCATTAAAGAACCAGGACCTGTCTGTGGTTGACCGTCCTTGAAGAGTCTGGCTCGCCCTAGGAAGGGACCGGACTTCTGGGGCACATCACCGATGAACTCCTCTAGATGCCACTTACTATCAAAACGGAGGAAGGGACTGTATTTGCTGGATTTCCCGAAGCGAATCATTCCGGGATAGGTGGTCTGAAGAGGCTTGAAACGCGTTTCCAGAGCGGCCTGGAACGCTGGATTCGGTTTGACATCCCAGATGACTGGAGAGGGTAGATCCATTGTTTGCAGGGACGGATACGGAGATGACATTACTTAATGGCTAGAAGGCTGAAAGCGTTAATTTGCGCAGTAAGTGCAGGTTTTGCGGACTTTTTCCAAAAGTCCACGCCTTTTATTCCTGAGTGAAAAATGTTTTCCTATTAGCAATATGGCTTCAGCAGCGATGAATCTTCAATTGAAAAAGTTTAACATGGCTCAAATCCCTGAGGATGCCGTCTGCATTTTCATTGGTCGTCGCCGTACTGGAAAATCAACTCTTGTTCGCGACGTTCTCTTTCATCACAAGATGATTCCTCTAGGAACGGTTATTTCAGGAACAGAGGAATCCAACGATTTCTACAAGAAGATTGTGCCGCCGCTCTTCATTCACGGAGCCTATTCACCAGTCATCCTGCAGAACTATGTGAATCGCCAGAAGATGATTATGAAGAAGATTATGGGTGAGCAGCAGTCAGGGGGAACATCCCGGATAGACCCTCGTTCCTTCCTCATCTTGGATGACTGTCTCTATGATGACACCTGGACACGTGACTTGAATATCCGTTATCTCTTCTTGAACGGTCGTTGGGTGAAAGTGTTTTTCTTGATTACTATGCAGTACCCCCTTGGTATTGCACCAGTTTTGAGAACAAATGTGGATTATGTCTTTATTTTGCGTGAGCCGTATTTGAACAATCGTCGTCGTATCTTTGAGAACTATGGGTCGGCCTTTCCCTCATTTGAGTTTTTCTGCCAGGTGATGGACCAGTGCACGACGAATTACGAGTGCCTAGTTGTCAGCAACAATACCACGAGTAACAAGCTGGAGGATATCATTTTCTGGTACAAGGCGGAACTTCACGGGGATTTCCGGATTGGCGCGCCAGAATTCTGGAGTCACAGTGCGGCTCATTATCTGGAATCACAGACGGCGGAGTCAAATAAGTATGACCCGAATAACTCGGTGAAACTCAAGGGTCCGCAGATTCAGGTTAGAAAAGGCAACTGAGTTTTGCGGACTTTTTCTAAAAGTCCAGAGTAGATATGAGTAACACACCTAAAATAATGCCCTTCAACCTTCCTAAAAATAGAGGAACTATACGAAACCGAAATCGTGGAAGAAAATCACCAAGTTATCTTGATCCAGTTCCAGAGCATAAGCCCATTCGCAACAATAGTATACCAAATCTTCCTAAAAACGTTGGAGTTGCGTCGCGTGTTGAAGTACCCGTGACTGTATCTAAGGTATTCAGTGGACCTGGTAACCCTGTCGCTTTGAATGCACCAGTATATGTACCTAAGCCTCAACCTTCAAAGCCTAGCATGTTTTTGCCTAATAGACAACCTGTACCTAAACCACCAAGTAAGCCCCGCCCTTGGAATAATACACAAACAGGAAATGACCCTAATAAAGTGTATGAGCCAATGAAACCTACGAATTCTTCTAAATCTAGCTGGTTTTGGCCATTTGCTGGTGGAAGAAGAAGTAGAACTAGAAAGTCCAGAAAGTCTAGAAAGTCCAGAAAGTCTAGAAAGTGATATAGTGTTTTGCGGACTTTTTTGATGGCTGCGCCTGCAAAAGTCCAGACTTTTTTTTAAAAAAGTCTTTTAGATGAAGCTTAACAGAGTAACTATAATAATAGCTAGTCTGATAATTATTGTAGTGCTCTATTTTGTATTTAAAACAAAAGAAGGATTCAAGGCCTCAGGCCCTGCGTGTGGCCTAGGCTTTCAAGGCTGCAGCCAGGATGAAAAATGTATGAATGGATTTTGTGATTCCGTAAAAAAACCTTGTCTCCCTAAGAATGAGTTGCCAGTCTACTAAAGATTTTATACACCATAATCAGAATAGCAATGTTAAAACTCGGAACAAAGTTAGGACTCGTTTTAGTCGTTGTCGTCGCGCTATTTTTCGCCTCGCTCTTTTTCAGAGGTGCCCCTCGCGCCCCTGCCTGGGCCGGCCAGAAGGCGCAGCTCCCTTGCCTAGCGGACAACCATTGTCCGATGGAGCAGAAGTGCTCTAACGGATACTGCTCTGAAGGATTTACGAGCCCTCTAGACGCAAACACAGGTGTGAATACGAATGTGAATATTTCCGTGGATGGAGCGTCGTGTGATGCGAAGGAGTGCAAGGGCCTCAATGCCACGTGCGGGCGCAAGCAATCACCCTGCGGCGAGGGTACATTCTGCCAGAATGATTCCTGCGTGAATGTTGCGGCCCCTAGTGATGGAGAGGCCTATGGCCAGATTGGAATGATTTTACACTAAACTAATCTAATCCATTTTCTCCATCGTGTCCTTTGGGGCATCGTTATCGGCCTTTAGCTCCTGCTTTCTTCGCATCGCAAGGTCATCACCACCAAACATAGACCCCCACCCGTCAGATGACTCCCCGGATACCGGGTTACCATCCGATGCAATCGGTCCCTTCTTTGCACCTCTCGCAGCTTCCTGGCGCTGGTCGGATACGAACTTGTCCTTCGCATCCTCATTGTCCTTGTAGCGCTTCATCAAGGTGTTGAGCTGGTCCTCCGCATACTCCTGCTCCTGAACCTGGTGGGGCTTCGGGTCCCAAGGGAGCCACTTACCGACCTCTCCGAGGAAGATATTGTGGATGGGGTCAGAGCGCTGGAGCTTCTTGGACATCGCTACGGCCTCACCGTGAGTTCCAGTCACACCCCGGACCTTCAACCCACGCATCGTGGTGCGGAACTCATTCTTGGCGAAGAACTCCTCCTCGAGCTTTAGCTGGTTCTTGAAGAGGAAATCGTCATAGGCCTCCTTGAGAGCATCCGTCTTAATGGATGAATTGTTCTCCTTAACGTAGCTTGAATACGTTTCAAGGATGGAACCCATATTGAGGCGAGCCTTACGGCAGATGGCGGATGCACCGCTGAGATCCTTCGATTCAGCATCCATCCGATCGGCCTCCTGAGTTAACTTATCATTTACTCCCCGGACAATGGAAACGAGAAAGGTTTCCAGATTGCGAATCTTAAAATCAACCTCGTACTGCTTTAGGAATTCTCCGAAAAAGAATTGGTCCTTGTTATCAAGAACATTCTCAGGGCTCAAGAAGGATAGAAGAACAAACTTCTGGCTGCGGATTTCGGGATCCTCCTCGAGAAAATCTTCCTTAATCTGCTTCTCGTTGGATGACATTGGGTCTGCAAGATAACCGTAGTTTTTCTTAAAGTATGCGAACGCAGTAAAAGAAATTTCTAGGGTTCAAGTATAAGAGATGGACTTTCCCCTAGGCGACGTTCTAACATCAGTACTCAAGTATGCCATCGAGGGCCTCGTCGTGGCGTTCGTCGCGGTACTCGTCCTCAACCCTAAGAAGCCCTCGTACGGTGAGGTTCTCACGATCGGTGTTGCGGCGTTCGCCACGTTCGCTCTCCTCGACACGTTCACGCCCTCGATCGCGGTCACGGCTCGCCAGGGTGCTGGATTCGGTCTAGGCGCGAACCTCGTTGGCTTCCCTCGCGTATAAGCGGCAAAGCCGCTTATCGTGAGGTGTTGACGGCTTCGCCGTCTCCCCCGTGTGTAAACACACGCAGGTTTACTTGGCGAAGCCAACTTCCCCCGTGTATAAGCGGCAAAGCCGCTAGTGCTATCTTAATAATCAATCACATTGAATCAATATAAAATGTATGAGAATCATACGTTTTATATTTTATTGAATCTCTTTACTTTCTCTTTTTAAGAGTTCTGTTTGCACCTTGGCGCTTTTTACGTGTGCCTCCAGTGGTAGGGACAGGTATACCCGCTAATAAATCAGGTATAATATCATCCGAAAGATTTATGTCACCTCCATCAATATCGTACTCATATATACGATTAAACTTTTCTATAATCTTTTGAAATATGGGATTTTTAAAGTCAGTTTTTAGTGTAATCCACCCAGCCGTGTTTTTAGTTGCTTTGATAGGCATACAACGGGTAAGTTCCTTAATATCTGTATTAAATGTATTCTTAAATGTCATAGTATTATCAATTCCAAGCATAGTCTTTATTCTTTTTGAAAATTCTAAATTTGTTAACTTTCCTGATAGCTTTAATTTAAGGATTTTATAGAATAGTACATACTCTTTATCTTGAACATTCTTACATTTCGTTTCAATACTAGGGTTATGTGTTTTAAGGAGAGCGGTCAATCCTTCCTTAAATTCCTTTAGTTGTTCTGGACTTGGATCTGGGATTGTATCAGTTGCAGGTGGAGGTCCAGGAGCAGGAGGTCCAGGAGCAGGAGGTCCAGGAGCAGGAGGTCCAGGAGCAGGAGGTCCAGGTGCAGGAGCAGGTCCAGGAGGTCCAGGTGCAGGAGCAGATCCAGAAGGTCCAGGAACAGGTCCAGGTCCAGAAAGTCCACTAGAAACCTTACCTGCCGCTTTATCAGCTAATCTATTATACATTCTATCAGCAAGAATATATCGATACACGCCACAGGCTGGGCTTAACATTGTGCTCATCTCTGTATCACAATTATGCTCAACTAAACCTTGTAAAAAGAGGGCAATCACCTGATTGATATACTTTAGTTCTTGGTCATCAATGAGTCTTTTCTCATTCTCTGTAAACTCACCCTCATTCCATTTAGCAATGACAGCTGGAGTTGCCTTACGAATTTGATAGAATCCGTTATCAACAAAGATGCGGACTGTATTTTCTGGATCAGATGCAGCTGTAGAAGTTGATATAGGAGTTGGTGTTGGTGTAGGAGTTGGTGTTGGTGTTGGTGTAGGGCTAGGTCCAGGAGGTGGAGGTGGAGGTGGAGGTGGAGGTGGAGGTGGAGGCGGAGGAGGTGGAGGAGGTGGAGGTGGCGGAGGTGGCGGAGGTGGCGGAGGTGGCGGAGGTGGAGGTGGAGGAGGTGGAAGTTTTAAATTGTCGATTTTAATGTATAAATCGTTTATTTTCGTTATAATCGGAGTTTTAAGATCTTTATTTGCCTTAGTTCTACCTTTAATACCATCAAGTTCTTTTCGAAGTGTAAGAATTTCCTTCATCAATGTGATTTGATTCTTGAGTTTCTCTTTTTTATCTAAATCAGTTTCTTTATCCTGCATCTTTTCAAATGTATCAATTGATTTTTGAATTCTTTCTGAAGTTGGTATAGTTGTAGATGGAGCTCCTCCAAGCATTGTTCCAAAGACAACCTCAGTTACCCAGCCGGATGGTGCATTTAGTGTAGTGCTTTCACGGATTAGCTTGCTCATAGACTCCTTCTCAGGATCATAACTCGTGTAGGGCTTCATAAATTCCAGTTCAAAGATCATCTCACTTTGAATCGCCTTGGATCCTCTGGGAATACGTAGAGTATCAATCGTCAGACATCCAAGCGCTCTAGATGACCGGTGATAGACTGCATCTGGGTCAGGCAAGAATCCCAAGCCAATCTGCTTACTCGTCTTAGGTACCGCGTGAAGAACGAGGCCATCTAGTATCTGAAGACTTGTATCCTCTTGACAAACACAGAGGGCACGACCAGGATAATTGACTTGTAGAGCCTGAATCTGTTTCTCGATAAAGGCATCATCCTGAGAACCCTTCAGTGGTCCCATAAAGACAACGTGGGCCGTTGGATAATCGATGAGAATCTCATTGGCCCAGGCCATAATGCGTATCATTGCGGCTTTATCTCCACGAAGAGGTGCAACAATGTATGTCTGGCATTCTGCCACATTTATGGCTCCTACGCAAATATGGGGATCGGCACGATTGTTTTTGCGGGATGGAACATTCGGTCCGAGAGTTCTTTTCCAGGTGTTCTTGAATTTCGTGAGATTTCCACTTGTTACAGATAATTTGGGCAGTGTGCCTTCAGGAATTTGTACGGGCAATATTTTCCAGGAATCGATTGCAGCTCCCTCACCTGAGCCACCACCCCCTTGTACAGGGGCTATTTGAGCAGATGGATTATCCGGAAGTAGACTTATATTTGGATTATGCCCCCCGAGCATTCCTATCTAACATAAACGAAGACTTAAGAAATCCGTAAATGAACATACTATAATGAATGGTGTAGAGCCACTTACAGTTTTAGTACCACAACAAGCAATTGAAAGTACGGTGGCCGATTCACAGACAAGAAAGCGTAAGATTCATTGCAAGCAGGAGCTGATTGTAATGAGTCTTCAAGGCTTCTATACTACTAGAAAGGATATGAAGGAGATTATGGAGCTTCTTGATGGCACAAGCATCATCAGTCTTCGTCTGATTGACTGGTTCGTGACGAACTACGCCAAGCGCCACACGATTGGCTATATCCTGAATGGCCAGGAGTTTATGGTCTATATGAGTTATAAGAGTCAGTTGAAGGCGTATTCCAAGAAACTCTTTGACCCCTTCTGCAGACGTGAGCGCATTATGTTCAGCCTCCCTGGCGTGGAGCCTTTTGTGACGACGGTGGGGAAACTGAATTTCTTTCGCTGGGCAATTGAGAAGAATATCATTGAGTATCTGAAGCAGCACCGTGAGGTGGTGGAGAAGGAGATGAACCAGCATATGAAGCAGCTGAGTCGCTCACGCTCTACACGGGGGTCAACGGAGAAGTCAGAATCTTCAGAGAAGTCGGATGCAACCCAGGGCGATGCTGGTTCGCCGCAGACGATGGCGAAGTCAAAAACAAAAAGAGTGCGGACAAGTTTCCAGGCGAGTCCTCCTCAAACTCTGTGCCGCCGAGATGTTGAACTCACTGTTGGCTTCGATTAAATGAACTTTTTATATGTCTTCGCCTATAAAAGTTCGCAAAAACTCATGTGAATCTCTTATCTAATGTTGATTGAATGAACTAAGTTCCTGAACTGTGCTTCTCAAGAGGATTGTTGTCCCAATAATTGTATCAAGAATATTGAAGGCCATTGATGTGCAGATATCAATGTTCTCTATTTCTACAATTTTTTCAGGTGGAGGAGTGATATTCATTTCAACCTTGGCTGCCGGTTTGAATCGGGTCACCAAGAAATCCTTCTCCTCGACACCAGTAACCTCCTGGATTTCCTTGAACACCTTCAAATCTGTGAAATAATAATCTGCCGCTAGATTGTTGAGTTTTTCCTTGATGCATTCTGGACTCCGTTTGAACATACTAGAAAGTGATCCTAGAGAAGTCTTTGCCTTCACTGCATTTAGGAGATTGACAATCTCACTACTTCTCCAAATTTGTGTGTCATCGTACCGTGGCTTTTTTGACATTGTGTAGTATTACTATATAATGCCAGAAATTCAATTTTATTGCCTGTTAACTTATCATCTAACATACTTTGTATTGATTGTTTTTAATTTCGTATTATCTATTGACTTTAATTCTACCGGGACCTTCTGTTTTTGTATATCCTGCTCTACCTTGGATTCTGATGACGCTAACTTTTTTGATGATTCTATGTATTGTTTGGATAGGAAGAGACCCATTTTCTACTCAGCACTTTTAAAAAAAGTGCGCAAAAGCCCTTGAATTCAGAAAGCCCTAGAGGGTAAAAATACGCAGTTCAAAAATTGCAGCTAAATCCCAACCTTATACTGCAACCAATGAAGAACGTCTATAATCTGATAACGGATGCGATTGATTCCTGTAATCTGAAGGAGTCCGATTATGATATCAAGATAGAATTTGTAAGTAGTCATATGCCGCATTATAATATTAAGATCCGATCTAGAGATCCGACTGTTACACAATCTGCGGGTCTGATGTTGATGATGGATGGAGATGAGATGATTGATTATCATCAGTATAATCTCTTATTCAGACCCTTGCAATGGTTGCATATGTGTACAGTGATTGAAATGCAAATCGCAGATTATGGTGATGAAGATGAAGATTTCTAGATGAAAATTGAGAGAGCCTTCCATTTTTTTGCAGATACAAAATGGACCTTATCGAGCGTATTCGTAGAGACCTTGAAACCTCCTCTGATACATCTGAAGAGGGTCCAAAGAGTGTTAAAAAGGCCAAGGCCCCAGCCAAGAAAAAGAAGTCGATTCCCAAGGTAGTCAAGGATCTCTCTTGGGCCAAGTGGGTCGGTGACGACGTTGCCAAGACGAAGTGTCTCTGCTGTGGCATCAATGAAATCAAGATGAATTCATTTCATTGTGGTCACGTTGTAGCGGAGGCCAATGGTGGTTCTACGAGCGTGGAGAATCTGCGACCCATCTGTGCAGCCTGTAATACCTCTATGGCCACGGAGAATATGGATGTCTTTCGAGCGAGATGTGGATTTATAAAGCAATCTCACGTGAATAGACAAACCAGTGTATCAACATCAGCAATGACGATGAATCCGAGTGCATCCTTGTCACTACAAAATGATAAGATTTATGCCTCAGCGTCTCTAGGACCTGCCTCTATGTCTATGTCTATGCCTGTAAATCAGGTGGTGAATGCCATTAAAAATGCCATTCTGCCGTCGCCATATGTTCAAATCAATCCATTGATTGGATATGGAAATTTGCGTGGGTAAATGATTTAGTCCTTTTCAAAGAGTGTCCTTTCCTGTATATATTCGGTCACTTTTTTGTCAATGGATTTCAGCAAAGCCAGGATTTCCTTTAGATCAGGTAATTCTGGCTCTCTTTTTTTAGGGACTTCAGGTAATACCTTTGATAGTACGTAATCTTCAATATTTTCAGAATATTCCTTTTTCTTGCTTACCTTCATTTCAGCCTTTTTCTCTTTGAGTTCATTCTGGTACTCACGCTTACTAATTGCATCAATAATTGAATCCTTAGGAAGTCCAGTGATAACCATAATCTGATCTACAGGCATATCGTCATTGCAATAATAATCTGCGGCTAGAGATCTTAAGCGGGATGTAATACCACCAGTTGTTCTCTTATGCGCCTTTGCAATTGTATCAATAGACATTTTCATTTTAACTTCTTTTAGGAGTTGAATGAGTTCCTCATCCTTCCAGGCTTTTCCCATATTCTCAAATGCTGGAGGATTAGGTTTTCCATAAAAGGTCGGCATTTTATGCAGATTATAATGATTAATTAATTTCAATTTTTACGGTATAAAATTATTTCCTTAATCTACGACTTTTACGTTGTGATTTCCCACCATCAACCTTGAGTTTAATTGTCCATCGTCTACTAATATTTATATTTGAACTTATGAATTCCTGTAGCCACCATTTGAAGAATTTGCATTTTTCTTCTTTACCTACTGCATTTGCAAGTTTTCTAAAGAATTCTGGAAATGTCTTAGATTCTTCATACATATTCTTGTATAAGCCTTCATTTTGTAGAATCATATCCCTTGCATACATTGATGTCACATTCTTCAAGAAAAAATTGTCCCAATTATCAGACTTTGTAGATTCTAAAGAATAGGCTTGAACCTGCTTATTGTATTTTTCATAGAGTTGCTTATCATTAATAAATGCATTGAAATTTAATTCATACCAGGTTTTCTTATTTACAGCAATACTATACGTCAATAAATCCAGAGTTTCATTGGTTTCTCTATTGCAAGGAATATATGATTGATCATCCAATTCTAAAAACTTCACATGTTTAAATTCAGCCTTAATATATTCAATAACCCATTCTAAGAGTTCCTTACCAAAAGAATATTTTGAAAATAAATCTTCAGCATCATCTTCAAGTACACAATTATAAAGTGCTTCTATATTACATAATTTGGCTGTATCTATTTTATTATTCGGTATTACACTCAATGATTCCACTGTACTTATATTTAGCGATAAGCATGGCTTCTTAGGATCACCGACAACTAAATGTTGTGAAAACCATACATCTCTTGAAAAGTTATTTCTAATGTCAACAATAAATGTGTAATGTGGAGTATGGATTGTTTTAGGTTCTCCCATTCTTAATATACAAAGCTATTTTATAGTTTAACCCTTAGACAACAAGGCCCCATTCGCCACCATAATCGCCAAGGCACCACCTACAGCCGTCCAAGAAGGCTTTTCCCCCTCAAAGATGTAGCCGAACACATAGGCCGCCACAATTCCAAAGAGATTTAGGACGCTAAAGATAATCGTGGAAACCATCGGAATTGCAGAGAAACGCATCGCGTATCCAGTGAATCCAACGAATACATTGAACAGCAACATCGGTGCCCAAATCTTCCAGGAGAAATCCACCTTAGGAGCACTTTTGAAAAAAGTGCGCAAAATCTCACTGGGTAAAGATTGTCCGAATGATGACCCTAAGATTACAGGCAGAAGCCAGAAAAAGGAACCTCCGTAGAGTTCAAACATTCCCTTGAAGGTTCCTTCCTCCTTGCCCATCATCTTGAAAAAGAAGTAGATCGCAGATTCTGTCACTCCAGCCATCACTGCACAGAAGGTCGCGAAGGGTTTGTCCATTGTTAGCAGAGACCCTACATCAGGTTGTGCAACCATCAACATTCCGATGAACGCTAACACAATCCAAGGTACCGATTCCATAGGTATTTTTTCACCGAGAAGCAACCAGGCTCCTAAGATATTCCAGACGGGAAAGGCATAGAAGATGGCCATAGCATTACCAGCAGGTAAGTCGGAAAAGGCCTTGTAACTCGCGGCGACGTGTGCAAGATTTAGGAGACCTCCGCCAGCGAGACCACTCAGGGATACGGCACCGAGATCCTTGGGTTTCCCTAGCAATAGTAAAAAGGCTAGGCAGCCGTACACGGACATTCGTGATACGATTTGCGTGAATAAATTCGTGGGGACCGACTTAATAAGAATAGGATAGGAGGCAAGAATGATTTCACTGAATACAACTAGGAACTCAGGGAGTCCGAGCATCTTACTAGGTTAATCTATTTTTAAAGATTATCAAATGTCTAATGCTTAACTTAAGCAGTGGACATTTGATTGGTTAGAAAGAGATTTTGCGGATCCTTTGACCGAAAGAGATTTTGCGGACTTTTTTCAAAAGTCCTACATCTCAGACTTACGCTTAGAAGCCTCCTTCATCGCCTCACCGAGCTTGACATTCTTGTTCTTCTTCTTCATCTCCGTGTAGATCTTCTTGACGAACTTTGTCCAAGGCGTGGCCTTGCGCGTACTCTTCTTTCCAGACTTCATCTTGCGAGTCTTGGCCATCTTATATATTTATACGCGTTATTTTAATTAGAGCGATAATCTGTAAATCCATCATCCAGTTTGGGTCTCAGGAGCTCAAACGCCTGTAGACTATCAAACTGATTCGCCTCAGCGTAGCCCTGTGGGACATATCGACTGGAGAATCCACGGCCCATAATTCTTTGACTCTCTGCTACACCACGGTCCATCTTATCCTCCTTCACTGCACCGTGGAGTTCTCTAGCGACATTGCGTGGGTCGAACTCAGGTGCGTGTTGGTCAAAGAAGACATTTCCTACAAGCTTCGGTCCTGCAGGGTCAAAGGCCGGAGCAGGTAGGGAAATCGGTGGCCTGTTACGTGTGGCAATGCCTGCCTGGTCATTGAGTCCATTCTTAGGCCTGGGTCCAAAGTCAGACCCTGCAGGTTGTGGCCGGAAGAAGCCCTGTTGAATCGGAACACTGGATTGCCAGGCCTCCATTTGCCTAGCATTCGCCGTCTCACGCGTAGGATCTTCTCGGCGAGAACGAGGTGTAAATTGTGGAAGG
>Ga0114958_10001506_pt1 | contig 18325 bp, 18 predicted proteins | sample C_130208_EF_Meta_FD_89577 | JGI IMG/M metagenome (GOLD analysis project Ga0114958, IMG submission 89577) | Freshwater microbial communities from Lake Croche, Canada to study carbon cycling - C_130208_EF_MetaG | ecosystem: Environmental > Aquatic > Freshwater > Lake | place: Lake Croche, Canada...
TGATTTTTCTATGTTACGTATTTCTATCATTAGCTAAGGAGTAATTGGGTTAGAATATAATTAATCAATATTATAGTAACCGAGGTCCATACAAATGCCACTGTGCTTGCTTTACCCACTTCGAGTGCGCCCCCTTTCATATAGAAGCCGTGAAAGGAAGGTATTGTTGCCAATAAAAGGGCAAAAACAAATGTTTTAATAAAGGCATAGGCGATATGAAAGGGTATAAAATCTTTCTGTATCCCTTCAATAAATTCTGCACTGGCGGTAAAACCACCGTAAACCCCTGCCATCCATCCGCCAAGAATACCAAGAAACATGCTGATACCGATTACAAAAGGGTAGAGTAGCAAGGCCATTAATTTAGGAAATACCAAATAGTTCAGGGAATTAACTCCCATCACTTCTAATGCATCTATTTGCTCTGTAACCCTCATAGTTCCAATACTAGAGGTTATAAAAGAACCCATTTTTCCTGCCATTACAATGGAGATAAAAGTAGGTGCAAATTCTAAAATCACTGATTGACGGGTAGCAAAACCAATCAGGTAAGAAGGAATTAACGGATTCGTTAAATTCAAGGCCGTTTGAATAGCAACCACACCCCCTACGAAGAAGGAAATGAAGGCTACGATTCCTAGGGAACCGATAATTAAGTCATCAATTTCTTTGAAGATTAGTGTTTTCATTACCGACCATTTGGTAGGTTTGTTGAAAATTTCTTTCCACATTAGGAAGTATCTTCCAATTTGCGATAAATATCGAACGAGCATCATATAAATAAATATTGGCTAAATTACGAAATTAGTTAGGAGAACTGGCATTTTTGGAATAAAGGAGGGATTAAATTAACGAATTAACTTTTCTTTCATTTTTATTAAGCGGTATTTTCTTATAAATCGTGCTTGTTCCTTGGTTACCAATAATGGTTTTTGTGCTGATTTCGCTTTTAGGAACCCTTGGATGTAATCGATGAAGAGCAGGGGTTTTCGTTTCATTATTGAAAGCTTAGCAGAAGCTATAGCCGTGATTAGGAATCCGTAACCCAGGGTATAAAAGGCTTCTCCTTGTTTGTAACGCGCCGTTTTGTTATAATTGGCACCCGTAGGTTTCAGGTGTTTTACTTTTAGGCTCGCATCGGTTATCACTTTCCAATGGTAGAATTTAGAGATTAATTCATCCACCGTATCCCAGCCCATGGCCGGTTTTAATTTGCCAATTTGGAGAAAACATTCTTTTCTATAGGCTTTGAAAGCGCCTCTGATATGATCTTTATCGGTTAGGTTTTCTAAAATCCATTCTTTATTTTTTTCGATATAGGCAAATCCACCCGCCATACCAATGCGGTCATCACTTTTGAAATGATTGACAATAGTTTGGAAATAATTATCGGGTAAAATTAAGTCAGCATCTAATTTGACAAGAATGTCATAATTTTCGTCTAAGGTCTCATAGCCTTTGTAAAAGGCCTGAATCACTTTGCTTCCCGGAAGGTGAATCGCTTCAGAAGTGGTGTTTACTAAAGAAATAAAGGGATTTTCTTTGGCATATGACCCAACGATCTCAGCCGTTTTATCGGTAGAATTATCGTTTACCACCACTACTTTTGTAGGCAGGAGTGTTTGTGAAAGTAAGGAATCCAAAGTCAGAGCGATGAAATCCTCTTCATTGTGTGCGGGTATGACGATATAGTATTTCATTATTTTACTTTTTCGGCATAGACCAAGTAATATCGGTTCGTGAATTTTCGCAATAAAGGACGAAGGCCGAATTTCTTAACCGGATTGGTCCATTTTTGTCGGTCTATGATTTTCCAGCCTGTTTTTTCTAAGAGCCAATCCAATTGCCAATCTTCAAATTCATGGTAGTGGCGGTCGCGCATATCGGTTTTACTTCGGTAAGCTGGAGAAAACCAAAGGCGCATTGGAATAGAAATGAAAAGTTTATCCGATTTAATTTCTTTTAAAATCGTGAACGGATTCAGCAAATGTTCAAAAATCTCGAAGGCTGTAACCGCATCAAAATCTTTTTTTTGGAAAGCGGACTGATCTTCATCCAGATCTTCGCCGCTAGTGTTTTCTACTGTATAACCCTCGTTTTTCATGATGGTTGAAAACGGATTGGGTACACCTAAATCCAATATGGTTTGGGAAGTGGCAAGGTGTTTTTGTAGAAATTCCAAGGTGATACGGAATCTTTTATTGGGAAATGTTTTTTCGTACATCTGTTGGTATTGAACAGTAAAAATAAATTAATAGCGGTAAACAATGGCGTTAATATTCATACCAGCACCAACGGAAGCAAACATAATCACATCTCCTTTGTTTAATTCATGATCCTCTATTTGGCCATTAATCAACAAGTCATAAAGTGTAGGAACTGTGGCGACACTACTGTTTCCAAGGTAACTGATACTCATTGGCATAATGTTTTCTGGAACAGATCTGTCGTATAATTTATAAAAACGTTGAATGATGGCTTCGTCCATTTTTTCATTCGCCTGATGGATCAGTATTTTTTTAAGTTGGCCTATTTCTATTCCACTTTTATCCATACATTCTTTCATGGCTTTTGGAACTTCTTTTAGGGCAAATTCATATATTTTTCTACCAAACATTTTGATGTAACGAATATCAGGATTTGCTTCTTGGTCAAATGATTTACCAAAAAACAAATAATCGGCTTCATCGTAAGCAAAAGTGGCACTTTCGTAGGCTAGAATTCCCTCTTCATTATCGGAAGCTTCAATAATTGATGCGCCAGCGCCATCTGAATAAATCATGCTGTCTCTATCGTGATCATCAACCACTCTTGATAAAGTTTCGGCACCGATGACCAAACATTTTTTGGCCATGCCTGATTTTATGAATGCATTTGCTATTTGAACCCCTTCAATCCAACCTGGACATCCAAAAAGGATATCAAAGGCTACACATTTAGGATTCTGAATACGGAGTTGTTTTTTAACGCGTGTTGCTAAACTCGGAAGGAGATCGGATTGAACGGCTCCTTTTTTGACATCACCAAAATTGTGTGCGAAGATGATATAATCAATTTCTTCAGGCTCAATATTCGCATTTTCTATTGCTTTTTGGGCTGCTAAATAGCCTATCTCAGAGGAAACTAAGGTTTCGTCAACGTAGCGTCTTTCTTCAATTCCGGTAATATTTTTAAATTTCCCAATCACCACATCATTGGCATAGCCAAAAGGTGTGCCATCTTCATTTAGAAAAACATGTTTGTCGAATTCAGTATTTGTTACTTTTATTTCGGGAATATAGCTCCCAATACCAGTTATTTTTACAGTCATCTCAAGTGTTATAAATCGTGCTAATTTAAAGATTTTAAATTAAATTTAATCATAAAATTTAATATGCGTGCATACTATTATTGAATCCTTATTATTTGGCGTTATTTTTATCAATATGATAATTTAATAAATGTTTATGCCAGTTTAATTTTCATTACTGTTGCTATAGATAATGCTCTGGTTTTTATGTTGTTTGCTTTTTCCCCGCTAAAAAAAACATCTACCGTTTCCTCAAAATACCGAAGCCAAATTGAAAAATGTTCTTCTGAAAGTTTAATTTTTGTATTTAGATCTTGATGAATTTGGAGGACATTATTTTTATAAGAGCCGGTATTTAGAATATTCTGCTCCCAGAAATCAGTAATTATAGGCAGATGGTGTTCCAAATCAATTTTAGCGATGTCTGTAAAAATGTAATTGATGTCCTCGTCTTTTAGTAATTTCTGATAAAAAGTATGCATTAAAAGTTCGAGATCCTGTCGGCTTTCAATATCTTTCATAGTTTTATTTATTTGGTAAAAAAAATGCCTCAATATAGAGGCATCTTTAATGTAAAGGATTTTTTAGCTTTCCATATAGGCTTCAATCGGCGCACAGGAGCAAACCAAATGGCGGTCACCAAAGGCGTCATCTGTTCTTCGTACTGTAGGCCAGAATTTATTTTCAGAAATGAAATCCAAGGGAAAGGCTGCTTTTTCTCTGCTGTATGGGAAATTCCAAACTTCGGCAGTCAGCATATTCAAAGTATGGGGTGCATTTTTCAAAACATTGTTATGATCATCGGCATCACTGGCTTCGATTTCTTTTCGGATGGCAATCATTGCCTCGCAAAAACGATCTAATTCTTCCAAGTTTTCACTTTCGGTAGGTTCGATCATTAGTGTTCCAGCTACCGGAAAGGAAACGGTAGGCGCATGGAAACCATAATCCATCAAACGTTTTGCTATATCAGTAACTTCAATTCCTTTTTGTTTAAAAGGGCGACATTCTAAGATCATCTCGTGGGCTGCGCGTCCTTTTTCACCGGAATATAATGTTTCATAATGTCCGCTCAATTTTTCTTTGATGTAATTGGCATTCAGAATCGCATATTTTGTTGCGTTTGTTAAACCCTCGGTTCCCAGCATGCAGATATAGCCATACGAAATCAGACAAACCAGAGCAGATCCCCAAGGAGCGGCTGATATGGCTGTGATTGCATTTTCTCCTCCTGTTGGAATCAATGGGTTTGATGGCAAGAAGGGAACCAGTTGAGGAGCCACACAAATTGGTCCTACACCAGGTCCACCACCACCGTGAGGAATAGCGAAAGTTTTGTGTAGGTTTAGGTGACATACATCCGCTCCAATTGTTGCTGGGTTCGTCAAACCTACTTGGGCATTCATGTTGGCACCGTCCATATAGACCTGACCACCATTATCGTGAATCAATTGGGTAATTTCTTTTATAGCACTTTCAAAAACACCATGAGTGGATGGATAGGTTACCATCAGGCAGGCTAGATTGTCTTTGTGAAGCAAGGCTTTTTCTCGTAAATCGTCTACATCAATGTTTCCGTTTTCCAATGTTTTGGTCACGATTACTTTCATTCCGGCCATTGCTGCAGATGCTGGGTTGGTTCCGTGTGCTGAGGAAGGAATTAGGGCAATATTGCGATGGTGATCTCCTCTTGAAAGGTGGTAGGCGCGAATCACCATAAGTCCTGCATATTCCCCTTGTGCACCTGAATTGGGTTGTAAGGTAGTTCCTGCGAAACCGGTTATTACGTTTAGTTGTTGTTCTAGTTTCTGCAACATTTCCTGATAGCCTGCTGCTTGGTCTAAGGGAGCAAAAGGGTGGATGTTGTTCCAATTCGCCATACTTAGTGGTAACATTTCGGCGGCGGCATTCAACTTCATAGTACAAGAACCTAAGGAAATCATGGAGTGGTTTAAAGATAAATCTTTGCGCTCTAACATTTTGATATAGCGCATTAAAGCAGTTTCCGAATGAAATTTATTGAAGACGTCGTATTCTAAGAAGGCAGAGGTACGGTTGAGTTGTGCAGGGAAGTGATTTACATCCGATAATTTTTCAATTGAAGGGGTGGTTTTCCCAGTAGCTTCTGCAAAAATGCGAACGATCTTATTTAAATCGGCAATACTAGTAGTTTCGTTTAGCGAAATAGAAATCGTTTGATCGTCTACATAGAAGAAATTCACTTCATTTTGTTCGGCAATTGCACGTATTTTTAGGGCCTCGGCCTTGATTACTATAGTATCAAAAAAGGCAGTGTTGTTTTGGTGTAAGCCTAATTTTTCTAATGTATTTACTAAAGTTGCAGCTGATGCGTGTACTTTGTTTGCGATGTATTGCAAGCCTTTTGGACCATGGTACACGGCATACATCCCTGCCATAACAGAAAGTAACACCTGAGCGGTACAAATATTAGAGGTTGCTTTGTCGCGTTTGATATGTTGCTCTCGGGTTTGTAAGGCCATTCTTAAAGCACGATTCCCGTTGGTATCGACAGTAACTCCAATAATTCGGCCTGGCATACTGCGTTTGTATTCGTCTTTTGTTGCAAAATAAGCGGCATGTGGACCACCATATCCTAGTGGAATTCCAAAACGTTGGGTAGTTCCAAGAACCACATCAGCTCCCATTTCACCGGGAGGGGTAAGTTTTACAAGGCTCAGAATATCGGCTGCTACGGCTATTTTTATTTCGTTTTCTTTGGCTTTAGCAATAAAATCGGCATAATCAAACACCTGACCGTATTTTCCAGGATATTGAAGTATAGCTCCAAAGAATTCGGGAGAAAAGTCGAAAGTTTCATGGTTTCCAATCACTAATTCAACGCCAATTGGAGCAGAGCGTGTTTGTAAAACGGATAAAGTCTGAGGTAGTATTTCTTCCGAAACGAAGAACTTGTTGGTATTATTTTTCTTTTGATCTCGCGTTCTCACGTCAAAGAGTAAAGACATGGCTTCTGCTGCGGCTGTACCTTCGTCTAAAAGAGAGGCATTTGCGATTTCCATACCGGTTAATTCCATGACCATCGTTTGAAAATTCAGAATCGCTTCCAAGCGTCCCTGAGCAATTTCGGCCTGATAGGGCGTATAAGCAGTATACCAACCTGGGTTTTCAAAAATATTTCTTTGAATTACGGCAGGGATAACCGCTTGATTGTATCCTAATCCAATATAGGACTGGAACATTTTATTTTTATTTCCGAGCTGTTGAATGTGATTTAGAAATTCAAATTCCGTCATTGCCGGATCTAAATTTAGGGGGGATTTTAAATGAATATCCGGTGGGATAGTCTCTGATATTAATTGGTCGAGTGAATCGGCGCCAATTGTTTTCAGCATGTGTTCCAGGTCATTTTCTCTTGGGCCTATGTGTCTTAAAGCAAAAGCATCTGTTTTCATATAGCGGTAAAAGTGTTGTTTTTTTGAGGTACAAATTTATGAATTATAATCAAAGAAAGACCCCTTTTAGTTGCCCATTTTTAGGTATTTTTCAACCAAATGTCATTCTTATTAACAGTTTGATTATTTTTGTTTAATGAGAATTTTTAAAAAGGCATTTGATTTTTATATACAAAGCAGTATGCATGTTGCACTATCCGTTTTTGCTCTGGTTCGCATGACGCAGTATATGTTCCACATTTCATACCATCCGGCTGTTGCATATTTTGCTTTTTTCGGAACTATAGTGGGCTATAATTTTGTTAAATATGACGGATTGGCAAGAGCTAAGAAATCAAAGATGCGTATTGAATTAAAAGGGATTGCCTTGTTGAGTTTCATCTCTTTTCTGGCTGTTGGATTTTACTTCTTTCAATTGCAGTTTCAAACGCAACTAATCGCTTTTGTCTTTTTAATTTTAACTTTGCTCTATACACTGCCTTTTTTTCCAAACCGTAGAAATGCTCGAAATTGGGCTGGGGTAAAAATTTACATCGTGGCTTTGTGTTGGGTTGGTGTGACTTTGGTGCTTCCTTTAATTGATTCGGGTATTCCAATTACAGCAGTTTTTTTTATAAAATGTATCCAGCGATTTATTCTGATATTTGTGCTGATTCTAATTTTTGAAATTCTTGATCTGGCCACTGACGATCCACATTTGCAAACGGTGCCTCAGCAAATTGGGATTAGGAAAACTAAAATTCTAGGGCTGTTACTTCTAATCCCTTTTTATGTTTTAGAGTTTTTGAAGCCTGATTTTGAAATCAAACAGCTTGCTGTTAATCTTATTTTGCTGGTCGTTATTTCTCTTTTTCTCCTTTTAGCGAATGAAAAAAGGTCTAAATATTACACTTCTTTTTGGGTGGAGAGTATTCCTATTTTTTGGTATTTTTTAGTATTAATTTCTAGGAATTAGTACTTTTCGGTGAATACGTTCACCGAAAAGCACCGCTTTTTGGTGAATACATTCACCGAAAAGTAGTGCTTTTTGGTGAATAGAAAATATTTTAGTAGCTTTGTTGAAATATTAAGCAATGATAATAAGGGAATTAACATCGAAAATCAAAAAAAATCTTCATAAAGGAAAAGTTATTGTATTAATAGGGCCACGTCAAGTGGGAAAAACTACCTTAATTAATTCTTTATTGACTGATATTTCCTATCTTTTTCTGGATGGAGACGATGCTGTTGTTTCGGATACTTTGGCCAATGCTAATACTGAAACTCTAAAAAACATTATAGGAAGCAATAAATATGTTTTTATTGACGAAGTGCAACGTATTCCCAACATCGGATTAAAATTAAAAATAATAGTTGACCAACTTAAAGATGTTCAGCTTATCGCTAGTGGTTCTTCGGCTTTTGACATTAATCATTTGACGCAAGAACCTTTGACAGGAAGGAAATTTGAATATCATTTGTTTCCTATATCTTGGAGTGAATTTGAAGATAATGTAGGTTATATAAAAGCGCAACAACAATTAGAACTGCGTTTGCTTTATGGCATGTATCCTGATGTAATTATGAATTTTGGGCAGGAGTATGAACTGTTAAAAAATTTAGTTTCTAGTTATTTGTACAAAGACATATTGAGTTTGGCAGGAATAAGAAAACCGGAAACATTAGAGAAAATAGTGCAGGCCTTGGCTTTTCAAATTGGTAATGAAGTAAGTTATTCTGAAATTGCACAGTTGGTGGGTGTCGATAAAAACACCGTTAATAATTATGTAGATTTATTAGAAAAATCCTTTGTGGTTTTTAAATTAAACAGTTTCAGTAGGAATTTAAGAAATGAGATTAAAGTCAACCGAAAGATTTATTTTTATGATACTGGATTAAGGAATATGTTAATTGGCAATTTTAATCCTTTGGAGCTTCGACAGGATAAGGGTGCTTTATGGGAAAATTTTATAATTTCCGAAAGGGTAAAAAAATTATCCTATACGAATAGCGCTGCCAAGCCTTATTTTTGGAGGACAAAGCAGCAGCAAGAAATTGATTATGTAGAAGTCGAAGCGGATGCCATTCGAGCTTATGAAATCAAATGGTCTGAAAGTAAGAAAGTGAAAATACCTAGTTCCTTCCAAGCTGCCTATAATCCAAGTTTTTCAATTGTAAATAAGGATAACTTCAGGGATTTTTTAAAGTAATCTTGTTCTCTTGTTTTAAGTATTTTTTAGTTAGACACTTTAGAGTAGCTGTCTAAAACTTCCGTTTGTCTTCAATAGTGATTTTAGAACCCACAGCCAAGAATACCGAATTGGGTTCGAGCTCTTTTAGAAAGGCAAATTCATCGCCATAAACCCCTTGGAAATCGATTTTGGATTGGTTAGAAATTACCTCATATTGTTTCCATCGCGGGTGGGTCACTTGGTATTCGATCGTATTGTTTTCGTCTACTTTTGAATAACCAAAATAGTGTTCGGTGATAAATTCGGCTTCCGAGTCGATTTCTATTTCAGTGCTGTTCTTTGCGGTTTCTATTAGAATGCTGTTCCAATGGTTTTTTACTTTCCATTGGTAGTGGAACACTCTTGCGTTTTCATTTTCGGTTAGCAGGTGTTTCATCGGAAAAGTCCGATACTGCTCGTTATAAAAGGTGTTGGCTATAAAGGAGATGGCCAATTTAGGGACTATTTCACTAATAAAAACAGCGCCTCGTTTCCAAACACCCTTTTCAAAACGGCGTACATAAAATCGAAGATTGACTTCTTCAAAATCAGAATGGAAAGGAATTCGCAGTCCGAGAACGCGAACGTCTTCAAACAAGAAACCGATGCAGCTGATGAAACATTTGCCTTTCCACAAGTCGATTTCAGTTCCTTTTGGGACATATTTCTCTAGTAGTTGAGGATCAATTTCGTAATTAATCAAGGCCAAATTATTCCATTCTGCTTTTAGAAAACTCATAATTTTTAGGTTGTAAATGGAAATCGTTTATACTAAACCGGCTCTTTTTAACAAGGCTTCTGGTTTTGGTTCCTGTCCTCTAAAGCGTTTGTACAATATCATTGGATGTTCGGTACCCCCTTTAGAAAGTACGTTTTCTTTGAATTTTGTAGCCACCTCTTTGTTGAAAATTCCTTTTTCCTGAAAGTATTCAAAAGCATCAGCATCGAGTACTTCGGCCCATTTATAGCTGTAATATCCAGAAGAATAACCCCCTTGAAAGATATGTGAAAAGGAAGTGCTCATCGCATTTTCTTTCACATCAGGAAATAGTTGCGTTGCAGCAAATTGTTCGGTTTCAAAAGCTTTGATGTCTTTGATGTTAGAAGGATCTTGCGCATGCCAGCCCATATCGAGTAATCCGAAACTCAGCTGTCGCATCGTTGCCATTCCTTCCTGGAAACTGGCGCTTTCTTTAATTTTATGTACCAATTCAATCGGAATCATTTCGCCTGTCAGATAATGATAGGCAAACAAAGCGAGTGCCTCCGGCTCGTAACACCAGTTTTCTAAGATTTGACTTGGCAATTCGACGAAATCCCAATAGACACTAGTGCCTGATAAACTGGGATAAGTGGTGTTGGCGAGCATGCCGTGCAGAGCATGGCCAAATTCGTGAAACAAGGTCGTCACTTCATTAAAAGTAAGAAGGGAAGGTTTGGTTTCTGTGGGTTTAGTAAAATTGCAAACTATCGAAATGTGCGGTCTTTCGTTAGTGCCGTTTTTGATGTATTGTGATTTGAAGGATGTCATCCAGGCTCCGTTTCGCTTCCCTTTTCTGGGAAAGAAATCGGCGTAGAAAACAGCAACAAGCTGATCGTCTTCGTCTTTTACTTCATAGGTTTTTACTTCATCCTGGTATTTGTCGATATCAAATATTTCTTCGAAGGTAATGCCGTATAATTTTTGAGCTACGGTAAAAGCGCCATCCAGCACTTTCTCCAATTGGAAATAGGGTTTTAGCTTCTCATCATCCAATTGAAATAATTCTTGTTTTAATTTCTCCGAATAATAAGCGCTATCCCATTTCTGAAGTTGCTCAATCCCGTCCAGTTTCTTGGCAAAAGCCGATAATTGGTCAAATTCCTTTTTTGCAGCAGGTTTGGCTTTCTCCAATAAATCAGTAGAAAAGGATTTCACTTTTTCGGGACTTTCGGCCATGCGTTCTTCTAGAACAAAATGGGCGTGGGAAGCATAACCCAGGAGCTGGGCTCTGTCAAAACGCAATTTGGCGATTTTCAAAACGATTTGCTGATTGTCAAATTCATTATTCTGAAAGCCTTTTGCTCCAAAAGCAAGGGCCATTTTTTTGCGCAGTTCACGATTGTCAGCATAGGTCACAAAAGGAATATAGCTAGGGTAGTCGAGGGTGAAAATCCAGCCTTCTTTCTCCTGGCTTTTAGCTAAAAAACGGGCAGCTTCGATAGTCCCTTCCGGCAAACCGGCTAAATCTTCTTCTTGACTAATGTGCAATTGGAAAGCCTGGGTTTCGGCTAACACATTTTCACCAAACTGCAAACTTAATTTGGATAAATCCTTGTCGATTTCTCTCAAAAGTGTTTTTTTGTCGTCGGTTAAATTAGCGCCATTTCTAGAGAAACTTTTGTATTTTTTGTCGAGTAAGGTCGCTTGTTCCGGATTTAAATGGAGCTGATCTCTTTGCTCATATACGTTTTTTACTTTGGCAAATAATTCGGCATTCAAGCGAACGTCATTACCAAATTCAGATAATAAAGGGGAAACGTCCTGGGCTATTTTTTGGATCTCATCATTGGTTTCTGCTGAATTTAAATTGAAGAATATATTGGAGATTCGGTCCAAAGTGTCTCCGCTGAAAGCCAATTTTTCAATAGTATTTTCAAAAGTAGGAGAGTCCGAATTATCAACAATAGCGTCAATTTCGGCTTTAGCCAAGGCAATTGCATGCTCGAAAGCAGGAAGGAAATCAGCATTTTTAATTTTTGAGAAAGGGGCAGTATCGTATTTAGTATCGAAATGTTCTGTTAGGATTTTCATTGTTGTGGTTTTAATAAAACAGTGTTTTTTATAGAACAACAAAGGTAGGGAATTATAAAAAGTTAAGTTCAATTGAGATCCAAAAAAAGGTTTTTTTAAGGCTTTGTTTAGCAAATGGAGAATTGCATTTGAAAGAAATTGAACAGCAATCTTTAAGTTTTTATACTTATTTGAAATGTTAAAGGAAAAGCCTAAAGTTGTTTAAGGAGAAAAATAGCCTTACCTTTTGAATAATTAAAAATCTAGACTATGGAAAAAAATGACAATGCTGGAGTCTCTCCCAAAAAACAATCGAAGCTTAAGGGCTTTATTTTAAAAAATAAAGTAACGGTTTTCTTGCTTCTGGTCATTTTAGGAGTTTTTTCATGGGGAAGTTTCAAAAACTACCGATTAAAAGCACAGTTCGAAAAGAATAAAATGGAAACCGAGATACGCGATGCCATCCGATTGGACAGTATTAAATCGGCCAGTTACGAGTTGAGTACCAAAGTTTTTTCTTGGGCCATTCGGTCTGAAATGTTGCGAAACAACACCGAGCAGGTCGATCAGTTTTTCCTGTCTTTTATCAAAGAACCAAACGTTAGAAAAATCCAACTGCTAAATCCGGATACCGGCAAGGTTTTGTTATCAACCGATAAAAAAGAGGAAGGTCAAGTTTTGTCACAATTAGAAGGATTGAAAACCGATAGTCTGACGGCTGTGAGAGCCGAAGGCAGTTTGAAGGTTTACAGTCCTATTATGGGGCTCAATACTAAATTAGGATTGTTGATTGTAGAATTTGAAAATTAATTCCGAATCAAATTAGAAATATAATAATTACGAAACATTGAAAAATCAATTGTTTCCTATAAAAATACCAAAATAAAAGAATTATGTCGAAGACCAATTATAAAATACAAATTAAGAAGATTGATACAGTAGAAGAAATTCCAGGATACTGGACAATGGAAGATTATGTTAGTTTACTGGAAAAATTTGCTTATCCAGATGCCGGAGCTGCGGATAAAGACAGTTTAGAAGAGCTACTTTTGATGGCTATTACGGATTTTGAAGAGCGGGAAGCGGCTGTCATTCTGTTGGATTACCTATTGGCAGACGATTTAAGTGAGGGTCAGATTCAACAGTTGTCCAATGAGATGTTATCGGATAAAGTATGTGAGGAATATCCTGTGATCGAATTGCATTCGAGATTGTATGCCATCAATCAATTGCTTTACAAAGCCTATAACGGTAAATTCCCAAACGCAAAAGCGACTCTTATTGAATGTTCTTTTGAAGTTACAGATCAAGCAGAAGCGCCTGTGAAATTGACAAAAGAAAGTGCATTGAAATTATTCAGCACGGGATTATCAGACCGAAATATTATCAAAAGATTATTTGATGCACCGATGAATCAGAATGCGGCTTTTCCGGAGGCAGAGGGTATTTTGTGGGATTTTGAGAGTAGCGATGGAATCAATTATACGATCAGTACTTCTGAAAATTGGATTAAAAAAGACGACTTTCTAAACTTTGAATTTGAAGGCGCGTTGGAAGAAGTCAAAGAAGAAGTTGGCCACTGATGCACTGATTATTTAAAAAAAGAAATAAAATTAACCGCAGATGCGCAGATTATTTGTAAAAAATTTAGCCACTGATGCACGGATTATTTATAAAAAAATAATAGTAACCGCAGATGTGCAGATTATTTGTAAAAAAGTTAGCCACTGATGCACTGATTATTTAAAAAAAAAATAATAGTAACCGCAGATGCGCAGATTATTTGTAAAAAAGTTAGCCACTGATGCACGGATTATTTTAAAATGATTTTTTTATAATCCGTGCATCTGTGGCTATTATTTCCTTTGTACATCAGGTGCTTTGACCCGATGTGGTTTATTTTAGTGCCTTCAAGCTTTCAGAAGCTTTAAGGACCGCTTCTTTCAGGCCTTCTTTGTACAAGATGATTTTGTCTAAAACACATTTGTCATGAGAGCCAATAATTTGAGCAGCAAGAATACCAGCATTTTTAGCGCCGTCTAGAGCCACTGTGGCAACGGGAACGCCATTTGGCATTTGCAAGATTGAAAGAACGCTGTCCCAGCCATCAATAGAATTGCTTGATTTTACGGGAACACCTATAACAGGTAGGGGCGTCATTGAGGCGACCATTCCCGGTAAATGAGCTGCTCCGCCTGCACCAGCAATGATTACGGATATTCCGCGAATGTGGGCGTTTTTGCTAAAATCAAATAGTTTTTCGGGAGTTCGATGCGCCGATACAATATCGACTTCGACTTCGATATCAAAACCTTCTAGAATTTCTATGGCATCTCGCATTACGGGCATGTCGGAAATACTTCCCATGATTACAGCTACTTTCATTATTTTTTGTTTAATGTTAGGAAATCAAACTTGCTTTTGGCAATTTCGAATCGATACTAATTATTGTTCACAAATGACTCTTATTGTATTTTTTACTTTTTCGGCTATTCTACGGGCTTCGGTGCTATCTTGATTGACAATCGTCACATGGCCCATTTTGCGGAAAGGGCGTGTTTGTTTTTTTCCGTAGATGTGCGGTGTTACACCATTCCAAGACAGAATTTCTCGCATATTTTCATAAACTACATTACCAACATAACCTTCTTCGCCTACTAAATTCACCATGATTCCGGCGAGTTTGCTATCGGTATTTCCCAGAGGTAAGTCCAAGATAGCGCGCAAGTGGTTTTCGAACTGTGAAGTATAGCTGGCTTCAATCGAATAATGACCCGAGTTGTGAGGGCGCGGTGCCACTTCATTAATCAGTATTTCATCTTCTTCGGTTTGAAACATTTCAACAGCTAATAGCCCTACATGATTGAATTTCTCGGAAACGTCTAAGGCAATTGCTCTTGCTTTCGTGGCTATTTTATCATCAATACGGGCGGGACAGATTACATATTCGACCTGATTGGCTTCGGGATGGAATTCCATTTCGACAACCGGATAGGTTCTGATTTCACCAGACGGATTGCGGCAAACGATTACGGCCAACTCATTTTTGAAGGGTATCATTGCTTCTCTGATGCATTCCACATTGGGAAGACCGTCTAAGTCGGCACTTTTTCGAATTACTTTCACACCATTACCATCATAGCCAAATTCGGTACATTTCCAGATGAAAGGCAATTCAATTTTGTTGTTTTCTACCGCTATTTGCAGGATAGCAGTGCTTTCGAATCGAGTATAATCCGCAGTTGGGATGCGGTGTTCTTTGTAGAAGTCCTTTTGAATGCCTTTGTTTTGAATTCCTTTGAGTGTTTTAGAAGAAGGATATACTTTGATGCCTTCGGATTCTAATTTCTCTAAAGCTTCGATATTCACCAATTCTATTTCGAAGGTCAGCACGTCTACTAGTTTTCCAAAATTGTAAACAGCATCAAAATCCATCAAATCACCTTGGAAGAATTTATTGCAGGCGATTTTGCAGGGCGCTTCTTCGCTAGGGTCCAATACATAGGTTTGTATGTCGAATTTCCGAGTTTCGGAGAGGAGCATTTTGCCCAATTGGCCACCGCCAAGAATGCCTAACTTAAAATCGGAAGAGAAATAATTCATTTGATCATTTGTTTGTGCAAAGATAAGTAAGAAATGATAATGACAAAATGGAAAACCCTATATTTGCAAATTGGTTTAAAATCGAATTATAATGATACAACTACACGATAAACAATTTGTTCCCTTTATTTCGGCTGCTGAAATTGACTTTGCTATTGCGAGTATGGCGGCTCAGGTAGAAGCTGATTTTGCCGATGATGTTCCGGTTTTTGTAGGCGTTTTGAATGGCGCTTTTATGGTAGTTTCCGATTTTATGAAGCATTATAGCAAGCCTTGTGAGGTAAGTTTTATCAAAATGGCTTCCTATGAAGGAACGGCATCAACGGATACAGTCAAACAATTAATTGGTTTGAATCAGGATTTAAGCGGTAGAACCGTTATAGTGATTGAGGATATTGTAGATACCGGAAATACGCTCGAGGAAATGAAACATTTGTTTAAGCAGCAAAACGTTAAACATTTTAAAATCGCTACTTTATTTTTGAAGCCCGAAGCCTATAAAAAAGACATAAAGGTAGATTATGTGGGGATTCGGATTCCCAACAAATTCATTGTAGGTTTTGGATTGGATTATGATGGCTTGGGCCGTAATTTGCCGGAGGTATATCAGTTAGCGGATTAGATTTTTCAATCACACAAAATAAAAAAACAAGAACACAACTAAAATTGAAGCACAGCATGATTAACATCGTATTATTTGGTAAGCCAGGTGCCGGAAAAGGGACGCAGGCCGAATTTTTGAAAGGTAAATACAATTTGACGCACATTTCTACTGGGGATGTTTTTCGTTATAATTTGAAAAATGATACTGATCTAGGAAAATTAGCTAAGACGTATATGGATGCTGGTGATTTAGTTCCGGATGAAGTAACGATTCGAATGTTAGAAGATGAGGTGAATCGAAATCCCGATACCAAAGGGTTTTTGTTTGATGGTTTTCCGAGAACCTTGGCGCAAGCCGCTGCCTTAGATGCTTTTTTAGCCTCTAAAAACTGGGAGGTTACGGCAACGATAGCTTTGGAGGCCAATGACGAAATCCTAATTCAACGTTTGTTGGAAAGAGGGAAAACCAGCGGTAGAGTAGATGATCAGGATGAAGATAAAATCAGAAATCGCTATCAGGAATACAATGAGAAAACAGCGCCTTTGATGGATTATTATCAGGAACAACATAAATTTTATCCTGTAGACGGAATAGGATCTGTGGCAGATATTACAGAGCGCCTAAGTGCTGTTATTGATCAATTGTAGATTCAAAAGGAATGTTTTTTCATGATCGAGCTTAATTCCTTCGATTAAATTTTTCGGAAACTCAAAAAAAGTGTTCACTACTATAAATATAGAACGTAAAGCCTTGTGGAACTATTAATACTGTTTTTTTTAATTCTCCTTAACGGCGTCTTTTCGATGTCAGAGATTGCCTTAATCTCGGCGCGAAAGAGTCGACTGGAGAATTCGGCCAAGAAGGGAAATCGAAGTGCTAAAATGGCCTTGGATTTGGCGAATTCGCCAAATAAATTTCTTTCGACGGTACAAATTGGGATTACCTTAATTGGTATCCTAACCGGTATTTATAGTGGGGATACCATCACGAGTGATGTGAAAACTTTTGTAGAAAGTATCGCTATCTTAAAACCCTATGCGGAGCCAGTTGCTATTGGATTTGTGGTGATAGCCTTAACCTTTTTCTCGATGGTATTGGGAGAGTTATTGCCCAAGCGTATTGGTTTAAATCATCCTGAAGCGATAGCCAAGACCATGGCTCTTCCGATGAAGATGATTGCGAATGTAGCCGCGCCTTTTATATGGCTGTTGACCTTGTCAACCGAATTCCTATTGCGAATATTACAGATTAAACCTTCTGCAGACGGTCGGATTACCGAAGATGAAATAAAAGCCATTATCAAAGAAGGTACTGAAGGCGGTGAAGTTCAGGAAATAGAACAGGATATATTGGAGCGTGTTTTTCATATTGGCGACCGCAAAGTCAATTCGTTGATGACCCATAGAAAAGCCGTGGTTTCCTTACCGCTGCATGCCGATAAGCAAGAGGTTCGCGATTTGATGCTCAAAGAACTGCATTCTATTTATCCGGTGTGTGATGACAATTATGATAATATTGTGGGTGTGGTGAATTTGAAAAATATCTTTGCTCATTTTGAAAATGACAATTTTAATTTGGCCGAAATCATGACGGAGTCGCCCTATATTATGGAGCAGACTTCCGCTTATAAGGCGCTGGAGCGTTTTAAAATTAGCGGAGTGCATTATGCTTTTGTCACCGATGAATACGGCGTTTTTCAGGGGATTATTACACTCAATGACATCTTGGAAGCTTTGGTGGGTGATGCTTCCGAATTTTATAAGGACGAATTCCATTTGGTCCCTCGTGAAGACGGAACCTGGTTGATTGATGGACATTATTCGCTGCATGACTTTCTTACCTTTTTTGATCTGGATCATCTGATCAATGATTATGAGGTGACGACAGTAAGCGGCTTGATTATGACGGAACTTTCTCATATTCCGAAGCAGGGAGAGAAGTTAATTTGGCACAAATACGAGTTGGAAGTGATTGACATGGATGGCGCGAAAATTGATAAGGTGATGGTGAAGCGACTAAAATAAGTAGCTTGTTTACATAAAATAAAGAATACCGATTAAAGAATTGGGCTGGTGGTTCGAATAGATAAATAAGAAAAAATGACTGAAGGGAATTTTGTAGATTACGTTAAAATATATGTTTCGTCTGGTAAGGGCGGAAAAGGATCCACGCATTTACACCGCGAGAAATTTATTGAAAAAGGAGGTCCTGATGGAGGTGATGGTGGTCGTGGAGGACATGTTTACTTAGTGGGCCAAAAAGGCTTGTGGACTTTGTTTCACCTAAAATTTGCCCGACACGTAAAAGCGGGTCATGGTGGCGATGGTGGTGGTGACCGAAGTACCGGTGCCGATGGCGAGGATAAATTTATTCAAGTGCCACTGGGAACGGTAGTTCGCGATAAGGAAACCA
>Ga0114958_10001507_pt1 | contig 18318 bp, 16 predicted proteins | sample C_130208_EF_Meta_FD_89577 | JGI IMG/M metagenome (GOLD analysis project Ga0114958, IMG submission 89577) | Freshwater microbial communities from Lake Croche, Canada to study carbon cycling - C_130208_EF_MetaG | ecosystem: Environmental > Aquatic > Freshwater > Lake | place: Lake Croche, Canada...
GCCTCAAGAGCGGTTGCATCAGCGCGAACAACTTCGGAACCAAGAAGCGCCGTTAACTGGTTTAACAAATTTGATGAAGAGGTTGAATTTGATGAAGGGGATAAACCCACAGTTTCCATGCTCATATCCTATTCAGAATGCCACGAGATCCCAAGGTAGGATTTAAGACTTCCTGCGAAGGCCTATTACTTCGGAACCGGAGCTGTGGAACCTCGCAAGACTAGTGCAGGTTTTCCCTCGACGATGTAGTGCTTTGATTTTTTGCCGTTTAACATCTCAATTAATTTTTCAGCTGACAACTTGCCCATTTCTTGCGCCGGCAACATGACACTTGTAAGCGGTGGGGTGAGGAATTCGGTTAGACGAGAATTATGCAAAGTTATAACGGATATGTCATCTGGAATTCTTATCTTCTTCTCAAAGAGTGCTCGATATGTTCCGAGCGCATATGAGTTTGAAGATGGGAAAATAGCAGTAGGTGAGTATTTGCTCACGGCTTCCAAGGTAGCGAGATAGCCGTCGCGAGGACCGTAACCTTGAGTAAAAACAATATTTGGCTCTATATCGAACATGGCACATGCTCGTTTAAAGCCATTCATACGCCGTTTTGGTGAATCATTAACACTGGGCGCAAAGAGACCGACAATTTTTTTATGCCCGAGGTCGATCAAGTGTTCGACGCACATCTGGGCTGCTAATGGGTCATCCAAAGAAACGCTGCCATCTATACCTCTGATCTTGCCGTTCATGGGGAGTATTTGACCGTTGCTATTCTTGGTTAGATTTTCCAGAACAGTGTCATCAACGCTGTGCACAAAAGCAATAATTCCATCGACGTGACCGTGCGAAAGCATTTGCACCATTGTTCGATCGCCACCAATATCAGAATGGTTTGCAATGATTACGCCGTAACCTAATTCGGCGGCGCGCTCTTGCACTCCATGGGCAACGACATCATTAATCGGGTTTGTTAAATCTGGTAGTAGTAGTCCAATAGTCATGGTGCTAGCCATTTTGAGATTTCTTGCAGACATGTTAGTTGAGTAATTCAACTTTTCTGCCGCAGAAATAATTCTTGCCTTGGTTTTGGCCGATGCCGAAGCCTTAGGGTCTGCATTTAGAACCCGTGAAACTAAGCTCGGGTCTACTTTAGCTAAAATTCCGACGTCCTTTAAGGTCGCCTTCCGTTGAGGTCCAACTTTTTTCTTTATAGCCAAAGTGACCTCCAAATCAATTGACATAACCGCAGGCTGGGAATACTAGCAAAAGAATTATCTTAAATAATTTTACTAATTACCAATCAATTCTGCACTTGGGAAATGAGGTCGCGCTCCCTTGATTCCAAGTTTGACTCGTGAGAGTTGCCATCTTGCCAGGCTCGTAAAGATCATAGTTTCTAAATTGTCACCACAAAATTCAAAATTTGTAGGTGCAGCCAAGAATACGCATTGCGGGTCATTAGCTAGTGCAACTAGTCCTGAATCTGGACTCCACCTAGTAACTAAATTCGGCGAATAGAAACTTACGATTAATGAACCGTCTGCTGCTACCCTAATTCCATCTGGGACAAGCCAATCTAGTTCGGTAAGAACTTTCTTGGGACCAGCAGATCCATCTTCTCTTATTTCGAATTCACAGATTGCGCTGGGAACGGATTCCAGAACGTAGAGTTTCTTGCCATCGAGAGAGACGGCATTTCCATTTGGGAAATTTGTAGCCTCATTTGTAAATATTTCAAGTTCACGGCCAGGACGTTTGACCCAGACTTTGCCATCGCGTTGGTCCCAATCGCCAGAGTCGGTTAAGTAGTAACTGCCATCTGGCCCGAATGCGCCATGATTGGGCACATTCAATGGATTGCCTATGCTTCCCTCTAGCCATTTATCAGTCTTACCTGTTTTAGGGTCATACCGCCAAACGCATTTATTTCCATTGTCTATTGCATAGACTCGGTTTTCTAGATCACTTGCAAGACCCAGCATGAAGCCATGGATATTTGCCACCTCAACTGGAGCATCATTGTCAATCCGATAAATTTGCCCAGCTTCACCACCGCAATAGATTGTCATGTCTGGTGTGATTGTTATGCCTTCAGCGTGGTCGACACCAGCCGCGATAATTTCAACTTTGTCAACATTTAATTTCTTCGTCACATCGATCATTTTCATTATCTCCTTGTTGTAGTAGGTGGGTAGTAGTCTTCTATTTCTATTTTCCGGTGACTGGTTCGTCTAAAAGCGCATCTGTTTCACAGATAGCCAATGCGACGGGTCCTTGACCCCAAGGAACTGAGAAACCCCTTGGCGTAAATTCATAATGCGATTTTCTTGTTGATGCAAAGACTGCGGCAGTAACATTTTGTAGTTCACCTGCAGAATCTGTATCTGCAATGACGCCGGCCAGAGCTTTAGTCATAGCGGGTTTAACGGTTGACTCATCCACAATTCCCATTTTGATCGCGCGCGCGAAACCAGTTGCCATAAATCCAGCGGTTGAGCCTTCTTCACCCGAGCGCTCACTATCTACAACACACCACCAACGACCATCTTCCCGTTGCAAATTGATCATGGCACTTATCAGTCGCACGGCAGCGCTTTCAATTTTATTTCGCCCAGGATGATCGCTAGAAATGTGCTTTAGAACATCCATCATCCCAAGAAGCGCCCAGCCTTGACCACGACCCCAAGCAGGACCCCAAGTTCCTGGAACGCCACTTAGGAAGAAGTGATCAAAAAGACCATTCTCTTTCTGCAGCGCGTCAATGTATGCATGGGCCTGTTCAACACCAGTATCGATCAAATCTTGGTTGCCTGTCTCTTGGCCAAGTGCAGTAAAAAATGGCGGATCAAAATGGAGACAATCCACGCAACTTCCTTTTGGTGGATTTGCAAGCCAGAGCGCTTCTTGTTGTGGAAGTTCCTCGCCACCGTACGGTGGAATTAAACACATGGACGCCCATGTGTCATAAATTCCACGGTCTTTGGTCCGGCTTATCAAATAGGCCGCTAAAAGATTGAGGGAATCGCTGATGCTTTGGTCTTTTGTCTCGTGAGCAATTTCTACCATTGCAACTCCTGGAGCCGTGCAGTCAAGAGGCTTAAAAGGCTCCGGCCTGCTAGCCCATGCCAGAACCCAGCCGCTGGCGAAGGCGAAATAAGTTGGATCACCCAGAAGTCGGCCCGTCGCAAGAATTGCTTCAAATCCTGTTGAATCACCAAAATTCCAACTCTTATAAGGCATTGCAAGTAAAGTCTTGCCTACCTTCGCAAGAAGGGCTAGTCGCTCCTCCCTGGGAGCAAGTGCAGGTACTTGCTTCATAATAAGAGTTCTAAATGCCAAGCCCGGCTAACAGTCCACCATCAGCGATGATTGGCGCACCTGTGATCACTCTTGCCTCATCGCTCGCCAAAAATGCAATTACATTGGCGATATCTCGAGGCTGGATCAAAAATCCCAACGGATGGAGCGCTCCCCAATTTTTCATCGCCGCAACTGGATCTGCTGGGTTGAATTGCTCACCAGCAGCACGCAACATTGGAGTTTCAACAGAACCAGGAAGTATTGCATTGGCCCTGATCCCTTCTGCTGCATAATCGAGGGCAATAGACCTGGTGAATGAAATTACGCCACCTTTAGAGGCGGCATATGGCGCCACTGTTTGTTGGCTGGCCATGGCCTGCACACTGGCCATGTTAATAATTGAACCGCTTCCATTTGCCCGCATTAATTTAACGGCTTCACGACAGGTTAGAAACATTGCCTTGAGATTGGTATTTAATTGGTAATCCCAATCCGCTTCAGTTAGCTCATCAATTTTTCCGTAGGTAACAACTCCCGCAACGTTGGCCAGGATTGAGAGCTTTGGAAAGATTTCACCAATTTTCTTAAAGACATCTGCAACTGCCTTTCCAGATGTAACGTCACATTGCATCGGAGTTATATCAAGTCCATTTTTCTTCCACTCTGATGCGGTCGCACTTAATTTAGCCTCGTTATAGTCAAGTGCAATTACACGAGCTCCGCGTTCGGCCAACACTTCGGCAGCGGCGCGTCCGATCCCCATAGCAGCTCCCGTTACAACTGCATTTCGTCCTACTAGATTCTTCTCCATGGCGATGCTCCAGTTCATTAATTAGTTTTGAAATTACCCTTTTCATCGATTGACTTTATTTTTGTTAGTTTTTTACTTTGTACTGCCGAAACAGCGAAAGTTATCCAAGCTTTCTTTGTTTCGCCGGGCTTTAAATAGAAAGCTTGGCCACTACTAATTGCTGCTTCCAAGCCATAAGAAGGCCAAGTAGAAGCAGGCTCTATTGCAGTTATTTCAGTTCTTCCGTACCAAGGAAAGCCTTTTCCGCCAATTTCTTGCCAAAACCACAAGTGCGGAAAGGCCTTTAAATCCCAAGAGATTCCAATGATTTTTTTACCATGTTCCATCGCAGCCCAACCTTGTGGCCTATCACTTAGATAACAAAGCCTTTCAACATTTACTTGCGGAACAACTGAAAGATCAACTTCCTTTCCAGATTTCCCCGGAACGATTGGCCAAGTTCCAAGCGCACCTGGTTTTACATCCTGGAGATCTCCCATCTCATTAGCGTCCACAGTTACCGGGCCAGACGGCAAATGTATTTTCGATCCTCTTGGCAGCGAAAAAGCCGGATGTTCGCCCCAAATAAATGGAACTTCCAAGTTAGATTCATTCGTAACGCTTTGTTCTACAGCAAGTACTGGCTTGCCTGGCAATAATTTATAAGTGCGGGTTAAGACCAATGGGAGGCGAGCTCCTGCCCGAATTGTGATTTCATTTTTCTTTTGTGTCACAACTTCTACGTAAGTTCGTCCGAATTCGCCGTGAAAAGGGAGCACAACACCCATCACAGTGTTCTCATTTCCAGCATTAGGAAATAGGACCTGCCAGCCACCGCGATATTCAGAGAGCCAGTCAAAGATGGCGTTGCCATATGATTCAGATTTTCGATGTTGGATTGGGCTCTTCCAGTCAAAATCGACCAAGTACTCGGTGCGCCCAGATTTAATTGAGCGGATTTCCCCACCAAGGGTTTCATCGATTTTTACTGAAATTTTGCCATTACTGATCTTTAACACGGCAATACCCCTTTTCAACTTTAGAACTAGATATAACCCTAGTGGGGGCATTTGGGCTTTAGAAGAGGTTTGGGATTAAATGTTTCCAGGTTTTGCGCTCAATCGCTTGACTTACGCTTAAATCCGCTAAAACTGACGAGGGAATCTTTAGTCAAACGCTTGACATATGCTGATTAGGCCTGAGTAGTGTTCCACTTACCCGCATGGGTGTTTGAATTAGAGGCCTACTCGAAATTTGGACACTGCAATGACTAAACAAATTGAGAGGTGGATCGTGAAAACAAGTAAGAAGCTAGCTTCAGTTTTGTCCGTATTCGCGCTGCTGTTATCGGTACAAAATGCCTATGCAGCCGCTCCAGACTGGAAAAAATTCATCGGGAAGCCAACGAAAGATCTTTGCGCAGGCAAAACTTATAATCTTGGTTTTGACATATTCTCTGATAATGAATCTTTCGCACTCATTGTGCGCAAGGGCATGCTCGCAACCGCTAAGGCTATGGGTTGTGTGAAGGTTGAAATTCTTTCAGATAATGCTGACCCAATAAAAGTTCAAGAAAATCTGAATATTTTTATTCAAAAGCATTATGACGGTGTAATGGCAGCCCAAGTTGTAGCTGCTGCAGCACCAGGAGCAGTGCGTACTATGAAGGATGCCAAGATTCCGATGGTCGCAACTTTCGTTGTGCACCCAGGAGTTCCATTTGTTGACGTAGACAATGAAGCAGCAGGCGAAATGGCCGGCCGTGGATTGATGAGTGCCGCTCTAAGCAAGTGGGGTAAAGCCACAGTGCCTTACCTACTTATCGGTTCATTAAGAGAAGGTGGACTTAATTCAATTCAACGTATGGATGGTTATTATGTGGGCGCTAACAAAGTGTCAGCAAACTTCCCATCATCTAACTTCATTGATGTACCAACACAAGGAGCCGATCCAGCCAAAACTAACGTAAACACTGGTAACGCTCTCCAGACAATTCCGAAAGATGCAAAAATAATCCTTGGTGGAATTAATGATGACAACACTTTGGCGATGGTTCAGGCTTACAAAGCATCTGGCCGCGATATGGCTAACTTGCTTGCCGTCGGCCAAGGCGCTTCGCAACTGAGCAGTATTTGCAGTGGCGAGCTCTATGGCAGCGTTGCCTATTTCCCAGAGAACTATGGAAAGTATCTAATTCCAGCTCTCATGGGATTGATCAACAAGCAAAAAGTACCTGAGCATGTTGTATTGCCTACAGTTCTTCTCACAAAATCAAATGTGGGTAAGTACTATCCAGCTTCAGCCTGTTCATAAGTATTTGGTTTGATAGGAATCGAATACCTTGGTAAATAGCGAAGTTCAAAATAGGGCTCCTAATGGGAGCCCTATTTTGCAATTAGAATCCATAAGTAAGCGATACGGCGGGGTACAGGCACTTGACGATGTTTCACTATCGGTGTACCCGGGTGAGATTTTGTGTCTGGTTGGTGAAAATGGGGCTGGCAAATCGACGCTCGCTTCTATTGCAGCAGGCCTTGTCACGCCAGATTCTGGGAAAATATATGTAGATAGCAAACAGGTCACTTTAAATAGTCCTAAAGATGCCGAAATTGCCGGGATCAGACTTGCCTCACAAGAGTTACAGATATGTCCCGAATTAGATGTAACAACCAACGTTTTGTTGGGGCATTACCCAACTAAAAAAATTCCGTTTTTAATAGATTATAAATCCATGAAAAAAAAGGCGGAAGAGAGACTAGCTACGCTGGGATTAACAGATATTGATCTGGATCAAACTGTTGATAAATTGCCAGTGGTTTATCGGGCATTTGTCCAGATAGCCAGATCTTTGACTCCCGGTGCAAAAGTTTTAATTACTGACGAACCAACTTCTCCGATGAGCGATGTTGAAGCAGGACGATTACTAGAATTGTTAAAAACTATCTGTGCACAAGGCGTTGGGATCATCTTTGTTAGCCACCGTTTGGATGAAGTTTTAAATATTGCTGATCGTGTTTTGGTACTTAGGGACGGAAAATTAGTTGACGAAATGTCAAAGTCTCAGGGAACAAAAGAAAGAATCATCACATCAATGCTGGGAAGAACTTCTACTGATTCCATTAAGAGTTCTGCCGTATCAAGCCACGATGCACACATAGCGTTACATGTGAGAGAGCTTTCAACTGCTGATGGAATTTCAGATATTAATCTTGAATTGAAGTATGGAGAGATTTTGGGAGTATATGGAATTGCTGGATCCGGCCGGGATTCGTTAGGTATGACTCTCTTTGGGTCAAATAAACCGACCGCTGGCTCGATCGAAATTAATGGAAATCCAATTCGTCTTGGAAATATTCGAGCGGCGATGGAAAACGGTGTTGGTTATGTTCCGGCCGAACGCCGAACGCAAGGTTTACTCCCAGAGCGTTCTATCAGAGAGAATATTTCTTTAGCTTTCTTGCGCCAACTATCAAAAATTGGTTTGGTTCAACACAACTTAGAGGCAGAATCTGCCGAAAACTGGGTCAAAAATTTATCTATCAAGACTGAAAATGTCGAGAACGCAATTCTTTCACTTTCAGGTGGAAATCAGCAGAAAGTAATTCTCTCTAGGTGGTTGCTGACCGGATGTCGCATCTTGATCTTAGATGATCCAACAAGGGGTGTTGATATCGGTTCCAAATTAGAGATTTATGAGCTTTTGCAGAAACTCGCTCATCAAGAAAAAGTAGCAGTTTTGGTGATTAGTAGCGATATTGAAGAAGTTCTAAAAATCTCAGATCGAGTTGAAGTTATGCGTGGTGGTCGTATCACGCTTAGCAAAGTTGGACCAAGTCAACAGGAAGTAGCTCACGCTGCTTATTTGGAGGATGCCTCATGAACCGATTAAAAAGAAAAAATAAGACGAGTAACGATGTAGAGAAGAAAGGATTTGATTACGGGAATCTTCTTCGCAGTCAAGGCCTTCTGCTTATGTTGGTCTTGATGGTGATTTTCTTTAGGATACAAGATCCCAAGTACTTCTTTACATTTGACAACTTTATAACAATTTTAGTCGGGGCAACCGCACTAGGGATTATGGCGTCGGCTCAAACCCCATTGATAATCTCTGGTGGTATCGATGTATCGGTGGGTAGTGTTGTCGCTCTAACAACTGTCGTCGTTGGAAAGCTACTCGCATCCGGTATGGCAAGTTGGCTTGTTGTGGTTTTATCAATTTTGATTGGTACATCCATTGGCGTCCTAAATGGCTTTATCGTTGTCCAGTTAGGAGTGAACCCATTTATTACCACCCTTGGAACAATGTCTTTCTTTTCTGGCTTGGCATTCATTCTTTCAGCAGGACAAACAGTTGCGATCCGAGCCAAGCTATTTGATTGGTTCTTATATACCAAGCCCTTTCATATTCCAGTCCTGGTAATCATCCTTGTGGTCGTAATGGGTTTAGCGTTATTTATTGAGCGAAAAACCGTCGTTGGCCGCAATATTTTTGCCATTGGAGGCAATCGCGAAGCAGCTCGACTCTCTGGAATTTCAACGAAAATGTTGCCCCTTGGCCTCTACGTAGTAAGTAGCTTCTCCGCTTCTGTTGCTGGTGTTGTACTGGTCTGCCAGTTAGGTTCGGCTTCACCACAGCTCGGAACTTCATACTTACTATCTGTTGTGACAGCAGTAATTTTGGGTGGAACCAGCTTGGCCGGTGGTCGAGGTTCGATAGCCGGTACGGCAATAGCCGTTGGCATTCTTGCCACACTTTCAAACGGTTTCGCGCATCTTCAACTGCCGTCTTATGGCCAAACCACAGCCCTTGGGGCTGCACTAATCATTGCAGTTTTGGTTGACCAGACTTCACTAAAGATCAAGCAAAAAGCCTAATATATTGCGCGTTCAACTTTGGAGGAAAAATGGATAAGAGCGTTGTAGTTAGCGGAGTTGGCTCCGGCATTGGCAGAGCCATCCTAGGAAAATTAGTGGCCGACGGATATTTTGTAGTTGGGATAGAAATTAACTCAGACTCTGCAACTTCTGTTCAAAAAGAATTTAAAGATTCAACGCTAATAATTAACGATGATATTTGCAAAGACTCAGTTTTCCCTATGGCAGCAACTGAAGCTATAAAGAAAGCCCCCTTGACCTCTTGGGTAAATAACGCGGGTGTGGCATTAGGTGGTAATTTACACAGTCCAAATACTGAAGAGGTAAAAAAGTTGTTCGACATCAATCTTATGGCCGTTTATTGGGGTTGCTCGACCGCAATCAGATCATTTATCGATCAAAAAATTTCTGGCTCAATTGTTAATATTTCTTCAATACACGGAAGCACTGCCTTTAATGGCTGGGCTGCATATGACACGGCAAAAGGTGGAGTTGACGCATTAACTAGATATATTTGTGTGGAATATGGTCCGCTGGGAATTCGTGCCAATTCAATTGCCCCAGGAGCAATTCGTACCGAAATGTTAAGCAAGGTTATTAGCGAATCTGAGGATCCAGTAAAGGCTGAGTTAGATATGGCTATGATCCATCCGCTCGAAAGGCTAGGCGAACCTTCTGAAATTGCCGAAGTTGCCGCCTTTTTATTATCTAAAAAATCTTCTTTTGTCACAGGTCAATCAATTGCAGTTGACGGTGGCGCAACGTCAAGGTGTTACCGATATGACTCAACTGAAGATATTTTGAAAATTAAGCAAGATTTTGCAAAAAGATGAATAATGTCACTACAACAATGGGAGCAAATCTATGAGCAGTAGAGGGCCGTTAGATGGCATATTAATTGCCGATTTTACCCAATTGGCTCAAGGGCCTTTTGCCACCATGATTTTGGGTGATATGGGTGCGGAAATTGTAAAGATAGAACCACCAGGCGGAGACTGGATGCGCAATTTTGCATTAAGCGGAATATATGCAGGTGGAGAAACGGTTTCGTATCTCTGTTTTAACCGCAACAAAAGAAGTATTGGGATTGATTTAAAGTCTAAAGAGGGCTTGGAACTTGTACGCAAATTATGCGACAAGGCAGATGTTGTCATTGAGAATTTTAGGCCGGGCGTTATGAAGCGGCTTGGTATTGATTACGACACTTTGAAGAAAACTAACCCTGATATTATTATGGTTTCGAGTTCCGGATATGGAAGTTCTGGTCCTTATGTGACCCGACCAGGCCAAGATTTATTGGCACAAGCAATCACTGGATTCCCAACCGTGATTGGGCGCAAGGAAGACCCACCAACACCAATAGCAGCCGGTATCGCAGATTTAACTGCCGGTTTCCATATTGTTTACGGAACTCTTGCCGCCTTAATCTCTCGAATGAATACGGGTGAGGGTCAGTGCGTAGAAGTTAACTTAATGAGCTCAATTCTCACCACACAGATGGATCAATTTACGGCTTACTTGCAAAATGGTGTCCAACCTGAGCGAAGTAGCGCCGGCATTGCCAATCCATGGACCGGTGCTCCTTATGGTCTCTATCAATGCTCAGATGGCTGGATTGCGATCGCAATGAATCCGCTCTCCGAACTGGGTGAAATATTGGGGATTGCGGAATTTAAGAATCTTGAAAGTAAAAATGAAATTTCACTTCGCGATGACTACAAGCGACTAATCGATGCGAAAACAATAAGTTGGACAGTCGATAACCTGATGGCTGCTATGTTGGAACGTGATTTGTGGTGTGCGCCTTTGCAAGATTACGAGGCAGTCACAAAAGACCCTCAGATTGCACACAATGACATGATTATTTCCATTCCCCACCCAACGGCCGGAACGCTGAAAACACTTGGAATTCCAGTTAAATTCAGTGGAACTCCATCACAGATCAGAACTCACCCGCCTTTATTCTCAGAGCATGCGACGGAATTAGCCCAAGAATTCTTCGGTTTAAGTGCAAGCGAGGTAGATGCCTATTTTGAAAAGGGAATCATTTCAAAGCCCAAGAATCAATAAGAATGAGTAATTTCTCCTCCTCTGCTGACGCCATCGCTCAAATAGGCGATGGCAGCTCGATAGCAATTGGTGGCGCCCTTTTCACTCGGTTGCCCATGGCATTGGTAGCAGAAATAAAGAGAGCACCTGTAAAAAATTTACATTACATCGCATGGAGCGGAAATATCCCTCTTGAGATGTTCCTAGAAAATCCGGAAAAAGTTTCCGAGCTGTCTTTTTGTTTTTCTAGCTTGGATATTTTTGGGTTAGCGCCACGTTTTCGCAAAGCGCTTGAAACAAACCAACTCAAACACCACGAATATTCGGCCCTGACTTTAATGAATGCTTGTGACGCCGCAGCACGAAATCAAAAGTATTCGGTCTTTAAAAAACCAACCACGGACGCCTTCGATACCTATGAAACTTTGGGAGATGGTAGCGGGCTCGCCAAGGTTGCCGCGTTGAAGATTGACTTTTTCATTGTGCATGCGCAGGAGGCTGATCGGCATGGAAATGTCTTAATCCGGGGAACGAAGGGCTTGGATCCATCTTATTTAGGAGCAGCTAGGAAAATTATTGTCAGCGTAGAGAAAATTGTTGACAACTTTGAGATCACGCAAAACTGTATCTTTATTCCTGCATCACGCGACATGACTATCGTAGAGGCCCCTATGGGCGCCTATCCAACATCGTGTCTGCCCCATTATGTTACGGATTATCGGGCGATAAAGAATTATGTAAGTTCAAATTTAGATGAGAAGAACCTATCGGTGAGAACAGAAAGGGAGAAATTTGTTCGAGGAGCCGCTGCTTTAACTCTTGAACAAATTGAAACCTATATCAAAGAAAATAGTTCTGATGTAAATCCAGAAGTAACCACAGAAGACAAGATGATTTCCTACCTTTCTGATCTCTACATGGAGGGTGAAATTCTTTCGGCAGGCGCTGTTTCTCCTCTTGCACAAGGTTCATATTTCCTTGCCAAAATGGAGAAGCCAAGCGTGGTCATTATGACAACCGCAGGTGGGTATGTTGATGTAAGCGAACGACCGCTCTTACTTTCTATTGGTGAATCTTTAGATTTTAGAACTGCCAAATTCCACTGGGGCGGCGATGAAACTTTCCATCTTTATTACGAACCTGGATTTATTGATTATGAAGTTGTCGCAGTAGCTCAAGTTGATAAGTCATTGCGGACCAATAACCTATGGGTTAATACGCCCAGCGGAAAGAGAATTCGTCTTCCCGGCCAGGGCGGCATGGCCGACGTTTCAGACATGCACCGAAATTTTGTGATTTATCAGATGTCGGAAGATAATTTGAGCATGGTCAATGAAGTACAAATAGTAAGTGCTCAACGGACTCTATTTACTGATGTCATCCGCAAAGCGCACGGGCTGCGCCCAGGAGTTTGCCTCTACATCTCAAATTTAGGGGTTAGCAAATTGAATTTCGAAACTAATAAGTTAGAGCGGATACTAGATTTTAGCCAATATGAGATAAGTGCGCATAAAATTTCACTTCTCCAAACGAAACTAGATCCATTCGGAGTGCGGTTCCTGGAGAGTGCTAAGGGTCAAGCTAGATCTGAATTAATTGAAAAATTAATTACAACTGAAGAAGCGATTGTTAAAAGGTTTACTTAGGAAATATTCATGATTAGGGGAGCATAGTGAACGATGACGTATTAACAAAAATTGCTGATGAAGTTTTCTATGTAACAATCAATAGACCTGAAAAATTGAATGCACTCTCGGTAAATGTTTGGAAATTACTTGGGGAGGCTTTTGATGCCTTCGCTCTCTCTGATGCAAAAGTATGCGTCCTTAGGGGAGCCGGGGACCGAGCCTTTGTCGCAGGAGCAGATATTGATCAGTACCGAACTATTACCAAGGAAGAATTCAAAGATTTTATATTATTTGCCGGTGCTATCGCTGATAAAATATTTAAGATTCAAAAACCATTTATAGCGGCAATTTACGGTTATGCATTAGGTGGCGGGCTTGAATTAGCTTTGCATTGTGATTTAGTTGTAGCCAATCGAAGCGCTAAATTGGGATTACCCGAGGCGAACTTGGGATTATTGCCGGGCGGCGGAGGAACGCAAATCGTTCCTCGTTTAATTGGAAAGATGAAAGCCAATGACATGATTATGCGAGGGCGTTGGCTTCGTGGCGACGAAGCGTTAAATTCGGGTTTAATTTCCTGTGTTTTCGACGATGAAAAATTCGAGGATGAATTAGCAGAATATATTTCTGAAGTTAAAAAGCGAGCCCCACTAGCTGTCGGCATGCTCAAGAGGCTTGTCAATGAAGGGTTGGACATACCTTTCGAGGCAGGCATGAATTTAGAGATTGAATTGACTCCAGAATTGATTGAAACTAAAGATGGACGAGAAGGGGTCGCCGCCTTCTTGGATAAAAGGAGTAGCAATTTTATAGGTGAATAGGCGACCAATTCGTGTCCTGGTCCCACGGAAATATTGGACGTGAAATATTTTTGTAAGGAAGATTTGGAATGTCGTCTGAACTCATACCCGGAGTTTTTAGCAAGTAAAATTTCTTGGCAATATCGCGATAACCGTCACGGAATCCAGCGTGGGTTTTAACTATCACGATTTGCGCTTCATGAACATCGAGCCCAACCGCCGTGTAAAACGCTGGGTCGGTAGTTGTGGCCGGCTTAGAGGTAGCTACCAGGTATATATTACCAATTCTTACGACCGCAGTTAGCCCCATATCAATCCGCATACCTGAGTAGCTTCGTTGCGAAAATTTAAAGGAAGCATCTGATAATGAAATTAGTTCGCCACTTATTTCAATCGGTTCATAGTATTTAGCGCCCCAGGTAGCACCAATTTTTGAATCTATGTGAGACCCGATCTGCAGCCCTTTGATGCCTTCCACAAATACTGGATCAGCAATGCTTACATAAACTTTCTTTGTTGGCTGCATTTCTATGAGCTCTTTCAAAACAACGGGGCTATCACCAGGACTTCCAGCCATTGTTCCATCGGCCAAATCACTTAAAACTACTGGCCCACTTGAAAAAGCGAAGGCCTCGACCAGCGCAATTCGGGGCTCCAATAAATTAACTGACGTCAATTCAGTTCGCCGCATCCAAATATTTTGCGCTATTTGATTAGAAACTTTCTGAGAAATGTGGGGATCGCTATCTGCGATTACGAGTACCGCACAACCGAGATCGGCTATATCGAGCCATGGTTGAACTGTGAAAATTGATATATCAAGTACGCCTTGCCATTTCTTAAGGTAGGCAAAATCTAGGATGTCTTTATAGATCCCGGGTTCAAAGTCCAAGTGTTTAGAAGCCGGAATCACTAGCGGCAATTTTACTAAGTGCATTTTCGGAAATATATTTTTTTTGATAATTCCAAGAAGTAAATTTGCTGCTCGAATTCCGGTCTCGCGTAAATCAACGTGCGGACAGGTGTGGAATCCAGAAATTGTTCTAACTAGTTCAACTTTCTGCTGAGTTAAATTAGCATGCAGGTCCATGGTCACCGATATCGGAATATCAGCTCCGATAGCTTCTCTAATACGCCGCAAAATTTCGGCATCCCCATCTGGAAAATCAGCGGTGACTAGGGCTCCGTGGAGTGCTAGAAGTAGGCCATCTAAGTTTTCAATTTCTGATAATTTTGCGACCAGGTGGCTGGTTAATTCATCGAAAGTTTTTCGCTCAACTGGACCTCCAGAAACTGCAAAAGTGGCCATGACTGGGTGGATCTCGACTTGATCCCCTTCTAAAACTTGCAGAAATCCAGAAATCTCGGAGTTGGTACTTCGCATTTGATAGATAGATTCTTCGTCGTAAAAAAGATGAAAAGATTCAAAATCCTCAATGGTTGTTGGCGCAGCCGAAGTGTTGGATTCTTGCTTAAGTTCTGCAATTGCAATTTTATATGTCATGGGAAACTAGGAATAAATAGACCATTCTTTTACGGTATCCCGATAAAGCTTATCAACGGCATCTAAAGCGGTTTCTACCGAAGTTTTTCCATAGACAGCTTCGGCTAAAATATCTCCAGACCCTGACTGAATTTCAATGAAACCAGGAAAAGTTGGGCGGAGGTAACTATTATCCAAATTTTCCAGCGTGTTTTTGTAAAAATTATTTGTGTAGTCGTTCAACTTTGAATCCAACCAAGCAGATCTGTGTCCCGACTGGCCACCAGATGTTGCATAAAGTGAACTTTGGATGGCGGGGGATCCGAGAATTTCAACGAGTTTTGCCGCGATTTCTGGGTTCTTGCATGACTTGGTAATGCCAATTCCGGCGCCTCCCAAAATTCCACCGATAGCACCAAAGCCAGAACTAGGGATTTCACCGAATTCAACTCGATGTGCCCTAAATCCACTTACCGAATAATTTGAGTAGCCAAAAAGCGATGGGCAATAAAAAAGATCATTCGTGCTACTTAGTGCATCAAGTAGGTGGATGGGATTCCATTCGTAAGCTTGCGTTGGCCCGAATTTGCCAATCTCTATCATCAAGTTGAGAATTTCTATACCAGCCTGCCGAGGTACCACTTGCACTCCGTCGGAGTAAGGGTTTAACTTTTGGTTAGCGGCCATAGTCATGAAGAGGCACCAGATATTTACTGGATCAAGTGAGAGCGCGACTAGCGGCCCTCCTTTAGCCTTTTGGTCCTTGGCTAGTTGAAGAACCTCTTGCCAACTCTTTGGTTTTACTAAGTTATTCGCTTTTAGGAGATCTGTTCGAGCGGCGCTTACATGCCCAGCCGCGTCAATTTGTAACCCATACAGGTTTCCCTTCCAAATGTAACTTTGGTATGACTTTCCAACGGAATTTTTTGATTGCTCCTTCAGGTATTCTGGTGAAATAAAATCGTTCAAGGGATAAAAATACTCTTTGACGGAAATTTCACCGGTCCATGGATGATCAAAAACTATCAAATCGTATTTACTGGCCAGCTCGCTCATGGATTGGTCGGCAAATTGCTGCAGCGTGCGAATATCCCAATCTACATTTGCGGGGAAAAGGTCGGCATGGTCTTTATTGAGATTTATTAGCGGAGCGTATCCACGCTCGTGGCCCCAAGTTGAACCTTTAAGTGTTAACTTATCGTTGGAAGAATCTGGACCCATCAAACGCCTCTCAGTCATCGAATATCGGCAAGTATTTCACCTACATTACTCTATGTCAAACGATTGACTTAATAGGTTTTCAGCTATAAATTCAAATTATACGGTTACCCTGCTCGTAGAAAGCGAGGATATTTTGAGCCTTAATCACTCGAGAATTGATCCAGAATCCCGGGCACCGCTCAAGGCATTTCTAGCGACTTTCCCTGGCGGCTTTAATGCCATAGCCGATATAGTCGAGAGAAGAGCAGCCATTGATTCGTTTTATACGGCAGCTTCGAATACCGAATCGGATGAGGAAGGTTTATCGATCCAGACTTCTTTTGTACCCTCTCGGGATGAGGGCCGGAGTATTGAAGTTCGCTCCTACGTCCCAAAATCTAATACCGCCAAAAAAACTAATCCCGGATTAATTTTTATTCATGGTGGTGGCATGGTTATGGGAAATTTGGATATTGGGCATGAAAATTGCAAGATGTTCGCTACAAGGCTTGGACTTTCAGTATTTTCCATAAATTACCGGAAAGCTCCTGAGTCTCCATACCCAGCCGCCCTGGAAGATTGTCTTGATGTAACTAATTGGATTAAAGATAATTTCCAAGATTTAAATACTGATTTGAAAAATGTTGGCCTTTATGGTGGTTCTGCTGGCGGTGGATTAGTTTTGGCTACGGCATTAGCAGCTCGCGATGCAGGTACATCTTACTTCAAATATATGATGCCTATTTATCCCATGATTGACGATTCCTGTAGCACGCAATCAGCTAAGGAATTCACAGATATTGGAATTTGGGATCGGAGGGCCAATATTGAAGCTTGGGATTGGTACTTAGGCAAGCAGGTTCCAGACTCTTACGCTGCGCCCTTTCGAGCAACGGATTTAAGAAACCTCCCATCCTGTTATTCGGATGTAGGAGAGTTAGATTTATTCCGTGATGAAAATATTATTTTTTTCCAGCGCTTGGTCCAGTCTGGGGTTGCTACAGAATTCCATATGTATCCCGGCGCATTTCACGGTTCAGAGAATATCGCCCCTGAGAGTTCGTTGAGCAAGAAAATTTGGGAGAGAAGGATCGAAGCAATCTCGAAGTTCATAAGTATGTGAATTGATTACCAGGCTAGGTATCCGCCATCCACAACGATGTCGCTGGCAGTCATGAAGTCAGATGCTTCGGATGCGAGATAAACAACCGCCCCTTGCAGGTCAGTCACCGCACCCATCTTCTTCTGTGGGGTTTGTGCAATCCATACTGGACCAACTTTCTGGCCAATTTCAGTTTTTAAAAGATCGCCAACAAGAGCGGTCTTTGTGTAACCAGGGGAGATGCTATTTACCCGGACACCACGATCTGCCCATTCGGCGCCCAAACTTCTAGTTAACGAAAGCACTCCAGATTTTGCAGTGTTGTAATGAGATTGGTTCTGCGGATAATTAACAATGTAACCGGACATCGATGCAGTGTTAATAATTTTTCCATAACCAGAGGCCAACATATATTTTGCTTCGGCTTGTGCGCATAAAAATACAGAATTGAGATTTACATCCATCATGCGTTTCCAGTCGGCATATGGCATTGTTTCGGCATCAATCCATTGGCCTATTCCCGCGTTGTTGCAGGCAATTGTTAGTTTTCCGAAGGTCTGAACAACTTCATCAACCATGGCAACAACTTCACTTTGGTTTGTTACATCTGCCTTTAAAGCGATCACTTCTGCACCGACGTTTCGCTCTTTTATTTCAGCAACGACAACGTTTGCCAGAGCAAGGTCCATATCAACAACTGCAACCGCAGCGCCGGCATCGGCAAGCGCATGAGCCAACGCGCGCCCAATTCCCTGTGCGCCACCGGTCACCAGGGCGCTTCTTCCCTTTAACGAGAACCGTTCAAGGATGTTCTTGCTACTTAGTACCTCGTCCATGATCGAAGGTTAGCGAGAACTAAATCGCAATAACAGTAGGGCCAACACCACACAATGAGCGCTGGTTTCAGGGTTACAAGCCAGATTCCAGTGGTTAGGCTAGGCGATAGACGCAATCAATGATGGAGGAACCATGGACGCAAAGTGCCCAGTAGCACACGGTGCAAACACACAAGTAAGTGAGTCAAACACATATTTGTGGCCGAAGAACCTGAAATTAGACATCCTCCATCAACATGATCGTAAGACCAATCC
>Ga0114958_10001508_pt1 | contig 18316 bp, 15 predicted proteins | sample C_130208_EF_Meta_FD_89577 | JGI IMG/M metagenome (GOLD analysis project Ga0114958, IMG submission 89577) | Freshwater microbial communities from Lake Croche, Canada to study carbon cycling - C_130208_EF_MetaG | ecosystem: Environmental > Aquatic > Freshwater > Lake | place: Lake Croche, Canada...
CGTCAGTGCTAAAGCAATACATTCTATCTATATATTTAGAATGGAATCAGGTATTCCAAAAATATTTTTTCAGACATCAAAGGCTCTCTTGGACCCCTCGATTTCTGAAATGATCAAGTATCGTCTTACAGATGGCTGGATTTATAGACATTATCGCGATGCAGATATTGTTCAGTTTTTCTTGGACCATCCCGATCCAGAATTTCCAGATATTATTCGCTTCTTTCATAAACTCAAGCGCGGTGAGCACAAGGCAGATTTGTTCCGATATTATCACATTTATAAGATTGGAGGATTCTTTATGGATTCCGATGCAATGATATATGAATCCATTGATCGCGTTGTACAAGATTACTCTTTTGTTTGCATCTTATGCACAATGCTTCCAGGTACCTTATTTCAAGGGGCGATTGGTGCTGATCCAGGGAATCCGGTCATCTATCAGGCTCTAAAATCGTTCTATACAATGGATATATCTTTGCTAGATTCAGATTATCACTATTTATGTAGAGATATCTACAATATATATAACTCATATGATGGTGATACATCTAAGTTTAAGCTTTATCTTGAAACAGGAAATGGTAAACGACTTATAGATCAAGCCGATTCAACATTATTATTTAGACATTTCTGGGATAATAAGCATAGTATCCCGAATACCCTGGCTCAACAGAAAGCATATGATAATTTTATAAAGAATTCTTTATCTGAAGCATCGAATTTAGTCTATTTTTGTGTATTTTATAATTCAGATTATTTTAAATTATTAGAACTCTTATTAAAAACAATGAAATTCTTCTCTAAAACAGATGATTTTGATATTTTAATAGTGACAAATAAGGATTTTGAACCGCTTGTCCAAGAACTTTCTGTAAAACTCAATATAAATTTAAAAATAAAATGCATTGATTTTACAACGATTTTTCAGGCGGCCTGTGCTCGACTTTATATTTTTGATTATGAACATATAAATAAATATTCTAAAATTTTATATTTAGATACAGATATAATTATTAAACAGGATGTTACTTCAGTCTTCAATATAGAACTAGAAGATAAACTGTATGGAATAGAATCCGGTACAATTGCAAGTCCTAGTTTTGGATGTCAGTTCTTTGATTTTTCTAAGATATCTGGAAATACTCCTGGTATCAATAGCGGCACGTTGCTTTTCAAGAATTGCCAAGTAATTAAGGACCTCTTTCTGAGAATTCAGAATCACATTATTGACCATACAAAGGGAGGTCACCCGATTCCATATTGTATGGATCAACCCTTTATAAATTATCACGCAATCAAGGATGACCTTTATGATAATGAATATATGAACCAGCACGTAAGTCTTTATGAAGATGCAGATGCAGTCCAAAATTATGAGACATCATCGATTTGTCATTTCTCCTATCCAATCGGAAACTTTGGCCACAAGTATGAACGGATGAAGAATTTTGTTATAGATATTCTACACAAGGAATTACTAGATCAAGTCCTTCCTGAGATTCTAGGGAAATCCTATAGTTGGGGCAAGGGTTATATTAAATTCACAGTTCACGGTCTAGAAACAACGTGGGGACAGGGTGTCTACGATATTCTCGATGCGGCAACACGTACTATCCGTGTATTCTGGAATAACTTTTTTCATATTTTAAGAATAAATCCAGATTTAAAATCCTATATCTGCATACGCGTAGGACCGCGTGATTTTGAATTAATAGAAGGGTCTTTAATAAAAAACAATACGAATCTCTATATTTATGGAGATAGCCACGCATATTTATCATTTAATCATCTAACAATACCACATTTACAATTATTTCAGTATGCAGTCACAATGAATCGTATTGCGAGAGATAAGGCCATCGTTAATTTTCACCAAGGTCATCTTTCATCTGAACATATTTACTGCCTGGTATATGGCGAGGTGGATGTTCGCTGTCATATCGGAAAGCAAGTACGCCTTGGGCGTAGAGAAATAGATATCTGTAAATCACTTGTAGATGGATATTTTGAAACCATTCAGGGACAAATCACTAGTTATAAAGCCATCATCATCGTTGGTATTCTATGCCCTACGGACCCTGCAGACCATACACACGAAAACGCCCATCCAGCTGGACCCTTACCCTTTGTAGGAACCAATGAAGAACGTATTCGTTATACGAAGACAATGAATACACTTCTTGAGGAAGGCTGCTTGAAATATGGCTATATCTATTTCAATCCATATGAATTCTATACACGTGAGGATGGCTGCTTGAAATATGATATGTCAGATGGCTGTATTCATCTAGGAAAGAATTCTCATTTCTTGGATGAATTTACTAAGGTTTATACCACGTTATAGGCCTAAACTTTTTTTACATTTACCATATAGAATGAGGCTGCTTTCCACCCTTATGCTATGTCTTGCAACGGCGAATGCATCCGGTAGCGTATCCGATTGCTCGTCACCTATGGCCCGTTTCAATCTAACAAGTCTAAAGTATTTGCCTGATTCTACACTGACTGGTAAGAATTCTAGCCTACGCATTTCAATGGATGTTCCAGAGGTAATTTACAATGGTACGGCATCCTATGAATACCAATATAACTTTATGCCCTTTTCGCCTAAGCCAGAACTTCTTTGCTCCAGAATCAACTGTCCGATTCTGCCTGGTAAGGTAACGGCCACTCTACAGTATCCGGTTCCTAGATATCTTTCGGGCAACTTGAAGATAAAGATCACGTGGAAGGATCAGAAGAAGCAGGAACTCCTTTGTATGCTCGTTCGTATGAGTTCTGGCTCAGCGGCCAAGCAACTCATTGAATATCGTAGAAAGCCGTTTCTTCCTCCTCCTATGTGCCCCACATATATGAATAGCTCATTTCTTGAGGCGCTGAAGGATGCAAAGTTTGTAATTTCAAAGAAGGATACTCTTTCTAAGAAGCTAAATAAGCTACGTGGAAATGCCTAAACACACAGGGCGATTCTATACATAGAATGAATTACGAGGGAATACAAATGAATCTGGTTATTTATCAAGAACCAGATTCACTTGTTCAATTTATAAATAATATGCATACTATTCTGTACCCTGGATTTGGTTTAATCAAGGGCGGTAGACCCATTTCAAACCAGTCCTACGAGGGTCAGCAAAAGTTTCTGAAGCGCTATGCAAATCAGCAGTACTTGCCTATTTCGTATGTAAATAAGTATGGTGATACAACCTTCCTAGGAAATTACAAGTTAAAGGACCTCAATAAGAGAATCTCGTCATCAGGATTCCAGTATTACGAGTATCGCTTTGTTACAATGCAATATTAGTATAAAGAATATAAGAAAGAGCATAGACCGTAACGAGACCAACAGAGTTCGTGTAATGGAAATCCTGGTTCTTCAAGAAAGCCGCCAAACCAATGGATCCTGCTACCATCGCTGCATCTACCGCAATGATAACTGGACCGCCTTCAATATAGGCCTTAAATACATCAATCATACTGTTGTGTCCCTTGGGTATTTGCTTCACGACACCAAACGCAAAAATCATATCGTGTACAATTTGAACAATTATCGCCAGTCCGATGAAATACCAGATTGACCATCCTTCCTCTTCCATAAAGAAATTGGTATAGATATATCTCGTTATGGCGATACCAATGGCGATAATGGATACATCCGATAATACTGCCGCTAAGCCGAATTCATCGTACCACTGGTTGATTGGCTTTCCAAAGATCTTGGGATAGAAGCGCACCAGGAAGATTATAACCGTATCCACGAGGAGGATGGCGGGTAAGATAAACCACCAATCCTCGGTGGCCTTGTAATTTCCTAAGTTTGCAACACCTGCAACGTTCATTCTAACCTAGAGCCGTAGTATTATTATCTAAATATGGAAAATGACCAACCCTGGTTTGTCTATTTACTCGCGACAGTTGCCCCACCATTGAAAACCTATGTGGGTGCAACGATTGATGTGAACCGCCGACTCCAGCAGCACAATGGAATTCTAAAGGGAGGAGCCATTGCAACCTCTAGAGTCCCTGGCGGCTGGTATAGAGTCTGTTATGTGAAGGGCTTTGAATCTAAGAGAGAGGCCTTGCGTTTTGAGTGGTGGTGGAAACGGCGGTCAGCGAAGCTGGCAGGAACTCCTCTAGAGAGGCGACAAGTCGCTCTAGAGCAGATGATTTCTGAGGCAGTTGGTCTTGAAACAGTATTTGAATAGTTATTTTTAAATATACCACATTAAATTTTCTCTCATATAAAATTCTTTTTCAGAACCAACCATATAATTATAATGAATTAAGCATGCACTCTCTGGTAAAATAAGATCATCCTTTATTCCAGGATATGTGCCATTTAAGAATACATCCTTTGGAATTGTAATACGCTGGATATTATGTTTAATAAATATATATGAATTTAAATATTCTTGATCATTATTATCATACATTTCAATATCTCCACTTGAATAATTAAATATAGAAAAATCAGTTGATCCTGTTCTAAATACCATAATACCTGCACACATATGAGGACACCCTCTCGGGTTTGAACATCTATCATTATCAAAATCTTCATCGCATTGACCAATTACCGTTATATTTATATCAGATACCATGGTACGAATAATAATATCTGTAGGATTTTTAAATAATATAACATCTGTATCAATATATCCTACCGCCCATATACCGTAACGATTGCATAATTCAAGAGTGTATTTTATTGCATCTAATTTTAAAAAACATAACTTCTTAAAATTTATACTAGAAAAATCAGATAAATTTGATGAAAGATCTTCTGTTGTAAAATAGGATGCATCAAAACATATTGCATTATCATAATCTTTTAATTCTTCCATTGTTTTTTTATCTAAACAATATACAATTAGTTTAAAAGGGCAAGAGTTAACTTCCATTGATTTTAGAAAATTTTTAGTATAATGAATATATCCATAATTAATAAGTGTTATCCATACAAGTGGGTGCTGAAATATAGAATTAAAATATGATTCTGGCGTATATTTTATATTCCATTTCTGAATCCAATATTGCCCATAATCATTTATATTTCTTTGATCTTCTAAAGGATAATATGATTTAAATAATCTACTAAAATTATATGTTTTATCCAACATATTCTTGTATGCATTATTCAAGGATTCAGAATTTATTTCTGAATAATCTTTTGTATAAAGTATTGGTAGTCCCTTATATTTTTCCTGTATTTTATCATTGAATTCCATAATAGGTATACATCCTGCTAAAAGTGCTTCATAATGTCTATGACAATCAATACCATTACCCTCTGGAGAAATAACAAACTTATAAGAAGCTAAACTAGAAAAATAATTATTAGAATCTAAAAAAGAATTATCTATGCCATTTTGCTTAAGTGTATTTTGAATACTTTCCCGATTGATTCCGTCTGGTCTTCTTTCTAGGTCTGTATTGGTATTTATTGCACATAATACAAGATTATGATGGGAACCAAACTGTATCTTTACCTTATCAGTTTCTTTTACGTATTGCCAACAAAATCCAATTGGAAAAGGTGTCCATGAATCACTTCCATCTGTTACAGAAGCTTGTAAAATAAGATCATTTATATTTTTTTGTGTTCTTTGCCATTTACGAAGTGTACATATCATTTTAGTGTATACATATAAATATCATACTTAGAGAATTACGCGTAAAGTCAATCTATAATGAAAATCGCAGTTGTAAAATCAGAAGATTATCAGGACCTTTGGGTATCTGATATAACAAATAACTTCATGGATTTATTTAAAACATCTATGATGCGTTGCCCACCGATTGGTCTTGCAGATGCTTTTGGGGCCGATTTTATAATCGTTAAATTATCAAGTGAGGAGCCCTGCAAACCAAATTGCTTTCCAGTTCCGGAAGAGTTTAAAAATGCTTTATCTGTATTCTCAAAATCGGTTGATACAATACAATGGTCCAACTATGACCTTGTACTTTGTATCAATCATTGTGTACCAAACAGAATTATAGAGCAACATAGAAGAATGCTATGGTGTTACTGGATTGGTGAGAACAATCTAGACATTATGGATCATAAGGTCGGCAGTTATGATGTTGTATTAAACCAGGATCTTATGAGATCTGATTTACCCGATTTTGCAGTAGGCTTTCCATATAGTTATCTAGGACCACATACAATGGAGAACCTTGGAAAATCACTCCTAGAAGTTCCCACACTATACAAACAAGGAATCTATATGGAAATCAATAATACAGAAGAACGACCCGTTGTAACAATACCTGATGAATTTCTAAGATTATCCGATAATCTTGCAATGAAGATATGGGTTCATTCCGAGAATATCCTTGAAAATGCGAAACGTCTCTGTAAGTCCAAATACTTTATAAAACTCCTCGGTCGCATAATTCGTGGAAATGCTCTCCTTGAATGTATATCTGCTGGAACGCTTATTTTGGCGAATCGTAACCTTGTTATCTTGGATTCCCTTGTTCTACCTGAGTGTCACGTTGAATCCGTGAAAGATATCTGTCATAAGATTTCATACTTTGAAGAATATCCAGATGAATATAGGCGGTGTGTCCAGATGCAAAGAGATATCTTAGAGAAGCAATATTTCAAGACACCTATTAAAAATCTTATTGAGAAATATAAGAATAAATTATCCGTCCAAGAGCCAATCTATACAGCCATTATTCTTGAACCGCGTAAGCATAAAGCGATGCAGTTTGTTTTAAGAAATTTTCTAGAAAATCTTGATTCTCGATGGAGATTCATAGTTTACCACGGTACTGAGAATTTGGAATGGCTCAAGGAGTTGATTGATTCAGATTCATTTCTTTTAGCAAATAAGAAGCGTATTGAATTCAGATCACTAGGTTACGCAAATTTAACTTTTAATGAATATTCTTCTATAATAACAAATCAAGATTTTATAAGATCGATTCCAACTGAGATGTACCTAGTATTCCAAACAGATACAATGATATGCAAGCCCTTTAAGAATACAATCTATAATTTTATGGAGTATGACTATGTAGGTGCGCCATGGAATCATACTTTATCAGATCCTACAACTAGGGGAAAGGTCGGCAATGGAGGTCTTTCTTTACGAAGAAAGTCTAAAATGCTTGAACTTGCTCTAAATGTTCAGTATAATCCCTATGAATTTCACGAGGATGCATACTCCGCTGGACTACTGGGGCATATTCCTGTAAATAAGCCTGATTATAATAAGGCTTCCACGTTTTCAATTGAAACTGTCTATTCACCTGAGTCATTTGGAATTCATAAGTGCTGGGGCTGGACCAAGGAGGTTACAGAAGAACAGTGTCCTGGATATGGAGAACTTCTAAGACTAAACACTTGAACATTAATAGGGCTAAAGAGGAACAGCTCTCTAAGAGCTAGAATGTCCAAATATCCGACAGTTCTCTTTTTTAGATATGATAAGTATAATTCAATTGATACTCTTCTATATAACTCAAGAGATAAGCTAAACTGCGACATAAAGATTGTAGATAAGAAGGAAGGTCTTATTAACCTGTTTGACCCGAATTATATGATTCTTGTCACCTTCGGTCCAGATGAGAAGGAGTATCACGCGGATGTATTTCAGGTGATTGCACCAAGAATGGCTAGACGTTGGATTCACTACAAGGAAATTACAAGTATAGAAGAATTCTCACGCGGTGCGAATTATTGCTACCTTGACAATGTCATTGGAGATAGGACGCTTTCGAGGCCTACATTTTCCGTTTTTACCACGTGTTACAAGTCGTACGAGAAAATTAAGCGGCCACTCACGAGCTTGCTAAATCAGACACTTGTAGACTGGGAATGGGTCATCCTAGATGACTCACCAGGCGACGAGCACTTTGTATTCTTGAAGCAACTATTCAATGGAAACAAGAAGATTCGTCTATATAAGCGCTCAGAAAACAGTGGAAATATTGGCAATGTGAAGAACGAGGCAGTGTCCCTCTGTCGCGGAAAGTATGTTCTTGAGCTTGACCACGACGATGACATTGTGCCCACGCTTCTAAAGACAAGCGCCGATGCCTTTGAGAAGCATCCAGATGCCGGTTTCGCCTACACGGATTTCATTAATTTATATGAGACGGGTGAGAATTACTGGTACGGTGATTTCTTTGCACTAGGCTATGGAGGCTACTATAAGACAAAGTATAGAGGTCAGTGGGTCAATGTTTATACGACTCCACAGGTAAATAACATCACCTTGAGTCACTTGGTCTCCTTGCCGAACCACGCGAGAATGTGGAGAAGAACGACTCTAATGGAGCTCGGGAATTACTCGGAGTTTCTGCCTATCAATGATGACCAGGAAATCTTAATGCGCACGTGTATGGGTACGAAGATGATTAAGATTCCAATAATGGGTTATGTTCAGTATATGAACCAGGGTAACAATAATTTTAGCTTGATTCGCAACTCAGAAATCAATCGTATTGGTCCACTTCATTTGGTCCCTCAATACTATACAAAATACAAGGTTCACGAGGTTATGAAGGAACGCGATGCCTATGACAATGAAGACCTTATGTTTCATAGAAAGCAGGTATGGTTGCGTGATGATTTTGTACCGAAGTACTGGAATTATATGTACCAGCCTGAGTTTGATTTACAGGTCTGTATTCTTGGTCGCGACGTATTCCAGGAGAAATTATCTGAAATAAAGATTCTTTATGCAAATAACCGTATTGATTTCTTCCTTATTGATAATTCCGGTGAGCGTGAGGAACTATGTAAATTCCTAGATGAACAGGGCTTTGATCGTATGCGTTGCTATACTATCAAGGACTTGACGAGGGAACAGATGATTAATTATTTCAATTATATTTTTAAGACAGCTGAGAATACGATGGTACTTGGATAATTTAGATACCGTGAACTGCTTAAATTAAGCACTTCACTTTGAGATAAGTATTGCGTATATATATTGATAAAAATATATACACAATAGCAGTATGAAAAACCTTATTTATATGTGCGTATTTCATAATGAGAAGTATATTCGTTTATTAGAATTATTAATTCAGTCTATATTCATTAAATCAAATCTAAATAGAGAAACCACAGATATTCTTATTGTTACATCTCCAGAATTTAAGAAAACTATACAAAATAAAATTTCAAGATTTAATTTACCAGTAAAGTATTTTTTACTTGATTTGCACACATTAATGGATGCCGCTTGTGCAAGATTAAATATTTTTAACTATGAAGATATAAATGTTTATTCAAAAATTTTATATCTAGATACAGATATATTAATAAATGATGATATAAATACTATATTAAATCTTGAAATATCTTCTAATAAGATATATGTTTTTGAGGAAGGAACTATCGAATTTGAAGCATGGGCTGGACCAGACTTCTTTGATTTCTCTATTTATAATAAAAATCAAACTGCTTTTTCATCAGGAATACTCTTTTTTATAAAAGATGATTCAATTAAGGAATTGTTCATAAAAATACAATCTCATATCTATGATTGGATGCATATTAAGGGGTACCAAATGCCCCAGTGTATGGATCAACCATTCACTGTTTATAATGCCATTGTAAATAATATGTTTGACAATAAACTCTTAAACTCATATATTCATAATAATTATGATGGCAAACCTTGTGGAAAAATAATAAATCATTTCTCAGGTTGCCCTGGTGATTCTATTTCTAAATATGACAGAATGATGATCTTCTGGAATAATGTTATGAATCGAAAGGGCGTTTTAATAAATAAGACATATTCTTGGAATGATAATGCAATCACATTTTTAGAAGACAATATAATGTATGCATTTGGAAAAGGATACTATACTCAGTCTGATACTTATAATTTCAAGGCTGAATTTGGAGGAAGAACTCATGAGATTTTATTTAATAAGGATTATACTAAATTTACATCTAAACGAGTTGATGACAATGAGATTGTAAAAGGATTTCTTTTAGATACCAATAAACCGATGGCAAATATTAAAATATGTCAATATTCTTGTGATGGATTTGGTCATCAATTAGAAGGGATTCTAAGATTAGTATCATCATCATTGAATAAGAAAGCAGATTATCAATATCATTCCAGAAAGTCTTTTTCATTTGAGCATAGTAATTTTAATGCTAAAATCTTAGAAGATTATATATTTAGTGCATATAAAAAGCTAGAAGTAAAAGAAGAGATACAAAAGGATTATACAATAGTATATGAAGGAAGATCATTTAAAAATATAATGTTAAGTGATACAGACTATGAAACTAATGTATATTATTATGATGGTGTTGGTTGTGGAAATGAATTACCAGATTATTTTGAAGAGAAAGAAGATTTAATAAAATCTTTACCTGAGTTAAGAAAGGCGTTTGTTGAAGAAAATACTATTTTACCAAGGCCTTCATATGACAATGCAATGAAAAATGTATGTGTCCATATTCGCCTAGGTGATGCAATTAATACACGTATCTTAGATAACGAAAATATATATAAATTAATAAGGCATTTCCAGCAGAAAAAAGATTATCGGCTGATTATACATAGTAATGGTGATATTCAGGAATTTGCATCTGAAAACACGTATCTATACGATTCAAACACAGATGTATTACAAATATTAAGTGATTTTATCCATAGTGACATATTTATTATGAATTATTCATCTTTATCTATCGCTGCACATTTATTAGCAGATCCATCTCAAGTCGTAATTTGCCCAAATAAGGCTGGATCCAGTTTTTATGAAAGAATACTAGATAAATGCATAAGAATTGATGATTATATAGATAAAAATAAGGAAGAATATACAGCTGTTATTCTTGAACCAAGAAAACACAAGGCGATGGAGTTTGTTTTAGCAAATTTCCTTGATAACCTTGATGAACGCTGGTCATTTATAATCTATCACGGTACCGAAAATGAAGAATGGCTAAATGAAAGAATCAATCAAAATACTGAAATACTTAAATACAAGGATAGAATTACTCTAAAACCCCTTGGAGTAAAGAATATGAATTTAATTGAATATTCTAGTCAATTGACGAATTATGAATTTATAAGTAGCATACCAACCGAAGTATTCTTAGTATTCCAGGCAGATACAATGATATCGAAGCCTTATAAGGATTTGATATATGATTTTATGAAATACGATTATGTGGGTGCACCTTGGGCGAGTGGAGAAATTGGCAATGGTGGTCTATCCTTACGTAGAAAAACAAAGATGCTTGAAATTATTAAGGCAATGCCATATGAAGAGAGTGAAACATATCGTAAAGGTCTTGGCGAAGATATATATTTTCATAGATCAAACTTAATGAATAGACCTTCATTTAAAAAGGCGAAAGAATTTTCAATTGAAACTGTATATTCACCTAAGGCCTTTGGAGTTCATGCAGCTTGGAAATATATCGATGATATTACAGAAGAACAATGCCCTGGATACAATGAATTGGTTCGTTTGAATATGAATTAGTAATTCCGGATAAAATCGCGTTATTTTGCATAATAATATATAATATATCTTATTATGCAGTCATCATATCCATTCTTATCGGTTGATTACTTTATTGAAATATCTGATATTGCGTTATTAGAAATAGGCCATACTTTACCAAATATGACGAAATATAATTACCCAGTTATTTTTGTAAAGACTGAAATACTAAATAACTTTATTGATTCACTGTTATCTATACAAAAACCATATAAATTAATCACTGGTTGTAATGATGATATGGCGGTTCCATATATACATTATCCAACAAATGATACATATATTATCGATCGCCATAATCGTTTATTAGATCATTCTTATTTATTAAAATGGTATTCAAAAAATATATGTATTCATCACCCAAAACTTACTGCTATTCCCATTGGTCCAAAAATGCAATGGCATACAAGCAATTTTTTTGGAGAAGATAAAACAAAACTATTAGAAAGATATAATAAATATTATTTAAAACCTCAAGAATTATTATTAAACTCTGAATCAAAACCAAATCTTCTTTATATGAATATGGATGCATCCACTACAAATGATCCCTTTTATAAGGATCATGCTAATATAAGAAAAAATACCATAGATAGTCTAGTCTCAAAGGGATTTACTCTTTCTCAAGGGAAGGCTAATGAGGAATATATATTAGAATTACAAACATACAAGTTCTGTATATCACCACCAGGTCGTGGAATCGATGCTCATAGAACCTGGGAGGCTTTAATGTTAGGAACAATACCTATTTGCATTTCATCAAGTCTAGATTCTATCTATGAAAAGCTACCCGTTCTAATTCTATCTGATTATTCGTGTATCACGCGTGAATATCTCAATGAGCAATATACTAAAATGAAAGATAAAGAATACGATTTTTCAGTTTTATATTGTGATTATTGGAAACATACAATTGAAAATTAGAACATTTAGACCCGTGCGGAATTTAAATGAGCGTTCATTTTTGGAAGGCGGCGGCTAAAAATTGATTGACAAACTTCCCGGTTTAAAAACTTCAACCTAAGTAAACCCAGAATGGTTAAGTATACTTGTGAGAAGTGTGGTCGTGAGTTTCAGCAGAAGGGGCATTTTACTCGTCATAATACTAAGGTAAATCCTTGTATTCAAGAGAGTAAATTGAACGAGATAATAGACGAGAAGGTGAAAAATGCCCTAAGCCAAAATGACTTAGAACATAAGAAGAAGATGGGTCAATACTTTACAATATCAGATGACCTACAGAAGTTCGTGTTTGACAAAGTAAAGCACAAGGGTAGTCTTATACTTGAACCCTCTTTTGGGGCAGGTCATCTACTAAAGAAATTCAAGGATGCAAACACAGATTATCCCATTGTATGCTATGAACTTGATAATACAATTAAGCCAACAATCGTATTCAATAACCATCAGACAATCGTCTATGGCGACTTTACAAAGCAGATTATCACCCAAAAGTTCAAGACAATCATAGGAAATCCTCCTTATGTAAAACAGAGCACTGGTAATCTCTATATCAAGTTCATTGAAATCTGTTTTGGACTTCTTGAGGATGATGGCGAAATAATCTTTATAGTTCCATCTGATTTCATCAAACTTACAAGTGCCTCTTCATTGATTGACTCTATGATAAAAGAGGGTTCATTTACAGACTTTCTCTTTCCTCACGATGAGAAACTATTTGAAGGAGCAAGTGTTGATGTTGTAGTCTTCCGCTATGAGAAGGGAGTGAAGACGAAAGATACGATTGTTAATGGGAAGAATATGATTTGTAATGTAAATAGCGGTATTATTACATTCAGTGAAACAGAGATTAATGGAAACCCTTTGTCAGATAAGTTCAATGTTTATGTAGGACTTGTTTCAGGAAGAGATGAAGTATATCGCAATGATATTGGGAATATGAATATTCTCAATGATAAAGATAGAGTTCAGAAATATATATTCGCAGAAAGGTTTCCAACAGGAAACACTTCTATAGATGCACACCTCAGGGCCAATAAGTCTGTACTCCTTGAACGCAAGATCCGAAAGTTCAATGAGGACAACTGGTTTGAGTGGGGTGCTCCACGCAATATTACAACAATCCAGAAGAGCCTTGGAAAGCCGTGTATATTTGTAAGAAATATGACACGAAATCAAGAGGTGGCGTTTATTGACAAAGTTCAGAATTTTGGAGGTTCTCTTCTTTGCCTCATTCCAAAGGAAGATATGACTGAAGTAGAACTCAAAAAAATAGTGTCTTTCCTTAACACTAAAGACCTACAGAAAGACTATCTGTATTCTGGTAGGTTCAAGATAGGGCATAAGCAAGTATGTAATATTATTGTGCCTACTTAGGAAACTCTGCCTCAATATTTGCATCTGCGAACTCCTTCATACCTGCTATTGCCTGTTTTACAGATGTCTGAATAGCCTTTAGAAGTTCCTGGATTTTTTCCTTGAAGTTTAGATCTGGTGTCACGAACTCAATGTTATTGAACTCGTTAGACCAGTTAATCTGTAAGTCATTACATGGGTTTGTCTTGAATGTATGAATATCAAGAATAGACTTCAACAAAACCTTACCAGTATTTTTATTCACGACTAAATAGTGATACTCTGTCATATGAATTCGCTCTGTCTTCTTCGGGCACTCCTTGATTGTCTTGAAGAACTGGTTGTAGTTCATATTTCTCTTTTCAACCTCATTCCCAGAGATTGAATAGATGATTGCGACCTTGTTAAAGGCATTGTCTGTACCCCCTGTTGTGAGTTTTAGATTGATAGTAAGACCATTCACACGAAAGTCCCACCACCACCTATCAACTGGCTGGTGCTCAAACTTCAAAGAGGGGTGATTATCTTTCAACCCCTTTTCCAATAGGTTAAGATACTCTCTCTCCTTCACAGCACTCGTGATGCGTCCATCACCGTCCTTTGAGTAGATGAGGTTAATCTTCGCACATTCATCTTTGATTGCCTGGATGATTTGAGGGTATGTGTAAGAGGACATTCTCTGGTATGTTTTTGTTTGGTGGATTACCTTAAGCCCAGCCCACGCATCAATTTTTTCGTGTGCCTTCCCTATATATCTTAGGCTTTCTTTTTAGAGTAGAATTCTTTATAGACTTCTTTTTCAATGCATCTTTATCAAACGCATACTGAAATACCCTCTTATAGTTTATTGGCTTGATATATGTAAGAGATTTTTCTATAACACGATTTATTTCAGAATATCCTATAGGCGACTCTTTCTTGATATAGTGTTTCAACTGACTAAAAAAGTTTTCAATAGGATTTGAACGAGGGTAATATGGTATGCTATAAATAAATCGGTTTCTCTTTTGTATTTCCCTTTTCACATCTTGTGTCTTATGAAATCCAGCATTATCCATAACAATAATTTTATTCTCAAACTTTGGAGTTATATATTCTGCTATAAAAGCAGTAAGCCTTTCAGAATTAACCGCACCTTCTTCATATAGTTTCCAACCTACAATACCCCTTGTATTTATAGCGATAAGCAAAGAGTATTTCTTGAATACTTTATTGTCGGTTGTAGTGTAAGCACACCTTTTACCCAAGTTACACCTTCCATACGAGCCCTTCAAAGATGCATATATACCAGTTTCATCTAATGCTATTATATTATCAATATCTTCATTTTTTATTTTAGTAAGATAGTCTATAACTTCTTGATTGTGATTTCTTGGCTTTCCCCAATATGTGGATGGTTTATGTATATGTCGCAATCTTTTTCTTGTTTTATTATTATCTCTAATAATATCCCCAAGGTGCTGTCTTGATATATCAATATCTGGAAATTTTGTTTTTACTTCTTCAAGTAAATCTTTCATAAAAATATCAGATTTTTCTTTTATTCTACTTGAAGCAAAATCAACAAGATCCTTGGGAATTTTGTATGAACCTTGTCTTCTTGATTTACGCTTCAGTTCTTTATCGTCAGAATACAGATTATACCATCTTCTTAGACTTTGCCTTTTACAATCAAATACCCTACAGGTTTCAGTATAGTTTCCACTCTTTTCATAGTGTTTAATGGCGGATATTTTATAGTCGGAAGTATGCTGTTTGACAACCATTCTTTATTAAAAACGCTCATTTAAATTCCGCACGGGTCTAAATAACTAATTATCTATTCTATATTATAATAGATACTATGCAAGAATCAAAAAAAGGTATATATACGGCTGTTATTATTGAGCCAAGAAAGCACAGAGCGATGGAATTTGTTTTAGCAAATTTCCTTGATAACCTTGATGAACGTTGGTCATTTATAGTTTATCACGGTACTGAAAACGACCAGTGGCTAAATGAAATAATCAATCGAAATCCTATTATTCTTAAGAATAAGTATCGGATTATACTAAAATCTCTTGGAGTAAATAATATAAGCTGGAATGAATATTGTGCTAAAATGGCGAATTATGAATTTATAAGTAGCATACCCACTGAAATATTCTTAGTATTCCAGACAGACACAATGATATCGAAACCTTATAAGGATTTGATATATGATTTTATGGAATATGATTATGTAGGAGCACCATGGACAAATCAAAGAGTGGGCAATGGAGGTCTATCCTTGCGCAGAAAAACAAAAATGCTTGAAATTATTAAGGCAATACCATATCAATACGGTATTGCAGAAGATAATTATTTTTGTGACTCAAGAAAAATGAGAACACCTTCATTTGAAAAGGCGAAGGAATTCTCAATTGAAACGGTATATTCACCCAAGGCCTTTGGAATTCACGCAGCCTGGAAGCATACTAAAGGTATTACAGAAGAACAGTGCCCTGGTTATAATGAGCTGGTTCAGTTGAATACACAATGAGTATTATTTGGTCTAAAGCAGCTTTGTAAAAATACAACTATGGCCACTATATCTGCAGTAACCCCTTCAGATATAATGGATAAAACGAAAATGAAGTATTTGCTTGATTCCTGTAATAGAAATGGAATTGACTTAGATATAATTGGTATAGGAAAGCGATTCTCCTGGCTTGAACGGATGAAATGGTTCAAGGAATATCTTGAGACCTCTAAGAGTGATATTATTTGCTTTACAGATGGATATGATGTATTTTATTTGGATAATCTAAATACAATAAAAGACAAATTTTTATCCTTTGAATGTGATATTGTTTGGTCAGCTGAGAAAGCCTATACTCATCAATTAGAAGAAGATAAATCATTTTTTGATAACTTGCATACAAAGCATTTTGGATATATTTATTTGAATGGAGGAACCTATATTGGTTACAGAATTGCATTATTGAAATTATTTACAGATATTATAGATGGATCATTAAATGATCCTGTATTTTTAAGTGAATTAAATATACGATTTTATAACGATACGATGCGAGGATTAGATCAGACTTGGATTTCTCACCATCTTTCTAAATTCTGGAATAATTATAAAATTAAACTAGATATAGAATGTAAGATATTTTACTTACCCTGTATTGATTGGCATAGTATAGATGAATTCATAGATACAAATATGAAGGTCTTAGCAACGGGACAAACTCCAAGTATTATTCACGTTTGCTGCAAATCAGAGTTTGAGCATATTCTAGAGCAATTGTACAGCTGGAAATACAAGGATACATTCTATGATTTTCTTGTAGATAAACGCTATACGTGGGCAAACGATACTATACGATTCTTAAAGGATGGAAAAATGGAAGCCTTTGGAAAGGGAGTCTATTCATATATAGATGCACATACAGTGAAGGCAATCTTTGGATGGCATAGTATACATATAATGACATTTAATAATGATTATAGTGAATATACATCGGTTCGCTTGAAAGATGGTGATACAGTGAGAGGGAGTGTTATTTAGACCTGTGGTCATTTCAAACCGGCATCTTTGGTAAGTATGTAAGTTTAACCCCCTTTAGTTTAGTCTGTTGAATCCACGTCATTTGACCCTTAGCATCTTTATACGCTTTCATATCTTCATCGTCATCTGTTGGACGACATTCCTTCAAACTAATTTTATAGCGAAGACTTTCACATTTTTCAAATAGACCATATAATTCATATTCGTATTTATTAATTTGAGCCTCGTTAATGATTATTTGAAGAGAATCATCAAGGGTCTTTTTTTTAACAAGTAGAAACTTATGAGCATCTGATCCCTCTTTTGCTTCTGAAATCTTTTGAAGAATATCCTTTGAAATATACTCAACTTGTTCAAGGATAGATAACATATTTTTATAACTATAAAAAATATATATTTATTGTATCAATTTTTATATGTGCCGGTTTTTTACGGCTGTCTACGGATTACGGAACCGGGGACAATGTCCACACTTTCGTATTTCGTTGATTGAATAGTATATTGTCTTTTCTGAACTTCTGCTCTTGTTGTGACACATTTTGTCCACGGATTCTCTTAGTTGGAATAAGCAAGTCCGCCCATTCCCGACATAATGCGGAGCACGTTGTAGTTCGTCGCGTAGACACGGACCGTCGCGCTCGTGGCCGTGCCAACAGCGTTGTTGGAGACCGTGAGGAGGAGCGTCGTGTTATCAATGCGCGACAAGTTGCACGTGCCTGAGGGCTGGTGCTGCTCGGGCTGGAGAGCGAACGAGTAGACGTTGATGCCCGTCGCGGGGACGTTCGTGTGGTGCTGGAAAGGCTGGACCTCGTTGAAATAGCGTCCCTCGCGAACCTGGAAGCGGTCGTGGCCGTTGAGCTGGAGGAGCGCCGTGATCGTGGGGTTGTTGCCCGCGAGTCCCTCAACACGCGTGACGGAGTAGCCCGAATCGAGGATGGCGCGGTCCCACCAGTCGGA
>Ga0114958_10001510_pt1 | contig 18303 bp, 14 predicted proteins | sample C_130208_EF_Meta_FD_89577 | JGI IMG/M metagenome (GOLD analysis project Ga0114958, IMG submission 89577) | Freshwater microbial communities from Lake Croche, Canada to study carbon cycling - C_130208_EF_MetaG | ecosystem: Environmental > Aquatic > Freshwater > Lake | place: Lake Croche, Canada...
AGCTACTGTTGCGTCGAAATCCAGTGAATCTAATGCCATTTGAATTAATGCTTTTGCCATGTTATGTGCTCCGAAGGGTTATATTAATAGTTATAGTTGGTTATATACTTGTTTTGCGGACACAACTTTAAATTAGAATAGGGACAACTGTCAATCCTAAATATTATTGATCAATACCACAGGCTTCTTAAATAGTTCACTTTAATTCCGACATACATTACTTTATATACACAATATATTTCTTAATCAATAAGTTAATTACCAACCTTGATTCATGATGCTTATGTCCTATTTTATTTTTTTATTATAATCTCTTATGTAGATATCTGTTTTTACGTGTATGCATAAAGTGCAGCATAGAAAAAACTACACCTTATTTACAAATAGCATTATGCTAGCAATCTATCTTAATGGAATCTTGAGGACTTGCTATGCCCTATAATAAAAATCTTGTAGACGAATTAAACATTCTTATCCGTTACAATTTAAATACGACACTTGAAGGAATAAAAGTACATAAGACTGCAACTACTGAAAACATCGATGCAACTAAACGTCTTTTCGACAAAGGCTTAATAACACATGAAGATGGTGGCTATTTAACTAACCTTGGTCATGATGCAGCTGAGCAGGCACAAACCGTGCTAAATCTTCTCAATCCATCTTGAATGTTTTTACTTGATATTTAGAAAGTAATCAATAACGTTCATCAAACAGTTATTGATATTAAATCCTTCGTCCTAAATTTAGGACGAAGGAAGACTAATTAACATATAAGTTTTTTTCAATACGTCGTCAATGCCGCTCGGCATCTTCTAACGTATGACAGAAGCTTTTAGTTTTTTCATCGCATTTTGTTCTAACTGTCGAATTCTTTCAGCAGAAACGTTATAGCGATCAGCCAACTCATGTAAAGTAGCTTTTTTATCTGCTAACCAACGGCTCGACAATATATCTAGGCTCCTTGGGTCCAATTCAGACATCGCCTCAGCCAACAAATCCTGACCATGCCCTTCCCAATCTGCATTTTCAAGCAACTCCAATGGATCAGTGCCGTGCTGATGTAGATAATTAACCGGCGCGCAATACATATCGTCTGCACTTTCATCAACTGGCATATCAAATGACATATCAGGGCTTCCCAAGCGATTTTCCATTTCGTATACATCACTCAGATTTACATTTAAATCTGCAGCAATTGCCTTGGCTTCATCCCCTGACAACCAACCTATCCCTTTTTTAGATTTACGTAAATTAAAGAAAAGTTTACGCTGTGATTTTGTTGTAGCAACTTTTACAATACCCCAATTTTTAATAACATACTCGTGTATCTCAGCTTTAATCCAATGTACGGCGAATGAAACCAAACGCACACCAACATCAGGATCAAAACGTTTAACAGCCTTCATTAAGCCAATATTACCTTCTTGAATAATATCTGGCATTGATAAGCCATAACCACTATAGCCCCTAGCAACATGAACAACGAACCTTAAATTGCTCATTACTAAATCACGAGCCGCATCTAAATCTCCGTGATCTTTATACTTTAGCGTTAATTCACGTTCCTGGTCTAATGTCAGTCTAGGCATTTGACGAACTAAATTTAAATAGGCATCAAAAGTTCCAACTGATAAATTAATTGGTAAAGCTAAAGCTGCAGTCATATATTTTCCTTAAATAAATATTTTTTGCAAATATTAGCACTCATTGATCTTGAGTGCTAATAATTTTAACCTGCATAATTACCCTTTAATGTTTAAATTCTTGGTGAATTAAAACTCATATACCCATTACTTTAATTTTCTTTATATTTACAAGTAGCTTTGCTTCTTTAATTTAGTTGAATGCATTTGATAACTCAGTACTACCCACGATGCCGCAACGCCAAGTAGCGATGAAATGGTTATTATTGCCAACGTATCTGTTAGTCCCAAAAATAACAAATGAAAACTTCCTCCATAAAGACTTGATAGCTTCTCTAAAGAGTGTCTTAATATTAGCATAATCACTGTTACGATAAACCAAGCAGCTATACTAGAAATAAACCCTATCCAAAAACCCGCGTACAAGAAAGGACGCTGTATAAAAGAATTTGTAGCTCCAACTAACTTTTCAATAACAACTTCATCTCGACGATTATGTAATTCCAGGCGTACAGTGTTACCAATAATTAGTAATACAGCTGCTCCCAATAATATATTTAAGATATCAGCTAATAACTTCACAAAATTTATTATGGACTGTAAACGCTCAATCCATAGTAAGTCCATCTGAACTACATCAACCTCGGGTGATTGCTGAAATTCTTTTTGCAAAGCTTCCAAATCATGCTTATCTTCTAAAGTCTTTTTAGGTAAAACTTGTAAGACTATTGGAAGTGGATTTTTTTCTAATTCATTAATAGCTGAACCAAAACCACTATAGGTTTGAAATTCTGCAGCAGCTTCATCTCTAGTTATTAGCTTAACGCTTTGAACATTACTATTTTGTCTTATGCTCTCAGCTAATTTATTAGCATGAGCCTCAGAAACATCGTCTCTTAGAAATAAAGAAATTTGATTATTAGCTTCTATATGTCCAGCTAATTGCTGGATATTTACCTCTAGTATATAAAAACCACTCACAAATGAAATCGCAATGGCTAATACCGATATAGTCATAATCGAATTGAACGGGGCCGCAACTATACGCCCTAAACTTGAAAATAATGCATGTGCATGCTGGTCTCTATAGGCGTGCAATCTATCAACAAAATCACCTCCAGCTACTTTAGTTTGTCTCTTAGGCAGCTTTAGAGAACTTTCTTGCACATTATTTCTAGCTTTATTTTTTTTCCTGTATTTCATCTCTTAACTCGTAACTAATTGACCATGATCCAACTTTAATACGCGATGATTTAGCTGAGTAATCAAAGAAATATCATGGGATGCAATCAAAACAGTCACTCCGACCTGCTGAAATTGCTCAAATAAAATCATAATTTCAGCAGATAATTCGGGATCTAAATTTCCTGTCGGCTCATCGGCTATAATAATAGGAGGTTTATTTACGACGGCTCTTGCAATACCAACTCGCTGTTGCTCGCCTCCTGATAAGGCCAATGGATATTTCTTTTCTTTACCAGTCAAATTAACTTTATCTAATGCCGCTCTTACTCTACGAGTAACTTCATGATGCCCATAGCCCGCAATAATTAAAGGTAGGGCTATATTATCAAAAACAGTTCTATCGTAAAGCAACTTATAATCTTGATAGATAACCCCCATTTTTCTTCTAATAAAGGGTAATTGATGCTCTTTAGCTAGCCCAAGATCTTGACCATCTAATATAACGCGCCCTCTACTACTGCGCTCCATTACTGTAATCAATCTCAGCAAGGTGCTTTTTCCAGCACCTGAATGACCAGTAAGAAAGGCTATCTCACCTTTCCGCAGATGGAAACTAACATTACGTAAAACGTCTCCAGCTTCTGGATAGCGCATAGTGACTGCATCGAAATTAATCATGCCTTAATCCTTTACGAATAGAGCATCAACAAACTGTTCAGCATTAAAATCCTGTAAATCATCAATCCCTTCACCTATCCCAATAAATCTTATGGGAATACCGGTATGTTTAGCTAAGGCAAAAATAACCCCTCCTTTTGCTGTGCCATCTAACTTAGTCAATACTAAACCGTTTAAGGCAACGGCTTCGTTAAATAATTTTGCTTGGGATAATGCATTTTGACCGGTACCAGCATCTAAGACCAATAACACTTCATGAGGCGCAGCAACATCTAGCTTCCCCATAATCCTTTTCACTTTTTTTAACTCATCCATCAAATGAGACTTCGTGTGTAAGCGACCTGCAGTATCAGCAATTAATACATCAATGCCTTTTGCTTGTCCCGATTGCAAAGCATCATAGATAACTGATGCTGAATCAGCGCCCGTATGCTGAGCGACCACATGAATGTTATTGCGCTCACCCCATACTTGCAATTGCTCGACAGCTGCCGCCCTAAACGTATCACCTGCGGCTAACATGACACTATGACCTTGTGCTTGCAGACGTTTAGCCAATTTACCAATAGTGGTCGTCTTACCTGCCCCATTAACGCCAACTACCAATATCACAAAGGGGGTATCTTGTTTCGGTATATGTAGCGGAATATTACAAGGCTGAAGTATGGCCAGTAATTCTTCCTTTAAAGCCACTGATAACGCTAAACCATCGCTTAATTGATGCCGTTCGACGCGTTGCGTCAAGTGCCTGATAATTTCTGTCGTTGCATCAACACCCACATCAGCCATGATTAAGCTGGCTTCAATTTCTTCCAGTAAATCATCACTAATATCTTGCTGGCCTATAGGTAGGCTGGCTAATATATTATTAAGTCCAGAACGTGTGCGTTTTAACTGTGATTTAAGGCGTAAATAGAGTGATTCAGATGGCAGCTCTACATAAACTTCGTCTGCAAGATCAACAGAAACGGATGGCGCCAGCAATTCCGACTTAGGTTCAACATTAATTACAACCGACTGTTTATTATCAATGCCGTAGCGACTATAAAAACTGATGGCAATCAAAGGTAGCATTAATAACGCCGCCGTGACTTGATGAGCAACGGCAAGCCATAACGGCATATTCAGCTTAACACCAACTATACCCAACCCTATTTGCGCAAATAGCAACACACCTAACCACAAACCCGCTGTTTTTAATGCTTTTGAAGAGTTTGTAGCTGTTGCGCTGAACATTAGCAAACTGAGCACTATAAAGCACAGCAAGGCACTAATTCTATGTAGCCAATTAGCCGCTACTTGAGCATCGAATGAAATTACACCCGTATAGCCAGTAAACAATCCATTCAATAAATTTAAGGCACTTTGGTAATCCCCTTTAGGCCACCACGAACCATTGCATTGTGGAAAAGTGCTACAAGCTAAAGCCGCATGATTAGCGCTAACCCAAACACCCGATATAATCTCTAGCAATAAAACTAGCAGCGACAATTGAGCAAATAAGCCAAGACCCTTACGCTGCTTGCTGAGTGCACCTGTATTTGCTGGATTACTGCGCAAATAGAGTCCAAAGAACAGCCCGAAAACCAGCATACTCAATAACACTTGCGCAGTGATGACTATAGGCATAACGCTGGCTGCTGCCAAAACGCCTAAAGCCGACTGTAAGCTTATAAGCACAACTATCGCAAGCGCTGTTACTATGACAGCTGTTTTACGTGGTGATTGCCGCCATGCAAACAAACACAATAGTACTGCTAACAGACCTGATGTAACCGATAGACCCACATGAACATTGCCTTTAATTAAAGCAGCAAGCGGCAGATCAATAGCCGATAAACGAGCATATGAATCTAGGAGTATAATTATTAGCGTTAAAACAAGGCTAAATAGTGTTAATTTTCTAAACATGTATGTGCCACTAACCAATTTGTGAAATTTTGAGTAAATGCATGAGATCTTCTTTTACTTTGTAAGTATTAAACCCTGCTTCATATTGCATCATTAAATTACCCAGAGGGTCTATTAAAAATAATAGTCCATCCGATAGTGCTTTACCCTGCCTAATCTCAGTGATTTTATTAAGCAGTTCAATACTAGGCCTTACCCTAATTAAATCCGAGCTAAGCGCGAACTCTTTATCATCAGCTCCAATTAATCGTTCTATCAACGCATCATTTAACTTGTTTTCTTCACGCAGTAAACTAAAAAACAAAGCATCATCGGCTGGATTTTTAGAGCGATGTAGTCTCGATAACAGTGTATCTTTTAACCACCATTGATTAACCTGTGCGGTAGTCGGGTCTTTAAAAACAATAACAACACGGCGTGTGCGAGGTAATTCCTTATTTAACATTAGTCTTAATTGCTTACTTTTAAGTAGTGCTTCAAGACAAACTTCATTACACCCCATTTCTGGAATGACATTAACTATCAACCAGTGCCCTGCAAGCTCTGCTATATTTTTAGCTGAAAACGTATCGTAGCCAATAAAATCAGAGCGTTCGGTAGTCACTGGAGGAATAATGAGTTGCCCACTATTGGTCGTACCTTTTACTAAGCTAGGATATTTTTCTAATCCCCAAGCGATTAAAAAAGGGATAATGGTTAAACCAAAAATCGCCACTATTAATAATTGATTTTTCTTTTGTTGTTTATTTATCATTTCTTTTAAAACTATACCCAATAAATAGTATTGTGAGTGTTATTGCCAGTGCAAACCATTGTATAGCATAAGCGATGTGTTGTTCAGGCAACATGATAGTCGTTGCTTGCCAGTCCCTTTTAAAACCTGCGGGCTGGCTTTTATCCAGCTCTATTTGAAAGGGCATTAAAGGGTAAGTCAGTTTCTTTCCTAAAACCTCTGTATCAACCACTTGCAAGACAGACGGCCAACTATCCGTCGGTATTTCAGCGCCGGCTAATTTTATGCCTACACTAGGAAAATGATTTATCCGGCCGCTAACAACAGTAGCTTCATCATTGATCTCGACTTCAGGTAAAACCGTTCTATCCAGATTTAATGGAACCCAACCTCTATTCACCAAAACAGCGATAGTTTCGCCTTGCAGAATAAAAGGCGTTAAAACAAAATACCCCACCTTCCCCGCACTGAATTGATTGTCTATTAAGAATTGATGCGCCTTATCATAATGCCCTATGACCTGTGTTTTTTTATACCTAAGCTCATCGGCATTTATATCAGCATGACTCGTTAAGATTATGATTTCAGCAGAAGCCGCGCCTAGTTCTTGCTGCTTAAGAAATAAGCGTTTTTCTTGTGCACGACCTAATTGCCAAGCCCCCAAAGAACACAACAGTATTAACAACACCGAATAAACCAAGGTAGGCACTTTCTCAAATCTCATCGCAGTCACTTTTTAAATAAACAGGCATTATTAAATTTAGCTATTGGCACAAACTCATTATTAAACGAGAATAGAAACCATCTTGCCACCCACCTTAACTCTATCATGATTATTAAAAGTCTCATCATCATTGCCTTTATCCTAATACTCATCAGTCTCGGTTCTGCCTTGTATCATCTCGTTAACCGAAAAGCTGGAGATCAATCTCAAAAAACCCTTAGAGACCTGACCTTTCGAATTGGTCTTTCTATGCTGTTATTTATTTTTCTTTTTATAGCTGTCGCCACCGGTATTTTTACGCCACATGGATTAGGTGAAGGCATGCAGATGAAAAAGCCCGTTCAAACTGAGCGTATTAATTAAAAGATATCAATCTTTACTCATACGTTGCCGGCATCAGGTCGATTTCTCAATCATCTCGACAAAAAAAAAGCGCGGACTGAACAGTCCGCGCTTTTTTTGATTAAGTCATTTACATCAAATATACAAATATAAACAAACCCAACCACACCACGTCAACAAAATGCCAATACCAAGCAGCCGCTTCAAAAGCGAAATGATTTTCAGGTTTAAAGTGGCCTTTAGCACTACGAAATAACACTACACTCAAAATAATAGCACCGACGCAAACATGGAAGCCATGAAAGCCAGTGAGCATAAAGAACGTAGAGCCATAGATACCCGACCCCAAGGTCAAACCCATTTCTGTATAGGCTTCATGATATTCGATAGCCTGAAAGGTAACGAATAAAAATCCTAATAAAACCGTTGCGGCCAAACCTTTAATCAATTGATCTCTTTTATTAGCCAATAGACCATGATGCGCCCAAGTACAAGTCACACCACTTGTTAACAGCAGCAAGGTATTTAAAAAGGGTAAGCCCCAAGCGCCCATAGGCTCATAATGACCACCAACATTACCAGGACCATTAGTAGGCCAAGTCGCTTGATAAGCAGAATGTAATATCTCTTTGGTTGCTCCTGAACCTAACCAAGGCACAGACAAATTACGCGTGTACCACAAAGTACCGAAGAACACCCCGAAAAAGATGATTTCCGAAAAGATAAACCACATCATGCCCATACGATAGGAAATACCCACGCCATGGTTATACATACCGGATTCACTTTCTTTGGCCTGCAAGGTAAACCAACCTACTAACATGACGATAAAAATAAGCAAGCCTATCACCATCATAGTAGGTCCAATAGATGAACCATTTAAATAATTTGCAAAACCCGCCAGCATAGTCATTAAACCTGCCGTACCAATAACCGGCCAGGTTGCTTTATGTGGAATGTAATAAGCAGTATTTGTAGACATCAGCTTCCCCTTTATTTATTTACTGATTTTTCAGTATTATCAAAAAATGTGTATGACAAGGTAATCGTTTTATAACTTGCCGGCAACTCTGGATTAATAACAAAGCGCATCGGCATTATCTTAATTTCTTTCGGTTGAAACGTTTGCTCTGAAAAACAAAAACACTGCGTCTTTTCAAAATAACTACTCGTTAAAGCCGGTGAAAAACTAGCAATCGCCCTAGAAACCATGACTTTATTCGCCTTATTTTCAGCATAAAAATTAACGGTATGATACTCACCCGGATGAACTTTTATTTGCTTGACTTCAGGATGGAACTCCATAGGCGTAGATTCATTCAAGGTAGTGATAAATTCTACGGTGATTTCTCTAGCCATATCGACTTTATAAGTCGCTTCTGAGACTTGCTTGATATCATCAGGCCTATCACGTTCTATCCATTTCCATTCACATAATACATCGTAAATCGGCACCAAGGCATAACCGAAACCAAACATAGCCACAGCAACGAGTACCAATATACGAACTAGCTTAGTATGTTTTTTACTAAGCTCATCTTTCATTGTGAAACCGCTTGTGCTACCGCGAATAAATAAACGATTAACGCAACAGCTACTAAAACAACGGCCGTTAATAAATTTCTATTTTTTATTGTCATGATATTAGTGGCTACCTAGCCTATAAATAGACTAGGTATATTCCCATTATTTAGTGAGTATCTAAAACATGCTCAGTGGGCACAGCGGCAGGCGGTGTCGACCAAGTATGATAAGGAACAGGACTCGGTAAAGTCCATTCCAAGCCGTGCTTAGCCGCATCTTCCCAAACTTCATCCGTTACTTTTTCGCCTGTGCCACCTTTAATGGTGTCATAAACGATGTATAAGAATAATAACTGACTTGCACCAAATATAAAGCCACCAATACTTGAAATCATATTCCAATCAGCAAACTGGATGGCATAATCAGGTATACGACGTGGCATACCGGCTAAGCCTAAAAAGTGCTGAGGGAAAAACAAGATATTGACCGAGATTGCAGACAACCAAAAATGTAATTGACCAATTTTTTCATTGTACATATGGCCAGTCCATTTAGGCAGCCAAAAGTAACCAGCCGCCATCAAGATAAAAATAGACGCAGGCACTAAGGTGTAATGAAAATGAGCCACAATAAAATAAGTATCGTGATACTGAAAATCTGACGGCGCAATAGCCATCATTAAGCCAGTAAAACCACCCATGGTAAATAACACTACAAAAGCGATAGAAAACAGCATCGGTGTTTCAAAGGTCATCGCACCTTTCCACATGGTCGCCGTCCAGTTAAAGACTTTAACACCCGTTGGCACAGCAATAATCATAGTGGCGTACATAAAGTACAACTCACCCGCTATAGGCATACCCACCGTAAACATGTGATGCGCCCAAACGATGAAGGAAAGAAAAGCAATAGCCGCTGTCGCCCAAACCATAGAGGCATAACCAAATAAAGGCTTACGCGCAAACACAGGAATAATCGTTGATGCCACACCAAAGGTAGGCAAAATCATGATATACACTTCTGGATGACCAAAGAACCAAAAGATATGCTCATAAAGCACAGGATCACCACCACCAGCGGCATTAAAGAAACTGGTATGGAAAAACTTATCTGTCAACAACATAGTCACTGCCCCTGCAAACACAGGCATTACAGCAATTAATAAGAAGGCCGTAATCAACCAAGTCCAAACAAACAACGGCATATCCATGAGTCTCATGGCTGGCGCACGCATATTTAGAATCGTCGCGATAATATTAATCGCCCCCATAATGGAGGATATACCTAATAAATGTACTGAGAAAATAGCGAAGGGTAAGGCTTTACCGACAGTAATAGGTTGCAAAACTAAAGGTGGATATAAAGTCCAACCGCCATTAGGTGCGCCGCCTTCCATAAATAAGGTACTGGCTAGCAATAACACACCCGCCACCAACATCCAAAAACTCATATTATTCATACGAGGCAAAGCCATATCGGCCGCACCTATCATCAATGGAATCTGCCAGTTGGCCAAGCCCACAAAGGCCGGCATCACCGCTCCAAATACCATGACTAAAGCATGCATAGTGGTCATAGAATTAAAGAAAGCAGGATCTACAAATTGCAAGCCAGGCTCAAATAGTTCTGCGCGGATAACCATGGCCATAGAGCCGCCCACAAAGAACATCGCCAAAGCAAACAATAAATATAAAGTGCCTATATCTTTGTGATTGGTAGTAATTATCCATCTTAACAGCCCTTTAGCGGGGCCATGATCGTGATCGTGATCGTCATGATGATGATCGTCATGATCATCGTGTTCGGCTACAGCAGCTGACATAATCTATACCTCAAGAATAATTAAAAGTGTTGGGTGATAATGAAAGTATGACTTATTCATCGTCATCATCAGGAAGCGCAGTTTGCTTAGGCTGTAATTCGTCGCCCACGCTATTGCCCAAATTATTGCGTACATAGGTCATTAGCTCTGCAAATTCTTTACCATTCAATTTATCAAATTTCGGCATTTTTGAAGTACCTGCACGTAAAAAGCCATCTAAAGACTCCCACTTTCCAGTGGCAATAGCACTACCCGTTAAAGCAGGTATTAAACCAGGAACACCCGCACCTTTAATTTGATGACAGCTGACGCAATTTTTTAAATACACTGATTCACCATGAGCCATCAGTTGCTCACGCGTTTGATCGCTTAAATCTGGCTTTTGTTTTTGTTGCTCTAAAGTCTTTTTAACCCAAACATCATAGTCTGGTTGCTCCATGGCAATGACCACAATAGGCATAAAGCCATGATCTCGACCACATAACTCAGTACATTGGCCACGGTAAGTCCCAGGCTTATCAACTAAAGTCCATGCTTCGTTTATGAAACCAGGATTAGCATCTTTTTTCCAACCCAGATCAGGCACCCACCAAGAGTGAATAACATCCGCTGAAGTCAATACGAAACGTACCTTAGTTTTAACCGGAATCACTAAAGGCTTATCAACATTTAACAAATAATGCGGCACTAAGCGAGGATCAGCACCCATGGTACGATGCGTTTTTTCACTGGCTTCATCTAAATGACTTTCGAAATGAATATCGGTATTCAAATACTTATAATCCCAATACCACTGTTTACCAGTGACTTGGATAGTCATATCAGATTCTTTGACATCATTCAGTTCTAGCAAGGTTTTGGTCGCTGGAATCGCCATAGCCACCAAAATCAAGGTAGGAATAATCGTCCAAAGAATCTCGACGGTGGTATTCTCATGAAATTGTGCAGCTTGATGTCCTTTCGATTTACGATGATGGTAAATGGAATAAAACATAACACCAAATACAAGGACACCGATAACGACACAAATCCATAATATCAGCATATGCAGATCATAAATGTCATTACTGACCTTTGTAACCCCTCTCATTAAATTGAGCGTATAGTCCGCCTGTGCTGTTCCTAGCCCTAAAGCTGTTAAGATCAGACCTGCGAATAGTTGCTTTACTTTGTTCACTGAGCAGCCTCTTCGATAGTAAGTGATAAACTTTATATAGATGTAATGTAATTTCGCAAACTCAAGATTAAACAAAAGTCTACCCTGATTTTTACGTGAAATTATCACAAAAAACGGAAGGATTTTAACCTATGACGACTATCTATACCAGCTGTCCTTTATAATAGATTGAGTTTTTCTAAAAACCATACTTAAATCAATGCGCCTAACACCTACACAATCACCGCAGAAACATAGTCATTAGCGTGTTGTCGTGTTTTTCCTAACGTCATAACGGGCTACCCACTTAAGACGGTACAAGTAGCGGTGTAGCTTGGGTTGCATGCTTTTCGCAACCCAACTTATTCTCGGCATCCATGTTGGGTTAACGATATAGCCGTTAGCCCAACCTACTGTAACTATAGGCCGATCGTAATGTAGGGACAGGTCGCGACCTGTCCCTACTGTGTAAAATGTACCGATAATGCGCTTTATACTTGTGTAGATACCTATGCACTTAAAGCGGGACAGCTTCAGCGCAGACGAAAGGCTCAGGGCGAAACATTAAGTCTAGGAGGCTCGCAACTTAAGGCGTGACAGATATTAGGCTTAACCTTTTGCCCTTTGCCTTTTGTCTGCTCTTAAGAGAACCCTGTCTAAAAGTGAATGATTAAGCGAGTGTCCCGCCTTAAGTTGGTAGCTGGATATATCTAAGTTAGTACTATTACTTAGGTATATTCTTAGCTCTAGTGTTAAACTGATAAAAACCTTACAAATATTAATATAACAACCTGATATAGGCTTAGGCTTAGGCTTAGGCTTAGGCTTAGGCTTAGGCTTAGGCTTTTAATCTTCTATCTAACAGGCCGATATGTCTAACTCACCTGCACTACCATTAATAGAAACGTCTGCCTTGCAAGATGCTATTTTTAATAGCCGGAACTTCTCGTGTATCGCCACTGACGCCCAGGGCGTGATCCAGATCTTCAATGTCGGTGCAGAAACCATGCTCGGTTACACCGCCACAGAGGTGGTCAATATCATGACACTGGCTGATCTGTCTGATAAAAAGGAGTTGTTTTTACGAGCAGATGCCCTAAGCCTAGAATTTGGTATAACCCTACATTCAGGCTTTGAAGCCTTAGTCTATAAAGCAGCACTGGGAATAGAAGATATTTATGAACTCACCTATGTTTGTAAAAATGGCCAACGTTTAGCCGCACAGGTTTCAGTCACGGCTTTACGTGATAAAGACTGTGCCATTATTGGTTATTTGCTGATAGCTACCGACTATACCGAACACAAGGCAACGAAACTCAAACTAAAAACCCTGTCCTTGGCCATAGATCAAGGCAGCACTCCGGTGATGATTACCGACCTTAATGCAACTATTGTTTATGTTAATCAGGCTTATATCGATAGTTCAGGCTACTCTCGTGAGTACATCATAGGCAAGAACCCCGGTTTATTTAAATCCGGTAAGACGCCAAAAACCACCTATGTAGAGATGTGGGCAAGCTTGCACGACGGAAAAGCCTGGCATGGCGAACTCATCAATCGTAACAAACAGGGAGAGGAATCAATCGAACTGACTTGGATTTCACCCATACGACAAGACAATAAAACTATCAGCCATTATCTAAGCTTAAAAGAAAACATCACCGAGCAAAAAAAGAGTAATGACGCACTAAAGGAAAGCGAATTGCGCTGGCAATTTGTCCTAGAAATTACCAGTGATGGCGTTTGGGATTGGAATATTGAAACTGATGATGCCGTCTATTCAACACGCTGGAAGTCAATACTGGGTTATTCAGAACAGGATATTCTGCCGACCAACAAAGAATGGCAAGCCCGCATTCATCCCGATGATCTAGCCATGGTGGACGCTACTATGCAGGCTTATCTAGCCGGCTCTTTGCTCACTTACAAAGTGGAATATCGCTTAAAATGCAAAGATGATAGTTATAAATGGATACTAGGCCGAGGCATGGTAGTCAGTCGTGACCAGAATAACCTGCCTCTGCGTATGATCGGCACCCATACCGATATTACTACGTTCAAAGAAGAAAAATTGTTATTAAAAAAACATAAAGAAGCAGCCGAATTTGATGCCAAGCTCAAAAACCTAGCGTTGATCAATCAGACGCAGACTATGCAAACGAATATTAGTCAGCAGGTTATTCAACGTACCGAGGAACTGCAAACCAGCATCACTAAGGCAAACGAGGCTGTGGCCATAAAAAGCCAGTTTTTGTCTAATATGTCCCATGAAATTCGCACGCCCATCAATGCCATCATGAGTATTGCTTTTCTAACCCTGCAAACCGATTTAACGGCACAACAGCAAAATTACTTAGCTAAGATTAATAGCTCCGCTAAATGGTTGCTAGGCATCTTAGATGACATCCTTAATTTTTCTAAGCTAGAAGCCGGTAAAGTTGAGTTAGAGCAACATGAGTTTGAATTGGCTACGGTCATCAGTTTGTTGAGTACAGTTACCACGCCGTTAGTGATGGACAAAGCCGTCAAACTGATCTTTGAGGTGGAGTCTTCAGTACCGCCACTCTTTATAGGTGATGCCTTACGCTTGGGACAAGTGTTACTGAATCTGACTAGCAATGCCATTAAATTTACCCACACGGGCACGGTAACGCTAAACGTAACACTGCTCAGCCTAGTTGATCAACAGGCATGTTTGAAGTTTTCGGTAACCGATACCGGCATCGGTTTAGACATGGATCATAAAAACAAGTTATTTGTAGCCTTCAACCAAGCGGATAATTCAACCACGCGTATTTATGGCGGTACGGGCTTAGGTTTGGCTATTAGTAAAGAGTTGGTGCTGGCTATGGGCGGCCATATTAACGTTGAAAGTCAGGAAAACATAGGCAGTTGCTTTAGTTTTATCATCACTTTAGCGGTCGCAACTAGCCCAGTGCTAGCGACTTTAGCGCAAACCTCTCTAAAACATGACGTTAAATATCCAGGCTTACTCAATGCCCGTGTTTTAGTCGTGGAAGATAATCTGGTGATACAAGAGTTTATACCCGACATCATGGGCTATGAAGGCATGGTGGTTGATCTGGCCAATAATGGTGTAGAGGCGCTGGCCTTGCTAGCTGAAAATGATTATGCGGCGGTATTAATGGATTGTCAGATGCCGATCATGGATGGCTTTGAAGCCACACAACGCATACGTGCGAATCCGCGTTATAACAGCTTACCCATCATCGCCATGACCGGCAATGTGGCCGAGCATGATAGGCAACGCTGTTTAGCTTGCGGCATGAACGATATCATTAATAAACCCGTGGATTGGGAAGCCGCGTTCTTAACGTTGGATCAGTGGATTAGTCAGCCATTGCCGTAGGTTGGGCTGCGTGCTTTTCGCAACCCAACATTTTAATGGCTCAATGTTGGGTTAACGATAAAGCCGTTAGCCCAACCTACGTTGGCTGCCCACCACATATCGACCAATGGTGCGCAAACGATAAAGCTGTTTGCACACCCTACGAACTGAATGATTACGTGCCGTAGTGACAGGTCGCGACCTGTCACTACAAGCTAAAACACGATGCCGGTCGGGGTTTACAACCCCGACCGAAACGTTTGGTTGCTTCAATAATGTTCGAAACCTTAAACGTTAAGGACGGGTTTGCAAACCCCGTTCCGCTTTGGAGTTTTTTTGTTCGATTGTTTTCAAGCATACGAGTGTGTGGCAGATTGCTGTCGCGAATCCGCCCTACAATTTACGGACTTTGTTTTACTCCAAACATGCTCTACCCTCAATATCCCATTCAGCTATCCGTAATTTCTATGAGAGCTATTACCTAATTTAAAGCTGTTTACGGTAACTGAAAGGTTTTGTGTCTGCTCTCCAAGTGCTACAGCGGTAGCTGCGGCTTGCTCTACTAAGGCAGAATTTTGCTGGGTTACATCATCCATTTGAGTGATGGCATGATTGACCTGTTCGATACCTGATGCTTGCTCCATTGAAGCAGATCTGATCTCGGACATTATGGTCGTTACGCCATTAACGGATTTTACGATTTCTTCCATAGTTTTTCCGGCTTGCGCAACTAAGGTTGATCCTTCTTCAACTTTATTTACCGAATCGGATATTAATCTTTTGATTTCTCCGGCAGACGATGTCGCTCGTTGAGCTAGATTACGTACTTCACTAGCGACAACGGCAAAACCACGGCCTTGAGGACCCGCTCGAGCTGCTTCCACTGCTGCGTTTAAAGCGAGTATATTAGTTTGGAAAGCAATGTCATCAATCACAGAAATAATATCGACTATCTTACGGGAAGAGCCGTTAATTTCTTCCATGGTCGAAATGACATGATTAACTACTGAAAGGCCTTTACCTGCAATTTCAGAAGCATCAACCGAAAGTTGGTTGGCCTGCTTGGCATTTTGACTATTCTGTTGCACGGTAGTTGTCAGCTCTTCCATTCGGGTAACTGTTTGCTCTAGGCTAGCGGCTTGTTTTTCGGTGCGATTTGATAAGTCATTATTGCCTGCGGCAATTTCCTGAGCTGCGGTGTTGATCGAGTCGGTGGCATCCTTAATCATCGACACCGCCTTGGCTAGGTTATTAACAGAGGTATTCACGTTGTCGCATAATTGGGCAAAGCTACCGCGATACTTTGTTGTGATCTTCTCGGTGAGGTCACTCTTCGCGAGCGCGTCTAGTACTCGCACGACTTCGTTGACGGGATTCACAATACTGTCCAATGTATCGTTCACTCCTTCTATGATCTTGCGATAGTCACCCTTATGCTTGGAGGCATCGGCACGAGTACCCAGTTTGCCCTCAACCGCTGACACAGACAATAGATTGGCATCTGCAACCAGCTCATGAATAGCGTCAATCATTGCATTAAGATTATTTTTAAGTGCATTGAAGTCACCGTTGTAGGTGTCAGTAATCTTTGGCGGAATATCGCCTTTGGAAATGCGCTCAACATAACCGGCAGCCACATTTAACGGGCCAATAACTGCGTCCAAGGTATCATTGATACCCGCCACAATCTTACGGAAATCGCCCTGATGTTTAGATGCGTCAGCTCGAGTCTCCAACTTACCGTCCACTGCGGAATTGGAAAGTGCTACGGCATCGTCAACCATAATATTTATGGTCTCGGACATGCGTTTCATTGACGAGAGCAAACTAGTCGTATCATTATCTGCTACGATGATTTGTGTAGAAAGGTCGCCATTCGAAATTTTATTGGCAATTTCAATAGCCAGCGTAGGTTCGCCACCGAGTTGCTTAACCAAGCGCCGACCAATAAAGGATATGACAGAAAACAACAACAACTGTAAAACTAGTTGAAAAGCCCATATCCAAGAATCAATGCGCTTGATGTTCGCCATCTCTTCTTTTACATCGATTATGACGCTGGTTGCGCCTAGCACTGCTCCCTCATTTACGCTATGACATTTAAGGCAATCCGTGCCATGAAAGTTTTTTTCAGCTATGAATGGCATTATAGCTCTTAGTTTTGCCTCTCCGTCATTACCTCGAATTAATTCGACTTCTGATTTTCCGGTAGCGAGTACTCGTCGATCCATATCGTCAATAGCCTGCTCCACAGCAAGACCGGCTGAATACTGTTCATCAATGGCCTTGCTACGGATAACACGCATTTCCAAAACTTTGTCCACATTACTCAGTTTCTTAATGAAGAGTTCACGAGTTGCTTTATCTCTGATAAGTTCCTTACCATCTATCTTAACAACCATTAATGTATTCAAATCATTGATAGCACTAGTCGCCACCGATTTTGCACGCACCTCAACATCACTTAAGCCCTGTTGTTCAAGATGCTTTGATATCCATAACTGGGCAACTACAAGAATTACGAATAATGACCCCTGAATAAGGATCTGTAATCTTATTTGCAGCCCAACTGTACTCCACCAATCTAATATACGGTTAATGACTAAATCCTCATTGCAAAGCAAAATATTTGCATAAATACCAATTGAAATGTACTTTCATTTAAACTAAATAAAAAACATAGTCGTCATCATGTTTTAGCGAACAACGGCAGCTACTAAAAAAACTCATAAGATAGTATCACCTTATGATGCTGATAGTAACATATTGTAATCTACTTATTGCATACAATATCATCAAAATGCTGTAAGTAAAAACACTCATGAATTCAGGCTACTCCCTTAAGGCGGGACAAAGCGCTTGCGTAGATGTCGCAGTAGGTTGGGCTAACGGCTCTATCGTTAACCCAACATTAAGCCGAGTATAATAGAGTCCGTTTAGCCTACAAACTCGATGAGTGTCGCACACGATGCTATGTCTTGGTGGATGCGCTAGCGAGACTGTGAAAGTATTTATGTGGGAGAGGCTTTAGCCTCGAATTCGAGGCTAAAGCCTCTCCCACATTATATAAAAATCATGACTTACAAAATTAAAAAGTTGTTTTTGGGTTATTTTTATAACTGACGTTACACAGTAACGTTGTTTTACTCTCGTTTGCCGCGCCGAGCACCGCAGGTTTTGTTGGGATTAGCCCGAAGGGGCGCGGCATGGATGCCGCGCGTCGGTAGGAGGGC
>Ga0114958_10001513_pt1 | contig 18288 bp, 27 predicted proteins | sample C_130208_EF_Meta_FD_89577 | JGI IMG/M metagenome (GOLD analysis project Ga0114958, IMG submission 89577) | Freshwater microbial communities from Lake Croche, Canada to study carbon cycling - C_130208_EF_MetaG | ecosystem: Environmental > Aquatic > Freshwater > Lake | place: Lake Croche, Canada...
TTAGACTTTTTAGTTCTTAACAACTTTGTAATTTCTAAAAAATTATAATATTACTTTTGAAACTTTAATTTTTTTTCATTACATTTGTAAAAAAACAAAGAGATATATGAATATAGGACAAGATTTTCAAAACTATTACACAAACCACTTAGGTAAAAATTCATTAGATTTACATTATGCTGGTAATCAAATTGAATCTTCAATGACACCTTACATTTTAGAAGAGAGAGAAATGAGAGCAACTCAAATGGACATCTTTTCAAGATTAATGAGAGACCGATTATTATGGGTTGCAGGACCTGTTGATGACCGTATGTCCACCGTAGTTCAAGCACAGTTGATGTATTTGGACTCAAGTGATAAGTCTGACATTACAATGCATATTGACTCACCTGGTGGAAGTGTTAAGTCAGGTTTATCTATGGTTGACGTTATGGATTATATCAAATGTGATATCCGTACTGTTAATACAGGTATGGCAGCTTCTATGGGTTCAGTCTTGTTAGGAGCTGGTACCAAAGGTAAACGTAGTTCATTACGATTTTCTCGTACCATGTTACACCAATCATCAGGTGGTGCTGGCGGTAACATTCAAGACGCTCGTGTAACATTTAAAGAATGGGAAAAGATTAACCTTGTGTTGTTTGAATTACTTGGAGGATATTGTGGTAAAACCGCAGAACAAGTAATGAATGATGCAACTCGTGATTTGTGGTTAAGTGCTGAGGAAGCTTTGGAGTATGGTATTATTGATGAGATTGTAAAACCAAAAAAGAAGGGTGTTTAACCCTTCTTTTTTTCGAGACCTTAGAACACCTCCCTTTCGTTTTAATTCTCATTTATATCCAATAAGCTTTCGCTTGATGAATCAACTATTTTGTTGTACTTGATAATTTATCTTGAACCGCTTTTGCATTTTTAGTGAAACCATTAAATAGTCCACAAACAGTTGTTGATAATTGTGATTCTAATTGTGAAATGAATGAATTGCTTTTCATAGCACCTCCAATTAAATTTCTTATTAATGACGGGCCTTTTCCACCTGCGCCATGTTCTTCCATCATTGACATTACCATTCCTTCAACAATAGATTCTGAAATTAATCTTGTTAGTAATTTACAGTCTTTCATCGCATTAATTAAATCAGAAGGTTTTGAAGTTATAAAAGAAACTAAGAAATTTTTAAGTTTTCCTTTGAATCCTAAACTATCTAATATTTTTCCAATAACAGGTTCTGCAATAGTTTCAACACTACTACCAAAAAAGCCTCCAAATAAATCTTTAATTATACTGGTAAAATCTGATTGCTCATTAATTAAATTATTTTCTTGCAAGAATGAAAGTTCTTGTAAGATTGTAAAATTTAATTTTAGTTGCTTTGTCTCTGATAATTTATTATAATCATCAATAGTTTTTACATCACCAACAATCATTTCAAGTCTTTTTTTAACTAAACTTTGTTCAATTAAAAATTTCTCTTTTTGTTCTTTTGTTTCAAGAATTGTTTTTCTTATTTGCTTATTAAGTTTCATATTGTTAGTTTAATAACCATTTACTAGTTCTTGATGGTGTTGTTAATCCATCATATTCATTTGCTTTACGAGATAAAACATCTATTTTTTTATCAATTTGATTACCTGCAAGTCCTAATAATCCCCATCTATTTGGATAGTATCTTCTTTTACACGCCATTACTTGTGCTTTTAATTTATTAAATTCAACGTCAGTACCTGTAATATCGTCTCTATAGTTCTCCCAATATTGATTTATAACCATCTTACATTCTTTTGTGTTAATTACAGATGTTGCGTTATCTAATGTAGACCCATCAGTGGCAGTTTTTGCAAATAAATTTTTAGGGTCAATATAAGCAACGATTCCATTCGGGAATAATCCTCCTAATTCTTCATTTTCAAATTTAACTTTTCTAAATGATGTTTTTTCTAATGGTGATGGATTTAAAATATATCCTTTTTTCTGTAGAGCCTTAATTATTTCAGATTGAGGACTATTTGCGGTGTAACCACTTGTCCCTAATAATTCTTTTTGGTAAACTGGGATGTATAAGAAGCCAGTATCAACCCCATCTTGTGGTATCTTTTTATAAAAGTTAGGGTTATCTGCTTCTTTTTTATTTTCAATTTCTGAATATTCTTGAGCCCCATATTTTTGTTTAAGTTCATCTTTTGATAGGTTTGTTGATTGTAACTTTTTAGTTTCCGCAGTTTTATTTATTTCAGGACAAGTCCACGAATATGTCCCTTTTTTAACATTATCAGGGCCTAATACTGTATAGGTATAATCAGGATAAATTAATAATTTATCACCTTGTTTGTATCTGTTCTTATCACTGTCTTTAGTGGCAACTTTAAAATAGGTGGCTTTCCCTTGATATTTTATAAGGTTACCATTAGAAATACATCCAGCTGCTTGTGCGGCATTTAAAATAGGGTCAGTAACAACTCCTGTTGCCAGTTGTTCTTGTACCAGTCCTCTATTTAAATTTTCTAAATTTTCTTGCAGAACTTTTTTGAAAACTTTATGTTTTTGTAATATTTGTAATTTTTCGTCTTCTTGTATTAATATTTTTTTCATATCCAATATATTATAATTTTTCGTCTGGTCCACCTGAATCCACAACGCTTAATGACGGGTCTTCTTCAACTTTAGTTGTTGTACAAATTTTAGTGATATCGGCGTCTGTAAATGAATTAAATCCTTTAGCTTTCAATTTATTTCTTGTGTTTCGACCAAATTTTCCGTCAACTGTTAATCCTCCAAGACATGCCTGTACTTTTGCAATTGCCTCTGATTTACATCCAAAACTATAAGTCCCTGAACATGGTTTATATCCAACTCCTGATTTTTTACCGCCAGTACCTCCACCGCCTTTTTTTACAGGAGTATCTTTCAAGGTTAATAATGAATCTTCAACGCAGTTTCTAATTGGTCTATAAATTTGTTTCCACTCAGACTCTGCATCTATGTCACCATCTAAATCATCAAATAAATTTCCACTATCTGAGTGAGAATTATAATATTTAACTAACGCACAAAAATCAGATGCAGTGCCCTGCTCAAGTTTTCTGAAAGCTCCAAACAATTTTTCTTCATCAGTTCCTACTTGAAATCCTAAAGTTGTGTCATTAATTGCATCTTGAATATCATCAGTAATAGAACGAAGTTGTGTGTCTTGAATTTTACGAGGTAATCTTGCAATTTTAGCAGCATCTGTAGAACACATTTCAAACATTTTTTTCACTTTGTTCATTCCAGTATCTTTAGTTACTAACCAATATACTAATGGAAGTACTGCAAGTGACGCCGCACCACCAACAATTGCGCCCGCAGCTGCCGCAGAAACACCAAGTGCTCCAGTAATCGCACCAACAGCACCTGTAGCACCTGCAGCACTAGCTGCTCCAGTACCCAAAACTCCTGTTGTAGCGGCTAATCCAGCCCCTACTCCAGCTCCTGTTCCAGCTGCAACTGCAGCTGGTGCGACATATTGTTCTGAAATTGTTTTTTTATTTTCATCAAGTGTTTTTGAGGAATCATATTCCATCATCAACTTTATTCTTTGTAATGCCTCTTCTGGGCTATAATTAGGTTGTACCATTTTAACTTTTAGTTATAAATATCTTGTTATTACCAAATTTGATTTGCAGCTCCTCTAGTAAGACCTGTATTCCATTTTTCACCACTTTTACCTAACATGTTGGACTTTCCTCGTTTTAAATTATAAGAATCTGACCATTTAGGAACTGAACCTCCTCCTCCACCTGTTGATTGTGGTGAAGCGGGTGCCGCATCGTCCTGTTCTTCCATTTCTTCTTTAGTTGCGTTTGGAGTGTTTTTTTGAAAAAAATGTATTAAGTAGTCTACTTCTAAATTCATAATTATAAATATCCACGGATATCAATAAAAATCCGCTTTTGGTAATGATTTAGGGTTAACTTCATAATACTCATTTAAAAACGAAATCAACTCTTCTTCATCTAATTCCACCTTATCTTCTTCGTATAAATCATCCTCAAATTCATCCTCAAAAAAATCAAAAGATTCTGACTCAAGAATATACCCATAATCTTCAGCAACCGTATAGTTAATATTATCAACTCTTAAAACATCATCGTCATCATTAACTGTTCTAAAAGATACTTCTAAAATATTCGAACTCGTATTCAAAAAGTATGACACAATTTCTTTAATTTCCATATTAATATAATTTTATAATGAAATATTACAAAGGATAGCAAAAGTCATATATTTTATTGTAAAAAATGATTTTTTTATCATTATTTATGATTATACTTAATTATAAATTTATAATATGAGATTTAATTCGTTAACAATTGATGATTTTTACGTAAACCCTATGGAAGTTAGAGAGTTTGCACTTAAACAAGAATTTAAAGTAAGGGGAAATTATCCAGGTCAAAGAACTGAACCATTTTTAAGTGATGGAATCAAGAAAAAAATGAGGGACATCCTTTATCCATTTGCTGGTGAGATTACTTGGTGGGGTGGTGAGTATACAGGTTCATTTCAATATACCACAGCAACTGATAGGTCTTGGATTCACTCTGATTCAACTACGGACTGGGCAGCAGTTTGTTATTTAACACCAGATGCCCCTGTGACTGCAGGTACTGGAATTTTCAGACATAAAAAAACGGGTTGGATGCATTACGATTACAAAAGAGCAAATGATGAAGAATACAATAAACAAGCTCCTCCTGGTGACGAATGCCAAGATTATACAAAATGGGAAATGGTGGACAGAGTCGGTAATATCTTCAATAGATTAATTATGTACCGTGCCGACAATTATCACGTTTCTTTAGATTACTTTGGAAAAGATATGAACGACGGTCGTTTATTTCAAGTATTTTTCTTCAATACTGAACGTTAATCAAATTTAGCATTCAGTATATACTGAGGATTCAATAGGTATATCATATCTAAAACACCTTCCATACACATACAATATCCTTCAAACGTAGAAGTAACTTTTCTACGTTTGTTGAATGCCAATATAATTGTATTGAATTCTTTTACTTCTGGTTGCCAAAGAAGTTTAGCGGATATTCCAAGGTCAATTAAAAAATCAAAACTATCTTCAAGATAAGATTCAAAATAAGGAATATGAATTTTATCTAATATCCCTTTTAATTGATGTCCTTTAAATGGTTCTTCTTCCTCAAAATAAGAATAAATCATTACAGGGCCTGTGTTACTTTTTCTTACGAAGTGCCATAGATAATATTCGTTTTCACGACTAATTCTTTCGTAATCCTGTATTGTAATTCTTTCTCTAATCATTATCTTAGATTTGCGCCACAAAGCCAAGTAACCAAGGATGTTCTAATACCTGAAGTTAATGGAGTTACTCTATGAAGTACAAACGATGGAAAAAAACAAATTAATCCTTTTTGTCTCGGGACTGAAATAATACTACTACCGAGATTCATTTGTAATTCACCACCCTCATATTCACTTGGGTCTGATAGTTGTAATACTACCGATAATTTTCTATTTGACATGTTAGGACCTAAATCGGCGTGCCAATCATAATGTCCACCATTACCGTTATAAATAGTGTATTGTAAACTATCATGATATCCCCAAATATCAAAGTTCCACATTTCTTTATTGGCAATCATAGCCAAATCAGCAATTTTAGAGTATAGCCATGTGGATTCATTGTTATCAGGAATCCAAGCAATATCACTCTTACGGTATTCTGAAACCTTTCCATCTGACCCTCCACCAGTTTCACCTTTTTGTTTAGGTATCGAATCTCCAATTTTTTTTACTCTACCTATTGTTTCATCATTAAATTCTTTATCAAAATAATAATAATTGAAATGGTTTACCTGATTTCTTTGAGGTGGGAAAAAATAATTTGCAGACATTTTATAAAATTTAGTTATACTAATTATAATAAACGAGTAAGACCAATTCAACATTAAATTTATAATATGGTAAAAAAAAGAAAAATAATTGACGTAATCTTTTTTAACGGTCAAATTGATATATTAAAATTCAGATTATCCGAATTAAATTCTTTTGTTGATACGTTTATAATTATTGAATCTTTATCCAATTTTTCAGAGTCACAGTTAATTAAAAATAACAAAATTTTTGATACTTGGAAAGAAAAAATTATTCATTTATACTCACCCATTGAATTTGTACCTGATGAAAAAATTGAACTTATACATAGAACAATATCAAAATTAAAATTAGGGTTTGAAGATATTATTTCTATATCCGATGTATGTGAAGTACCCAATTTTTCAGACTTTGATAAGGTGATTGATGAATTAAAATTTGACGTAGTATTATTGAAACATTTAAACTTTGTTTGGAACATAAATTATGTTGACAAATACAAGGATGCTGGTTCTTTTGTTTTCTTTTACACAACATTATTACAAAATAAACCTAAAATAAAGCAGTATTATTCAAATAAAAATTTAGATAATATTACTTGTGAAAAGATTGAAAATGGTTGGAAATTTGTTGGTTTTGATTTAAAAGAAAGAGAAGGTTTCGAATATCAAGTTAAGGAAAAGCTACCTCGTGTTGAAGTAAATCCAATAACAACATACCAATTAATTGAGTCAGATTTAAATAATTTACCAGTTAATTATAAATTATTACCTAAAAACGAAATTGGTAGGGACTTCAACAAAAATCATTTATTTATAGTTAATCAATTGTCAGGAACTACTATTGAAGAACTTGAGGGAAAATACGACACAGTATCAATTTTTGAATTTATAAGTGATGTTGATGAACAATTAGGTGAAAAAATAACTGATAAAATAACAAAACATTCAATTTTTGTACCTAATATTGTATTGTATGGCGACGATAATTTGGAAGAATTCCAAAAAAAATACAAATTAAATGAAATTGAAAGATTAAAACATACATTATTTTTAAAAAAAAACGATACTATTACCATCATATAAAAAAACCCCTCTTTTTAGGAGGGGTTTTTTATTAGTTGTATTTGTTAACTCTATTAAACATTTCCATGATTTTGTTTTTTTGAGTAATAAATGACTCTTTTAAGTCTTCATCAATTTCTTCTTCAACACTTTCGTATGAGAATTCTTGGTAAGGACCTGCTTTACCAGGGCCATCACTGTCAAAATCATATGCTTTGTCCATTCCTCCGTAGATTCCTTGGACTCCTGAAACGTCAACTTCGTCCATTTCCTCAGCCCAAGCAGATTCCATCATTTCTGGTTCGTAAGCATACATATCATCTTCTGTCATTGGTTCGTAGTCAGCACTATTTGTATCTTCATCTTCAAAATCTAATTCATTTACAGGATAAACATCTCCACCATTCATTGGCCCACCAGATTCAAAATCAAATGCTGATGTTACATCATTAACATCCATATCATCAACATTTCCACCTTGTTCAGTAACATTTTCTTTTTTATCTAACAAATCAGTATTAATTAAATTTAAATCCATTAATCGTTTTGTTAAAACTTTTCTTGGAAGTTTTCTCAAATATCTAATAACGATTGGTGGAATATCATCACCATATTGACCAAAAAGTTTTTCTAAAATGTTTTTTTCTTTTGGTGTTGGTTCAAATGTTGCTCTTGTACGAGAAGCTTTCATTCCCATTTTACCTTTTTCGTAAGGTTTGTCATCACTGTCTTCTTCTTCAATTTCGTCAGTAACTTCAGATGCGTTCATATCTTCATATCCATCATCTTCATTATCGGGGTCTTCAACATCTTGTTCTTTATAAAGATTCTTATGACTTCCTTCAAAAGTATCTATATCATTAGACGGTCCTTCAATGTAATCAAATCCATCCATTGGGTTTAAATCTTCTTCATGGTATATGTCATCTAAATGTCCTGTTTCTTCTTCCATGTGACCGTAGTTACACTCAGTACACATACCTTCCATCATCATTGCACCACACTCATCACAAACTTCTTTTTGTTCAACTTGTTCGTTGATACCCATATTGGTGTATTTTTTAACTTCACCTTTGTTATTTACCACCATTCCATCTTTGTCACCTGCGAAATCGTGAACATATAATGGCTGTTGGTTTGACACTTCTGGTTGCATTGTTTTGTAACCATCGTATACATGTCTGTGTTTGTCTAATATGTCTGACTTCTCTTCTGCAGACAATTGACCTAATCCGAAATATCCTCTCATAAAAATTAATTTTATTATAAATACTTTTGAATTTGTATTTGACATAATAAATGGAAAGGTTTATCTTTTCATTAACAAGTTGTGTTCCTTGTTTCTCATTTGATAGTATCTTGGTAATTTACTTTTATGCCTAGCAGAAACACACTTGTTTTTTTATTTAATATGGACATTAACAATTACGATATTCACGAATTAGCAGAAGGAGCCATCATTTTAGATGGTCTTGATGAGGCAATTATTGGTATTGTTGAAGAATTTGGTAATGGTAATCGTATCCTATATTCCAAAAACAAAATTCTTGATATTCTTTGTAAAAGAGATTTAATGACTTGGAGCGAAGCAGAAGAATTTTACGACTATAATATTCTTGGTCTTTATGCTGGAGAACAAAACGCAGTATTTTTAATTACGGAATAATTTCTTATCTTTGTATTATGATAAAGATAAAATTAAAGAAAGGACAAAACATTTGGGTAACATCTGATACCCACTTTGCCCACAAAAACATTTGTAGGGGCGTAACTAATTGGAGAACTCAAGATGGTGAAGTTCCCGATAGTCAAACACGCGATTTTAAAACTCTTGAGTTGATGAATGAGACAATTGTGAACAGCATTAATTTTAATGTTGGTCAAGATGATATCTTAATTCACCTTGGTGATTGGTCATTTGGTGGGTTTGAAAATATTGAAATTTTCCGTAATAGAATTGTTTGTCAAAACATTCACTTAATTCTTGGAAACCACGACCACCACATTGAAAAAAATAGAGGAGATATCCAAAAATTGTTTTCAAGTGTTAATACATTAGAACAATTTGATTTGAAATGGGATGGAGGTAAAGAGACATTTACAATTTGTCACTACCCTCTTTCATCTTGGAATAACATGAATAACGGTGTTATTCACTTACACGGTCACGTTCACTTACCAACCGATAAAAGATTCGGTAAAGGTAAAAAAATGGATGCTGGTATGGATGGTCACCCTGAATTTAGACCATACAATATTATCAGGGAAATTATTCCGTTAATGAAAAACCGAGAAATTAAATCGGATATGTTATATGACCACCACGAAGAAAGATTTGAAGGACAAGATGTTGGATAAGAAAAAACCTTGTAGAGAATGTCCTTGGATGGTTAGGAACAAACATAACGATATGATTGTCAAATTCTCAAATGAAAAGAATAAGGGCCATAATTGTCATTTGACGGAGGGTTCCAAGAATCTTTGGAAAGTAAATAAAGACACGGAATGTGTAGGGCGTAAATTAAACTTATATCAAAATGTTACCTAAAATATTAACATTAGTTAGAGGATTACCAGGGAGTGGTAAATCTACATTTGCCAATTGGATTTGGGCGGATTATGCGGTTTTTGAAGCGGACAAATACTTCATGGTTGATGGGGAATATAAATTTGACCCTTCAAAATTAAAGGAGGCTCACGCATGGTGTTTAAACGAAGTAAAATCCAAAATGGAAGAAAATAAAGAATCTCAAGGACGATATTACCCTGAGATTACAGTATCAAACACATTTACTCAAGAATGGGAAATGAAACCATATATTGATTTGGCAAATCAATATGGATATACTATCTTTACTATTATTGTAGAAAACAGACATGGGAATTCAAGTGTTCACGATGTTCCTGAAGAAACAATGAAAAAGATGAAAGACAGATTTGAAATTAAACTTTAACAAATACAAAAAAACATGCAGACATTAATTTTTAACACAACAAAAAAAACAATTAAAGTAACAGAAGGTAATATCAATGACTCTAACGTCATTTTTGAGGCTGAAAATGTACCAACAGTAAAAGGATTAACTGAAGGTTTTTACGAAGTAATGCAAAAAGATGAAAACGATAACACACGACCAATCCTACGTTTACCTATCGCCAACACAAATATGGTCATTGAGAAATAATGAAATGTAATTTATCCATATTGAACAACTACATAGACAGGGGTCTTGTGATTAAGCAAGACCACCCTAGTCTACCTTTGTCAATTTATAACTACTCAAGAGAGTGTCAGTATTCTAAACAATGGGATGATATTACTCTTAATATGAGAGGAACTATTTTGGATATTGAAGGTAATGTCATTGCCAAACCATTTCCAAAGTTTTTCAATATGGAAGAGTTATTGGATACTGGCATTCCAAACGAATCATTTGAAGTATTTGAAAAAATGGATGGTTCGTTAGGTATATTTTTTTACTATGAAAGAACATTATCATTAGAAGAACGATATAATATATGGTTCAATAATAATTACGTAACAGGTATGGAAAGGTTTTTTGACCCTAACAAATTACCTGATTTTGATGACCCGTACTATGAACCAACACCAAAGATAAAAGGTGAATGGCATATGGCAACTCGTGGTTCATTTACTTCCGAGCAAGCTATCAAAGGTATGGAGATTGCTAAAAGATTAAACTACGATAATATTTGTGTTCTTGGTTACACATACCTTTTTGAAATCATTTATCCTGAAAATCGTATAGTTGTGGATTATGGTAAAGAAGAGAGATTAGTATTGTTGGGCGTTATGGATAAAAAAGGAGAAGAGTTTCCATATAGTGAAATTGAAGGTGAGGGTTGGGATATTGTGAATAAGTATGATGGTGTAAACGATTATACTAAGTTGAAAGAAATGATTTCAAATAATGAAGAAGGATATGTAATTCGTTTTTCAGGTGGAATGAGAATGAAGATTAAAGGCGAGGAGTATGTTCGTCTACATAGAATCTTAACTAATTTTTCCACCAAAGATATATGGGAACTGTTAAAAAATAACGAACCGATGGAACCATTCTTAGAGAGAGTACCTGATGAGTTTGATGATTGGGTAAAACGTATCATGATGAATTTGAGATATAGTTTTCACCACATTGACGAGAGAGTAGGTAAGATGTACGACTATTTCCGTTACGGTAAGTTTAATGATAGAAACCCTGAACCAACAAAAAAAGAGTTTGCAGAATTTGTAATGAAACAATCTGAAGAACTAAGACCAATTTTGTTTAAGATGTGGGATAAAGCACCTTATGACGACATAATTTGGAAGTTATTAAAACCAAAATACGAAAAACCTTTTAAAAATGAGACAGATTAATTATAAAAAATATGAATAATTTAGACAAACAATACCAAGATTTACTACAAGACATTTTAGATAATGGTGTGGAAAAATCAGATAGAACAGGTACTGGTACCAAGTCAATATTTGGTTATACCATTCGTCATAATATGAAACATGGTTTTCCATTATTAACTACAAAGAAAATGGCTTGGAAATCTATTGTAACTGAATTAATGTGGTTTTTAAAAGGAGATACTAACATTAAATTCCTTGTGGATAACGATTGCCACATTTGGGATGGTGATGCATATAAGAACTATGTAAGTAAAGTTGAAGAATATACATCTACATTAAATGTTTCCAATGATATATCCGAATTTCAAGAAGTAATGGATTCCGTAGGAAACCAAATAAAGAGTAGTGTATTATCACAAGAACAATTCATTAACAAAATCAAAACCGATGATGAGTTTGCAAAGAAGTGGGGGGATTTAGGACCAATATATGGTAAGCAATGGAGACAATGGCAAGGTTGGATGGATATGCGAGGTAATGAGAAAGGTTCATTATGGTATGACCAAATACAAAGACTCTTGACCGATTTAAAACGCGACCCTGACAGTAGAAGATTAATGGTAAACGCTTGGAATGTTGCAGAACTAAACCAAATGGTTTTACCTCCTTGTCATTATGGTTTTCAAGTTTATACCCGATTATTAACCGCACACGAGAGACTTAGAATACTTCAAAAAAAAGGTGGCGGAAGATTGGATGGTACACCATTAAAGTTTGGTTATGAAGAACAATATAAAATTTTTAATGTTCCAACAAGAGCCATTTCATTAATGTTTAATATGAGGAGCACTGATGTTTTTTTGGGATTGCCCTTTAATATCGCATCTTACGGATTATTACTTTCTTTATTAGCTAAAGAAGTTAATATGGTTCCTGATGAGTTAATTGGAAATCTTGGTGATACTCACCTTTATTTAAACCATATTGAACAAGCTAAAGAACAAATTGGTACGAAATTAACTTTTGATGAAAGATATGCTTTATTCACAGGACATGACAAGACTTGGGAAGAAGGTGGTGGAAATGCCTACAGTAAAATTAATGGATTAGATATGATGGACGATGCGGGTATACCAATAAGAACAAGAGAACCTTATGAATTACCAACATTAAACCTTAATTTTGATTATACTTATTGGGATGGGTATATGGTTGAATGGGATAAAATTCCAATGGATAAAATTACTATTGAGAATTACAAATATCACCATACAATTAAAGCGCCATTAAATAATTAGACATGAAAAAATAATATGGATATTAGACCGTGGGGATTTTATGAAATCCTTTTAGATACAGATTATACAAAAGTTAAACAAATAACAGTTAATCCTGGGCAAAAACTATCTTATCAATATCACGAAAAAAGAAAAGAATGTTGGACTGTGGTAAAAGGTAATGCAACAATAATCTTAGATGATGAAAAAGTATTCAAAAGTACTGGAGAATCCATTACAATACCTTTAGGAGCCAAACACAGAATCATTAATGAAACTGAGGACATTTTAGTATTTGTTGAAGTACAAACAGGTACTTATTTTGGTGAAGACGATATTATTAGATTAGAAGACGATATTATTAGATTAGAAGACGAATACGGTCGAGAAGATTAATTATTCTTTAATCTTTTTCCAAGCGTCTGTTGATGAAATCATCGCTAATGAGCTTCCATTATCCCAGTTAACTGTAATAATTTTACTATCTTTTTCAAACGGGTCAACATTAATTTCAGTTACCATTCCTATTGAGCCCATAGGTACTGAAGTTTCTCCATCCATGTAAAGAAGTATAATTTTATCTCCCACAGATAAGTCAGGATTAAGTGTATTTACTTTTTTGTTCATAACAATAAATATATCGCATATATTTATATAACATATGGATTTTATAATTAATGAATCTCAATTGAGAAAAATTTTATTGGAAAGTGATGAATCAAAAATGAGTGATGATATGAAAATATTATACTCATACACCAAAAATCTTATCTCAAAGGCAAAAAAGTCTTATGGGTTTAATTTACAGTTACTTTTAACTTGGGGAGCTTCAGTTGGTGGTTTAGTAATGCCATTGGATGCATTTATTAGAACTGGTAGATTTGATTTAAATGAAAATCAACAAACTTTAATCTTGATTGGAATTGCATGTACATATTTTTATGATAATGCTGAGGTATTAAAATCAATAATTGAACAAATTAAAGAGGAAGGTATTGAAGAAACATTCAAAGAAGTTTTGGTTAAATCTAAAAATTTAAAAACTTCATTTGTTAATTTTATTTCATCTTTAGGTGTAACAGGAAAAGGAGTATTTGGCCTTATCGCCTATTCATTTTTAATACCTATTATAACAGATATCCAAGATGTTGCTTTAAATAATTCAAATTTTGATGTTGCTGCTGGATTAATTTCTGAGAGGTTAATTGCTTCAGGATTTGTTGTGGTTAGTTCAATGGTCTTGAATTCTGTAGTTAAAAAAATTCTTGAAAGACTTAAATAAACATTTCAGGTCTTAATTTTTCAAATTTACCGTATTCTCCATCATTTCCGTTGATTTTATTTATCCAAAAAACAACTTCAATATAAAGGTCATCAGTGCTATCAATACCTAAGTCTTTTTCCAAAACATCATATCCAACATTTAATAACTGATTTTTGAAACTATCATTATCATATAATGTATCGTTTAAATACATTCTTAAAACAGGAATGAGTTCTTTGTTTGGAACCGCAGGTTTTCCATTATAATCAAAATCCGAAACTTCCAAATCAACTCTTAAGTTTACAAAAGGTTCAGAATAACTATAAAAATCTTTTTTAGGTATCCATTTTAATTTGAATCCAAGCATATAGTCATCTTTATCAATAACCATACTTCTAACTTTTTTATTTAGTTTTTCAATAAATTCTTCTTTCTTTTTTTCTGTAATGTAAACTTTTTTAGGTGGCATACCATCAACTAATATATTGCAGGTCCATTTGAATCTATCTCCAAGATATTGAAATAATGTATGCATAATACTGTCAATATCTTCATAAAGTTTTTTTTCAACATATGATTGACCAGCTTTTGGTAATTCAACATTTACAAAAAATTTAAAATTATTTTCTGAGTCAACATCAACTTTTAAGAAAACATATTTGTACCCGTCAACATCAAATTTGTCGTTCTGTAAATATTTTCTTACAAAATTCAATTCTTTTTTATCAATTGACTCTTTGATTTTTTCTTTTGGGGCCACCTCATTTATTACTTTAGTACACATCGCACCTTTATCAACACCAAAATATTTTAATAAATTTTCTATTTTATCATCCATTACGAATCTTAATTCAGAATATTCACGGCTACTTGTATTGATATCTTTTTCTTTACCATAAAAACTAACCCACATTCCACTCCATGCGTCTGAAACTTCATTTGTTGGTAGTATATAAATGGTGTATTGAACAAAGGGTTTGTTATCTCCCATGGAAAAATAATCCTTAACTCCCGTTAATTTTATTTTAACATTTGTGGGAACACTATAGTCTTCATCATGTGTTGGTTGTAAATAAACCTCAATAATGTGAGTACTAAAAAATTTGTTAAGCCTTTCTATTGGAAAATCTATTTCATTCATTACTAATAAATACTCGTAAAATTTAGATTTAAAAAATTTAATTGTATTATATAAAGAACCTTTTTCAACTTATTAATAAAATCCTATTTTTCTTTGATTTTTAATATTTTTGTTGTATTATTTTAATAGTTATATAAGAAAAATACAATATAAATTAAAACCAATTAAAAACATGACTTACTTACTTATCGTTTTATTTGCAATTTGTGGAACATTCGGAGCCACAATTTCAAAAACAACAACCGAATATGGTGTAAAAAAAAATAGAGAACACAACAGACCATTATCAATTGAAAAAGGATTCACAGGGGAATAATTCTCAAATTAATTCCCTTTATCCATTTGATTAAGTAGTTATTTTTTTTTAAATTTGTTAAAAATAATAACACTTATGTCAAGATTAGATACTATCAAACAACAATTTCCTGAACTCAATATATCGTTTATTGATATTTTTGCTAAATTAGATAATACAAAAAGTTACAAGTACTTACCAATTTTATGTAAATTATTTGGTAATAGATTTAATATTAAACATTATAGTAATTCTAGTTCAGACCGCATAAAACATATGGTTGATTTGACGCGTCATTTGTCAAGTTTTGGAATTGATTCATCTGAATTAACTTCAAATGAAATAATCACAATGTCGTCACTTGTGGAACATTTTAATTCATCTGACCTTGAAATTTTCCAAGAATTTAGAAATTATATGGAAAGAGGTTTTCTTGATAATAAAGATGTTACTTCTTATCAGACTATTGGTGATATAAGTCATGCGGTATCATTGGCATCAATTAAGGTAAATAAAAAAGAAATGGAAGGTCAAGTTCATGTTGAATATGAAGATGACCAATGGTTAATTCTAAGGCCTTTAACTTTTGAATCTTCTTCAAAATATGGTGCAGGAGCTAAATGGTGCACAACATATAAAAGAGAGAAATCTTATTTTGAAAGATATTGGCGAAATGGTGCGTTAATTTATTTTAACAACAAAAAAACAGGTTATAAATTTGCAGCATTTAAAGGAATATATGACGATAAAGAAATTAGTTTTTGGTCCGCATCAGACCATCGTACTGAATTTTTAAACTTGGAACTTGAAGATTATATGTTACCTGTGGTAAAAAGTATATTTAAAACCGAAAAAAGTAACAGAGATTTTTGTTCAGTTAAAACTATAACTCAAGTTGAAATTGAATGTCTTAACAATAAAATATATAATGAATCGGAAATAGGTATTGATGAACCTGACCTTCCTATGTTACGAGAACATGAACCTGTAGCTGTACGAGCAAATTAGGTCTTATATCAACCCCATTTTTAGATGGGGTTTTTTATTATAAACTTTTGGAGTATTTATATTAGTATGAATAACAATAAACTAAACGAAATTTTAGACAAGTATCAAGTTACAGAAAAAAATGTTTCTACAGGGACTTTCAAGTCACTTAAAGAAACTATTATGGAATTGGATAAACTTGATAAAGTTTTATTGTTAGCCTGTTCTAATAGATACAATTGGGACGATAACAATATTGATATCCCAAAGTCTACAATTTTAGCCATGATTATCCAAGAGTACTTGGGTGACAAAGCAGTTTTGATTGATGTTCCTGAATTGAATATTGTACCTTGTGAAGGTAATGTTTCAAGAAAAGACGGTAATTCATGTGGTTTGTTGAAAGCAAAGTTAAAAGATAAAGATAAAAACCCTACAGGTTATCACAGATGTTGGGCTAGTTTGAACGAAAAGGGTGATGAACTATGGAAGATATCAAAAGAATTATTTGATTCAAATGCGGTCATCTTTTTCTCTTCTATAAGATGGGGCCAAACCAATATGTTCTACCAAAAATTAATTGAACGACTTACTTGGATTGAAAATAGACATACCACATTAGGTGAATCTAATATTGTTGAAAATATTCAAAGTGGATTCATTTGTGTTGGACAAAACTGGAAAGGTTTGGATGTAACTGACACTCAAAAGAAAGTCCATTCATTCTTTGGTTTTAAAACAAACAGTAAATTCTATTGGAATTGGCAATATACAAATAAGATGAACGATGAAAGTCCTGAATCCTATAAAGAGGCTTTTCCTGCATTTGTTAAGAAGTTCAAAATAGACGAAATTATTTAATAACTTTATTAAAATAATGGTCTTTTATTCCAGTAAATGCGAAGAACTTTATTAATACCCAGCATTTTGAAAAAATTTGATATATCCGAATTAATTACTTCAATAATACTACCTTTAGACCAATCAGGGTCAATATCTAAAAAAAAGTTTATTCTATTTGGATTTGCTTCACCTAAATTTACTTTATAAACAGTAATTTTGATTGGTTCGTCATCTTCCCCAACTAATTCATTATTAATCTTGGGCTCAATGACGTCATCAATATATCTTTGTAAGTATTTTTCAATTTTATCCGAATTCATTACCAATAATTTTTATAACAATATGTTTAATATTTTATTTAAAATTTGTTATAATTTGACAAATAACCTGCCAATCTTTCAGATTTTACTCTAAAATATTCTGTTTTATTATCATCAATATGTTTCGGTTCCATAAAATCAATTCCAATACATCCCATAAGTTTACCTGTTCCAAAATCAAATAATCCTGATATATAGGATGATTTAGCACCAGTTGCTTCAGCACCATTTTTTAACCCATAAGTTGCAACAGTTGGGTCATCATAATCACATATTCCAATAAATTTGACTCTCATTATCTCAATAAAAAATCTTGAATATAATGATATCGGAATATTATAGAATACTCTTGATACTGGAGAAACTCCTGCGGCATCTACTTCATAAACAACCGAAAATTTCTGCATGGATTTGTTTGAATGTAAAAAATGACCGCCATTGTGTATTTGTGTTACCCATACTCTATCACATTCTAAATGTTGCAATATCTCTTCCATTTCGGAATTTATTTTTTCAATCTCGTTAAGTTCTATTTTTAATTCGTCTTTTGGTTTTGACATTTTATTCTTAATCCAAATTAATGCGATTGGTCCAAGTAACGCAGTAATCAACGCGACTAACACACTACCAAATGTTTCTATCATATGTTGATTCATTTTTTATTTTATAAGTTAAATATAAATATGTAGTAAATTATAAATTCACATTTTTTGGTAATTTAAGACCAAAATCATGGTAAATTAAATAATTTTTTAATTAAAAAGTATTTATAATAAATGTAAATTACTATGATATTAAAAGTTGGGTCTAAAGGAGAAGACGTAAAAAAACTCCAA
>Ga0114958_10001514_pt1 | contig 18281 bp, 17 predicted proteins | sample C_130208_EF_Meta_FD_89577 | JGI IMG/M metagenome (GOLD analysis project Ga0114958, IMG submission 89577) | Freshwater microbial communities from Lake Croche, Canada to study carbon cycling - C_130208_EF_MetaG | ecosystem: Environmental > Aquatic > Freshwater > Lake | place: Lake Croche, Canada...
TAATTATACAACAATAAAATTGTATAATAGTTTATTTCGAAATATTTATCGTATTTAATAAAGCCAGAAAGCCAGTTTGTTGTTTGTATGTTTGTGTGTTTGTGTCGTGTTGTTTTTTTTGGAAAAGGGTTTTTTCTCTTTTTTTTTTTTTTTTTTTTATGTTTTTTTTTTTTTTTTATTTTTTTTTTTTTTACCATCTTTTTTTTCTGTTGTTTTTTTTTTTTTTTTATTGAGGGATTTTTGTTTGGCTATGGCTGAGTCATGTTTCTGTTGTTTTTGTTGTGTTTTCAATGTGTCCTTTTTTGCAGCGAGGGTATCATTTTTTCTATCAGCATTCGTCTCAATCAATGGCTCTGATTCCAATTTCTGTTCTGAATTAATTTTCTGTGCTTCCTCTTGCATATTCAGGTACATAGCAATCTCTAATTCTTCTTTTTCTTTTACAGCTTCTGCTGTTTCTTTTCCTTCTAATCGTTTACGTGTATTCTCAAGCATTTCTTCGGCAGAAGGTGATAATGATACTACATTATTATCGAATGTAATATCTGGGACGGTCGATGCATTAAAAAATTGGTTTTTATTCGCGGTATTATATGTGCATTTTGGAGATAGGTAATGCTGGCCATAATGTATATGCGTTATTTGAATACAATGCAGACTGTTTTTATAGTCATTATCACGTATATTTGCAGGACATGTTCGTGGTTTTGGTCGGTTCATCCAAAAAATAGTGATATCAGTATCAGGTAATATGTAAGTATAATATATTGGATCAGCAGATTCGTTTGCTGTTGAATTAGGTGGTTTTAATTTGATATAACTTAATTCATTGACTTTAATAATGTTATTGAATTCTCGTATTAAATTCAATAAATTTCCTTGTAAATTATGATAGGTGGTGCTAAAATATATTCGTTTTTTTCCGTCTCTGGTAGATGTGCATATATTTTCATTTGGTTGTGTTGCACGGTTAAATGTATCCAAATGTTTAAAAACGTGAGGTTTATATGAAAATAACGTATTATTACAAAAAAAATAAAAATAAAATCTAGGTTGTGTGCAAACCGGACAATGTGAGCAACGTGTTTGTGCATCATCTGTATCATATAAAGCTGGACGGTATTTATGTTCATTTTCAAAAACGCAATAAGAACCCCCCTTTTTCTTCGTTTGTCTTTTACGAATACTTCGTTTTTTTCCCGTGATTTTGACCATTTGATATATATATATATAAATAATAGAAATGATTTCTATTATTTTAGCCGGTGGTCTTGGAAAACGTATGAATTCGGGTCTACCAAAAGTATTGCATTTAGTAAATGATAAACCAATGATATATTATGCTATATTGAATGCTCTGCATTTAGGTTCTACACATATTTTGATTGTCGTAGGTAAATACAAAAAGGTGCTTTTACACCACCGATTTGATTTATAAAATAAAGAAGGAAAAATGACCGATAATTTTTATTTTATTTTTTAGAATAATCTTGTCTCATTTTTCTTTTCGGTCGGTGTAATGTAAATACTATAGATGATTTGGTGAATGCGAATGAGCTATTATGGATGATAGGTTTGCACTAAACGGTGTAATTATCTTAGTTCGACTATATATTTAGCTAATAATTGACGTAGTTCGCCCTGATTTTTATTATCAAACATATGTTCTAATATGGGTTCTCGCCAGTCCCAATCTTCACGTTTAAATATAGCAATTCCAATTTCGTCTAATGGAACCAAATCCTTTCCTTTTTTATTCGTAAAACCTGCTAATAATTTGATATTATCTTTTGTATGCGGTTCTGTTTCGCCACGCGAATTGATACGTGTTCCATTATATAATTCTGTTTTCAATGCGATAACTGCCGGTTCGCTATTAAATGGACTATAAATACCGGTTGTATCCGAGGCAATATTAAAGAACAAAATGAAAAATTCGAAGTTGTTATGCCCTTCAACTAATGCCTGAAATCCGGGTTGAATTCCGCCGCGGTGTATGCTCGAAGATTGTTGACTAGCATAACCTTGTTCGATAATCTGGGATATATTTATATATTGTTTAGTATAAGCGTTAACCACAAATATTCTGGATGCATCAGATGGAGCAGCCGGCGGTGGAGAGGGAGATTTACTTTTTGTTTTTCTACGCCCAGTCTTACCTGTCGGTGGTCCGGAGGCCATGGCCGCAGCCGGCGGCGGCGGAGATGGAGATTTACTGGTTTTTTTTCTACGCCCAGTCTTACCTGTCGGTGGTCCGGAGGCCGTGGCCGCGGCTGGCGGCGGCGGAGATGGAGATTTACTGGTTTTTTTTCTACGCCCGGTCTTACCTGTCGGTGGTCCGGAGGCCGTGGCTTCAGCCGGTGGTGGAATATTTCGTCTAGTTCGGCGACTGGGTGAAACGCTAGTTGTTGCTTCTGCTGCTGCTGCTGCTGCTGCTTTTTTCGGAGGCATTATATATATATATAGATATATTTTCAGATATATCTTCATACAAATCCCATAAAATTATCCAATGTCGCCAGTGAAATCTCGGGTAAAACTGCATGAGCTTCCCAAAAATATCGACAATAAGGCCATTGAAACTCAAATTGTTCGGGATAAAGATGTGAATATCGGGTTTTAATCATTTTTTCAACAGAAGCCGGTAATAAATTCAATTGAACACGCGGTAAAACATAAGCTAATTGCACAATTGGTGGAAAGGGATTTGGTGGAGAATCGTGAATTAAGTTCATATCAAAATGTGGAACAAATTTATACAAGTCTACAAGTAGCGGTGGATAATGATAATTATATTTCCATCGCCAGTTGGGGCATCCTACAGTATAATATTTGTAAACCCATTCCAATCCTTCTAAATAATTCATACATACCGATTTCATAAAGGGTTCATTTGACCGAGATTCATGATGTAATGCTTTATAATAGCGGTCTTCCCAGAATTTCTCACTCGGACATACGTATTTTTCTTCGGCCCGATAAATAATCGGAATGCTATTAAAAGCATCTTCTTTTTCTTTAGATGTCGTAGTTAGCCAGTTCCGTTTTTCAAATTTGTCGCGTGCACCCGATTCTTCCAATAATCGGTCATGTTCAAACTTGGCTAGTTCGCCGATGAAAAGTGATACCCATCGCCATACGATTTTTCCCGTATCCCGCGATATGAAAAAACGGTCGGCATAATTTCCAATAAATTTGCGATAAGTATCTAACAATGTTTGAATTCCATGTGTGCGTATATTTAATGACGGAAAATGCGGCAAAAAATCATTTCCTAAAAAGAAACACAAAAATACGTAATCATATATACGTTGCATATCCGCCGCACCACATTGCATCTCCGACAAAATCGCAGTAGATAGCATACCGATATCCATGAAGTAAGGTTCATTTGGATTTGTAGGTTTTATGGGGATTGAACTTTTCATAAATTCGGGTGCTTCTCTGAAAATGAAAATATTGCGAAATCGGCAACAATGAAAAATAGACAACATAATAAGGTCTGAATCTAGACCATAGACGGCAATATTATGTTCAGGATTACTATTTTGCCGCATATGATGAAACATTTTGTGTTCGCCTTCACCGGGTTCATCTGCCCCCGTTACCACCATTTTTTCAACACAATATTTGATTTCCATATTATTAAAATGGTAAGCAATACGGCTAGAAAGTAGAACCATAAATTTGGTGCCTGGTGTAATCATGGAGATATTTCGCAATGTTTTAGGAGTTTCTTGGTCAAACACGATATTAGATAAATACCACGTTTTATATCGCCGATTTCGTTGTTGGTCCATCTTGGCGAATGGTGCGACCCCATCAAATGCGATATAAATAACATGGCTAGGTTTAATAAGTGCTATATATAATTCTATATTCGCAATGACTTTATCAATTAATTGTGAATAAAACTCATCATCAGATAACGTATCGGCCGAATTGCTGGTATTATGAATGGAATGAAAAGCATCGTATATAATTGAATTACAATCCATATACATGCTGTGAAATTTTGTATTCTTTGATAACAATGAATACAAATTTTTAATGATATTCGGGTAATTTTTGATAATATGCGAAAAATAACTTGGAATCCCCATATTTATATTATAATATATAGGTATATGTAGCGAAATCTTTATACGGTTTACATACTTGAACAATATATCGGCATCGGCGAAAATAAAGTATAATTATAAAATATATAATTATTTTAATATATTTTTTGAAGAAAAATGAATATTAAAAAAAAAATGGATAAGCTTAAAAATACCATAATAATCAATCCCGAAATAGCGGATAAAACGATTGATATAGTATTGAAGATGAAGGAAAAAATCATCAAAATACAGGATATTATACAGCATACAATTATATCAATACAGGCATATAAGAAGCATAATATATTCGGGAATAGTGATGTGACTATATGTTTATCAACATTGAATGAATTGTATAAAAAAACAATGGTATTATATTTGGCCATTAATATGGCCGAATTAGATAAACAAATAGAGGTTTTGCAGTCCATAGTAGATAAATTAGCATTAATTTTGGGTAGTTATGGAACACATGATATAGAGGATTTATTATTTATTAGTTGTGGGTCGGAATTCGTTGCTAAATACAAATTCGCAGATAAAATCTTGGATAATAAGTATTGTTTAATCGCCAAATATGTGCATCCAATCGGTTATAAGACGGTGCATTGGAAACAAACAAATAAACAAAAGGCGGCGGAACGAAGTGCGATTCTTGGGATATGTGTAGATAAAATAACCGATGAAGCCATCACAATAGAATATGCGAATGATTTGGAATGTTTTAATGCGGATTTATCTATAAAGCAATATCATATTCGTGTGCATGGAATACGACTGATTATACATAATGAAAAATCGCAAAAAACAATAATAATGAATTGTATATGCGATGATATATCATTGGAATGTCTAACGAATTCATATATTGATAAACGCATAGAATCCATCAAGGAAGACAAGCCTACACCAACAGAAGGTCCCGACGTAGATATTATAACCCGTATTATAGAAACATTATCATTTAAAGATATTTTGGTATATGGTAATAATGATATATATAAACGTCGCATCGCAGTTATGACGGATGCGAATATGATAATGAATAATAAGATTGATATAACAATAAACAAATTCTTGGAGAATGATATGTATTCCCAGCGAAACATGTTGATAAATTTATTGATATATAATAAAAATGACGAGATTCAATATATCACTTATCTATTATATGATTTAATCGCACTTAATACGAATGACCAGGTAGATTCAACCGAACAAATAATTTTGTATGATAGTTTTCCATGGAAAATCAAGATTTATTTTAAAGAGGCGATGAAACATACGATAAAATACAGTCAGGATATGATGCAAAAATACGACGTTAATCGTATCAGTTTAGAGCAGCAAATTTATTTATTGAAAGTTCCTGAAAATGTAAAGGAAAAAGCCATTGCGAAATTAAAGGAATTGAAGGGGAAAAATGACGATTCGGGTGCTAAAGCCAAGCAGTATTTGGAAGGATTGTTGAAAATCCCGTTTGGTATATATAAACAAGAACCGATATTGAAAACAATAAAAGAAATCAATGCGACATTTACAAAGTTACGGGCTAAACCATCACAATTCGTAACGCAAAATATCTGCGAACTCAAGCCGAAATATACGAATGTTGAAATCATGAAATATTCTACTAATGTATTAACCCAGCTTAATAAGTTCATAATAACTGATATTCAAGATACATGTGATATTATAACACTCAAACATACTGTGATTGCTAGTAAGTATATAAATAGTAAGCAGTCTAGCAAACATAATTGGTTGATTACGGGTATCACAAAGCCGGACCGATTGCGAGATATTACTACTTATTTATTAGACCCACAGATAGATAATTTGGAAAAATGTCGGATATATGATATATTAAAGCCAGCGAATACAACGACCGTCCAGTTATACCAAGAATACAAATGTATGAGTGAATCGGTTAAAAGTATAGAGAATATGATGAATCAAGTCGTGGATGTTTTGGACCAATCTATTTATGGACATAAACACGCTAAAAACCAAATCTTGAAAATCGTAGGTCAATGGATGAATGGTGAACAGACGGGTTATTGTTTTGGGTTTGAAGGGTCGCCGGGAATTGGAAAAACATCCTTAGCCAAGAAGGGTTTAAGTGGATGTCTTTTAGATGAAAACGGGAATTCGCGACCATTTGCCTTTATCGCGTTGGGCGGGTCATGTAATGGGTCAACATTAGAAGGGCATAGTTATACATATGTGAATTCAATTTGGGGGAGAATTATAGATATTATAATGGAGACGAAATGCATGAATCCGATTATATATATAGATGAATTAGACAAGGTCAGTAAAACGGAACATGGTAAAGAAATCATCGGTATATTGACGCATTTAATAGATTCAACACAAAATGATACATTCCAAGACAAATATTTCAGCGGAATAGATGTGGATTTATCAAAAGCTCTGTTTATTTTTTCATATAATGACCCGGAACAGATTGACCGTATATTATTAGACCGAATTCATCGCATAAAATTTGATAATTTGAGTATAACCGACAAATTAGTCATTATACGAACCCATATATTACCCGAAATACATGCGAAAATGGGTATACCGACAGATACGGTGATTTTAGATGATGCGATAATTGAACACATAATAGAATATTATACGATGGAACCGGGTGTGCGTAAACTAAAGGAATTATTGTTTGATTTATACGGTGAAATCAATTTAGAAATATTGAAATGCGAAAACTATGAATTAGCCGAATATCCTATACGAATCACCAAGGATTTATTGAAAAATCGGTATTTGAAAAAATATAGTCAAATACATGAAAAGCTGATACCGACTAGTCCAGAAGTGGGGACGATTAATGGTCTTTGGGCGAATGCCTTGGGAAAAGGGGGTATTATTCCGGTCGAGACGTCGTTTTTCCCGTCATCTACTTTTTTGGAATTGCGATTAACCGGACTACAAGGTGATGTGATGAAAGAGAGTATGAATGTAGCCAAGAGTTTAGCCTGGTCTTTAACGCCTGATTCACGAAAGACTGAATTATTGAAATTTTTTGATAATACACGTAGCAATGGACTACATATACATTGTCCTGATGGTTCAGTATCTAAAGATGGACCTTCGGCAGGTGCGGCAATTACGACGGCTATATACAGTTTATTTAATAATAAAATGATACAAAATACGGTGGCCATGACGGGCGAGATAGATTTACGTGGTAATATTACAGCAATAGGAGGATTAGATACCAAAATCTTGGGAGGTATTAGGGCAGGAGTAACCACTTTCATTTTCCCCGAGGCAAATGATAAAGAATACCAAGAATTTGCTAAAAAGTATTTGATAAATGATAAATACAATAACATAACATTTATAAAAGTGAAACATATAAAGGAAGTATTTGAGAAAATATGGGTTTGAAAAAATCTATCTATATAATAAATTGAAAAATAATGGAAAAAGTTAATATCGCACAAATTTTCTATTTGGCTTTCCGTTTATCACCATTTATAGTTGTTTGTTATTTTGTATTACAATCTATATTAACTACTAGTTTAGGTGGGATTATTTATTTGGCTGGTCTATTAATTGCATGTGCATTTGTTACTGGTGTTGCTGGTTTTATTGCATCTGGTCCAGCTACCGATGGTTCAGGCGTTGATATACCAATAGATGCTAAATGTAATTTGATATCTTTAGGTATGGATGGTTCGCCAATTTCTAGGTTACCATTAAGTATGACTGTATTTAGTTTCACATTTTGGTATTTGTTAATATTTATAGTAAATTCATCCACAACAAATATTTTGGGAATAGTGGGTCCATCTGGTGCGATAACTCGTGATAATTTAAATAGTGCAATGGCTCAAAATATACCCACATTAATTACATTTCCTTTATTAATTATATGTGATGGGGCATGGTATTTATTAAATGGATGCACATCTGCTTGGAATATTGGAGTTGCATTCCTATTAGGTGGTATAGGTGGTATTTTATGGGCCTTGGCTATAACTAGCACTAAAAATATAGACTTGCAATTTATTGGGGGTAGTTCACAAACATGTGCACGACCGACTAAGCAAATATTTCGGTGTAAAATGCCCACCCCCCCGTAAATCCATAATAATCCCATGATTATTTTATGACCATGAATAGTCATAAAATATACTTTATTGTAAAAAATATACCAAATTTGAATTAAACCATCCTTTTATAATTTCAGTAATGCGTTCGCGGTGAAAATCATTGGCTATCATACGGATACTATAGTTTTTAGGATTGAAAAATTTCACGAAATTATAGATAATATTAATAGTAACTGCATTTGTATATTTTTTATCTAAATCTGTATAATTGAAAATGGGAAATCCTTTTCGTTTATTCACATTATTATGAAATTCAAATAATAATTGTTTTAATTGGGCTTTAGTTTGTATCGCATTAAAATTGACTCCATCTAATAATGTTTTAGCATGGTTGGAACAATCGGGACATGGTAAATTTGTGCAAATAGTATAAATAATATTCAAAAATCCGACTCGTATTTCGGCAAAAGATTCGTCCTTTACTTTTTCGGCCAGAGTATGTAATAAAAACCAGGTGGGTTCACCCCATTTCATTTTTTTGGGTAGAATCGGCGGGGGTTGCACTATAGCAGGTTGGTTCGCCTGTTGAATCGCATCATTTACCATTTTAAACTGCAAATATTTTTGCGAGAATCCCATGAGTGGAGTATTTTGTATAGAGGGTTGTTTATAAACATATGTTTGGGCTTTATACTTGTTGTTAAATTGAAGATTCATTATATTAGACTAACTATACTATATCTATATGATATTTATCACAAAAAATAGTATAAATATATCACCGATATGGTATATAGATAAATGGAATCAAAAGAACAATTAATAAAAATAATAAAAGATTGGGTAAAAAATGATAATGAAATTCGGGAATTGCAAAAACAACAAAATATTCGCAAACTTGAGAAGAAGAAGATATCGTCAAATCTAATTGATATTATGCGTAAAAATGAGATAGATTGTTGTGATATAAATGATGGTCAAATTATGTATAATAAAAAAAATATCAAAAAGCCAATTACCAAAAAAGCATTATTTGATATTTTATCCAAATATTATCAAGGTGACTCGGATAAAGCTGAAGATATGCAAACGTTTATATTGGAAAATCGGGAAGAAGTTATGAAAGAGACAATTGTTCGCAAAATCAATGGACCAATCAATGGACCAATCAATGGACCAATCAATGGACCAAAATAAATCATTATACTAGGCTATTATACTAAGCCAAATTCCGGTATCGTATATGCACTACCAATTTTAACTGCTTTAGCAATAATTCGTGGATTTTCTTTATTTGTTAAAATATCTTCCGTTTGATAAATATTGTTAAATTTATCAATATAATAGACAATTCCCTTGATATCTTCTGCGAAAACCTCCATTTTTTGCATAGTATTCTCAACTGCCCCTTCGGCTAAAATGATACCATGTGGCGTGCCTTTAAAATGTGTTCCACAAAATTCGCAATCCTTTTTGCGACGGCGGGTGCATTGTTCGCCGCTCGCCCGTTTTGCATTGCATCGGTTAGAAACCGGCACTGCATTCTTGACTCGCTTCCTTTTAACAAAATCGTCTTTTTCTAAATAAAGCCGGTTATAATCATATACAAAACTAATTAATTCGGCCGCCTGAAGTTTATTATCTAAATTCATTCCACATATTTTGGCCTTGATATCGTCCTTGAATGTAGTTGTATATTGCTCAATTTGCTGATTGATTCTCTTCTCCATATTATGTAGTCAATTATATTGTATTATTATGTAAAATAATTTTAGTTCAATTTTACATAATATTTTACGAAATGATATAGAGACCAATGAATCTAAACATACTGTATATACACTTTATACCAATAAATGAAAAAAGTATTTCAACAATTCTGTGCATTGGATTTTATACACAAACTCTTTTTCATTTCTTTCACGATAACATTGATCATTAGTTTTTATTTATTTATTATGGTTTTGATATATCAAGATAAATCCCATGAAGGTATTTTCACGACGTGGCAGTTTCCCATGTTTTTAGCCATGTTTGTAGATTTTATTTATTTCAATAAGAGCTTTGTCTAGAACATCTTGAATATCCGGCTAAACAATTCCTGTGCATCATTTGAAGCAATTTTCATGAGTTGTCGCACCATATTTCGGTCAGTATTTTGGCTAAATGCGAGACGGATGGTGCTTTCATCATTATGCGGATGGAATTTCTTAAATCCGCAATAACTCAATGATTTGTCTTGGACATAGAACTTTTCATACAATATATATTCCAATACTTTACCAATGGTATAATCTTCATTTTCCAAAATCACATCATAACAATAATCCATCGTCGTCTCACTATTCAAAATCAATAGGGTATCCGATTCAATTGCATGAATCAAATCCACGAATTTGTTTTGCAGCACCGCACACGCTTTTTGAAATAACTCAACATTTTCATAAATACCGAGAGTTTGGACAACAAAATCAAAACTATCGGCAATGAACTGGCGTTGGGCATCTAATAACATATAATTGCGTTTTTGGAAGTCAATCTCGTCTTTTGTCGCACCTTCGGCCCTCAATTTATCTTCATTAGCTTCCCATGCCGACTCTACCGCGACTGGATTTGGCGTATTTCCATAGGCACATTTGGAGACAACATTAAACATACTATTTGACCGGGCATTGCTAATTGAAAAGTCAGCCATGAATTTGATTTGTTCACCTGGAATACTTTCACTAATCTTGGGACGCAATCGTGCGAAATCAATGAAATAATTGGTTTTATGATTTGGGGGGAATATTTTGACCGTCTCTTCTTTAGTCAAATAATTATCATTCGCCTTGTTTTTGATGCGAAAATGTTCAGTAGTTAGATGCATCATATTATCCGTTTCATTCGTCACATCCACATCTAACACGTATTTTCCAGGTAATAAATCCAATTCTTTGATACAAATTGGTATACAGCTTAGACGTTGCTTCAAAATCTCATTGTGTAGACGCGATGTATTTACCGCGAATTTGCATTGATTGGTTTCATAATGTTCGGTATGGATAGCGACGACGGGAATTTCGGATAAAATCGTGCGTCTAATAGCATTGGCGAAACTCACATTTAGACCCGAGATGGTGACTCGGTATATATCACCTTCTTCAATAATATCGGATAGTTTTGGATTCATTCTATATTTTATGTATATGTGTTTACTAATATAATAAAGACATATTTCTAAATCAATTTTGCGGAAATAGTTATTTGAATTCTGATTATGGATTACATAGTCATCATCAACGCCAATAAAATGAACATTAAAATAAAAGGTAGGAGCACCAAAAACCATGCGACCCCCGGTGCACCAGCATTACATATCAAGTTCAATACCCAAGTCCAAAATACAGTATATAATATTTTTATTACAAAAATCAATAGTGTGCTTGATACATCACACGAATAAGAGCCTAAACAATAGACATTATCAAATCCCATGTTTTGCAAATACATAACAATTAATGCTACAATTGAAATCGCCAGGTATATTTGAGCGGGGGTGCATAAGTTACGAAAGCCGATATTCGCCATATTATTATTTGATATAAATATACCCCACATATTATTATGGATGGTACATGGTCTCCCACATAAACAAGTAATACCATCGCGATTCCTTACGGAATCGCTGGTATTATGAAGGTTAAATCTTGGGTGGATTTGTTGAGCTAAATAATCTAGCCGTAGGTTGGTCAGTAGTAGAAAAAGACTGTGTTGCATTTGAATTTGCACTAGCCAATTTCGCACCTGCAACTGCACCAGCAGTTGTTCCGAATGAAGATATAGGGTCGGTTGGCCGGCCTAATGCAAAATCATATAATTTACTCAATGATTGAGTAAAGTCACCTCCTTTCATTTTTTTAGATTTTTTTCCTTTTCCTCTTTTTTTTCCTTTTTTACCGCCCATTTTAAAATTAGGCAATTGTCTCGCACTAATCTGGTTTGCAGGGTCCGTCATATCATTTTTAAACGAATTCAATGGTATCATTCTATCTGCGGTAGGATAAGAAAAAAAAGGAGTGCCGCCACCTTTTAAAGGCAAACCAACACCAACCGGTGCAGTTTTGTCGCAACCACACCCCCCTCTTTTTCGTGTATTTTTATTTCCCCCTTTTTTAGCAGTTCGTCTAATGTTTGAACGAGACATTTATTGTATACATATGTATGATATATTGTATTTTACCAAGTTTATTCAATATCAACATGCGTCAACATATGTCGCCGACAACATACATTCGTCAAATTCAAATCATCCAATACTTGACCTTCGGGTGTTTTTTCAATGAGGGCTTTCGTCAAGTATACTACTTTTTCCACTTTACCCCCCTTGGCTAATTTCAATCGGCGAACTTCTTCTTGGAAATATCGGTATTTATCGGCTAAAACCCCGCCACAAGTAACGCACTTTACTGGAATAATCATTTTATATTATATCTATATGTTCTATTTGTCTATTTCATTTACCGAATATTTACTAAATCAATTTTCTAATAATAATATAGAATGGATAAAAAACGTGTGATTATATTTTTATCTTTATTATTACTAATATTTATTATTTTAGCGATAGGTCTATATATAGGTCCGTCATATGAAGGGTTTAATAATAAAATAGTAAATGCTCACATTGATGATAATATAATTAAACGGTCTATTAGTTCAACATTGCCTATTCCATATGGATATTATTTTATATCAAATGACCCAGTTGCTAAAACAAACACGATTGCCGAAATACCTTATGGATATGCATCTGATGATGGTGGTCAAACCATTATTCCGATTACTCATGCTGCCGCATATGCCCAAGATTATAACGCAAATGCATCTGGTATAACATTATCGCCCGAGTCTGATGCAAATAAAGATGTAGACATTCTCAGTAAAAATATACAATATGATGTTAAAAATGTGCCTGATTATCACGCAGATTATACAGGTGACCCTGAACAATTGCGTAGGATAAAAGGCAATACGACATATTATGAACCCGGGTCGTATTTATTTGGGCCATCTAGTTATGTGCCCAATTATGAAGATAGTGTATATTTGAGTTCAACAACGGGTCAATCTACAGTGACTCCGGTATATAATATAGCGGCTATGTCGGTAGGTTTTTGTGCACAAAATCAAAATGATGCGACGGCTTTAGAACAAAATTGCAATGCTTTAGACGCAAATACATGTGCAGCTACGTCGTGTTGTGTATTATTGGGTGGACAAAAATGCGTAGCAGGTGGGAAAAATGGACCGACATTAAAAACGAATTATAGTGATGTTTTCGTTCAAAATAAAAATTCGTATTATTATCAGGGGAATTGTTATGGTAATTGTAATAGTTCAATAAATTATGCGAATTCGGCGACATCATCTTGGGAATCTGCATACCGGTAAAATTGAATACTTTATTTGTTTTATCTGAAAACAAATAAATCTAACTATAAGAAATGTTGACTTTAGAAGTTTTCATTAAATCATTAAATAAATCTATAACTTACCATATTGGTAAAAATGCCCAAGATAATTACGACATTATTGATTTGGCGAATTCCGATGACCTTTGGTTTCATGTGGATAAGCGACCATCTAATCACGTCATTGCTGAAATGCCTGCCGATATAGACCGGTCGCAAATTCGGTATATAGTTAAACAAGGTGCTGTATTATGCAAACAGTATTCCAAATATTCTGACGAAAAAAATGTCGACATTATTTGGACGCGTGTTCAAAATGTGAGTAAAGCGGGACCAATCGGGTCAGTGACTACATTACATACCAAGAGTGTTACTATTTGATTATCTAATTCTTGGCCGAATCTAATTCTTGGCCGAATCTAATTCTTGGCCGAATCTAATTCTTGGCCGAATGAATCAAATCATGGCACTTCCCACAAACCGACATTAAATTCGCCGGATGATTTTTATGAAAAGTTCCAATAAATCCAGCCGAATTCGCCGATTTCTGTGGTGCGATATGATGGATTTCTTCGCCCATATTTTCCTTACACATTTCGCATATTCCCCGTATTTTTTTTGCATTATATGTAGTTGATACATTAGATAGACCACCACCACCCGATTCTGGATGATATTTATTGCGTATTTGGTATGCTTTTTCCAAGAATTCGTCAGGTAAATATAGCGATTTACACACTTCTAGGCCATACATGCGATTCCCCGCTCCTTCTCGCAATTTGCGGTCATAAATCAAGCTATCCTTTTCTCTATTATATGTGACGGCCATATGCATCACACATAAATCCGGTAATTCCGCCATTTCACTATATTTCAAGATTTCATGAAAATGTGTCGCAAAAATATACGACGACTGTTTTTTACGTAAATCAAGTAGACCCGCCATAAAAATACTCAGAGCTGATTCAGTTTCTGTGCCTGAACACAATTCATCGCCCAATACTAAACTATTCTCGTCCGCCATTTTCAAAATGAGCCGAAGTTCCGACATTTCAACTGCAAACGTTGAAAGTCCTTTAAAAATATTATCATTTCCCAAGATTCGTGAAAATATCGCGGTATAAGGTTTATACACGAATTTACTGCATGGAACATATATCCCCGATTGGGCCATAATTACGGCAATTCCCAATGCCCGAATGAGCGACGTTTTACCAACTGCATTTGTTCCATATAATAATATACCATTTATTGGTTTGGCTGAACCCGCAGAGCCTACCATAATATCATTCGGCACATAAATCTCGGCGATATTCAAGTGTTCAATTAAGCAGTGGCGAAGTTCCGTCGCAGATACGAATGATTTATTGGTGGTGGATACTATTTCGGGTCGGCAATAGTTGTATTCTTTGGCTATATAGGCCTTGCATTGTAATACATCTAATCGTGCGACATATTTCGCCAGGTTTTCTAGGTCAATGAACCATTCCTTTTCTAGATTTCCCAAGAATTTGTTATATGCATTGGCTATTTCCACATTCAGTTCATCTTTGTATTTTAATATAGATTTACATATTCGTTCCAATAATGGGAAACTGACCTCATCTATTGCGGCGGTTGAATGCACCAGTTTAATATCATCAATGGATATTCCATATATACAACTTTCTTTGGTCCCATCTTTGTTACATTCTTTGTCCATTTTCCCAAGAATGGTTTTTAATAATAATCCCCGTTTTTTCGTAATTTGTAGCGATGACCCTAGTTTTTCGGTTTCATGAATCTTTACATATTCAACATCGGCCGACCCACCATCTGCATCCTGCATCAATTTATTGAAATATTGGTGTATATTATTAAACATATTTACATTTTCTTGGTATTTCGCATATATATTATCCAAACCCGACGAGAATCCCATTTGTATAATATTTACGTCAAATGTTTGAACCGATGTTATAGTCTTGCATATATCAATATGTAGAATTGATTCTATATATAATATAATCTTGGAACAAACTGATTCTATCATTTCATTTTTGGTCAAAGATTCAATTATAATATTATCTTTGTCCAAGATTTTGCTTAAGTTTGAACATAAATAATCGCAAATATCGCAATTCTCATATAAACATACATTAATTTGTTGGATTTGTTTAATACTTTTATACAGGTGATAAATGGACGAAGGATATACTTTGCGTATAATAAGTTGTCTGCAAATCTTTTCAATATCTCGTATTTGTCCCAACTGTTTGCGAATAGGTGCGACCATAGCATATGTATCCGGTTTCAGAATTTGTGCCGTCATACAATATTCGGATTCCAACCATTCTTGGTCAAACGACGGATTCAATAATTGACTCTGGAAAAGACGTTTGCCCATAGGTGAACAACACCGATTTAAAAACGCCAAGACTGACGACAAATGTCCGCAAGATTGACCGTCTATAGACCGGTCATCAATAATATTCAATTGTTTCAAGGTATGATTCGCCAAGATTACGCGATTTGCCGAATTATTAAATGCGGGTATAGCGATTTTGCGTATTAAATCGGGATTGTGTTCTTGGATAAAATTTAATAAATAACAGAAAGATTGTGTAGCCAAAGAATACGCGACAAATTCCGCACAAATGTTATATATTTCATTGTCGTAAAAAGTGGATAGAATATGTTGTATATATTTCGGTTGACTACAATTCTTGGTCTTTTCGCTAATTTGGTCGGTCGCCGTGCTAACATAATGAATTACCGTTGTTTGTATACCCGAATATAGCAATATCGTATTTACCAAATCTTGGGAAAAAGGTGATATAATAATGATTTCACTGGGAGAATAAATCGTTGCAAATCTTTCAAGTTCATCAAATGTAGTAGGGTTCATATAGAATGCGGTTTGATACTCAAATATCGCGGATTGTCCAGTAAAAATATTGGCGACTGCAACCCCACATACAATTGTATTGCGGGTTTTGATTACGGAGGTGGATAATGGAGTAAACGATTCTAACCAAATACACATAATATTATTAGTAATTTGAGGACTAATATCGGTTTCATATGAGATATACGTTCCGGCCGAATGAACCGAATGGAAAACGCGATTAATCACTTTCCCCACCTTTTCTTGAACAAATACGACGGCAGTATACCCATTTTCGGTGATTTTCTGCAAATACTTTTCCAGAGAATAGTCGCGAAATCCGGACATTACTACTTGATATTCGCCGACATAGATTTTTTTGTCGGCAATATTGAGATTGGCTATTTGTGCGAATTCAATGATGGGGGTTTTATCGGTGATTTCTTGGTTGATTTTGAGGCCATATACCTCAAAAAAAACACCGCACTGCAATAATACAATGGTTTTTGGTCCGTAAATTGTGCGGTATTTTTGTGATAAATTGATATAATCGGTGGTAATTGATTTTGTTTCTAAATCGGTTGCAGACATGTTTATAAGGTCAATATATAATCTTGGGAAATGTCTATATCTTTTTACATTATTATTTTACACGTTTGAAAATACAACAACATAAAAAATAAATGAGTATATTTGTATAATTTGGTGTATTTGTATAATTTGGTGTATTTGTATTTTTTGGCGTATTTGTATTTTTTGGCGTATTTGTATTTTTTGGCGTATTTGTATTTTTTGGTGTATTTGTATTTTTGGCGTATTTGTATTTTTTGGCGTATTTGTATTTTTTGGTGTATTTTTATACATTTGCAGATAAAGCGGGCATAACATTCTTTCGCAGAATGTTTGGTGCGGTTTTGTGAACAATCACCCTTCTTTTGCGAAAGAATTCGCCCTCTCGTGCCGGTATATACATAAGGTCTCTTGTTTTATCTTGAACAATTATATCTTCGGTAGTAGATACGCCGGAATTGTATTCCCAACCGGATAATACACCCCCCAAAATAACGGGCGGTGGGTCCTCGGGTGTATGTGGGCTAAATGCGGGTTCTTCTTCAGCCACATGGTCAGTTACTGTTGCCGCGATGTTCAGTTTAGGTCCCCATCGGGTGGGGGTTAATATCACACGTGCGGGTTCTTCTTCAGCAACATGGTCAGTTACCGTTGCCGCGATGTTCAGTTTAGGCCCCCATCGGGAGGGCTTTAATATCGCAAGTGCGGGCAAGGGCACGAATTTGTGTGGGGTGACTATAGCGGCGACTGGTCTAGAACTATTTCTAGACGGGTCATAATTGAAGGTCTTCCAAAATGCAGTTGTATTGTAAAACACCTTCAAAAATCTCCCGCGCTGAAGGTCGCTTAGGTGCTTGGCCGATTCATCATCAGTATACCAATACTGAAAATGGATGATAGCACGACATAGCGGATAGCCGTCTTTGTTGTTGGTAGATGGCGATTGAACGATAATGTTTTCAATCTTGCCCCATTTCTGGTGCTCAACACGGTCCCAAATATCACTGCGGGTGAATTGGGGATTAATGCCGATCACATAAAGGCTGGGACATGATTGATTATTAGTTCTCGACATAACTGGTCAAACAAGGTCAATGATTAGGATTAGGGTCAGGGATTAGGGTCAGGGATTAGGGTCAGGGATTAGGGTCAGGGATTAGGGTCAGGGATTAGGGTCAGGGATTAGGGTCAGGGATTAGGGTCA
>Ga0114958_10001516_pt1 | contig 18265 bp, 16 predicted proteins | sample C_130208_EF_Meta_FD_89577 | JGI IMG/M metagenome (GOLD analysis project Ga0114958, IMG submission 89577) | Freshwater microbial communities from Lake Croche, Canada to study carbon cycling - C_130208_EF_MetaG | ecosystem: Environmental > Aquatic > Freshwater > Lake | place: Lake Croche, Canada...
CTCTATTTGCCGCATAGCGAAAATATCCGCCATGCACTCCGTCTGAGGGTCTTGGAACACTTCAAATTTCAGTACTGGTCTATGTTAACGGTACTGTTGCTGCCAAAGTTTATGGCGGTCACACTTTATAAGGTGATTGCGGTGGGTCTAAATGTAAAGATGAACTGTTTAAGTCGCAACTACCTCGACCGGTTTAATTTTTCTGTGCAGTCCTATGGTGCGTTAAATCGAAAGATCAAATCACGGCAATCTCAGATCACGTACCTCAAAAACAATACAGCGTCTCACGTTAAAACTGAGGCGATCAAACCAGTGTGAATACAGTTGGGTGTCTAAAAAAGGTCTAGTGTCTTAACTATTTTCTATCTATCTTATGCAAAACATACAAACTTACAGCCTAGGCCCTAAGGGCGATGTCTCGATCGAAGCTTTATATCAATTCTGTGTGAAACAAAACAAGCCTTTGGCCTTTACCGGTCTGTTTGATGCGTTGCCAGAGCTGACTCAATGGAGTTCAGCAAAACTGCGCCAATTACTTGGCAATCGCCAAGTAATGGTCAACGTATCTGAAAGTGGCTTATTCAACCGCAGCCAGATGCAAGCAATGCCGTTTCAAGAATATGTCGATTATCTTGAATTGCCGCCTGAGCAGAAAAAAGATATTCGGTACATGCAGCAACAATCAATCAGTGGGGCCTTAGCCAATGGCTGTTTTCCTGAGCTTAGTGCGCTTGTTGCGATTGACCGGTATTTTCCAACGCACGCGATTTGGGAACAAAATCTTTGGTTTGGGCCTGCGGGCTGCATGACAGGCCTTCACTTTGACATCCCAAAAAACTTTTTTATGCAGATTCAAGGTAGAAAAAAGTTTTTCATTGTTCCGTCAAATTCGCGTAACAATCTTTATGCGCACCCAGCAATGTCACCACGACCTAATTTCAGTCGCGTTGATTTAACGAGTGATTTTGAAAGTGAATTTCCGTTGGCTGCTCAAACTGAACGCTACGAAATCACGTTAGAGCCAGGCACAATGCTGTACCTGCCCGAATGTTGGTGGCATCAAGTACTGAGTCTTGATAACGCCTTGTCAGTTAATATTTGGTCAAACACGCGTTGGGTCGGGTTATTGCAAGAGCAAATTGCAAGCTTGCCGATTATGGGGCGTGGGGTGATCGGAACGATCGTCAATTTGTTCAGCCCGAAACCGGCGCCCGCCAAGCCTACTCATCAATCAAACAAAACCAAATAACGACGTGGCGTTTCAAACCTTCACTTACGAAGAATAAAGTTTGTGAAGCGTTTCCAGTACCACGTCAGGAGTTTAGTGACGAAATAGCTATCTTTGAGCCCACCTAGTACGTTACCGGTTAATTGTTCTTTTGGGTCGGGCAGAGAGGCCGCTGGTTGAAACTCGGGATGATTGGAAGATGTGTTCATATCGCACCTTGTGAGTCTGGCTTTAAAAAATTAAATGTGGGCATTCAGTTGACGTGTATAACCGATTATCACATGATTTTTTATACCAAGCTTTGACCGCATCCACATACCTCTCAACACCTTGCGTAACGCTGGCTGCCTCAAGTGCTCCATAAGACAAGCGTTGGTAATTTGCATGCCGTATGTCGTTCAAACCAAAGGTAAACCCAGGCACTGAAACAACTTTATATTGCTCGGCCATCGCTCGATTAAAGTGCAACCGATCTGCCTCGGCACCAAGCCCGGGCAACTTTAGCAAAACATAAAAAGCCCCTTGTGTTTGTGGAAACTGCACCAACTCACCCAGACTTTCAAGAATTTGATAAACGTTTTTTCGCACTGCTGCCAAGGCGTTGATCTTAGGTTGTACCCAAGCACGACCATACTTCAACACCTCAAGGGCCAATAACTGTGAGGCAACAGGTGCACAAATTAAATTGGTGTCTTGCACTTTGTTCATTGCATCGAGCAAATCGGCCGGAAACACCACGTAACCAATACGCCAGCTTGCCATGCCGTAGTTTTTAGACATACTAAAAAAAGAGATCGTGTGCCGCTGTGCCCCGGGCAGCGAAGCCGGCGAAAAATGTTCTGCACCCTCAAAAGTAAAATATTCGTAAGCCTCATCACTGAAGTGATAAATATTTTTTTCAGCACACAGGGCATTGACAGCTGTTAACGACGTTTTTGAGTACACCGCTCCGGTCGGGTTATTGGGTGACACGGTCACGATCGCGCGCGTGCGCGGTGTCACAGCGGCGGCAAGTGCTTCAACGTTTAGACTCCAATCATCATTGACAGGCACAGGTACAGGCACGCACCCAACCATTCGAATCGCCATCTCTTGGTTAAAGTAATACGGCGCTGGCAAAATAAATTCGTCGCCCGGGTCACCGACTGCCAGAAGGCAATTCAAGAAGGCCATATTGCTACCGGCGGTTACCATCACAACCGAATCTGACCCACAATCAATATTGTTTTCGTTTGCTAATTTTTGCGTGAACGCATCGATTAATGCCGGATAACCAATAATCGCCTGATACTTATTTAGCGCAACATCGCCCAACAAGCCCGGCAACGCTGCAATGGCCTCGGTGGGTGGGCCGTAATTCACAACACCCTGCCCTAAGGAAATCGTACCCGGATTGTCACGTACCAAGGCGGCAATCGCAGGCATTACTGGGCTATCTACCCTGGCCATCCGGTGAGAGACACGTTTCATCATTCGGTGCATTTCGTTAAAAATTTGTTGTGGTGATTCTGTCTCTAATTTTAAAACGTCAGACTTTCGTGAGCCAACCGTGCGTGTCTGGGATCAAACCGCGTACCGCATCAAAATAAATTTTTTGCATTTTTTTTGTGATTGGCCCAATTACACCGTCGCCCACAGGTAGCCGATCGATCTTGACTACTGGGATAATTTCTTGCCCAGTCCCGCACAAAAATGCCTCGTCAGCAAAATACAATTCACTACGATCGACTTCACGCTGTACCACCGCCTGACCAGTGGCCTCTTCATATAAGGTAATGATGGTATCGCGCGTCACACTTTCTAAAATGTTGCTACCGATGTTGGGGGTAATGAGCTTGCCCTCTCTGACCATAAAGAAACAAGCAATGGGTGCCTCAGACACCTTGCCTGAAGGCGTCAACATTAAGGCACCATCGTAGCCATCCGACTTCGCCTGCAACTGCGTTAAACGCGCATTATGATAGTTTGCGGTCGCTTTAATACGAGGCGGGCTTGCGTTGTCAGACAGGCGGCTCCAAGAGCTCACACCTAAACTCATGCCAGTGTCTGCAAACTTGGGACGCTCACGCGGTGAGGCGGCGGCGGTGTAGCCTACTGGACCAGTCTGTGCCATCAAGCCAAGTGCTTCGATGTATACCAGCAAACGAATGTAGACATCGTCATCGGGTTCATTGGCACGTATTAAGCCCGAAAGTGCTTCACGCATACTGTCTTCTGTCAAAGAATGATCAAAGCGCATGACTTTCATGCCCATGACTAAGCGCTTGAAGTGCTCAGCAAACCTAAAAATCTTAAACTCACCCGTTGTCGGATTGCGATACGCACGCAACCCCTCAAAAACCGCGGTCGCATACGTCATACCAAGCGACATTGGGTGCACACTTGCCTGCTCGTAAGGTAGCAACTTGCCGTTTTGTAAGATAATTTTGGGTTGCCACATAGCTTTAATCCTTTTTTAAATTCAATGCTGGAATTAACTTACCCATTTGCCGATACACGTTAGTCACCGACTCGGTAAAGGCAGCATGGCCCAGATAGGCGGGCGTGCCTTTCAACTTATTCACCAACTCAATGAAGTCAGGTGTGCGAACCATATCTGAGGCTGCAGCCTCCCACTCTTTAATAACCTCTGGTGACATGGCTCCTGGGCCTGCAATCCCATAAAAGATCGGTACTGAGATCGGAAAATTCAACTCTTTATACGTTGGCACAGCAGGATATTCAGGAATCTTATCTGGGCCGCTCTCAGCCAACAGCCTGATCGTGCCTGCAGCAGCATGGGGCGGAAACTCGGCGGCAACCAAGGCTTGAATCTGCCCGCCTAACAAACCATTCATCGCGTCCGCCCCGCCCTTGTAGGGTACATAGGTGGCTTTTACACCAGCAGCTTGAAACGCAGCCTCGGTCGAGATGTGTGTACCACCGTTGGTTGCCGCAGTTGACCAAAACAATTTGTCAGGATTAGTCTTTGCCCAGGACATCAGTTCTTGTATGGTCTTAAACGAAGAATCTGCTTTCACAAAAAGCGGTTGTGCACTGACCAAGGTTTGAAACAAGTAGGTGAAATCTTTGCTCGGATCGTAGGTCTGTGGCTGAAAATACGGTGCTACGGTAAAGGGGCTAGTTGTTGCCAAGGCCACGGTATACCCATCGGGCTTAGCACGCGCCAACAAACTCGTCGCAATAGTGCCACCAGCACCTGGCTTATTGTCGATAATGACCGGTACCTTCCAACGTTCACGCAGGTACTCAGCAATCCAACGCGATGAAATATCGCCACCACCGCCTACCGCAAAACCAACAATGATAGTGATGGGCTTTGACGGAAATTTTTCAGCCGACTGAGAAAAACTTTGCGCCATTAGCAAACAAGACGCGAGTGCGCTGAGACAAACTTTTGCAGATAGTTTCAACACGGTACACCCCTATGAGATTATGACTGTCGCGACGCGTTAACCTCTCATCGCTTTGAGTTGTTGCGAATAACCAGACGGATCAATTTGCACGTCGATCAAGCTGGGGCCTTGAAGCTTTAACGCCTGCGTTAAAGCCTCGTAATACTGAGCTTCGGTGGTTGCCTCAAAACCCTGCCCACCAAGGGCCTGCATGGCTTTTGCAAAGTCGTGTCTGCCCCAGCGTACGCCGCGACTGGGCAACTGTTTACTTTGTTGTTTGATATCAATCAGCGACAGTGCACTATCATTAAAGACAACCACAACGATACGCGCACCCGAATCAATGGCTGTACAAAGCTCGCCTAAGCACATCATCAGCCCAGCATCACCTGTGAAGCAAATCACCGGATGCGCGGGTTCGTCTAAAGCTGCCGCGATGGCTGCTGGCAAAGCAAACGCCATTGTCGCCAAACCATTTGAAATTAAAACATCGCCAGCCTGAGTAACTGGAAAAAACGCTGTCGCAGAAAACATATGCGCACCGGCATCGACCGACATGCGTGGCCTGAATTTTTGCTCTGCATAGGCCTGCGCCGATAGTTGCACCAACCGATCAGGGGCGACGCCGAATTGCACCGGCGGATAGGCAAGGCGCGTCAAAATATCTTGGCGCAATAGTGCGATTTGCTCTACGGGCCAACTCGAAACATAGCCGCTTAACTGTTCGTTAAGGGCAAGCACATGTAGTTTTAAGTCACGACTGACACGCGCTATGGGCTTAATATAATGAACATCATGTGTGGCGTTCGACAACTCGACACCCGGCTTGTTATAGAGCCACGGCTGCAAAATCATTTCTACCGGATCTAAACCTACCATAAACATCAAATCAGCATGCGCCAAGCAGTCGGCCTCTTGAATCCCTCCGGTAAATATCCCCACGACCTGAGGGTCAAGATCAGAGATCACCCCCTTGGCTTTGTACGTTTGCAACACTGGGCACTTTAGGTGTTCTGCAAGTTGCCGAACTTCAGCGGCACAGTGGCGCGCTTCGAGCCCAACAATCAGCACCGGCTTTTTAGAGAGTTTGATTTGCTGAGCCAGACTTTGCAACGCGACATGATCTAACACGCTCGTTGAACTGGCGAGTGTTGCGACTTGCGGCGGGTCAATCAGTCTGCGAGCGACTTCGCCCGTCAATTCGAGATGCACGGGCCCGAGCGGCGCCTGACAAGCGAGCAAAATAATCGCCTCAATCTCAGCGGCTGGGGTGTCAGACTCGAGCCGCGTCACCCCTTTAACCACGGGTTGCAACAACGCCTTTTGGTCAAAGACCTGATGAGTGATGTAGCTGAGTTGTTTATCTGTAAAACCATCGGTGATCACAATCACGGGCGCACGATCAAGCTTTGCATAAGTCACCCCATTGGCGGCATTCGCCACCCCGGGTCCCTTGGTCATGAGCGCCACGCCAGGCACACCCGTGGTTTCGGCTAAGGCACCTGCCATCATCACGGCTGCGTTTTCAGTTTTCGTAAGGGTAAAACCAATCCCAACCTCAGCTGCGGCTTCGATCAGATCTAGAGACGAACCGCCGCCTGGCAAACCAAACATCTGACGTACCCCTGCACGCGCCAAGGCTTGGACTAAGGCCTGAACAATTGTAATTTGTGATGTTGTATTCAAGATGATTACCGTTGACTTAAATCAAATGTGTGTAAACAGGAATCAACGAGGACGATCGCTTCACGCATATGTAAAGGATCGCTTCAATGAACTGTCTGGGCCGTTGGGTCGGTAAGACGTATCAACATATTGTGATGCTGATCAATCACGACACGGGCGTACTTGGGCACTACCACCGTAGATTCGCGCTCTTCTACGATTGCTGGGCCGTCAAACTGCATACCGGCCTGTAAAACGTAACGGTCGTACACTGGCGTTTGTACAAAATCTTTACTAAAGACACAAAATACTTCACGCCTATTTTTAATCGCAGCGACTGCTGAAGTTTCAGAACCTTGTGTATAAGTGAGATTCGCCTTGAGTTGTTCAAGCAACTTTGGCGCAGGCCCTTGCACCACCACGCGCCAAGAGACGACTTCTGCAGGCGTATCAGCTTCTGTACGGCCGTACAAGTTTTGATAGCAGCGATTAAATTCTTCAGACAAGTGTTGTTTAAAAGAGTGTTTGAGTCGCCCCATCGACACTGGCACCTCAACCTCGTAGCCCTGACCAATGTAACGCATCGCAGCGCTGACCTGAATGCTACATAACGCCGCAGCCAACCCCGACTCTGTCAGCATCGTCAGGCCTTTCTTTTTTAAACCTTCGATTAAGTGCTCGATGACCTGCTCATCTAACAGTTGCACTGGCGAAACCGAAGTCTGCACAAATTGAAACGACATAGGCGAGGCCAAAAAGCCAAAGGCCGAGGCCACGCCTGCGCCCATCGGAATCACCAAGCGCTCGATCCCAAGTTTTAGCGCCACATGACACGCATGCACTGGCCCCGCACCTCCAATCGGTATCATTGCGTAGCTTGAGGCCTTTAAGCCTTTTTCAAGAGCATGGATGCTGGCGGCCTGCGCCATCGTCTCGTTGACGGTCTCGTGAATTCCAAACGCCGCTTCAGTCACCGACACCTCAAGGTGCGCCGCGATTTGTTTTTGGATACAGTCGCGCGCCGCGATCAGGTCTAGGGTCATTGAGCCACCCAAAAACGAGTTGGCATCCAGATAACCCAACACCAGATCAGCATCAGTCACGGTAGCCTCTTGCCCGCCTTGACCGTAACAAGCGGGGCCAGGCACTGCGCTTGAACTGTCAGGGCCCACCTGAATCAAACCGAGGCTATTGATGCGTGAAATACTGCCGCCCCCCGAGCCAATTTCAATCATATCGATCGACGGCACCTTTAACGGGATCCCACTGCCCTTTTTAAAGCGTTGCAGGCGCGCAACTTCAAAGTCGGTGGTGACTGCACTTTTACCCTCGTCAATTAAACACGCCTTGGCAGTCGTGCCGCCCATATCAAAACACAGGATATGCGAAAGATCAGCCATTTGTCCGATCAAAGACGTGGCTTGCACCCCACCGGCAGGGCCCGATTGAACCAGTCTGATCGGATACTCAAGCGCAGTATTAAAGTGCACCGTGCCGCCGTCTGATTGCATCAGATATAAATCTTGGTCAATACCCAGCTGCTGAATACCTGTCATCAAGGCCGAGATGTATTTTTTAAACAGGGGCTGTACGTAAGCATTGCAGACCGTGGTTGCCGTACGCTCGTACTCACCAATTTCTGGCATCACCTCGCTAGAAATGCAGACCGCCACGTGAGGCAAGAGTCTAGCAAGCGCCTGCTTGATCTGAATCTCATGGTCAGCAAATTGAAATGAGTGCAACAAACACACCGCAACAGCATCAACGTTCGCCTGGTTGATCTGCGCGGCAATCTGAGGCAGCGTCGAAAGGTCTAAGGGCGTGATCACCGAACCGTCATATCCCACACGCTCTTTAACTTCAAAACATAACGACCGTGGCACCAGTGGCTCGACTGGCGTCAAAAACAAATCGTAAATGTCATAGCGCCATTCGCGTCCGATTTGAAGTACGTCACGAAAGCCTGCGGTCGTAATCAGTGCGGTGCGAACACCTTTACGTTCAATCAGCGCGTTGGCCACCAGGGTCGTACCGTGAATGACGTTTTGCACCTCGCTCGCCTGTACACCGTTGTTGTCGAGAATCAACTTGATCCCTGTTAAGACTCCAACGGAGGGGTCGTGCGGAGTCGTCAGAACTTTCTCGTTTCGTAACTGTCCCAGTGCATCGACCATCACCAAGTCTGTGAAGGTTCCACCGATATCCACGCCAATCCGAAAAGGTGCCAACAATGGTTTCAGCGTCTCACTCATGCTAGATCCCTTTTTGTTTTCGGTACAAACACCTCGACTTGCGTGTCCGTCAAGCCATACGCATTTTGTGCGCTTTGCGCTGACACCACCCCATTTTGTAAATCTGTTGCTAAGCTTTGGGGGTCGCGTTCGAGAGGTGAAAACATACCGCCGCCGCCTGGGGTCTCGAAGGTCACAATCTGACCTTTGTTGATCGTAGTGACTGACTTGCCGGGAATCCGTTGGCCGTCCAACAAGTCGACGCCCAGCCTTCCATCGGCCCCACCTAAAAAGCCGCGCGGCGGGTACTTAATTCTTTCGTGCCGAATCATAAATGTCAGAGGCTCAGGGGACAAAGATTGAAACGACAAGCGCTGCCCCACCCCACCTCGATACCTACCCGCACCACCGCTGTCAGTGATCAGGCTTTTTTCTATCATCAACATTGGGGTTTGATTTTCAAACTGCTCGATGGGATTGTTGGCGATATTGGTCGGAAAACTCAAACACGCCGGCCCATCGCTGTGCGCGCGTGCGCCATAACCACCACTCATAAAAAACATTTTCACAAACTTTCGTTTTGAACGATCGACGCCTTTAAAGTAGACGTTCCAGATGGGCGAACCACTATCGGCGATGACTTTATCGGGGATGATTTTAGACAAGGCGCCAAATATGACAAATGGTAGGTAGTGCCCTGACAAATGTCGCCCCCAGACAGGTGCGGGTCGCGTGGGATTGACCAACGAGCCCTCGGGCGCCAACAAAGTCAAAGGCCTTAAACCCCCGTCATTATTGGGCGAGCCAGGATCAAAGGCGCACTTGATGGCGTACGCGCTGTATGCAAACGTAAAGTTATACACCGAGTTGATCGGCTTATCAATTTGCGGATCGGTGCCCGCGAAGTCAACCAAAATATCCGACCCTGATTTTTTGATCGAACAACAAATCGTCAGCGGCTTATCAAATCCATCGGCTGTGACCTGATCGGTGCATTCACCGTCAGGAACCGCCTCTAACATTTTTCGCATACTCAACTCAGAGCGCGACAAAATGGAATCTGTGACGCGCTTGAGATCTTCAATTCCCTCTTGTTGCAAAAGATTGAGCAGTTTTGTTTGCGCTAAGTCATAAGCTGCAAACTGGGCGCGAATATCGCCCAGAGTTTCAAGCGGCTCACGAAGGTTCTCTTGTAAAAAAGAAATCACGTCAAGATTTTCTTCACCGCGCCGCACGATTTTTAAAATCGGAATACACAGACCCTCTTCGTACGAGTCTTTGGCAAAAGGCGACGGCGCACCACCAATATCGACAGTATGAAAAGTTGACCCAACAAAAGCCACGAGCTCGCGGCCGCGAAAAATAGGTCGTACCATCGTGATGTCATTTAAATGCCCAGTACCAAGCCAAGGGTCATTCGATATCAAAACATCACCCGGCTCAAGGCTTTGCTGAGGATGCTTTTGAAGCATCGCCTGCAAGGTTCTAGGCATGGTCCCTAAAAAGGACGGAATTGATCTAGATGATTGGGCGAACACTCTGCCGTCAGCATCCATCAACGAACACGCAAGATCCCAATTTTCGCGAACCACCACAGAAAACGAAGTGCGCACAAAAGTTTGAGCCACTTCATCCATCAAGCCAGTTAAACGTCTCCAAACGATACCGAGTTGAAGCGCACTGATATCTTTACTCATTGTCTACCTTGTCTTTTTTTATACTTTTTGAAGTTGAAAATAGTAAAACTTAGTCGCTGTTTAATCAACCTTCGCACCAGAGCGCTTAATCACCTCTGCCCACTTTTCCGTCTCACGTTTTGACAAGTCAGAAAACTCTTCAGGTGTGCTCGGCGAAATTTCTGCGCCTAAGGATTTGTATTTTTCGATCAGCTCTGGATTTTGAAGCGCTTGCAAGACCTCAGCATTTAGACGCTTCACAATGTCAGCGGGTAAATTTGCCGGGCCGATCAAACCGCCCCAGGCAACCACTTCGTAGCCTGCCAGGCCTTGTTCTGCCACCGTGGCAATCGCCGGAAATGTTGGCGAACGTTTATTGTCTGAGATACCAATACCGCGCATGCGCCCTGACTGGACGTGCGGCCCTGCCACTGGCGAATTGCTCAGAGCCACGTGAACTGAACCGCCCATCAAATCTGTCAACATCGCTGGAGCTGATTTATAAGGCACGTGCAACAGTTCGATACCCGCTAAGCTACGAAAGTATTCCATCCCTAAATGTGAGGTCGTACCATTGCCATCTGAACCAAACACGACTTTGTTCGGATTCTTTTTAGCGTACGCAATCAGCTCTTGAACAGACTTCACCGGCAAGTCGTTATTCACGACCATTAAGTTCACCACACGCAACGCGTTTGCGATCAAGGTCAGATCTTTTTCAACGCTGTACGGCACCTTACTCAGCAACGAAATATTGGTCGCAAGCGACACCACGTTGCCGTAAGCCAGCGTATAGCCATCGGGCGCCGAGCGCACCAAATCCATTGTCGAAATCACATACGAGGCACCCGGCTTGTTATCAATCACAATCGGCACGCCCATTTGCTTAGACATCTGGGCACCGAGGGTGCGCATCAAGACGTCAGGTGCCCCGCCGGGCGCAGAGCCCACGATCAAGCGAATTGGCTTGTCCGGATAAGCTGCTAGAGCGTTAGCTGCCAAGAGAAAAATCAAGCTTGCGATACAAGACAATCGCGCCGAGACAAGTTTCATATTGAGCTCATTAAGAGGAACATCCCATCAAACTAGAATGTACAGCTAAACCTAGAGTAGAATTTCTGTCAAATCTTTGGCCGTGATAACAGATCGACGTCTGCTCTGCAGCGACGCAACCTGCAGAACAAGGGTCATATCTTGCCGAGTCCAAGAACCCCACCCGCAAAAAAGGAGTGTGCCATGGCACAAACGCTCGAAAAAAATCCAAAATTATTCCTTGGTGACAGAGAGTCCATTTATCAGCCCACACAGAAAGGGCTGATTTTTCCAGAAAGACCCTCTGGTATGTCGATCGCACAAGAGCGTCACCATCGCAAAGAGAGGCTCGTCGCAGCATGCCGGGCCTTTGCGTTGCAGGGTTTTGACTACGGTTTTGCTGGCCATTTAACGGTCCGTGATCCACAGCATCCTCATTTGTACTGGACCAACCCGATGGCGGTGCATTTTTCGCAGGTCAAAATCTCAAACCTGATTTTGGCCGACCATCAAGGCACCGTCGTTGAAGGCGACTACGCCATCAACCAAGCGGGCTTTGTGCTGCACGGCGCCGTACACGAAATGCACCCCGACATCATCGCGATGTGCCACGCGCACACCGTCTACGGCACGGCCTTCGCCTCGCTTGGTAAAAAACTCGATCCAATCAGTCAAGATGCAGCGGCCTTCTATGAAGATCACGTGGTCATTGGCGCTGAAGCGGGCCAAGTGGCCGTCGAAGCCAAAGCCGGCTTGGGCGTTGCCGAGTCTTTCACAGGGGTCAGAGCAGCGATTCATCGCAACCACGGGCTTTTGACCGCTAGCCGGCACAGCATCGAGGCAGCCGCCTTTTGGTTTATTGCCCTTGAACGTTGCTGTCAGCAACAACTCATGATTGAAGCAACTGGTCTCAAGCCAATCATGGTGCCCCACGACAAGGCGCTGTACAGCCGAGAGCATGTGGGCAGCGAGTACATCGGTTGGCTACATTTTCAAACGATCTGGACTCAGTTAATTCAGACTCAACCCGATATGTTTGATTAACTGCCCCGCGACTCTTTAAGCACTTTCACGAGTGCATTAAATTCTTCAATCCGAGCGGTTGACGGTCTGGCAATTAAAGCAATCTTTCGTTTCGGTGCCGGCGCCGTCAACGGCCTTGCGATCAAGTTGGTTTGTATCAGCAGACCAGACTTGACCGCCATCTCAGGCAATAAAGCAATCCCCAAACCAGACTCAACCATTTGCACCAGCGTTAACAGGCTGGTAGCCTCGATGCCATCTGTACTAGCCAGGTCGCTTTTGGTACAGACAGTCAGCGTATGCTCGCGCAGGCAATTGCCCTCTTCTAGCAACAGGACACGATCTGCCAGCTGATTCGTTAACTGGATTTCTTTATTTTTAAGCGCTGGGTCATGTTGGTTTCCGATGAGCCATAGCTCGTCATCAAAGAGCTCTTTAGTCAAAAAACCTTCTGTATCGTAAGGTAAGGCAATTAAGGCAAAATCTAATTGATGCCGATTAAGCTTATCAATCAGGTTGGCAGATAAATCCTCGCGCAAAAAAATTTTTAAATGAGGAAAGTCGTGTCGCATTCGAGCCAGTAAGGCGGGTAACAAAAAAGGTGCGATGGTCGGAATCACACCCAACTTAATCACTCCCACCATTGAGCCGGCAGCCCCTTGAACAAAATCGACTAAATCATCGGCCTGAGCAATCAACCGCTGCGCGCGCTCGACCACGCCACGACCGGTCGGCGTCAACGACACGGTGTGCTTGTCTCGCTCGACCAACTGAGTGCCTAGCGTGTCTTCAAGCTCTTTAAGGCCCGCACTTAAGGTCGACTGCCCAACGAAACACCTTTCGGCAGCCTTAGTAAAACTTAAGGTTTCACTAAGCGCTATCAAATAACGCAACTGTTTAAGAGTCGGGGTAGCGGCCATATTTTGCTCTCGTGGTTGCTCGTTCGGTTGCTTGTTCGGTTGCTCGTTCGGTTGCTTTTATGATCGCTCTTCTTGTTATCGATTAAATCGATCATTAATATTATTTTAATTTGTTTGATTGATTTCAGCAAACAGCTCAAACTTCGTCTGTCGTTAAATTTTTTCACCCTAAAAGGTTCCTTATGTCGATCATCAACACCGCAGTGCAACCCTTCAAAACCCAAGCTTTCCACAACGGTAAGTTCATCACTGTTTCTGACGAAAGCCTCAAAGGCAAATGGTCTGTCCTGATTTTCATGCCAGCAGCCTTCACATTTAACTGCCCAACTGAAATTGAAGATGCAGCAAACAACTACGCAGAATTTCAAAAAATGGGCGCCGAAGTCTATATCGTCACAACCGATACACACTTTTCGCACAAAGTTTGGCACGAGACATCACCTGCCGTTGGCAAAGCCAAGTTTCCATTGGTCGGCGACCCAACCCACACACTGACACGCAACTTTGGCGTGCATATCGACGGAGAAGGCCTGGCCTTGCGCGGTACCTTCATCATCAATCCTGAAGGCATGATCAAGACTGCCGAAATTCACTCAAACGAAATCGCTCGCGACGTATCAGAGACTTTGCGCAAACTCAAAGCCGCTCAGTACACCGCAGCACATCCAGGTGAAGTGTGCCCAGCCAAGTGGAACGAAGGCGCAGCAACACTGACCCCATCGTTAGACCTCGTAGGCAAGATCTAAGTAACGCCTTGCACGAACCAATCAGACTCTCTTCGGAGAGTCTATTGGAGAGGACAAGATCCTGCCCAATAGACCCATCGAACGCATCTCAAGGAACACATCATGTTAGACAGCAACCTCAAAGGGCAACTGAAGCTTTATTTTGAAAAGATTGTTAGCCCAATCGTTTTGACGGCTTCTGTAGATTCAAGAGAAAGCTCGGCGCAAATGCTTGAGCTTTTAAATGAAGTGGCAGAGCAGTCTGACAAGCTGACTGTCGTCACGACCGGAACCGCAAAAAATATCCCAAGCTTCACGGTGAGCAAAGCTGGTGAAGACGCACGTATTACCTTTTCGGGTCTGCCCATGGGTCATGAAATGACCTCGTTCATTCTAGCCATCTTGCAAGCCAGCGGTTATCCACCAAAGGTCGAGCAAGAGATCATCGACCGCATTCGTGAACTTGACGGCAAACTGCATTTCCAAACCTTTATTTCGCTGTCATGCCATAACTGCCCAGACGTGGTGCAAGCCTTGAACCTGATGGCCGCGCTCAATCCAAATGTTGAGCACGAGATGATCGATGGCGCCCTCTTTCAAGGCTTAGTGGATCAACATCAGGTGATGGCTGTGCCGACCGTGCGCTTGAACGGCGAGGCCTTTGGCCAGGGCCGCATGACTGTCGAAGAAATCGTCACCAAGCTTGATACCAACAGCCCCCAAAAAGACGCCGCCAAACTCAACGCGAAAGAAGCGTATGACGTCTTAGTGATCGGTGGTGGTCCTGCAGGCGCGGCCGCAGCGATCTACGCAGCACGTAAAGGCATTCGTACCGGCGTGTTGGCCGAGCGCTTTGGTGGTCAGGTCATGGACACCATGGGCATTGAGAACTTCATCTCGGTCAAAGAGACTGAAGGGCCAAAGTTGGTACAAGCCCTTGAGCAGCACGTTAAAAGCTACGAGGTCGATATCATGAACTTGCAGCGCGCTACGGCTTTGCGCCAAGGCGCGAGCGGGCTCGAAGTCGAACTGGCCAACGGGGCTGTCCTAAAAAGCAAATCTGTCATTGTGAGCACAGGTGCTCGCTGGAGAGAAATGAACGTACCAGGCGAACAAGAGTATCGCAACAAAGGGGTTGCTTACTGCCCTCACTGCGACGGCCCATTGTTTAAAGGCAAGCGCGTTGCCGTGATTGGTGGCGGCAACTCGGGCGTTGAAGCCGCGATTGACTTAGCTGGTATCGTAAGCCATGTAACGCTGCTTGAGTTTGATAGCAAGCTGCGTGCGGATGCCGTGTTGCAAAACAAACTTGCCAGCCTGCTTAACGTGACGGTGATCAAAAGCGCCTTGACCAAAGAAGTGTTAGGCGACGGTACAAAGGTGAACGGGCTGCGTTACCAAGACCGCACACGTAACGACCTACATAATATCGAGCTCGAAGGGATTTTTGTGCAGATTGGTTTACTGCCCAATACCGATTGGCTCAAAGGCACAGTCGAGCTGTCAAAGCATGGCGAAGTGATCGTTGACGCAAAGGGCGAGACCTCAATGCACGGCGTCTTTGCTGCAGGGGATTGCACCACAGTGCCCTATAAGCAAATCATCATTGCGATGGGTGAAGGTGCCAAAGCGTCGCTCTCTGCCTTTGATTATTTAATTCGCTCACCAATTGCAGAGCCCTTGAAAGCGCTGGCCGCCTGAGGCGCAAGCAACCTCACGTCTGTAATTTTAGAAAAAAGAAGGGATAAGGCGACTCGCCCATGTTGTTTATCGACAAAGGGAGGGCAAAGGCCACGCGCCCTGCCCATCGCTCCTGTCGCCAAAATGTACGCTCATCAAAATAGTCGGTTGATCGCCTGCTGTCCCTTCAGTAAACGCAGACTGATTGGCCATTTTCCAGATCGCCCGCAGTTAGGAGGGGTCAATCATTCGCTTCGAGAAGTCACATAATCGATGCCCCCCCACGTTTACAATATTACCCATGACAACCCGACTCAATAACTCAGCATGTAAGTCTGGTTCGGCAAAGCGAACCACTATGCGTTGGCGCATCTCTTCATGTCCTACTGCTATGAGTTCACCATTTTTGCATTGTTAACGACGACCGGAGTCATTGCGGCTCTAGTAACCTACGCATATTACGATGCCGCGCGGCAAAGATATATGACATGTACCTGTTCAAAAACAGTATGTCAACCAATCGACCACCGTAAGGTTCGTACTCTACGCGGTCAGTATATAAGGTTCCGTCTATGCTTGGCACTACCAAGTGTTCGTGCCGAAAGCGGCGCAACGGTCCATTTAGCATTTCATCAACGAAGCGTTGATTTGGGATGACCTCAGCAATGCGCACCCGCCATTTGCATGGAATGCAATACAGCATCCAATGTAGGAACTGGAACTCACGCCCCGCCTCAATCATCAAATCACTCGGATCAATCATCCCAATGGGCCAGACAGGCTCAGGGAAAATAAGTGGAAAATTTTTACCGTCGAGGCAAAAGGCCAACACTTCCGCCGGAGTACGTCTGTGGATGAATACGGTCTTTTCGAGCACAGCCATCAATTTTTCTCATCTAATTAATTCATAATTCATGTACCGAAATGGACCGGCAAGAGCCGAACAATGACGAACGAAGTCAAACGCGTCTGTGGGAGTACATCGCCATGTAATCGTTCAGCATTTGCTCAGACTCCCTCGCACGTTGTGTAGCCCCTAGATTTAAATCCGCAATCAGTAACACACGATTTTCAATCGACGGCACACCGAGCCATCTGCTTCGGGGCGATTCGATCTGGATTGATCGATTAACACTTACGCCTTATCAGAGATCTCCCATTGATGACTCTCGCCTATTAAGGAGAGACTGGAAAAACTGTAATCATCAAACGCACCACCGCGGACAAGTTCATTGTCTGCTGACACAATTTGGTGTTGCAACTAAAGACACCGATCTCTTGTTATCGCCAAACGCAATCGGTTAGCGTTGACGCTTCGGTATTGCATTTGCTACAGGTTTATCTTACGACCGGCCGAGTCATCTTCACCCATTCTCTGATCGCTTGATTTCGCCATTGAATTTCAGCATATTTTTTCAAAAATTCAGGCACTGGATCATCATTAAAAATTAACCGATTCAGCATCAGGGCCAAATCCGTATCTGCAATCGACCAAGAGCCAAATAAATTTTGTCTTCCATCGCCAAGCAACAAAGTTGCGACCCGAATTAATTTTTCTGCCGCAAACTTGCCAGCTGGGGTCAGCGCAATCAAAGACGGTTTGTAAAAAATAACTTCTGTTGTTCTATCTTCACGTAGCGCCAACAAATCGCTTCGCAACCAAGCTTGAACTTGACGAGCTTTGGCTCGGTCTTGAACATTCGATGGGTATACATTAGGCGTTGGATGTATTTCTTCCAGATATTCCGCTATGGCCGACGATTCTGACAGAGAAAAATTTCCTTCAACCAAAGTGGGCACTCGGCTTGTTATTGATCGATGCACATAATCAGCCGAAAGGTTTTGATGGGACCCAAGATCTATCACCTTCAAGTCAAAATCAATTTCTTTAGTTCGTAAACATACAAAAGCCGACATCGCGTAGGGCGAGGCAAAATTTGAATCAACATACAGTTGCATATGGTCTCTTTTAAAAATATCAATGTTCTGAGCCCGATTAAATGTGGTGATTTGAATGGCCGAGTAGGGCTCGGTAATTGTCTTAACACTGACATATTCTCGACAATTTTTCAATCCCACAAACACAGGATTGGAAAAGTCCGCAAATCCGTGTGACATTCGTGAAGAATAACTGATCGGCACGAAACAGCCACAAATCGTTATCGGTCACTTCTACACAAAATCGCTGAGATTCACAAAAGCATGACTAGCTGCTGCGGCTCCGCCGCTCATGCCAGCAGTCAAACTTGGAGGAGCGTATGCCTTTGACGGCGGGTATTTCGATAACGCACCAATCCCACAGCAAAACGATGCCGAGCGGTGCGCCACGCTAGTGCTATTGACACGCCACTATCCTAAAAGCCCATCCCTGTTTCGCTCTCATGACAGGTTGTATTGGCAACCAAGCAGACCAATTCCAGTTTCAACGTGGGATTGCACCGGCAAGGCGAACGTAGGCGCAGCTTTCGAACTCGGGCGTGAGGACGCGTCCGTACTGTTTAGCAATCCCTCATTTATGGGATAAGCCTCTGGTCAGATAAATCGTATAAATAAATGGTAAGAGGTATTGACAGCTAGGCTGCTTGTACAACGATCGGGCCAAGATCAGGGGTTTTTCATGACCAAACTAAGTTTTCATGATTCGCTAAAAAGCTTAAGTGAAGAAGAAAAGTATTGGCCGAGATGTATTC
>Ga0114958_10001517_pt1 | contig 18264 bp, 29 predicted proteins | sample C_130208_EF_Meta_FD_89577 | JGI IMG/M metagenome (GOLD analysis project Ga0114958, IMG submission 89577) | Freshwater microbial communities from Lake Croche, Canada to study carbon cycling - C_130208_EF_MetaG | ecosystem: Environmental > Aquatic > Freshwater > Lake | place: Lake Croche, Canada...
TATTTTTGTGCATTTTCGGTTAGGCGATAAATTCCAAATCAATTTGAATGAACTTAAAAAATCAAAACCGCAAAGATATGTTGTTATGAAACCCGAATATTATCTAGATCATATTTCTTCACTTTTGGAAAAGAAAGAGGGTCCTGTATACGTTTTCTCCGATGAACCATCTGTAGCAAAATGTCTCTTAGGAAGTGATTTTGAATATCCTCACAAGAATGTTAATGAGATGTTTCATTGTTTTCGAAATGCAAAACGAGTGATTCTATCCGATTCTACATTAAGTGTTTCCGCTGTTTTACTCGGTTCTAAAAAGAAAGATACAATTGCTCCAGGATATATGTTTGATTCTTCCTACAAACTTATAAAATCTCCTTATTTTGAAGGAGATTTGAACCAGATATATATTATGAAAACGTTAGAAGACTATATGAATATAGTTAAAAAGTGTAAATCTTAAGAAATCTCAACTGTATATTTCACAATATTTCCAACTCTTTTCTCATCTAAAAGTTTCCATTGAATGTTTGATAATCCTGATCGTCCTGTATCTTCTTTTAAATCTTCCCATTTTCTCATATTTTTGGCATCTGCAATTTTTCGTGTATCTATATGTTCTAAAACTTTAAATCCTTTTGAAATAGGAGGTTTTATAATATTTATTCCATGCTTTTTCAGTCTTCTGTACATAGCATCATCTTCACCACCCCATCCCCAAAACTGATTTGGAAATCCATTAATTTTCTTAGCATCTTTCAACGAAATAGAAAGAGCTTGACCAATGAATGTATCGTTCGCGTATTTACTTTTATAGGCAGTGCCGATATGTATAGGTTCTTCAGGAAATGCAGTATAGTATTTCACCAAAGGGCTTAAAGGAATTAAATCAACATCGTGATAAATAACATAGGAAGCACCCTCCTTTTCTGCATATTTTGTTCCTATATTCAACAAAGCGCCACGATTGAACTTTTTATTGTCATTGGATTGTTCTATAATCAAAACGGTCCAATCTGGATGATAGCGTGACATATGAGATACAAACTTCTTTAGATGTTCCCCTCTTTGTTGTTCTAGTTGTTCACGAAACGGAACTAATAATGTAGGCAACATTTCCTTATTCTAAAGTAAGGATGAAAAAGCTTCATAGATACGAAGAAGCTTTTGAATATTTGAAACCGTATGGTTCAAATACAGAACTTTCGAAACCATGGAGTTTTTCTGAAACAGCAATTGAAAATACTTTAAAATATATTATTGATCTTTCATATAATTGTTATATTTTGATTGGCGACACAAAGGAACTTTTGAAATTTGAGTTTGCAAAAACATCTCCATTACTCAAAAAACATCTTACACAAAAGAATTCTCTATCTGCTTCCAAAAAGAAAACATTGAAAGGTAAGCAATGGCGTATTATGCAATGTGTTCTAAAGCCGTTTGGAAAATCAGAAGATACATTATTTCCTAAATTTATTGAATCTGTAAATGTTCCAAAAGGACTCTTTGTATTTTCATTAACGGATTCACAGCTTTTACGAAAAGATTTTCAAACTCCTTGGTTTGAAACTCCTACAAACTATAGACCACCATTTCTACCTATGTTTGCATATTCAGGTCATCGTGAGTTTTATGATATTCCAATTCCGACACGTGATGATATTTTGTTTTCTGAAAAGCCGTTGGAAATTAAACAGGTAGATTGGGAAACTAAAAAACCAATTGCAGTATTTCGTGGTGGCATTACAGGATGTGGAGGCACTGAAAAAACAAATCAACGTATTCATCTAGCTTCTCTAAAATCTCCTCTTTTGGATGTAGGACTGATTGAAACATCTTCTAAAAATCTACGATTTGATAAAGAAAAAGGATTAACAGAAGTCAAAACATCTTTGCAAAAAGTTTCAAAATTGCCTATGTTTACAGAACAAATTCTCTTTAAATTTATCATTCATGTGGATGGAAACGTTCTTGCATATCGTTTGCTATCTTCTTTTCTAACAGGATCTTTGATTTTGAGAGTGAAAAGTCCCTATGTGCATTGGTTAGATTCTCATTTCAAAGAAGGGAAACACTATATTTCAATTGAAGAAGATCTTTCTGATATTCATACAAAACTAGACTGGTGTTTAAAACATGATTCTAAATGTAAGAAAATAGCAGAGAAGGGTCGTGAATTAGCGTTGAAATGTTTAGACAAAGAATTTATTAGAAAATCACTCTCGGATATTTTGCGTTTGTAGAAGTGTTTCTTTCCAAAAATCATCATCCTGCAAAATTTCTCGTACAAGCATTTCAGGATATTCGGTTTCTAAACGCGAAGACCATTGTTCAAATTCAGGACCCATACGTTGCTTGAATTTTCCTTTATCTTTGATTTTTGCAGTACGTAATTCACGAAAGACTTGTTCACAAAAAAGTTGAGTTTTATATGAATCTTCACTTTCATCTTTCAAGTTATTCACTAGTGTATACCACGTCTCCATTGTTTTCTAAGTATAAAAATAGAATGAAACTTAAAACGATTCGTCGTTCGCACAAGAAAGAGAAGAAGTGGGATGCGGTATTTGATAAGAATGGCAAGGAAAAAGTAGTACCGTTTGGCGCGTTTGGTATGTCAGATTTTACAAAACATAAGGATACTCGCAGAAGAAAGCTATATTTGAAGCGTCATTCTGGAATGGGTGAACATTGGAATCAACCCGACACACCAGGCGCATTGAGTCGATGGATTTTATGGAACAAACCAAATATGAAAGATTCTGTACGTGATTTCAAAAAACGATTTCATCTGTAAATGGATTTACATGCAAAAGGGCTACAAGGAGTAGTGATGTGGCCGAGTGGTTAAGGCGACAGACTTAAGCTCTGTTGATTTGTTTCATCATGGGTTCAAATCCCATCGTCACTAATCCCGAAAGGGAAACACGCTAGTAATTTAGTGGTAAAATAAGAGTTTTCCAAACTCTCATCGGGGGTTCGATTCCCTCCTAGCGTAACTGATCCATTAGCTTAGTGGATAAAGCGTCCGCCTTCTAAGCGGAAGATCCTGGGTTCAACTCCCAGATGGGTTAATAAGGATCACTTTCGTGAATAATTCATTCCACGAAAGTGTTTTGTCATTTTGAAAATACAGTTTTGCAATACGATTGAATGATTGAATATAAAAGAAAGCCACAGCTCCAATGACATAAGGATACCAATACTCCATTACTAAAGACTCATAGGAAGATAGCGATTTTTTAAACGATTAAAAATGGATTTCTTTCTTGCAAGATAGAGGAATACCATATGAAAAAATGATAGGTGCTGTTGTGATTAACGACTTAATTGAAGTATTCAAAGAATATATGAAAAAACGTAAGCGCAACGCAGAACGTGCCGAAAGAAAACTTGAGAAACAAGAATCCTTTAAAGGGCTATATCAAAGTAATGAATTCGCAGCAGCTTTCTGTTGTGATTAGTAAAAACGGAAACAATTAAGTTTTTCATTGTAATTGGTAATAAATGGACGAACCAAAGACACGTAGAGAGACTAAAAAAGATTCAAAAGAAAAAGGTCAAGGAAAAGGGCCATATTCTGCAAAACATATTCGCTTGATGGAAACTCTTAGAGAGAAGCAAAGGAAATGAAGGACTTCTTTGATACATGGATCACAAGTATCAATTGGAAGATTGGTAATTTTTCCCTCCTTCCAATTGTGTTAGGTTCTTTTATGGCCATTTTAGATGTTGTCATGATGTCACTTGCAAAATATTCAAGTAAGGGACAAATTGCATATGGAACTGCTTTACCTCTTGCAACGGTAGTCTACGCTTTAGAACCCTATATATTCTTTAAGTCGTTGAAGTATGAATCATTAACATCTATGAATTTAATTTGGGATTTAACATCGGATGTGTTAGTTACACTTCTGGGTGTATTTTGGTTTCGAGAATCTATTAAAGGTCTTCGTTGGATAGCTGTATTGTTTGCTATTTTTTCATTGGGACTTTTCGCGTATACCGAAGACTAAGTCGTTTTCCACCACCTTGTGATTTTCTACATGTTTTTCCAGTCTTACATTTGCTTTGATACTTCTTTGCATTTTCAATATTCACATGTGTGAATCCATGCATCCATTCAGGATAGTTTGAGAATATAGGCGGATGTGTTTCATAGAATGTTTGAAAGAACGGATATGCTTCCGCTAAATGTTTTAGAAACAATTTTTGAATTTGTAGTCTTCGTGGTGTGAGTGTAAAGTTTACTGCAACCGACATTAGAAATTCTTGACCTACAGTTTCATCCAATCGTTTGTCTTTGTATCTTGCTTGTATTTCTTCAAAAGATGGATCAGGGCCAGGGTTGACAACGGTTGGATCTTTTGAACATTGTGACCGTAATTTATGATTGACTTTGTTATGAATCTCATACAACCATTTCGCAGGATTGCGAGGATCATATGGTAGTTCTTTCACAAATCGTCGTGTAGAATTCCTGCAAAATTTACATGGAAGAACTTCAGCTATATTTCGTAGTACATGGTTGGGATGTTTCGAATGAAACGAGATTCGGTGAAAAAGATCCCATCCAGAGGGCCCCCAGTAGCGAGTATCAATCCCCATTACTTCATTGCTCTAAAGAAAAACATAGATCAATTATAAATGGACGGCTCTACATCTGTATTAACGATTGCGGTTGCACTTTATGTCGGTATGTCACTTGCGCAGTTCTTTACGGCGATTACACGTGACCTTGTAACACCTATTTTAGCAGCGATATTTCCTGGTGTACAGTCATCTGTGGATAAATTTGTCATACAGATTGGGAGTGTGAAACTAAATGTGGGTGATGCAATTGCTGCCACAATGAACCTACTTATCGCATGGTTTGTAGTATCCATGACACTCCCCTATGTAAAAACGTATGCTCCCATCGGCGGTCGTCGTTAAATTCTAAGTGTTGAATAAAGATGGGAATTGGAGATTGGTTTAGTCAAAAAGTTACGCAGCTAACAGGTAAAACTCCTCAGCAACATGCAGATGCCGCTCGGGCTGCTCTAAAACTTCCGTCTGGACTTACTAGCGATAATGGCGCATCTACCGCTTTAGATACGTCTGCAGATGCACGTGGACCTGGGTATACTATGACGGGTGGACGTAGAATGAGACGTGGCAAGAAAGCACGTAAAACTCGTCGTGGTGGTAAGAAATCTTGGTATTAAGATTCTAGTTTAAATCCAGTCCAACCACCTTTTTTGTATTTTCCGTATTGAAGTTCAACTCGTTTCTCCATATCTGTGGGAGACAAACGAATATCGTTATCCGACATCCATTGCTTGAATGTACGTTTCAATGTGGTTTTATCTACAGGAACAATCTCATCTCCTTCTTTAATTGTAATAAGTTTATCTGCAATGAATTTGGCAATACCGTCATTGTCATTGCGGTACTCAGACGTATACTCCATAACTTTTTCAGGTGCAGGAAGTTTACGCAGTCCTTTTCCATCTTTCAATATCCATACTAAATAATTCAGAAAGGGAGTTGCCCATTCTTTGGATTGGACAAGGAACTGAATGGTTTCATCCATTGGAAATTCATTGAGTTCCTGAGGTTTCGGTACGAACTTGGATGTAAAATTAATTACAACAAGACGTCTCCATGTGCCACCATCTGTCGTATTGATTTTTGGTTTGTCATTGCATGCAAGATGAAACTTTGCTTGTACTTCAAACTCTGTTCCTGACTTAAACAAATCACGAGCATACATCTTTTCACCTGATGTGATTTCTTTCATCAATCCTGTATTCAAGGCAATTGATTCATCGGGTTCCTGCATAGTGACAAATCGTCGTCCCTTCAGCCGAATCACTTCAGGCGCAGCATTCCCTGATCCCTTGCGTTTTTGCGTAAACAACGAAATAGGAACTGTACATGCATAATCACCCATCGCAGTGGATGTCAAATTCATAATCATGGATTTACCATTTGATCCAGAGCCTGTCATAACATGAAATTTCTGTGCTGTATTTCCCCCTACAAGATTCGTAGCAAGATGTTTCGTAAAATATTCACGTACTTCATGATCGGGAAGAACTTGTTTCATAAACGAATCCACCTTTGGCCATGCTTCATAATCGTAATAATTCTTTTGAGGGTCATAATCAATTCCTGTACTGAATGACAAGTAATCTTCTGGCTTTCCATCCCGAAATTTGAAATCATCAAAGAGTTCTAGAATGCCGTTATTGAATGCAATGAGATCTTTGTTTGCATCTAGTTTTTTCACAAAGTCTTCATCGAAGAAGAATTCACGACAATCCTTCATAAGATTTTCCTTAAATTTCACAGTCTTTAATTTGGTATAAATAGAATTTAAGCCTGATCGTTTCTTTTCATCTTGGCAATACGTACAGCTTCCACAATCGCCTTTTCCTTCAGCTGTACATGATGTCAACCCCATATTCACCATCTCACTTCCAATCGCATTCACTTTCTTAAGAAATATACCTGCAATTTCCCGCGATAGTTTCAACTGCAAATCAACACCACGATCCGTCTCTTTCCAAATATGTCCAGCCCAACGATACCATGCATTTTTTCCAAAATCGCAACAGATATAATGATCACGAAATCTAGCATGAATTACTGCAGCTACATCATGCTCCGTTCCCGAACAAGCCGCCATAACGAGACGATCAATATTTGTGGATTCAATACGATCATACTCTTCACGATCATCTTCACGCGACCAGTATCGTAACGTACCTTCGCCCAATCTATCACCATCATTTCGAAAAGTTAGAGAATTCCATTTGTTAATACATTCTGCTTCATTGTACTGTTTTTCATCTTGTGCTGAGAAATCAAGGAATACATCCAATAAATCAGGATGGATGTTGTGTAGACAAATACCCACTTGCACCCAACTATTGTATTCCATAAATCGTTGAGGTTTCAAATTTAGAACATGATCTTTCAAATAATCTTTGCGTTCAGGATCCAAAGGTTGCAGAATAATACGACCTGTTGGTGAGGACGCACGTGAACCTGATTTATCTGTTCGTGTTGTTGGACGACCACGTTTTGGAAGTACAGCTGCTCCACCCGAAATACGAACATCTTCATCAGGTTTTGAAAGACCTGCGTAGATCTTTTTACCTTCTTCGGTCATTGGAATCTCATCTTTGTCATCACGTACTAACGAAAGAGTTTTCATAATAGATACTGAAATTGGTGGAACATTTTCAATAATTTTTAAAGATTCTTTTTGGGAATCGTATTGCAGAATATAGGATGTTAAATACGGTAGAGAATTAGGATCATTTTTACGTGAACCATAGATTGTCCATGGAACACTACGATTCACAACACCTTCGTCATAAATCTTTTCCCATGTTTCGGTCAACGGCAAACTCTCAAAATACTGACCCATATTTTTCAATAAATTACGTCGTACACGTTGCTCTACAAATTTATGCGTGCTGATTTGAGGCACGACAATATGAATTCCCGACTTCATACGATTCTTTTTGGAATCTAATGTAGGCTTACGTTTCTCCATAATATACAAATCGGTCATAGCAGGAATCTCTAGATAGATAGACATCTCCTTCATATATGCTTCACAAAACTTCATTACCTGATCACGCGTATGCAAATGTTTTGTAACATCGTTACCGTAAATGAAATCAAAGTCTACTCGCAAAGGTCCAATGTCCGTTGATTTTTCTGTCAAATATTGCTTTTCTTGGTTAATAATTTCTTCTACATACAGACCGTAAAATTGGTCTTTATGTTCGTCAGGAATGAAATACTTGCCACCTTTCAAGGACGTATGTGTCCACAACCCGTCTGCTTTATGGTTGTCAAGGAATTGCTGTAGATTCATATTTTGAGACATTCGTGTTGATGGAGGAGATAATTAGTTTGCAAGTTTTCCGTTTTGAATGAAAATAAAAATGGATTTATTCTACTCATGTTATGCATCTATTAACAATAATGTCCGTATGGGTAAAAATTCTTGATCTTTCAAAGGAACTTAGCATAGATACATTTTCACTGTTTGAAAAATTTAAGCATGTTGCAAACATTGTTTTAACACCTTCAAGTGCAAAAACATGTATTTTATTTGACCCAATAATAGATCATAATGAATGGAAGAATAAAACTTCGCAATGGATTTATATATTTACAATTAATGAAAAAATAGTAAAAATTGGAGGAACTCGCTCTGGATTGAAAGGTAGATCGGTATCATATATGTGCGGACACCATACAACTGATCGTGGTAAAAGTGGTAAATGTTCAGTTACAAATGCATATATCTATAATACATTTGAGTTTTATCTTAGAAATGACAACAGTGTCAAGATGTACGCGTTTAAGATTCCCGATATGAAAATAGAGATGCCTGTATGGGGAAAAAATGTTACATTTAGTCCACAAACATATACAGTGTTTGAAACATCAGCATTAGAACAATACAAAATTGAATGTGGAAGTTATCCACAGCTAAGCGATAACAGTGATCCATCTCACAGATGAGATACTATATACTCAATTTCTTCAACAGTAATTCCAAATTCAATGTATGGATCTTTTGTAGAAATAGGTAATTTTTGCAATACACGAATGTTATTGAAATTTCCATATCTACATGCATTGTTTAGAAATATATACAGTGGAGATGACAATTGACTTATGATTGTCTTTGCATCTTCTTCTGTATCAACTTTAATGAAGGCTATAGATTGTGTCATTCCACAATTATCTGCAAATACACTATACTTATCTGTTGTAGAAATAAATACTTTCCAACCGTCTTGAAACTTATGTGGTCTATTTGCCCATACAGTTTGCTTAGGGGTATGAATTAATTTATATTTGAATATATTGTCTTCTGTATCTTGAATACACATTTTCTTAGTATATTTATGCAAATCACTACTTGTTTCAACGTTATATTTTGGAAGATCACTGTCCACTGTTTTAGAAAATATACTGTGTGTAAGATTTGAATAAAACAATGGAATATATGCTCTAACCTGTGATGGCACACTTGAAATGTGTGTAAGTTTTTTGTATGTATATTCCACTGTAAACGGAGTTATTCCTGGTGTTTTTTGTATAAGAAACCAAGTAAAGGATGAACCAACTTTAGGAAACCAATGTTTTGCTTTATGAATGCTTAATTTTATAAATTGATAAGAGCTTAGTAATTCACAAAATACATTTCTATCTGCAAGAGACATCCAGTTATCTGGAACAATATATGCTAAATATCCGTTGTCTTTTAAACACTCTAGACTTTTCTTGATGAATAATGATGAAATACTATGATTTTTAGATGCTCGTTTTCCATCTTCCATAAATAATGCATACGGTGGATTACCTACAATCATGTCAAAATCGCTATCAAATTCTTCTTTTAAGAAATCGTATTGACTTACGTTTGCATCCCTAAATACTGATTTTACATTTTGAAGTCTTTCAAGATTGATATCATTAAAATATAGATTAGCAGTCTTATTTTGCAATAGCCGAAGTTTGTTTGCAATGACAACATGAAAGTTTCCATTGCCACAACATGGATCTAAAATTTTAAGGTTTGATTGATTCCAGAAATTATTTGGAACCATTTCCAACATTTCTTCAATACAACCAATAGGAGTTGGTTCATCGTTTGAAGACTTAAATGTGGTTTTATCTTTATTTAGAACATTATCATAATGAAGTTTCACTTCTTCATACGATCTAGTTTCAAATAATCCAATGTTGAATTGCAGAATAATATTATTAACCATATCTTCATTTCGCTTACATGGTGTCTTACGTTTCAAATGGGTGTTGTAATGCCCTTTTTGTTTGAATGTGCAATTACACGTCTGACAAATATAATTAACCATTTAGTTAAATACGATACTATTATTTAAAGGTCTTCCGTTTTGAATGAATGATAAAAATGCCTTTCGGCTCTTTATATTTAATCGTTATCCTCATCATCGTCATCTCTAGACGTGATATCCATGTCTTCTTCAACCTCTTCTTGGTTGTCAAGGTTATCAAGTCCCTGCTTCCACCGACCTGAATTCCAGTTACGGGTAGCTGGCTTCTTGTATGTGAGAATCTTCATCGCAAGCTTATCGCGACGAACTCGTGCGATAAACTGTGCAAACATCTCCTTGTCTTCATTCCAATCTCTGTCGGGAATGCACATCGAATACAGGATATAACCTGTATACTTACCTGCATCCCACTGTGCCTTTTTCTTGGCCAGAGTGGTTGGACAAATCTCATCCGCGCGACTATACACGCTGATAAGCTTGTCAAGACGTACCGACGCTTCGTGATGATTCACCACTTTATCAAGTAGCCCGTTCTTACCCATAAGGTCATAACTGGTCGTGATTGCGTCAATGTTTTGAAACGCAAGTCCAGAAGCAATTGCAACTGCATTTGCAAGATGTTTCTGCTTAGGGTCTTTGAGTTTTGTAGGATCACCCCACACAGCATTACACTCGGGAGTTGTCATAATTTGCTTTGCAAATTTAACAACGTGGGAGTGGCTGTAGGCATGAAACCTTTGGCCATTTGTTAACGGAGTACCGTCTTGGATTGCCTGAAATAAGGCAATGCGACGCTCATATGGAACATCTTCTAGAGTCGTAACTGTAAAGAGATAGTTCTCAAAACGAGTCTTTTCATCTGCAGAAAATCCTGCAAATGTCTTACCTTTCCAGTTAACATCCTCACTAAACTCTCCAGTGTAGAATCGCTTCACCGTCATAAACCGCTGTTGACCATCTTCTAGCCAACGAACGATCTTGCCGTTTACCACCTCCTCATAAAGGATTAGGCTTAGTGTAGGCATACCATCCATGATCGTATCTAGAAAGCTCATGGCTTGCCTGAAAGTCCAAATGTATGGGCGCTGATGGGCGGGAATTTCCACTTTCCCATCATTGACCATGTCCTTAATGGAACGCTGTGTCACTTGAAACGGCATCTTCTTCTTGCAATGAACAAAATTCTGCATGCACAATCCGTTTTTCATCGGTTTCCTGTTCCATTGCAAACGGGACATAATTCTGAAACAGGTCTCTTTTCCCATCCTTTTCCTAGACATTCGCAACATTGCTTCTTTCCTTCTGGATGATTATAGCAAAAAGAACATTCTTGAGAAACGATAGGATATACAAACCCGCCTCCTTTACATTTTTTACAATTTGGCATAATTATGAAACGTTTATTTAGTTTAAAACGGATATAAACTCAAGAAAACTATACGGAACAATACAATGAAATTCTGCCCTGCGTGTCGCAATATGCTCTTTGGAATTGATGAAGATACAGTAGACAGTAAAAAGATTGCAGTTCTTTCATGCCGTAAATGTTCATACAAAGAACCTGTGCATTCCGATAACCCTCTCGTATACGAACATCTTTTGAAAGAAGATAAAACCGATCGGCTTGTATTGAACCCTTACCTGAAAAACGATCCTACCTTGAATCATTTATCAAATATTATGTGTCCAAATGATGGTTGTGTATCGCGCGCACCGAATGTAAAATCAGATGTAGTTGCTGTAAAAATTAACGAGAAGAATTTGATTTGGATGTACCAGTGCGTTCATTGTGATACCACTTGGAAGCAAGCCTCTTGCGTACACTAGCTCTTACAGATTCTTCATGTAACATTTGTGCAAATGTTTTCGGTTTGGGAGCAGGATAAGGTGTAACGCGAATTCCTAAACACATTATATGTTAGTATATAAATGTCAACACAAGCTCAAAGATTTTCGAGTTGTGTGAAAAAAATAACGGTAAATTTTAAACCTAAATTATTACGTGGAAGAAAAACCACATCTTCAAAAGAAGGTGCAGCAATTGCAATTTGTACAAAAAGTATTCTTTGGCCGCAAGGAAGAACTCTCAAGCGTTTTTACACGAAGACTGGAAGGCCTGTATTAATTACTCAGAAGAGGAAGTTAAAGCGCTCCAGGAAATAGGAAACTTTTCTTTGAGAAGATTCCCGACTTCTTCTGCAAGAATCTGAATTTCACGTTGAGCTGTTGGGTCCATTCGTAGTTTATACAAACGAGCATATGCTGCAAGAGATCCCGTTTCAATAAATTCTGTCATCATAGATTGAGGAAGAACGGCGCGTGCTTGTTCAGGACACACATCAAAACTCAAAAGATCATTATAAAGTGCTAGACTTGTGTTATAATGATTTTGCATCTTTGCAATACAATGCCCATTGTATTGAATTTTCTCATCTTTGGATCCCTGTTTTTTATTTGAGTCTCGTTGACGCAATTCAGTAGGAAGCCAAAAATCAAAATCACTATCTACATATCGTCTAGATACTTCATTACGCGCAAATCCAATTTGATGACGAAACCATTCACGTGCAATAAAGATTGGCATTTTTAGCCGAAATCGTGCTTGAGGATGAAAGAAGGGCGTTACATGATTATGATCTGCCAAATACTTCACTAGTTTTTCATCACCTTTTGTTAGCTGTTTTGATTCCTTTGCAAATGATACACGGGCTGCATTCACAACCGTCAAATCATCTCCAAACACTTCCAAAAGTTCTACCATTGATACTTATTCGTTAGAAGCATGTAAGTATCTAGGTAAAACGGAAAACATATAGAGAAATCATAAATATAGTACATAATGGAGCAAGTACGAATTAACTCAAAGATTCTTCATCCTGAAGTTCAGTCCATAACGAGAGAGTCTGTTCAAGAAGCTTTGAAGCAAGAAAAAGTTACGCTTCCATATTATACCAAATATGAACAGGTAACTCTTATTGGAACACGCGCACAACAATTGGCTGAAGGTGCAAAGCCTCTTGTTTCCTTGGATGGTATGCTTACATCCGATCCTCGCTTTGTTTGGAATGTAGCCGAAAAAGAAGTATTTGAACAAAAGTTGCCGTTTATCATTCATCGGCGATTGCCGAATGGTCGCTCAGAATATTGGAGCGCACAAGAGCTCTCTATTCTGTGGTAAAAAATGGATTTTACGTTTGTAAGCACATCTTCTTCAACGAAAATAAGAATGACAGAATTTTACTTTTACAACATGGAGACACGCAAGGTATGCGTAGTTCCAGGTAGTACGACGCGAAAATACATGTCCGAGTTCTTTGAAAAACTAGGGTGGGACTTTGATAACGAATCCTTTCGTATGATTGCAGACGAATATCTTTGGGATGGAATGTTTGCCGAATATGAGAAGGTGGAATTTATTCCCGAAACAACTTCGTAAGTCATAAAAACGAATTTTGTGTCATCAAAGACACCCTTTTTCATTGAAACAATGACAACTTGGTATGCGCTCTACAAAAAGGGTGATGTACAACAGTATTGTGCATTTCCATCTGAAGAAATGTCAAGTTTGGAAACGTTTATTAAGAATAATGAATGGGACTCACAATGGGTTTACATTGTTTATGAAAATTCTGTAACAGAAGATATATTTGACGACTATACGTATGTCAAATATATATGAAAAACGGATTTTGTGTTATTAAACACAGTCTTTTTCAATACAAAAACCTCATTGAAATCACTTTACCAAATGGCAGACGTTGAATACGTTGCAGAGCTGGAACAGGCTTTGGAATCTGTTACGACCAATTACAATGGCCTCGTAGGATATCTCAAGAAGCTTCTAGAAGAAAATGACAAGTTGAAGCGTGCACTTGCGGTAAAGGATAAGAACGATTGAAAATGGATTTCACAAATTCAAGTGAACCTTTTTCAATGATAAAACACGTACTTTCCCAAAATGGGAGCGCCTATCAAGCAAACCATGAATGAGACAATCATTCGTCAAGCGCACGAACATGCTGTCTTGGTCCACCGAGAGTGGATAATCAAGGAGTATACGAACCGCTATAATGAAGATAATGTAGACATTGAGATGATTGAGAAAGATTATTTTGAGCTCATGGAGATCTTGAAGGCAAGAAAGGAGAAGGTGTTGTAAAAAACGGATTGGGTACGCCCAACGTTTTTCACTTATAAAAGATGTCACCGACCACGTATTATTTCATTAACAAGTCGCGAAAGGAATTTTGTGGGTTTGATGATACTCTTCCCATTCTTCAAGCACTCTTAATGGCTATTACAAAACATGATTGGACATTGCAGGATGATATTAAAGTAGAAGCAGAATACAGCGATTGTACGTTTCTTGTTGAATATCTTACGCGCGACAAGGGATTCATGTGGCTTGTGTAAAACGGATTTAAAATGATTCAAGAAACCCTTTTTCAATACAATGAACGTAAGCCGAAATCAAATGTGGGAAATTGTCCGCAGTGTGGTTTCGGAATATGAAGATGATAGTAAGTGGGCGTTTGATGAGCTCTGGTTAGCTGCCAATTGGGACAATTGTTACATGGATGGAAAACATTCAAAAACGACAGAGGAAGAGTGGAAAATACTTAAAAAAATTATCACACATGAACCTTGCATATATTCAGAAGAGATTTGCAAACAAGTGTTTGATCTTCTGTGTAACGACCGATTGAACATCTTTCTAGCGATGTCGTTTCCGTCTACTGAGAGTCATCCACCTCTACGCATACTCCTGCGATCTTGCTCGGGGCGCCCATACTTACCTTACGATTACCTTGTTCAAAAAGGGTCGAAGTGTTGGTGTGGCGATTGCTAACCATTCATTTCAAACTGAGTTGCTTTCGAAGGTGGAAAAACAAGAAGTTGGGGCGACCAATCTTTTTTGTATAAAGAAGGAGGTGCATGTTTTACGGTTCCATCTGCCATTTGAATATCAATGCTGGAGGAAGGATCAAAACGATCTTGATCACGACCTATTTCCAAGTAAAGACGTCTTGCATCAGAATGCGACCATTGTGTCCACATATCTTTCAAAAGAAACACAAGTATCAATCCAAACACTAGAAACGTGTAATGTAAGTGTTTCATATATAAAAACACCATGAGTGCCAATAATCCTATTGTCGCTCCTGGACGAGTTAGTTTAAGAAGTATTTCGAGTACCCATGCAGAGAACTGTTTTTGTGTGACAATAACTAACAAAAATGCCAAAAGTAAGGAGGCATACGATTCATCAGGTGTCATTCTTATCTTCTTAATAGAAAACGAATCTACAAAGAAAGAACTGTAAAAGGATAAATGATCTTTCCAATTCGGTGTATTACGTGCAACAATGTCATTGCGGGCAAATACTTGCCCTATTTGGAGAAAGTAAAGGATAACCGCAAGGGATCAGGCAAAACAGAAATGGAGTATTTGACAGCTACGACTATAAAAACGGCAGAAGGTAAGGCTTTGGATGAATTGAATATTGTTCGTCCTTGCTGTCGTCGTCATTTTCTAACACATGTGGATCTTCTGTAATAAAATCCTTTCAAAACACAAATGTCTTATACGGAATATTTACGTACAAAACAGTCGGCTCAGCAGAAAGTCGTGAATGTGAAAAATCCTACCGATGCATCTATGTACATCACCAAACAACGCATGAAGGCAAGTTATGACTTTAATGTGGAAGGAGGATCTGTAGGAACTTTGAACAAAGGAACAGATCGGGTTGTGCCTAACAATGCAGCTGTTTCATTTCCAAAGAAAACGATAGGAAAACAACAAGATGCGTCTTTTTTTACTGCGTATCGTGGTGGCAGAGGAATTCGTAACGATGCGCCGTATCGTATAGGAGGAAAAAAGGAGCTTCCATGTGTGAATACGATTACACAACCACCTTGTCCTACAAATTGGAAATATCCTACAGCTGGACAGCATACAAAAGATGTAAAGTGTCGGGATACCATATCGGGCGTTATGGATTCTCCAGGTGCTCCTCTCTTTCAAGACAATACGATTTCATTGAGTGCTATGCATCCCAAGATGGTTGGTGTAGATGCATGTCATGAATCAAGTATTGTGGCACCGAATCACACGCATAGTCCTGGTATTCAAGTGGCTGCTGATAATCAGCCATACGCAGTTGGAAAACCTTTCTTTATGGCAAATCCTCCTTTGCCAGAAGGACCGAATGTATCGCCTCTGAAGGTAGGTGGATATCTAGGTGTGCGATCGGGATATGTAGAAAACAAACACGGATATGCAAAGCCAACTGGACCCACACCTCAAGCCCCAGGCCGACAGGGTCAAGAAATTGCACATTTGAAAATTAATCAACCAACATTAGGTAACATAAAACCCTAACGGAAAAAAGAATAAATATAAATCTATGTAAAAGAGTATAAACAAAAAAATGTCCTGGACACCGATCTTAAATTTGATTGGAGCTACAGGTCCTCAAGGTTATCAGGGTGATCAGGGTGATCAGGGTTACACAGGTGATCAGGGTTACACAGGTGATTTGGGTCCTACAGGTTATACGGGTCCTCAAGGTGGAGATTCTACCGTAACAGGTCCTACAGGTATGACGGGCCCTGCAGGACAAGGATTTGTAGTATTTGCAAGTGTTAATTCCTTAACAGGTAGTGAAACACCTGCTGATTATATTTCATCACCTACAGGTGGTAATGTAGGTCAATTTGTTATTGTAGTAAACGATTACACTCAACCGTTAAGTCCAGATATAGGAGGTGCTTCTTTATGGCTACTTGAATCAATAAGCCCGACAGGTATATATAATTTCGTTTCATACATTACAGATGCATCTTTAATTGAAGGCCCTACAGGTCCTCAGGGTGATAAGGGTGATCAGGGTGATAAGGGTGATCAGGGTGATAAGGGTGACCAGGGTGAGAAGGGTGATCAGGGTGATAAGGGTGACCAGGGTGATAAGGGTGACCAGGGTTACCAGGGTCCTCAGGGTGAGAAGGGTGATCAGGGTGATCAGGGTGGTGAGGGTCCTCAGGGTGCTACAGGTTTTACAGGAACTGTATACACATCACGAGGTATGTGGGAAGCTTTGCCTGTAACGTATTATAAAGATGATCTAGCCGTATCACCAATTGATCGCAATACATATGTCTGTTTATCATCCTCTATTTCGAGTGGCACAGATCCTTCTGCGGATGCTACACATTGGATACTTTTTGTGCAATCGGGATATACAGGTGCTCAAGGTGATCAGGGTGATCAGGGTGCTCAGGGATATACAGGTCCTCAGGGTGATCAGGGTGCTCAGGGTAGTGACTCTACGGTAACAGGTCCTCAAGGTGATCAGGGTGACCAGGGTGCTACAGGTGCTACAGGAACCACATACACCTCTCGTGGTATATGGTCCTATACGCCTTCGGTGTTTTATTTTCTAGATGATCTAGCGGTATCGCCACTTGACCGTAATACATATGTCTGTTTATCCACTATTTCGAGTGCTACAGACCCTTCTGCAGATGCTACACATTGGGCACTCTTTGTGCAATCAGGATATACAGGTCCTCAGGGTGATAAGGGTGATCAGGGTGATCAGGGTCCTCAGGGTAATGACTCTACTGTACCAGGTCCTCAGGGTGACCAGGGTGACCAGGGTCCTCAGGGTGAGAAGGGTGATCAGGGTGATCAGGGTGACCAGGGTGACCAGGGATATACAGGTCCTCAGGGTGACCAGGGTGACCAGGGTAATAACGGTAGTGAAGGTGCTACAGGAACAATCATCTTTTCCGAGGGATATGCGCCTTCAAGTGTAACAGGACCTCTTGGATTCCGTGTTGGTGATTTTGTGATTGATTGGAATACGGGTGTAATGTGGCAAGATAGATCATATCCACTTGGAAGCGTTAACAACGTAGACACATACCCTGCATTGTCTGGATATCCTTATACAGTAAGCAGCGTTCCATATGACTCTGTATCCTTTTTATTCAATAATGTTGGTCCAACAGGTCCGTTTACTATGTTTACATCGGGAACAACTGGAACTACAACTTCGTATTCGAACGTCAAACTTGATAATGTAACTGTAACAGACACGGATACGCAGGGTAAGCCCCAAACATTCATACCACCTGGAGAACATAGTGCGAGCTTTGTATTTTCTGCACTTCAAACAGGACAGCCTGCATTTGTTTTAGGTACACCCGATGCAGTGCCTCCTATAACCTTCTGAAGCAGTCTACCTCCTACAACCACCACGACTACTGTAGGACCAAGTGTATTAGAGTGGTTTCCTGCAACTGAACCTACGTTTGGTATTGCTGGAGTTGGTGTAGCTGTAGGACATTTGGGAACGTGGGTAGCTGTGGGTTCTAATGATGGAACAGGTTCGATTCTGCGTAGTGAAGACGGTGTATCCTGGACA
>Ga0114958_10001519_pt1 | contig 18234 bp, 12 predicted proteins | sample C_130208_EF_Meta_FD_89577 | JGI IMG/M metagenome (GOLD analysis project Ga0114958, IMG submission 89577) | Freshwater microbial communities from Lake Croche, Canada to study carbon cycling - C_130208_EF_MetaG | ecosystem: Environmental > Aquatic > Freshwater > Lake | place: Lake Croche, Canada...
ATACCGGGCTATGGTTCCGACGCGGTCGTTTTGTCATGGTCTTCTCCTCGCTTGCAGCATCATGCCGCAGTTGCGCAGAAAATCCACTTATCCAAACTGTTCAGTTTTCCCGAGCCACCTCTCACCGATTGCGAACAGGTTTTCTTTACCTGCGATCCGGTAGCGATAGCGCCACAACTTCGTCCCAGTTGTGCGCACTTCCAAGTACAAGCCTGCCGCGTCGGTCAGCTTATAGTTCTTGTCTGATGGCTTCGCGGTGCGAATTTTTGAATCTGTCAACGCCATGTGCGGGTATCCCCAATTCGATACCCTCAAAGATACCCGCTTTTTTCTAGGCTTTCAATGTACATGAGTAGACAAGGGTGGAATGAAAAGGCTTATTTTTAACGGGTTTTAGTCAGGGATGGCAAGTTGATGCACTCGGGTAGACGTTAGTGCTAGTTATCGATCAAAAGCAGCATGGGGGTCGGCCTTGGGCAAATGGACATCCTTCAGAAGAACCACAAAGCCCCATGTGCGGCAAGCCCCCTGATCTGCGTGATGCGGATCGTCAGCCCAAGGGGCGGTCTTTGCCGTTGTGGATAGGCTAAGGGCGTAGGGTCGGCGGGTCTTAGCTGTTGCGTTTATGGGCAAAGCTTCCCGCATCTTCCGCAGCGCGGCGCAAGGCTTTGGATTTGTTGACAGTTTCTTGATATTCCGCCTCGGGGTCGCTGTCATAGACCACACCGCCACCCGCTTGGATATAAAGCTTTTCGTCTTTCAGAACCGCCGTGCGCAAAGCGATGCAAAAGTCCATCTCGCCATTGGCGGCGAAATAGCCGATTCCGCCGCCGTAAATGCCGCGTTTTTCGGGTTCTAACTCGTCGATGATCTGCATCGCACGCACTTTGGGCGCACCGGAGACGGTGCCTGCGGGCATCCCCGCCAGCAGGGCGGACAGAGCGTCTTGGCCTTGGGCAATCTGGCCTACCACGTTCGAGACGATGTGCATGACATGCGAATAGCGTTCGACGATGAACTGTTCAGTCGGGCGCACGCTGCCCAGTTTCGCCACACGGCCCACATCGTTGCGGCCAAGGTCCAAGAGCATCAGATGTTCGGCGCGTTCTTTGGGGTCGGCCAGAAGATCGGCTTCCAGCGCGCGGTCTTCTTCGGGGGTGGCCCCGCGTTTGCGCGTGCCTGCGATGGGGCGGATGGTGACTTCGCCTTCCCGCAGGCGCACGAGGATTTCAGGGCTGGCCCCCACCACCTGAAAGCCGCCAAAGTTGAAAAAGAACATGAACGGCGAGGGGTTCGTGCGCCTGAGCGAGCGGTAAAAGGCAAAGGGCGGCAGTTCAAAGCTTTGCGTCCAGCGCTGGCTGGGAACGACCTGAAAGATATCGCCAGCGCGGATATAGTCTTTGGCCTTTTCCACCGCCGCGCGGTAGCCATCGGGGGTGAAGTTTGACACAGCCGCGCCCACCGTTGCCGCCTCACCCAGATCGCGCAGCGCAGACGGCGCGCGGTCAAGGTCGCGCAGCGCGTCCATCACCCGCTCGCCCGCTTGGGCATAGGCTGCGCGGGCTGACAGGCCCGATGATACCCAAGCAGGAGCCACCACCGTCACCTCGCCCTTAACCCCGTCCAGCACCGCCACGACCGAAGGGCGCAGCAAGGTGGCGTCGGGCAGGCCCAAAGGGTCGGGGTTGATATGGGGCAGGTGTTCGACAAGCCGGATCATGTCATAGCCAAGATAGCCAAACAGGCCTGCTGCAATCGGGGGCAGGCCCTCGGGCAGGTCAATGCGGCTTTCGGCGATCAGCGCACGCAGCGAGGTGAGCGGGTCAGACGGTTCGGCCACAAAGGCTGTCGCATCAAAGCGCGCCTCGCGGTTGAGGCGGGCCTTTTGGCCGTGGCATTGCCAGATCAGGTCAGGCTTCATGCCCACGACCGAATAGCGCCCGCGCACCTCGCCCCCTGTCACCGATTCCAGCATAAAGGTATCGGTGCGCGCTTCGGCCAGTTTCATCATCAAAGACACCGGCGTGTCCAAGTCTGCCGCCAAGCGGGCATAGACCACCTGATTGCGCCCTTGCGCCCAAGCTGCCGCAAAACTGGCAAAATCGGGCTGCAGAGTCATGGTCAGTTCATCCGCGCCTGAACGGCCGTGATGGCCGCTTGGTCAATGGTCAGCCCGCCTTGGGTGGTCATGGCGGTTGAGAAAAGATCATAGGCATCTTGGGCGATCGACTGTGCCGCTTGGGTTGCAAGTTTGTCCATCACGGCCTTTGACTCGGCACTGGCCATATCGGCGGGGGTGATCTTATCCAGACGCACCAGCGCCACGCTGCCCTTGGCATCAACCTTGATCACATCGCCGGGGGCGAGGGTAAAGGCGGCTGTGACAACCTCGGCCGGAACGGCGGGCAGTTTGGTGCTGCGCAGGGAGGAGGCGACGTTGTCGGTGATGCCCAAAGCTTCAAGGCGCGTGCCGGATTTGGCGGCGGCAAGATCGCTGTCAGCCAAGGCAGTCAGGGCCTTGGCCAAGGCGTCGGCATGATAGGCGGCTGTGATCTTGTCGCGGGCCTTGTCAAAGGGAACCGGTGTCGGCGGGACGGTTTCCGTCACCTGCAGAACGATCACGCTGCCATCGGCAAGGCTGACGGCTTGGGCGAAATCGCCCGGTTCCATCGCCTCGACCGTTTTGGCAAATTGTGGGTCGGCAGCGATCGGGTCGTTGTCATCGGCCCCTTTGGCGTAATCTGTGGTGCCTTCGGTCATGGATTGATCTGTGGCGGTTTCGGCAATGGTGGCACCGCCCGCCAGAAGGTCGTTGATCGGTTCGAACTTGTCGGCAAGGACTTTGGCGGCAACGGCCAATTGCATGTCGCCTTTCAGCTTGTCATGCGCCTGCTCAAAGGTCGTGATCTGCGCGGGCAGGATGGTGTTCATGCGGTACAGGGCTGGTCCAAGGTTAGAGGGCAGCGGGCCGACCACGCCGGGGGAGGTCAAGGCAAACACCGCTTTGCCCGCATCGCCCAAATCGCTCACCGCCACATCGCCCAAGTCGATATCGCCAAGGGTCAGGCCGCGCTCTTTGACCAAATCTTCGAAGGCCGTGCCTGCATCAAACTTGGCCTTGGCGGCCTTGGCCTCGTCTTCTGACGGGTAGACCAACCGCTCGACCAGCCGCTTTTCGGGGATGTTATAGGTGTCAATCGCGCCATCATAGGCAGCTTTGATATCGGCCTCGGCCACGGTTTGATCTTTGGCGATATCTGAGGGTTTGAGCAGGGCGTAAGAGATGCGCTTGGCTTCGGGGCGGGTGAAATCGGCGATATGGGCGGTGTAAAAGCTGGTCAGATCGGCATCACCGGGGGCGGCGAGGCTTTGCGGCAGGCTGGATTCGCTCAGCTGCAGCACGGTGAAACCGCGCTTTTCGCCCTGAAAGGCGTAAAGCGTGTCGGTCAGGGCTTGCGGTGTCTGCATACCGCCGACGATGGCGGCTTGCAGCAATTGGCGCGCCAGATCGTCGCGCAGGCTGGTTTCGAAGTCTTTGACGGTTAGGTCGTTTTGCTGCAGCATTTGGGTATAGGTCGTGCGGTCAAAGGCCCCTGCGGTGTTGAAAAACGCTGTGTTGGTGGCGATCTTTTGCGCCACTTGCAGATCGCCCGCCGACAGGCCCAAACGAATCGCCTCGTTATCAAGGGCTGCGTTGGAGATCAGGCTTTGCAAAGCCTGCGCATCAAGGCCGAACATCTGGGCTTGGGCAAAGGTGAATTGCTGGCCGCATTGCTTGGAAAACTGCGCGATTTGGGATTTGAGCGCGCGGGCATATTGGCTGGTGGAGACCTGCGCTTTGCCGACGGTGACGACCGTGTCAATCTGATTGCCAAAGTTGCTGACACCGTAACCGCCAAGGCCGACAACGACCATGCCCAGCATAACGAATGATAAAACCCGAGAGCCCGCCGTAGAGGTCTTGCGCGGTACGATCTCGTTTGACTCTTTGGGTGTGGTGATTTTGGCCATGGCCTGGGTCCTTTGCAAAGTGACACGGGTTTAAGCTGAAAGGCGGGTAGGGGGCAAGGGCAGGGCGCGTTGCCACGATTTTTCTGCGAAAAATCCGGGCCTTTGGCCCGCTAGGGGTGAAACTTTGCCAGCCGTGTGAAGAATTCAGCGATGCCGTCGCGGTCTATATTGGCAAAAGCGATGCGGATTTGGGTTTGGCCTGCCGGGGAGGTTGCGGGTTGGAACATCGACCCGCGCAGCATGAGGATCGAGGCTTGCGTTACCGCAGCCTTGCAGACCTCGACCGAGGGCAGATCGAAGGGATGGTTCACATAGGCAAAATAGGCCCCGCAGCCCAACAGCGTCCAGTCGGGCAGGGCGGCAAAGCCTGCGATCATGGCATCCCTGCGGGCTAAAATCTCGGTGCGTTGCTGGGCGACCCAAGGGCCAAGGTTGCGCATGCCCCACAGGGCTGCGATCTGGCCCAACTGGTTGGGGCAGATCGCCACGGTATCAAGGAACTTCTCCACCTCAGCCAAGCGCGCCTGAGAGGCCACGATGGAACCCACGCGGTGGCCGGTCAGCCGGTAGGCTTTGGAAAAAGAGTAAAGCTGCACAAACCCCTCGCCCCAATCGCTTTGGGTGAACAGATCATGCGGGCGACCGGTCTGGCTGTGAAAATCGCGGTAGGTTTCATCGACGATCAGCACCAGTCCGTGGCGGCGGGCGAGGTCGCGAAAATCGGTGAGGGTTTGGGCGGGATATTCGACCCCGCCGGGGTTATTGGGGGTCACAAGGACGATGGCCTTGGTTTTGGGCGTGATCAGCGCTTCTGCAGCGGCGGCAGTCGGGATCAAATCCGGCCCGCTGGACAGGGGCACGGTGGTGATGCCCGCCATATCAAGCCACATTTTGTGGTTGAAATACCAAGGGCAGGGCAAGATCACCTCATCCCCCGCGCCGGCCAAGGTGGAGAGAACGGCGCAGAAGGCTTGGTTGCAGCCTTGGGTAATGGCGGTGTTTTGCGCCGTGATGATCCCGTCATAAGCGCGGCTCCACTGCGTGGCGATTTCGGCGCGCAGCTCGGGCAGGCCCAGAACGGGGCCGTAGAGATGGGCGTTGGGGTCGTTCAGCGCGGCGTCGGCAATCGCTTGGCGTAGGCCAAGCGGGGGCAGGTCAACCGGGGCGGCTTGGCTGACGTTGATGAGGGGGCGGTCTGCGGGAAAGCTGACGCCCTCGATCCAGCGCCGCGCCTCCATCACGGGGGGCAGGTCGGTGGCGGCCATGGCGGGGTTGAGGGGGAAAAGCTGGGTCATAGCGGCCTTCTGTGTTTGGCCCATGTGAACCTTGCAACGCGCCCAAGCGCAAGGGGCAGGCGGCAGCCTAGCCTTTCAAAAACGCCCGCCGCGCCTCTGCGGCCATGGATTGGCGCATCTCGACACGCGACAGTTCGGCCAGGGTGGCTTTGATGGCTTGGGCATCGGTTAGGGTCGCCAAAGTTGCGCGCAAGGCGATGGCCTGCTTTTTAAAAACAATCTCTTCGGGCAAAACCCCCGCCTCGGCCATGATGCGAAAGCCTATCGCATCGCCGGCCGAGATAAAGGCATCGCCCGGCCTTTCGGGCAAAGGCGCACCCTCGCCGGCCAAGCCCTGCAACGGGCCTTGCAGGCGGGCTTTGGTCATTTGCCGTTCGGCCATGCGAGAAAGCCAAGACATAGGCACCTCCTTTTTGGTGGTCAGTTTGGCACAGATGCTGCGAAAAGAAGGGGGCCTTCTGCCCCCTCGGCGCAAAAGCGCCTCACCCCCGAGAGTATTGCGGCAAAGGGCAATGGGATGAGCGCGCTGATATCATCTTGGTGAAAATACTCCCGGCGGCGCCGCCCCCCGAGCCGGTTGGCGGCACGCCAGAGGCGAGATAAAAACAATGCGCGGAACGCGCTCTTTTGGATCAGCGGTGGGGCCGGGATCAGCCGATCTCGGCCAACCGCTTCAGGGCGGCTTGCAGCTTGGCGGCTTCCTCCTCGCGCGCTTGCAGATTGGCCTTGGCCTCGTCAACCACGTCTTCGGGGGCAGAGGCCACAAAGCTGGGGGTGTTCAGCCGCCCCTTCAGCCCGCCGATTTCCTTGGCGAGTTTGTCCATTGTCTTGGACAGGCGGGCTTTTTCTTCGGCGATGTCGATCAGGCCGGCCAGCGGAATGGCAAAGGCGGCACCCTCTAGGGCCAATGTGATTGCTCCCTTTGGGGCGAGGCCTTCGCTAAAGCCGTCGATTCGCGCCAGCCTGCGGATCAGGCTGTCGTTACGCGCCCAAGCAGCGCGGGCTTCGGGCGACAGGGCGGTGGCCACAAGGTCAACCTTCAAGCCCGCTGCCACATGCACCTCGGCGCGGGCAGAGCGGATTTCGTCGATCAGGGTGGTGACGAAAGCCATTTCGCGGTCGGCTTCGGGGGTGATGAGGTTTGCGCCGTAGGTCGGCCAATCGGTATGGACCAACAGCTTGTCGCGCGTGCCCGTGGTGGACCACAGCTCTTCGGTGATAAAGGGCATGATCGGGTGCAGCAGGATCATCGACTGGTCCAGAACCCAGGCCATGGTGGCGCGGGTTTCCGCCGCAGCAGGCCCGTCAAACAGTGGTTTGGCGAATTCGACATACCAGTCGCAGACCTTGCCCCAGACGAATTTGTACAGCGCGTCGGCGGCGGTGTCGAAGCGGTAGTCTTGCAGGGCGGCATCGACCTCGGCCAAGGTCTTGGCCGTTTCGCCGATGATCCACAGGTTGGCCGTGGCTGTCCCCTGCGGCGGGGTGGTTGCGGTGGTGTGGCCGTCCCACACCCCGTTCATCTCGGCAAAGCGGCAGGCGTTCCATAGCTTGGTGCCAAAGTTGCGATAGCCCGCGATGCGCTGCGTATCCATCTTGAGCGTGCCGCCCAGTGAGGCCATGGCCGCATTGGCAAAGCGCAGGGCATCGGCGCCGAACTCGTCAATGATTTCCAAGGGGTCGATCACATTGCCCAAGGATTTGGACATTTTCTTACCCTTGGCATCGCGCACAAGGCCGTGCAGGTAGACCGTCTTGAACGGCACCTGATCGACCACGGCCAATTGCATCATCATCATGCGCGCAACCCAGAAGAAGATGATATCCGCGCCGGTGATCAGGGCGGATGTGGGGAAATAACGCTGCAATTCCGGTGTGGTATCGGGCCATCCTAAGGTGCCGATGGGCCAGAGGCCGGAGGAGAACCACGTATCAAGCACGTCAGGGTCGCGGGTCAGCGCCTTGCCGGGGGCCATGGCTTGGGCCTCGGCCTCGGACGAGGCGCAGTAATGATTGCCTTCGGCGTCATACCACACTGGAATCTGGTGGCCCCACCACAACTGGCGACTGATGCACCACGGCTCGATATTCTCCAGCCAATGGAAATAGGTGCGCTCGCCGGATTGTGGCATGATGACGGTGTCGCCACTGCGCACAGCCTCCAACGCGGGGCCGACGATCAAGCCAGTGTCGACGAACCATTGATCGGTCAGCATCGGTTCGATCACCACTTTGGAACGGTCACCGAAAGGCTGCATGATGGGTTTGCTATCGACCACGGGCTCCAGATGCAGCGCCTCTGACCCGGTTTCTTCGTCAATCGACTTCACCAGCACGGTCACGGCAAGGCCAGCGGCGTTGATATCGGCGACCACCTGTTTGCGCGCCTCGAACCGGTCAAGGCCGCGGTATTTCTCGGGGACAAGGTTCAGGCTATCCACCTCTGCCTCAGTCGTGGGCGAGCCTGCGGCGATCTCGCGGGCGCGCGCGACCGCCACCTCATAGGGCGCACCGTCGGCGCGCATGGCACCGCGCGTGTCCATCAGGCGGTAGCAGGGCAGGTTGGCGCGTTTGGCGACCTGATAATCGTTGAAATCATGCGCGCCGGTGATTTTCACCGCCCCGGACCCAAAGGTCGGGTCGGGGTATTCGTCGGTGATGATCGGGATCAAACGGTCGCACAGCGGCAGGTGCACCATTTTGCCCACGATCGGCGCATAGCGCGCGTCGGAGGGATGCACCGCCACAGCGCCGTCGCCCAGCATGGTTTCAGGCCGCGTGGTGGCGATGGAAATGTAATTGCGCTTTTCGCGCAAGATCACCGTGCCTTCGGCGTCTTTTTCAACATATTCATAGCTTTCCCCCCCAGCGAGGATGTATTTGAAGTGCCACATATGGCCCTTCACCTCGATATTCTCGACCTCTAGGTCGGAAATCGCGGTTTCAAAATGCGGGTCCCAGTTGACCAAGCGTTTGCCACGGTAGATCAGGCCCTTGTTATACATATCGACAAAGACTTTGATCACGGCATCGGGGAAATTGCCCGACATGGTGAAGGCCTCGCGGTCCCAATCGCAGGATGCACCAAGGCGTTTGAGCTGGTTGATGATGGTGCCGCCGGATTGGTCTTTCCACTCCCACACCTTGGCCAAGAACGCCTCGCGCCCCATCTCGCGGCGGGTGGGGGCTTTGGCCTTGGCCAGTTCGCGTTCCACCACCATTTGGGTCGCAATGCCGGCATGGTCGGTGCCCACTTGCCACAGCGTGTCATGGCCGCGCATGCGGTGCCAGCGGATTAGGATGTCTTGCAACGTGTTGTTAAACGCATGCCCCATGTGCAGCGAGCCTGTCACATTGGGCGGGGGAATCATGATGGAAAAGGCTGGCGCGCCGGGTTTGGCATTGGCGCCAGCCCGGCCGACTTTTTGGTCGATCCACAGCTTAGAAATGCGCGCCTCGGCCTCGGCCGCGTTGAAGGTCTTTTCCATGGGCATTTTGGCATCCTGCAGGGGTTTGCACGCCTCTTAGCGCCTTCGCGGGGCTTGGAAAAGCCCATTGCGCTTGCGGGCGGGCAGTTTGCGAAAGGCGTTCAGACTTTGTTAACCCAAAGCTGGCAAAGAGGAACAATGACGATTTATCTTGAAATGTTCCTGTTTTGATCTCATACAGGGTAAACAAAGCAGGAACACATCCGGCGATTGCCGCAGAGGCGTGGCCATGGAATAAGGGGAAGATGAATGACTGTTGCAACCCTCTTCGAACTGGACGGAAAGCGCACCATGGATAAGAAAGACGCCGATAAGGCCAAGGCGCTGGAATCTGCGCTGGCGCAGATTGAGCGGCAGTTTGGCAAAGGCTCGATCATGAAGCTGGGCCAGAACAACGCCGTGATGGATGTGGAAGCGATTTCCACCGGATCGCTGGGCTTGGATATTGCCCTGGGCATTGGCGGGCTGCCCAAGGGCCGGATTATCGAGATTTACGGGCCGGAAAGCTCTGGCAAGACCACGCTGACGCTGCATGTGGTGGCTGAGGCGCAAAAGAACGGCGGGGTTTGCGCCTTTGTCGATGCCGAACACGCGCTGGATCCGCAATATGCCAAGAAATTGGGCGTTAATCTGGACGAATTGCTGATCAGCCAGCCCGACACGGGCGAACAGGCGCTGGAGATTGTCGATACGCTGGTACGCTCGGGGGCGGTGACGACGATTGTGGTGGATTCGGTCGCAGCCTTGGTGCCGAAATCAGAGATTGAAGGCGATATGGGCGATATGCAGATGGGTTCGCAGGCCCGTTTGATGAGCCAAGCGATGCGCAAATTGACGGCCTCTATCGGGCGGTCGAACTGCATGGTGATTTTCATCAACCAGATCCGCATGAAGATCGGCGTGATGTTCGGGTCGCCCGAAACCACGACAGGCGGCAATGCGCTGAAATTCTACGCCTCGGTGCGGTTGGACATTCGCCGGATCGGGTCGATCAAAGACCGCGATACGGTGATTGGCAATTCAACCCGCGTGAAGGTGGTGAAGAACAAAGTCTCGCCCCCCTTCAAAGAGGTGGAGTTTGACATCATGTTTGGCGAGGGTATTTCCAAAATCGGCGAGATCGTCGACTTGGGTGTCAAATGCGGCGTCGTGGAAAAGTCGGGCTCTTGGTATTCGTACAAAGACGAACGCATCGGGCAGGGGCGCGAAAACGCCAAGACCTTCCTGAAAGCCAATCCGGCCATGGCGGCGTCGATTGAAGAAAAGATCCGCTCGGCTTCAGGGTTAGATTTTTCGATGGCGGCGGGCGATCAGGAAGCGGTTTTAGACGATTGATCCCAAGCGCAGGGAAAAAGGGCCGCCCCGTCACGGGCGGCCCTTTTGCATTCAGAATGGACAGCGCAGGCCCTTGGGGCTAAACGGGGCATACCCCCGCGACCCTGTGATAGGACTTATTTCCGCCATGCCCTCGCTGAACGACATCCGCTCGACCTTTCTCGATTTCTTCGCCCGCAACGGTCACAAGGTGGTCGACAGCTCGCCCTTGGTGCCGCGCAATGACCCGACCTTGATGTTCACCAACTCAGGCATGGTGCAGTTCAAAAACTGCTTCACCGGAGTGGAGACGCGCGAGTACAAGCGGGCGACGACAGCGCAAAAGTCGGTGCGCGCAGGCGGCAAGCACAACGATCTGGACAATGTGGGCTATACAGCGCGCCACCATACGTTCTTTGAAATGCTGGGGAATTTCTCGTTCGGCGATTATTTTAAGGAACAGGCCATCACCTTCGCTTGGGAGCTGCTGACCAAAGATTTCGATATCCCCAAGGACAAGCTTTGCGTCACCGTCTATCACACCGACGACGAGGCGGCGGGCTATTGGAAGAAAATCGCCGGCCTGCCGGATCATCGCATCATCCGCATCGCATCTGATGACAACTTCTGGCGCATGGGGCCAACCGGCCCCTGCGGCCCGTGCACCGAGATTTTCTTTGACCACGGCGACAGCATCTGGGGCGGCCCGCCGGGCAGCGCAGACCAAGACGGCGACCGCTTTATCGAGATCTGGAACAACGTCTTCATGCAGAACGAACAATTCGCCGATGGGCGTTTGGTTCCGCTGGAAATGCAATCCATCGACACCGGCATGGGGCTGGAACGCATCGGCGCTTTGCTGCAAGGCAAGCACGACAATTACGACACCGACCTGATGCGCTCGCTGATCGAAGCTTCGGCCCATGCCACCAGCACCGATCCTGACGGCGCGGGCAAGACGCATCACCGCGTGATTGCCGACCACTTGCGATCCACCTCGTTCTTGATTGCCGATGGGGTGATGCCGTCGAACGAAGGGCGCGGCTATGTGCTGCGCCGCATCATGCGCCGTGCGATGCGCCACGCCCATATGCTGGGCGCGCAAGACCCGGTGATGCACCGTTTGGTGCCCGCTTTGGTGCGCCAGATGGGCGGGGCCTATCCTGAGCTGACCCGCGCGCAAAGCCTGATCGAAGAAACGCTGCGTTTGGAAGAATCGCGTTTCCGCACCACGCTGGACCGCGGCTTGCGCCTGCTGGATGACGAACTTGCACGTCTGCCCGAAGCCTCCGCCCTGCCGGGGGCTGCGGCGTTCAAGCTGTATGACACCTACGGCTTCCCGCTCGATCTGACCCAAGACGCCCTGCGCGAAAAGGGCCGCGAGGTTGATGTGCAAGGCTTTGAATCCGCCATGGACGAGCAGCGCAAAAAGGCGCGCGCGGCGTGGTCAGGCTCGGGCGAGGCATCGGATGCCAATATCTGGTTTGAACTGGCCGAAGCGCATGGGGTGACGGAATTTCTGGGCTACGACACCGAAACCGCTGAGGGCGAGATCAAGGCGCTGGTGCGCGAAGGTGCCGCCATTGGCGCGGCAGAGTCTGGGACAACGGTGCAAATCGTGGTCAACCAAACGCCGTTTTATGCCGAAAGCGGCGGGCAAGTGGGCGATCACGGCTTTATCCGCACGCAAACCGGTCTGGCTGAAGTGACCGATACCCGCAAAGCGGCGGGGGTGTTTATTCATGTGGCAAAGGTGGTTGAGGGGACGGTTCTAAAAGGCCAACCCGCCAAGCTGGATGTCAGCCACACCCGCCGCGCGCAAATTCGCGCCAACCATTCGGCCACCCACCTGCTGCACGAAGCGCTGCGCCGTGCCTTGGGCGATCACGTTGCCCAACGCGGCAGCTTGAACGCGCCGGACCGGTTGCGCTTTGACTTTAGCCATTCGCAGGGCATGTCTGCCGCCGAACTGGCGACTGTGGAAGCCGAAGTAAACGCCTATATCCGCCAAAACACCCCCGTCGACACCCGCATCATGACCCCCGATGACGCCCGCGCCCTTGGCGCACAGGCGCTGTTTGGCGAGAAATACGGCGACGAGGTGCGTGTTGTGTCGATGGGCAGCTTGGCCGGATCGGGCAAGGGTGCCGATGGGAAGACCTATTCGCTGGAACTGTGCGGCGGTACGCATGTGGCGCGCACGGGCGACATCGGGGCCTTTGTGGCGCTGTCGGAAAGTGCGTCATCGGCGGGCGTCCGACGGTTCGAGGCGCTGACGGGTCAAGCCGCCCTAGATCATCTGCGCGCGCAGGATGCCAAGCTGATGGAAGTCGCGGGCATCTTGAAAGCCTCACCCGCCGAACTGGCCGACCGTGTCAAGCAACTGGCCGACGAACGCCGCGCCTTGCAGAACGAGGTCGCAACCCTGCGCCGTGAATTGGCGATGGGTGGCAAATCGGGCGGGCCGGAGATTGTCGAGATCAACGGCATCAAGCTGATCGCCCAAGTGCTGCAAGGCGTGTCGGGCAAGGACCTGCCAGCGCTGATTGACGAGATGAAGGTCAAGCTTGGCTCTGGCGCGGTGGTTTTGATTGCGGACACGGGGGCAAAACCGGCTGTTGCCGCCGGTGTCACTGCTGATCTGACGGGTCGGATCAGCGCTGTCACGCTGGTCAAAGCCGCCTCTGCCGCTTTGGGTGGAAAGGGCGGTGGCGGGCGGCCCGATATGGCACAGGCGGGGGGCGAGGATATTGCGCTGGCCGATGCTGCGCTCAAAGCGGTTTATGCCGCGTTGGAGGCGTAAGATGCCCTCAGCCCTGTGGATTGCCCATGTGACTGTCACCGACCCCGTGGCCTACGGCGAATATGCCAAACGCGCCACCGTGGCCATTGCGGCGCATGACGGCGTTTTTCTGGCCCGCGCAGGGCGCTATGTGCAGTTGGAAGGCAAAGACCGCCCGCGCAATGTGGTGGCACGGTTTCCAAGCTTGGAGCGGGCGGTGGAATGCTACCACTCCCCCGCCTATCAAGAGGCGCTGTCATATGCGAAAGGCGCAGCCGAGCGGGAATTGATGGTGGTGGAAGAGGCGGAGTAATTCGCCCAACCTGCTTAAGAAAAAGGCCGCCCGTTTGGGCGGCCTTTCTTTTACTGCCCGCTGCGCGACTGGCGCTTGCGGTCGTTGGAATCCAGGAAGCGTTTGCGCATCCGGATATTTTTCGGCGTCACTTCCACCAACTCGTCGTCGTCAATATAGGCAATCGACTGTTCCAGCGACAGTTTGACAGGCGTTGTCAGGCGCACAGCTTCATCGGTGCCCGAGGCGCGCACGTTGGTCAATTGCTTGCCCTTCAGCGCGTTCACTTCCAGATCGTTGTCGCGGTTATGCTCGCCGATGATCATGCCGCTGTAGATCTGCTCTTGCACGCCGATAAAGAAGTGACCGCGATCTTCCAGTTTCCACATGGCATAAGCCACCGAAACCCCGGTTTCCATCGAGATCAGCACGCCCTGACGACGCCCTTCGATGGCACCCTTATGCGGGGCCCAGCCATGGAACACACGGTTCAACACGCCTGTGCCGCGCGTGTCGGTCATGAACTGGCCGTGATAGCCGATCAACCCACGCGAAGGTACATGCGCGATGATGCGGGTTTTGCCCACGCCGGCGGGCTTCATCTCGACCAAGTCGCCCTTGCGCGGGCCGGTCAGCTTTTCGATCACGGGGCCGGTGTATTCGTCATCAACGTCGATCGTGACTTCTTCGATCGGCTCTTGCTTCACACCGCCGTCTTCGCGGAAAATCACGCGCGGCCGCGAGATCGACAGTTCAAATCCTTCGCGGCGCATGTTTTCGATCAAAACGCCCATCTGCAATTCGCCGCGCCCCGAAACTTCGAAGGCGTCGCCACCGGGGGTGTCTGCGACCTTGATCGCCACGTTGACTTCTGATTCGCGCATCAGACGTTCGCGGATCACGCGCGACTGCACCTTGGTGCCGTCTTTGCCCGCAAGGGGCGAATCGTTGATGCCAAAAGTGACGGTGATGGTGGGCGGGTCAATCGGTTGGGCGGGCAGGGCCACGTCAATCGAAGGGTCGCAGAGCGTATCGGCCACGGTGGCTTTGGTCATGCCCGCCACGGTGACGATGTCACCGGCCAATGCTTCGTCCACCGCTGTCATGTTCAACCCGCGAAAGGCCAGAACTTTGGTCACACGAAAGGTTTCGATCCGCTCGCCGGTGCGGGTCATGGCTTTAAGCTGCGTGCCCACGGTCAGACGGCCCGCCTCAATCCGGCCGGTCAGGATGCGGCCAATGAACGGGTCTGCCGACAAGGTGGTCGCCAGCATCTGGAAGGGTTCTTCGGCGCGGGCGATTTGCTTGGGATGGGGAACGTGGCTGACGATCATGTCAAACAGCGCGTCAAGGTTCTTGCGCGGCCCGTCCAGCGACAGATCCGCCCAGCCGTTGCGGCCCGAGGCGTAGATATGCGGGAAATCCAGTTGCTCGTCGGATGCGCCTAAGTTGGCGAACAGATCGAAGACTTCGTTCAGCGCGCGTTCGGGTTCGGCGTCGGGCTTATCGACCTTATTGAGCACCACAATCGGGCGCAGGCCCAAGGCAAGGGCCTTGGCCAGAACGAATTTGGTCTGCGGCATCGGGCCTTCGGCGGCGTCAACCAACAGGCAGACCCCGTCGACCATCGACAGAATCCGCTCCACCTCGCCACCGAAATCGGCGTGGCCGGGGGTGTCGACGATGTTGATGCGGATGCCGTCATGTTCCACGCTGGTACATTTGGCCAGAATGGTGATGCCACGCTCGCGTTCGATATCGTTGCTGTCCATCGCGCGTTCGGACACTTGCTGCCCTTCGCGGAAAGAGCCGGATTGTTTCAAAAGCTCGTCAACGAGCGTGGTTTTGCCATGGTCGACGTGGGCGATAATGGCGATGTTGCGAAGCTCCATCGGGGCGGTCTCTTTCGGTTTTCTGCGGTTGCGAGGGCCTTACAGGGTTTGCGCTTGGAAAGCCAGAGGCGTTCCAAATGAAAAGGCCGGGGGTATTCCCCCGACCTGCCCAAAGCCGGGGGGCCAGCCCCCCGGACCCCCCGGGATATTGAGACACATATGAAAGGGTTAGCCGATCAGGGCTTTGTCGAGGTATTCGGCGACTTTTTCCAGATAACCGATGGTGGTGAGCCATTTTTGATCGGGGCCGACCAGAAGGGCTAGATCTTTGGTCATCCAGCCGTCTTCGACGGCATCGACCGTGACCTTTTCCAGCGTTTGGGCAAAGCGCATGAGCTGAGCGTTGTCATCCAGCTTGGCGCGGTGTTTCAGCCCGCCGGTCCAAGCGAAGATCGAAGCGACCGAGTTGGTCGAGGTTTGCTGACCCTTTTGATGCTGGCGGTAGTGGCGGGTGACGGTGCCGTGGGCGGCCTCGGCCTCGACAATCTTGCCATCGGGGGTCATCAGGACCGAGGTCATCAGGCCAAGCGAGCCAAAGCCCTGTGCCACCGTGTCAGACTGCACATCGCCGTCATAGTTCTTGCAGGCCCAGACATAGCCGCCCGACCATTTCATGGCGGATGCCACCATATCGTCGATCAGGCGGTGTTCGTAGTGGATGCCGGCGGCCTTGAATTTGTCTTCGAATTCTTCGGCATAGACCTTGGCGAACAGATCTTTAAAGCGACCGTCATAGGCTTTGAGGATGGTGTTCTTGGTCGACAGATAGACCGGCCAGCCTTTGAGCAGCCCGTAGTTCATCGACGAACGGGCAAAGTCGATGATGGAATCGTCAAGGTTGTACATGCCCATGTAGACGCCCGCCGAAGGGGCGGCATAGACGTCGCGCTCGATCACCGTGCCGTCGTTGCCCACGAATTTCATCGTCAGCTTGCCCGCGCCGGGGAAGTGGAAGTCGGTCGCGCGGTACTGGTCGCCAAAGGCGTGGCGGCCGATCACGATGGGTTTGGTCCAGCCCGGCACAAGGCGGGGGACGTTTTGGCAAATGATCGGTTCGCGGAAAATCACGCCGCCCAAGATGTTGCGGATCGTGCCGTTGGGCGACTTCCACATTTGTTTCAGGCCGAATTCTTCCACCCGCTGTTCATCCGGCGTGATGGTGGCGCATTTGACGCCGACACCGTATTTTTTGATCGCTTCCGCCGAATCGATGGTGATCTGGTCATTGGTGCGATCACGCTCTTGGATGCCCAGATCGTAGTACTTCAGATCAATGTCCAGATAGGGCAGGATCAGCTTTTGCTTGATGAAGTCCCAGATAATCCGGGTCATCTCATCGCCGTCAAGCTCGACGACGGGGTTGGCTACCTTGATTTTGGTCATGCGCGGGCCCTTATGTGATGCGGGATTTTGGGTGGCATAGCGCAAAGCGGGGCTAAAGAAAAGGCTGTATGCGAAGGTATACAGCCTGCGGGATGCGACAGGCTTCCTAAGAGCCTAAGACCAGCCCCAAGAGAAAATCGCGCACGACGGCATTGGGGGCATTTTCGACAGCATCGTGCCGCAAGGCCTGCAAGGCCCGCGCCGCCGCCGCAAGTTCGGGCAGGGGGCGGCAGACAGCAACCTCTGCCAAGTCTGGAAAAAATTCTGCAAGCCCCGTCGATTGTGACAGATTTTGATGGATCGGGCGAAAGGCTTCCAGCAGGGCCCGGCGGTTTTGCTCGCCAAAAAGTTCAACCTCAGAGTCGGGCGGAAAATCCACACGCTGGCTGGCTGCCAGAATATAGGCCAGCATCGCCGCAAAGTGCTTGGGAATGGTCAAATTCGCCAAGCGCATGATTTCTGCCATGGCATAGGGCACAGACGGGTTATGTCTTATAAGCGGTTCGATCGGGATGTGGTCGATCTTGCTTTGCGCGAAAAAGTCGACAACAGACCCTCCCGCGGTCAGAACATCGGTATAATTGCGCACAATCATCCGGGCGGCTGGCAAAGTACTGGTCCACCGCGACACGATCTGATCATATTGGAAATGCGCGGTGTTAAAATATCGACTTTGCGCACCCGCGCGCAGCGGTGTGTTGGCAAAGCCGAATTTCAACTGCTGTAGGTGCCAAGAGGCGATATAGGCGTCAATCCGGCGCAGGTTCAAGACGATGGTGCAGTCATGTTTGGCAAAGCGCGCTTGAATGCGTGGCATGATCTTGGGCCAACCCTGCTCGGAAAAGCGCGACATCACTTCTGAGCACAAAATCGTATGACGCGGGGCCAGCGCGTTCATCTGTTCGTCAATGGCCTGCAGCATTTGAAAAGAGGAGGGGAGGTTTTTGTGCCAATTGGGCACATCGCTTTCAAGCCCCTCTGACATAAGGCCAAAGGCCAAGGCGTTGTGCGGCTCTCGGATATTCAGATCGCTGAATTGGGCCGGTATGCTGCCCTTTAAAACCGTGTTCAAATTATGGGCCAGACCTTTGGATTCCACGGCGGGGTAAAGAATGCCGGCCTGCAAAAGCGTCAGATACTGCGATGCAAGATAGGTTTGCAGGGCAGTAGACCCCGTCTTATGATGGCCAATGAAAAACGCAACGTTCATAAAAACTCCCGCAAAAAAACCGTCCTATCGAACAGGGTCTAGCGCAGTTTTGGTGTTTTCAAAAGCCTTACTGGGGCGATTTGCCCCGCCCCAAGATGAAAATTTGATCTTGTCGCGCCCAGGCGAGATCCAAGCCTAAGCAGAGCAGACCGATGGTCGTGCTTTAAGGTTGCGTGAAATAAGCCCGCGTTTTGGCGCGCACCCAATCCCATAGCCTTGGCGCGCCACGGGCGATTTGGCTGCCGACGCGGGCGTCAAGCTGGTCGGAGGTGACGTTGTAGTCCACCCAAGTGCCGCCGCCCGACATGAGGTTGGCCATGACGGGTTGGACGCGGTCCAGGGCTTTGGCAAACATGGCGTCAGGGGTTTGGGCCGATTCGAATTCTTGCCAAAGGGTTAAGAACTCTGCCCCCAGATCGGGGGGCAGCAGGCCAAAGATGCGGGCGGCGGCTTTGGCTTCGGCGTCTTGGGTCGCCGTTGACCCATGCGCTTGGCCATGGGCGGAATGGATGGGCACATCGCCCACGTCGATTTCCACCAGATCATGCAGCACCAACATGCGGATTA
>Ga0114958_10001520_pt1 | contig 18232 bp, 17 predicted proteins | sample C_130208_EF_Meta_FD_89577 | JGI IMG/M metagenome (GOLD analysis project Ga0114958, IMG submission 89577) | Freshwater microbial communities from Lake Croche, Canada to study carbon cycling - C_130208_EF_MetaG | ecosystem: Environmental > Aquatic > Freshwater > Lake | place: Lake Croche, Canada...
GCTTGCAAATTATTGAAAAATATCGACAAAAATCGCTTTTAAATAGGAATAAAATTTTATTTTTGCGGACACTAAATTAGAAATAGATGGCAACTTTTAACAAAAGAGGATATAAAGCACCAAAAGAAAAAGCTGAAAAATTAGATAACAATTTCATTGAAGATGTTAATGTTGATGAAAAAGATAGTGCAACTGCAAAAGCATTTGAATCATTAGATCAAACAGCTTCAAAAGCAGAAGATTTTATTGCGAAAAATCAAAAATATATTTTAGGTTTATTAACGGTTGTGGTTTTAGCAACTGTTGGTTATTTTTCTTATCAAAAATTTATCAACGAGCCTAACCAACAAGAAGCTGCCGAAGAATTATTTGTAGCGCAACAAAATTTTCAAAAAGCAGTTGATGATACTTCAAATAAAGCAGATTCTTTATTCAATTTAGTTTTAAAAGGTTCAGAAGGTAAATCTGGTGTAATTAAAATTGCTGAAGAATATGCTGGAACCGATGCTGCAAACGAAGCAAATTATATGGCGGGTATTGCTTATTTAAATACAGGTAAATATGCCCAGGCAGTAACTAGTTTAGAGAAATTTTCATCGGATGACGTTATGTTAAGTACTTTAGCAAAAGGTGCTGTTGGTGATGCTTATGCTCAACAAAATAAACAAAAAGAAGCTTTAGATTGGTACATAAAAGCTGCCGATGCTAATAAAAACAACTTTACTAGACCAAGATATTTATTAAAATCAGGTAAAACGTCTTTGTTATTAGGTAATAAGACAGATGCTTTAAAATATTTCAACGATATCAAAGACAATTTTGATACTTCTCCTGAAGCTCAACAAATTGATGCTTTGATTGGTCTAGCTCAATAAATAGCAATCAGTATTCAGTGTTTAGTCGGCAGTCAATCTTGCTGAACGCTTACAACTGATGGCTGAACACTAATAACAATGGCTACTGCAAACAAAAACTTATCCAATTACGATAAAACAACAATCCCAAACGCGAAAAACTTTCGGTTTGGGATTGTTGTTTCTGAGTGGAATAATCACATAACTAACGGATTATATTCAGGTGCAGAAATAGCTTTGCTAGACTGCGGTGCTTTGCCTAATAATATTGTGCGACAAAATGTTCCAGGTAGTTTTGAGTTGATTTATGCTGCAAAGCAAATGATGAAATCACGAGACTTTGATGTAATTATAACCATAGGTTCAGTAATTAAAGGAGAAACGATGCATTTTGATTTTGTATGCCAAGGCGTAACCAATGGTATAGCAATGCTTAATGCCGAAGGTGATATTCCCGTTATTTTTTGTGTGCTAACTGACAACACCGAACAACAATCCATTGATAGAAGTGGAGGAATTCATGGAAACAAAGGTACTGAAGCCGCCATTGCCGCCATTAAAATGGCTGATTTGTAAAAGAAAACATTGTGATAATTTATTTTTAACTTATAATAACAGCCTATTCTATTTTGGAGTAGGTTTTTTATTTTAGGTAACTATTAACTATAAATCCCAATAGTTTTTGCTTAAATTTGCTTGCTTCAGTAAACCAACTACTGAATATTATTTATTGAACACTGAATACTAAATAATGTCGAGTATAATTCAATTACTTCCTGATCATGTTGCCAACCAAATTGCTGCTGGTGAAGTGGTACAAAGGCCAGCTTCTGTAGTCAAAGAACTATTAGAAAATGCCGTTGATGCAAAAGCGACAGATATTAAACTTATTATAAAAGATGCCGGAAAATCTTTAATACAAGTTATAGATAATGGTCAAGGAATGAGCGTAACCGACTCACGTTTGTGTTTTGAGCGTCATGCTACCTCCAAAATCCGTCAGGCAGAAGATTTGTTTTCATTACATACCAAAGGTTTTCGCGGTGAAGCCCTAGCTTCTATTGCAGCTATTGCTCATGTGGAAATGAAAACCAAACAAGACCAAGAAGAGTTAGGAACGCATATCATTATTGAAGGTAGTAAGTTTGTGTCACAAGAACCAGCAGTTTTACTAAAGGGAACTTCTTTTTCTATTAAAAATTTATTTTTCAATATTCCCGCACGACGCAATTTCTTAAAATCGGAAACGGTGGAACAACGTTATATTGTAGATGAATTTCAGCGTGTGGCTATGGCACATCCTAATATTCATTTCACTATGTATCACAACGGAAGTGAGATGTTCAATTTGCCTATTTCTAATTTTCGTCAACGTATAGTCAATATTTTTGCAGGAAAGACTAACGAAAAGTTAGTACCAGTAAAAGAAGAAACTGAAATAGTAAACTTGCAAGGATTTATAGGTAAACCAGAATTTTCAAAGAAAAACAGAGGTGAGCAATTCTTTTTTGTCAATAATCGTTTTATAAAAAGTGGTTACTTGCATCACGCCGTAATGGCTGCTTATGAAGGATTGCTTAAAGATGGTGCGCAACCCAGTTACTTTTTATATCTCGATGTGCCACCACATACGATTGATATCAATATTCATCCCACCAAAACAGAAATCAAGTTTGATGATGAGCATGCTTTGTATGCTATTTTACGTTCAGCAATCAAGCATAGTTTAGGGCAATTTAATGTAGCGCCAGTTTTGGATTTTGATCGTGATCCTAATCTTGATACGCCCTATCAATATCAAAATAAAGAAGCAGATTATCCAACTATTCAGGTGGATAGTGACTATAATCCTTTTTCTCAGGAAAAGCCAAACAAATCATTTGCATCATCTTCTAATTATAAAAAACTAGAAGTACAGCCAAGTTGGGAAAGTTTATATATTGGACTAAAGCAAGCTGGACAGGAGATTACCGAAATGACTTTTGAAAATGATGCCGTAACATCATCATTGTTTGAAGAAACTGAAGTTGAACAAGAAGTTAAAAGAACGTATCAAATTCATAAAAAGTATATTGTAAGCCCAATTAAATCAGGGATGGTTGTCATTAACCAAAAGAGAGCTCATGAACGCGTTTTGTATGAAGAATTTCTAACCAGTATGACGGTAAAACACGCTTCGAGCCAACGATTATTATTTCCTTTAGAATTATATTTTTCTTCAGCTGAAATTCAACTGATTGCAGAATTACAATTAGCTTTGGAGAATTTAGGTTTTATTTTTGATGCTATTCATGACGATTCTATCCTAGTTTCGGGTTTACCCATAACTATTACTGAAAGCAAAGCTTCCTTTGTTTTGGATGATTTGCTTACAGATTTGCAAGATGAAATTCCAGACAATAGTTTTTCACAAAATGATACAATTGCTAAATCAATGGCTAAAAGTTTAGCCGTAAAAACGGGAACTTATTTAACCGAAAAAGAGCAAGAAAACTTGGTGCACAATCTCTTTGCTTGCAAAGAGCCAAACGTTTCACCTTTTCAAAAACCAACTTTCATCACTATGAGTGTGGAAGATTTAGATAAAAAATTTGCCCTATGATGCGAATGACCGAAACTGTAAAGCAGTTACTGATTATTAATATTATTTTTTACATTGGTTCCAATTATATTGGTGACGTAGCTTACCAATTGTTTTCTTTATACTATCCAGAAAATCATAGTTTTAAGTTTTGGCAGCCTTTGACTAGTATGTTCATGCATGCCCCAGTATATGGGAATGGAAGTTCTGCAGGAATAATGCATATAGTTTTTAATATGTTTGCCTTAGTCTCATTTGGAAGTGCTTTAGAACATTTTTGGGGAGCAAAAAAGTTTATTTTCTTTTATATTTCCTGCGGATTAGGTGCAGCGTTGTTGCATGTAGGTTTTAATTATTTTGAATATCATCAGGCATTGGCAGCATTGCAAGAAGCAAATATTCCTAGCAATGCCATAGCAGCTATTATAAAAGATGGAAAATATAGCAATGATATTTTGCAAAAAATTCCTCTATCTATACTTGAACAATTATATTTTTCGTTTAACGGTACTTCACTTGGTGCTTCTGGTGCTATTTATGGATTGTTAACAGCTTTCGCTTTTATGTTTCCAATGGCTGAATTGGGTATTATGTTTATTCCTATTCCAATTAAAGCTAAATATTTTGTACCAGGATTAATAGCTGTGGATTTGTTTTTAGGATTCAAAGGAAGTTCTCTTTTTGGAAGTGGCGGAACAGGAATTGCACACTTTGCTCATGTTGGTGGTGCACTTACAGGTTTTTTGATGATGTGGTATTGGAAAAAAAATTCGTTTAATAAAAATCGTTGGAATTAGATTATGAGTATAATTGAAGATTTAAAATTTCAATATAAAATAGGAGGCATTGCCAATAAAATGATTTATTGGAATGTGGGAATCTTTTTGGTGTCGATTCCTTTATTCTATCAATTTAGGTTAGGCGTTTTTGATTATCCAAATTGGTTGGCTATTTCCTCTGAACCAAGCATAGTAATTAAAAAACCATGGACTTTATTGACTTATGCTTTTTTTCATTTCGGATTTATGCATTTGTTTTTCAATATGATGGTTCTGAACTTTTCTAGCCGATTGTTCCTTACTTTTTTTACCCAAAAACAATATTTAGGATTATACTTGTTGAGCGCCGTTTTTGCAGGTTTGTGTTTTGTGGGTTGTTTTTATCTTTTGCATCAAACTTCATCTATGGTTGGAGCCTCTGCAGCTATTATGGCATTATTAGTGGCCACAACAACTTACCAACCTTTGATGGAAATGAGATTAATGTTGATTGGCAACGTAAAACTTTGGCACATTACTGCTGTTTTACTTATATTAGATTTATTGCAAATTCAAATTGATAATACAGGTGGGCATATTGCTCATTTGAGTGGTGCTTTTTTTGGATTTATTTTTATTAAGTTTTTACAAAACGGGATTGATTTAAGTACTATAGTTAGTTCTTTGATTAATTTTTTCACTAACTTATTCAATAAAAAGAAAAGCACTCCATTTAAAAAAGTACATGTTAACCCCAAAAATCCCACTACAAAAAAACAAAGTACAATTATTGTAAAAGATAAAACCCAACAACAAATTGATGAGATTTTGGATAAAATAAGTCAATCAGGGTATGACTGTTTGACAACTGAAGAAAAAGAATTTTTGTTCAAAGCTGGAAAATAATATTTTAATGAAGAAACTATCATGGTTTAATAAAATAATATTTGTGTTCAATATAGTGATTACTGTATTGACTTTTGTTGCTTATATTTTACCTTTTTTGGCCCCAAAAATGTTTCCGCTACTTTCGGTACTGACTTTGATTTTGCCACTTTTTCTTATTCTAAATGGTTTGTTTTTTATTTATTGGTTACTACAATTAAAACGACAAGTTATCTTATCGGGTCTGGTATTATTGCTTGGTATTACTTTTTTCAATAAATTTTATAAATTTTCTTCTAATGAAATAGAACCAGAGGAAAAAGACTTCACCGTGATGAGTTATAATGTGCGCTTATTCAATCTTTTTGATTGGATACCTAAAAGTGACGTTGGTGATTCTATTTTGACCTTTATCAATGAACAAAATCCAGATATTCTCTGCATTCAAGAGTATTCTGAAAATGCCGATGTAGATTTAAGAGTATATAAATACAAAGCTATTTTCATGGAAGGCAAAAAGATAAAAACAGGTCAAGCTATTTTTTCAAAATATCCTATTTTCAATAAAGGAGATTTCAGAATTCCTGAAGCGGGAAACAATGTGATATATGCTGATATTCGAAAAGGGAGAGATACGATTAGAGTGTATAATATTCATTTACAGTCCATAAAAATATCTCCTGATGTAAATGAAATGTCAGAGCACGTTGACTCAGTAAATAAAGAAAAATCAGCACAAGTTTTTAATAGGATTCGAGAAGCGTTTAAAAAACAAGAACAGCAAGCTGCTGTTTTAGTGCATCATAAAAACCAATGTCATTATCCAGTTATTATTTGTGGAGATATGAATAATAGTCCATTTTCCTATATTTACAGGACCATAAAAGGTGATTTAAATGATTGTTTTGAAGAAGCTGGAAATGGTTTTGGACAAACCTATAAGTTTAAGTATTATCCAGCACGAATAGATTACATCTTTGCCAATAAGAAAATCAAAGTAAAAAGCTTCACTACTTTCGCTCAGTTTGAGAACTCAGATCATTTTCCGATAATGACTCGTTTGAGTTTTATGCAATAATTATGATTGTTGTTTCTTCAAATAATCTAAGGCATATCTTCCTTCGTTGAATAATAAATCCAAAATGGAAAGATTATTCAAATAGCCATATTTTTCTCCAAAAACTTGAGTAAAAGGTTCAAATACTGAAGTGTCTTTTTTTCCATTAACTAAATTGCGCAAGTCAGTTTTGTCTGAAACATTATGAAAATATTCATCGGTTTCATTATAATCAAATTCAAGCCCAAGACACTTAGAAACTATAACCATTGTTTCTATATTTAAATCCATCAAAAAAGTATGTTTTTTTTGAAAAATGGGTAAAATATCATCTTCAAAATACTCAAAGAATGGCGAAGTTCTATAAGCTGCTTCCAGTGATTTGAAATGTTGTTTTTGCCAATCAAAAGCGGTTTCTAGTTTTACTTCCTTTGTTTTTTGATGCGCAGTTTTTGAATGTTTGATAGGAATATTTAATAACTGAATGCCATTTGGACTGTAAATGTACATTCGGTTACGATTGGTTTGTTTTTGAAAATTATCATCCATTTCAAAAGTCACCAAATCACTTTGAGCAATGGCCACAAAAGTACTTATGGAAGGAAAATAGCTTGGATGAATTAAAATATTGTTCATTGGTTACGTGTTGCGGGTTTCAAATTTTGAGTTTCGGGTTGTTTTTACTCGGAACTCTTAACTTTGAACTTTTAAACTACGCTTTAGCGTTTTTTCTCTTTTTCCAGAAGTAATCTCCAAGGATATAAAGGGCTACTAATCCGAGGAAAAACTTGAAATAGGATTGTGGTTGTCCATCCCCGCTAACGGTTGTGAAAAGTCTTTCCCAACGTATTTTATGAATTCCTTTGCCATGAGTATCCCAGCTTAACCAAATGAAAACAGGTTTTCCTACGATGTGGTCTTCTGGAACATAACCCCAATAGCGACTGTCTTCAGAATTATGTCGATTATCTCCCATCATCCAGTAGTAATTTTGTTGGAAAGTATAGCTAGTTACTTTTTTGTTGTCAATATAAATATCATCACCAACTAGTTTTAAGTCATGTTTTTCATAAACCGAAATAATTCTTTTGTAATAAGGTAATGAATTCAAATTTAATGCAACAGTTTTTCCAGCTTCAGGAATATAAATTGGGCCAAAGTTATCTGCATTCCAATCAGGATTATGACTAAAAATATTAGATTCGCCTTGTTTGGAAACAATACGAGACACAGACTTTATTCCTGAAATATTTTTTAATCGACTTGCCGCCTCAGTTGTAAGTGCTCTTAAAATTAGGGTGTCTCTAGTTTCATTTTTGAATCCTCCACCATCTGTTGATCCAATATCTTGTAAAACATATTCAAAATCAATAGGTGTATTCATATCATAGGTTACATAATAGGAATATTGAGGTTTGGCTCTTTCTGGCAAGATTAATTCTTTACCATTAATAAAAACTACACCATTTTTTATTTGTAAAGAATCGCCAGGGGTTCCTTGGCAACGTTTTACATAGTTTGATTTTTTGTCAATAGGTTTAACTATACTTCTTCCTGAGGTATCAAAGAATTTGTAAACAGTATCCGCTGGCCAATTGAAAACTACAATATCATTTTTCTTAATTTTTTGGAAACCAGGAAAACGGAAGTAAGGTATTTGTGGCCAACTTAAATAGGATTTCTTTTTTATAACTGGTAAGGTATCATGTACCATTGGCGCGGCAACTGCTGTCATTGGAGTTCTTGCCCCATAGTGAAACTTGCTCACAAAAAGGAAATCACCTATTAACAATGATTTTTCCAAAGATGCTGTAGGAATAGTAAAGGGTTGCATTACATACGTATGCACTAATGTAGCAACTACCACAGCAAATAGTATGGAGCTTATGGTATCTCCTGTTTTAGTAGCAGCTACTAAACTGCGGTCAGAGATATACTTTACATCTTGAGTATAATTGATATAATAAATATAAAATCCGAAAGTAAAAATTCCTAACCAAGTATCAGCAGTTGATTTCCTGCCAAAACTTCTTAAAGTCTCTACCCATACCACTGGAAACATAATCAAGTTGATTACAGGTATAAAAAGCAATAGCGTCCAAAGAGTTGAGCGACCTATTATTTTCATTAAAACTATTGAATTATAAACAGGGACAAAGGCTTCCCACCATTTTCTTCCTGCTTTTTCATATAATTTCCAAGTTCCTAAACCGTGAATAATTTGAACTGCTAAAAAAAGTATAAACCATTGAAATAGTGTCATAATGATAAGTTTAAAAGTTTATGTATGTTTATATAAAGTTTTGTTACAGATTTTGGAATTTGTTATTTTTTAAATGGAATGTAAATCTAATACATCCTTCATAGTGAATACTCCTTTTTTGCCAATAATCCATTCGGCTGCAATTATCGAACCTAAAGCAAATCCTTCTCGGTTGTGAGCTACATGCTTAATTTCTAAATAATCGATCTCGGAATTGTAAAAAACGGAGTGTGTGCCAGGAACATTTTCTTTTCGTTTTACATCAATAAATAAGTCATCTTCTTTTGGACTTTCAATAGCCCAATCATTTTTATCAGTATTATTGATAATAGTGCTAGCAAGCGTAATGGCTGTTCCGCTTGGTTTATCAAGTTTTTGTGTATGATGAATTTCTTCCATTGAAACCTTATACTGTTTGAACTTCGACATTAGTTTTGCCAAATAGTCATTTAATTCAAAAAATAAATTAACACCCAAGCTAAAATTCGAACTATAAAGGAAAGAACCATCTTTGCTTTCACATAGTTTGACCATTTCATCATAATTCTCAAGCCAACCTGTTGTTCCTGAGACAACTGGAATTCCTTGATTGATACATGTAGAAATATTTTCAACAACAACGTTTGGGGCACTGAAATCAATGGCAACATCAGCATTTGTTAGTCCTTCAAATGTATTGGAACTGGTTTTTCTAAGTACAATTTCATGTCCTCTTTCTAAAGCAATTTTTTCAATTACTTTGCCCATTTTCCCATATCCAAGTAAGGCTATTTTCATCTAAAATCTATAATTAAAAGTCAAACCAATATTCGGTTTTGCATTGATTTCATTTTGATAAACATCGGGAGCAAATGATAATTTGTCACTAACATTAAATTGTGTTAGATGGGCATCAATATTGGCATCAACAATATTTAAAATATAAAATCCAACACTAACCAAAAGTGATAAATCTCTATTTCGTTGATAAAATCGTTGCGCAGCTATCAATCTGGAATCGTCAAGATATTGATATTGGTCATCACTATAACCTGCCAAACGTCTTTTATAAGCATCGCGATAGCTATGATATTTTTTATTGTTATTAATATAAAAATACAAACTTGTTCCTATTGCGCCATATACTAATGGTATTTTCCAATATTTTTTATTGTAAGCTTGTCCTAAACCTGGAACAATAGCCGAATAAAAAGCCGCTTTTGCAGGGGTAAGTGGATCTATATCTTTTGACTTCAAAGTGTCTTTTACAATAAGTGCCTTTCCTATTTCCTGAGAAAAAATGTTTTGATTTCCTAATAGGAAAAAGAGAATAAGTATGTAAAACTGCTTATTCACTAACCTTTTATAAGTTTAATAATGCGATTAAAATCTTCTTCAGAGTGGAATGGTATGGTAATTTTCCCTTTATTATTAGCAACTAATTTAACTTCTACTTTTGCGCCAAAGAAATTATTAAATGATTTTTTTTGCTCTTCAGCTATAGCAAATGGGGTTGTTTTTTTAACTTTTGTTACAACAGGTTTTAAGCTAACCTGATGGTTTTTTACTAACGTTTCCGTTTCACGAACGGATAGATTTTGACTTACAATCTTTTGGTAAATAGCTGTTTGAACTGCTTGGTCTTCGATGTTAATAATGGCGCGACCATGACCCATACTGATAAATCCATCTCTAATTCCTGTTTGAATTATTGGATCTAATTTCAATAATCTCAAATAGTTAGCAATAGTTGAGCGTTTTTTTCCAACACGTTCACTCATTTGTTCTTGTGTCAATTGAATTTCATCAATCAATCTTTGATAAGAAAGAGCAATTTCAATAGGATCTAAATCGTGACGTTGAATATTCTCGACTAGCGCCATGATTAAAGACTCATTATCATTAGCAATTCTAATGTAAGCAGGAATAGTTTTTAATCCCGCTACTTTAGAGGCGCGCAAACGGCGTTCTCCAGATATTAGTTGGTATTTATTGAAATCTAATTTTCGAACAGTAATTGGTTGAATAACTCCCAATTCTTTTATAGATGAAGCTAACTCTTTTATAGAATCTGCATTGAAATTTGTTCTTGGTTGAAAAGGATTAATAGCAATAACTTCTATATCTAACTCTATGATGTTTCCAACGACTTTATCAGCATTTTTATCATTTACAGATTTGATATCGTTTTCAGGATCTTTCAAAAGCGCAGATAAACCTCTTCCTAATGCTTGTTTCTTTATAGCTTTTGCCATAGGGATTAACTGTTTTTCTTAATAATTTCTTGAGCTAAGCTAAGGTAATTAGTCGCTCCTCTACTTGTGGCATCAAAGTTAATAATACTTTCTCCAAAACTTGGTGCTTCGCTCAACTTTACATTTCGCTGAATAATAGTTTTGAAAACCATATCGTTAAAATGTTTTTGTACTTCTTCAACCACTTGATTTGACAATCGCAAACGAGAGTCGTACATGGTTAATAAAAGTCCTTCAATATCTAGGTTGGGATTGTGAATTTTTTGTACACTTTTTATAGTATTCAATAATTTTCCTAATCCTTCTAAAGCAAAATACTCACATTGAATAGGAATAACAACGCTATCAGCAGCAGTTAAAGCATTCAAAGTTAATAAACCTAATGAAGGTGCACAGTCAATAAGAATATAATCGTATTGGTCTTTTACGCTTTCTAAGGCTTGTTTAAGCATATACTCTCTGTTGTCTTTGTCGACTAGTTCAATTTCAATAGCAACTAAATCAATATGCGCTGGGATTACCCATACATTGGGTGCTGAACTTGAAATAGTGGCTTCTTCGATTGTATTACTATGCTCTAAAATTTGATAGGTACCAATTTCAACATTCTCCACATCAATACCTAAACCCGAACTAGCATTAGCCTGTGGGTCAGCATCTATCAGTAACACTTTTTTTTCTAGAACACCAAGTGAAGCTGCAAGATTTATTGAAGTGGTTGTCTTTCCAACACCGCCTTTTTGATTCGCAATAGCAATGATTTTACCCATGTATTTTATGTAGATTTTGTGCCGTAAAAATACAATTATTTATGGCTTTGGCAAGTGATTTTTGTTAACAATCTGGTAAAGTTTTGAAGAAGTATTGAGTTTTTATAGTTCGGAAATTGACTACCAACTATTACTTGATAACTAGCCACTATTATTTACTTCCTTTATTCTTAATCATTGCCTCGAGCATATCCCACATTTCTTGAGGGATTTTTTCAAGAATATTAAATTGTCCTGCTCCTTGTAGCCATTCGCCACCATCGATAGTAACCACTTCTCCATTAATATATGCTGAGAAATCGGAAACTAAATAAGCAGCTAAATTGGCTAATTCCTGATGGTCACCAACTCTTCGAAGGGGGACTTTCTTAGCCATATCAAATTTTTCGGCTAAATCACCTGGTAAAAGTCTGTCCCAAGCGCCTTTTGTAGGAAATGGTCCTGGAGCAATGGCGTTCATTCTAATACCATATTTTGCCCATTCTACCGCAAGACTCCTTGTCATGGCTAAAACTCCAGCTTTAGCTGTAGCACTTGGTACTACATAACCCGAACCAGTCCAAGCGTAGGTAGTAACAATATTCAAAACATTACAATTGGTTTGTTTTTCAGCTATCCAATGTTTTCCAAAAGCCAAAGTACAGTTTTTGGAACCTTTCAAAACAATATCAATAATAGTATCAAAGGCGTTAGCAGATAATCTCTCGGTAGGAGAAATGAAGTTTCCAGCTGCATTGTTCAGTAAAATATCTACTTTAACAAAGGTCTTCAATACTTCGGCAAGCATGGCTTCAACTTGATCATAATGGCGTACATCACACTGAATAGGGAGACACTTTCCGCCTGTTTCTTTTTCTAGTTCGGATGCAGTTGTTTTCAGTTTTTCTAAATCTCGAGAAGTGATGGCAACTTTTGCTCCTAACTCTAAAAAATATTTTGTCATGGCTTTACCCAAACCACTTCCGCCACCTGTTACTACTATTACTTTATCGGCCAAAGCATTATCACGAAGCATTTTTGCTGAGAAATTCATATGTTTGTTTTAAGTAAAGATATAATTTTAAATTATAATTTTTGTAGTTTTTTCTCCACTCTTAAATCTGTTTTAAAGTCTTTAACAAATCAAAAACGGAGGTATAATTTAAGTTATCATATTAAAAAAAAGTAAATATTTCATTTGTATAATTTATTGTTTTTGAATCATTTAGCACCACTATTTTTTACAATTAAATAAAGTGATAGTATACTTGTTTTTTTAGAAGGTAATTGTTTAGTAACTGATTCAATCTTTTAAAAGCACTTCCAAAATACTTATGGCCGCCTCACTAATCTTTGTTCCAGGTCCAAAGATAGCAGCAGCACCTGCATCAAAAAGAAATTGATAATCTTGGGTAGGAATAACACCACCAACTATTACCATAATATCTTCGCGACCATACTTTTTTAATTCTTCAATCACTTGCGGAACTAAAGTTTTATGTCCTGCAGCCAGAGACGAAACACCAAGAATGTGTACATCATTTTCAACAGCTTGCTTAGCAGCTTCTGCAGGAGTTTGAAAAAGCGGACCAATATCTACATCAAAACCCAAATCTGCATATCCTGTTGCAACGACTTTGGCTCCACGATCGTGACCATCTTGTCCCATTTTAGCAATCATAATACGAGGACGACGACCTTCTTTCTTAGCAAAAGTGTCGGCTAATTGTTTTGCTTTTTCAAAACTATCGTCATTTTTAATTTCTTTACTATACACGCCACTAAAACCTCTAATTTGTGCTTTGTATCTGCCAAAAACTTCTTCAAGAGCATCACTAATTTCACCTAGTGTGGCTCTGTTTCTTGCAGCTTCTATCGCTAAAGATAATAAATTTTCGTTACCTGTTTTAGCATTTTCAGTTAGTTTTGCTAAACATGCTTTTACTTGTGCAGTATCACGCGTTGTTTTTATTTGATTCAAACGTTCAATTTGTTGTTTGCGCACCATATCATTATCTACATCCAAAATATGTAGCGGATCTTCTTTTTCTAGGCGGTATTTATTAACTCCAACAATGATATCTTGACTACTATCAATTCTAGCTTGTTTTCGTGCGGCAGCTTCTTCAATTCTAAGTTTTGGGATACCAGCCTCAATTGCTTTGGTCATTCCGCCAAGTTCTTCGACCTCTTCGATTAATTTCCAAGCACTTTGAGCGATTTCATTGGTCAAACTTTCAACATAAAAACTACCCGCCCAGGGATCAACAGTTTTACAAATTTTAGTTTCTTCTTGTAAAAATATTTGAGTATTTCTAGCAATTCGAGCTGAAAAATCTGTTGGTAGTGCAATGGCTTCGTCTAAGGCATTAGTATGTAATGATTGTGTTCCGCCAAAAGCTGCAGCTGCCCCTTCAATACAAGTTCTTGCTACATTATTAAAAGGATCTTGCTGGGTTAAACTCCAACCCGATGTTTGACAATGGGTTCGAAGTGCCAATGATTTTTCATCTTTTGGATTAAATTGTTTCAATAGTTTTGCCCAAAGCATTCTTGCTGCTCTCATCTTAGCAATTTCCATAAAATGGTTCATTCCAATAGCCCAAAAGAAAGATAAACGAGGAGCAAACTCATCGATTTTCATTCCGGTGGCTAATCCGGTTCGGATGTATTCTAAACCATCAGCAAGTGTATAGGCTAATTCTATATCTGCCGTTGCACCCGCTTCTTGCATGTGGTATCCTGAAATTGAAATAGAATTAAATTTGGGCATTTTCTTGCTAGTATATTCAAAAATATCTGCAATTATTTTCATGGATGGTGAAGGAGGATATATGTAAGTATTTCGTACCATAAACTCCTTTAAGATATCATTTTGAATGGTTCCCGATAGTTGTTCAGGAGAAACGCCTTGTTCTTCGGCAGCTACTATGTAAAAAGCCATTATTGGTAAAACAGCCCCGTTCATAGTCATTGAAACCGACATTTCTCCTAATGGAATTTGGTCGAAGAGAATCTTCATGTCTTCAACAGAATCTATCGCTACACCGGCTTTTCCTACATCACCAAAAACGCGTTCGTGGTCAGAATCATAACCTCTGTGGGTAGCTAGATCAAAGGCAACTGAAAGTCCTTTTTGTCCTGCAGCTAGATTTCTTCTATAAAAAGCATTGCTATCCTCTGCTGTGGAGAAACCAGCATACTGGCGTATTGTCCAGGGACGACGCACATACATAGTAGTGTAAGGACCACGAAGGTTAGGAGCAAAGCCGGCCCCGAAACCTATGTGTTCTATACTTTCTATATCTTTTTCTGTATAGAAAGGTTTAAGATTAATATTTTCGGCGGTTTGAAATAATTCCGAGTTCCGAGTTTCAGGTTCCGGGTTTCGAGTTTGTAATTTAATATTTTGGATGTTTTTTCTCATTTTATTCTTCTTGAGATAAACGTTCTTGTTCCATTTTTTCGGCTATTCTTTTTTCAATTATGGGAATGATTAATGTTTTACGGGGTTTTTGTTTCACAAATGGATATAATTCCAAGTCGTATTTCATTTTGTCACTTTTATTAGGATACTTGTTGGTTCCCACTAAAACCTCTCTCCCATCATTAAATAGTTCTTGTTCTTTAATAGCACTTTCTTGAATTTTTTTCTGAATAGTTCCTTCTATTAATTGTTTGATAAAACCGCCATTGGCTTCAATGTCTTTAAAAAGTAAAAGTGCTTTTTCGGCCAACTGTTCCGTCAGGCTTTCAATATAATAAGAACCATCAGTAGGATTGTTTACTTTATCAAAATAACTTTCATTTTTTAAAATCAAAAGTTGATTTCTAGCAATTCTATCACCAAATTCATTGTCTTTGTGGTATAAACTATCATATGGAAGATTAGCAATGCTATTAGCTCCGCCTAAAATCGCCGACATGCATTCAGTAGTGGTTCGTAACATATTTAAGTTATAATCATAAACTGTTTTATTTCTTTTTGTTGGGGTTGCGATAATTTGACAATCAAATTCGTGGTTGTACTCATTCGCTAATGTATTGAATAATAAGCGTAAAGCTCTTAACTTGGCTATTTCAAAGAAATAATTTGTCCCAACTGCAACTTCAATAGTTATGGGTTGATTAATAGAAGAAATTCTGTTGAAATATTCATTTACATGGGCTACAGTAAAAGCTAATTGTTGTACCATATTAGCACCAGCATTTTGATAAATTTCACTACCAATAGTTAGGAAAGGATTGTTAGTCTTCTCAGAAATATAGTTTAATTTTTCAAAATCTTTTTCGAGATTTTGAAACCAATTTCCATCTTTACACAATTGCCCAATTGGATCAATTTGGATGACTATATTAGCTTTGTTTTTTGTTGTGAATGCACTTATTTTATTTACGAAATCGATTGAAAGGAAAGGCAAATAAAAAAAATATTGTGTTTTTTCGACAGGTAAATTTTGCATTAACTCTTCAATAGATACTTTCTCATTTTCAATAGTAAAACGAATACTTTCTGCGCCACGGTTTAAGACAGCTATTGCTCTTTTATTTGAAAGAGTAATATCGTGGACAAAAATATTTTGCAGTATTTTAAATGTATTAGGTGTATAAATTGAATACTTACTTTTATATTCATCATTATGATAAAAAGGCTTAACTTTTATTCCTTCTGGAGATTCCCAAACTAAAGTATCATTATAATCTGCTCCATTAAGTTCATATTGTATCTGTTGTTTCCATTGCTTAGAAGAAACACTTTCAAACTCATTTAACAATCCTTCAGCCATAATTTTGTTTTAAAAATATTTTTATTTTGACTGTTCTTCTTTAACGGTATCGCCTTCAAATTCAATAAGGTAAATATCTTCACTATTGCGCTTCATATAGTATTTTTCACGAGCATACTTTTCAATTTGGTCTGGATTTTTTAATAACTTAATATTTTTTTCATCTTTTTTTATCTCGTCTTGATAATATTTTTTGTTATCTTCTAGTTCATTTAATTGTTTGTTAAGAACGCTATGTTCAATATAAGATGTATTGTCCAAAAAAACCATCCAAATGACAAAAAAAACTGTTACAATAACATATCTGTTCCCTAATATTTTAAGTATTGGGTAAGCATCTGTCAAGTTTTTAAAATAATCCATAAATTTAAGTAATTCTTTGGTTTATTACAGCTCTAACTACATCAATGGCGACGGTGTTGTATTTATCATTTGGAATTATAATATCTGCAAAAGCTTTAGTTGGTTCAATAAACTGTTGGTGCATAGGTTTTAATGTTGTTTGATATCTGTTTAAAACTTCTTCCATATCACGACCACGTTCTGCAATGTCTCTCTTCAATCTTCTAATTAAGCGCTCATCTGAATCGGCATGAACAAATATTTTTACATCAAATAAATCTCGAAGTTCAGGATTTGTTAAAATTAAAATCCCTTCAACTATCATTACTTTTCTTGGATGAGTTATTACAGTATCATCCGTTCTATTATGAGTTGCAAAAGAATATACAGGTTGCTCAATTATTTTTCCTTCTTTTAAGTCTTTGAGATGTTGTACCAATAGATTAAAATCAATTGCTCTTGGATGATCAAAATTAACTAAAGCTCTTTCTTCAAAACTTAAATTATTATTTTCCTTGTAATAAGAATCTTGAGATAAGATACCCACTTCGGTTTCGGGTAATTCATTCATAATTTGATGAACAACAGTTGTTTTTCCACTTCCTGTTCCTCCAGCAATTCCGATAATGAGCATAATAATTGTATTAGGATTTTATTCACAACAAAAATAGAAATTATATCGGAAGAGAATTTTATTTTTCAAGAAATATTCCAATAAAAAATCCTCTCTGAATACTACAGAAAGGATTTTTGTCGGGGTGGCAGGATTCGAACCTGCGGCCTCCTGCTCCCAAAGCAGGCGCGATAACCGGGCTACGCTACACCCCGAATTCTCATTAAAATGGAGTGCAAATATAACTCTATTATTTATTATTCAACAAATAAAGAAAATTATTTTTTTATAGTAATTTCTAATTTATTGAAATAAAATTTTTCATTTTAATGAGTTATCTTTGCAACCAAAATTAAAATTATGTCAGATACAATTGAAAAAGTAAAATGCTTAATTATAGGTTCTGGTCCTGCGGGTTACACTGCAGCAATTTATGCTGCTAGAGCTAATATGAATCCTGTTTTATATCAAGGAACTCAACCTGGTGGGCAATTAACCACAACAAATGAAGTAGAAAATTGGCCTGGAAATCCTGAAGGAATAACTGGACCAGAAATGATGATTGGTATCCAAGCTCAAGCGCAACGTTTTGGGACGGATGTACGCGATGGTTGGGCTACTAAAGTTGATTTTTCGGAAAAAATACATAAAGTTTGGATTAATGATACTAAAGAAATTCATGCAGAAACAGTTATTATTTCTACAGGTGCTTCTGCAAAATATTTAGGAATACCCTCTGAGCAACATTATTTGCAAACTGGAGGTGGAGTATCGGCTTGTGCTGTTTGCGATGGTTTCTTTTATAGAAATCAAGAGGTGGTAATTGTAGGCGCAGGTGATTCAGCTTGTGAAGAAGCGCATTATCTTTCTAAGTTATGCACCAAAGTTACGATGCTCGTTCGAAGTGAAAAGTTCAGAGCCTCTAAAATTATGGAAGCTCGTGTACGTAAAACAGAAAACATAACTATTTTAATGAATCACGACACGGTTGAGGTTCTTGGCGATGGTCAAGTCGTGACTGCTGTCAAAGCAAAAAATAAAACTACTGGAACTATTTTTGATATTCCGGCTACTGGTTTTTTTGTGGCTATTGGTCACAAACCGAATAC
>Ga0114958_10001521_pt1 | contig 18194 bp, 19 predicted proteins | sample C_130208_EF_Meta_FD_89577 | JGI IMG/M metagenome (GOLD analysis project Ga0114958, IMG submission 89577) | Freshwater microbial communities from Lake Croche, Canada to study carbon cycling - C_130208_EF_MetaG | ecosystem: Environmental > Aquatic > Freshwater > Lake | place: Lake Croche, Canada...
CGGGACTCGCTGATCAACTGGAAGAAGGCCCAGGCTGTGGCGGCCTGGAAAGCCCAGGTCCAGGAGGCCCAGGCCGAAGTCGAGCGCCGCCGTCACGCCGCCCAGTACGCAGAAGAGGAAGGGCACTGGACGAACAAGAGCACCGAGGCCCACAAAGACCTCGGGTTCCTTCTGCGTTCCGAGTTGGGAGGGGTCGAGGCTGAGGGGAAGGCCTGGGCGGCCTGGGACGCTCGGCAGCAGTGGGAGGAGTCCGAGCGTCTGGCAGTCGTGGACAGGAAGATACGAGGCCTCTCCGTCTCGGTCCAACGGGCTCGGTTGACCCGGATTGTCGAGGCCTACCCCTTCTATGTGCGGGACAAGGAACTGATAGGGGAGAGGGCTGGGATAGAGGCCGAGAGGGCGGGGATCGAACGGAGGCTGGTGGGGGTGCGACGGGCTCTGGAGGTGGCGGGCGTCCTCGAGGCCCTAAAAAATATTGAAGTGCGCCGAGAGGTCATTGGGGCACTGGCGTCGGATATGAATGGGTACAGCAAGTGGCTCTCGATGGAAAAGTTGGTGCCCCGGCTGACCCGGGCCGTCTCCGGTCTGCTGGAAGGAATCTGCGAAGACCGGCCGCTGATGCTCGAGGCGGTCTGGGAGGACAAGGGCTCCGGCCACCTCTCTTGGTTTCTCGTTGACGGGACGACTCGGGTCGTCTTCCAGAAGGCCTCCGGCTTTCAGCGGTTTATTGTGGGGATGGCGATGCGACTGGCTATGAGTAGGCTGGGCATCTGCCGAACCGAATACCGGCAGCTGTTTCTGGACGAGGGCTTTACGGCGTGCGATGGGGAGAATTTGGAGAAGGTTCCGGCGTTTTTGAGGAGTTTGATGGGGGGGCTGGATACCGTGATCCTGGCTTCTCATTTGGAAGAGCTCAAGGCCTCCGGCGATGTCCAGGTGCGGATTAGAATTGCTAGCAGCTCTGCATTGGTCGCCTTTGGCAGTCGCCGTGAATTGGCCGCTGAACCTGTCAAGGCTAGGGGTCGGCCCAAGAAGGCTACGGCAGTGGTTGCTTAGCAAGCACATACGGCAGTGGTTGCTTAGCAGTCGCTGTCCGAGTCCTCATGCTCCTTCCCTAACGCTATTTCCGCATTAATCAAATCAATGTAGAGCGGGTCAAATTTGCCATTGACAGGTGGACCGTACCGCTGAACGTAAATCCAGTATGCGTATTTCACCGACACAACCGCAGACACTTTGATTTCGGCCAAGCGGGGAGCCCTGGGTCCGGTAGAAGGAGGTGCCTGGTTTTTCTTTAAATCTTCGAATTGCTTCTGTAAAGAACGGGTCATGGCCAAGAGTTTGGTGGTCAGTGTGTCAAGGAATACGGTCGAGGACGGGCAGCAACACTCCGAGGCCGACGACGAATAGGAGGTAGGAGCACCGGCAAGTCCCGATCCTGACAAGGTCATGAGTGCCGTGCTCCCGGTGAACAGGTTCGGCGTTTCTAGGTGCGTATAAAATTATTTTCTCAGGAGTAAGTACAACCATGTCTTCTGGTACCTCCTCCAACACTGCTCGTGATGTTCCCGCCGCCGTCGCCAATGTGGCCGGCACCCCCCAGGCCCCTGGACAGAAGTCCGTGACGGTCTCTCTCCGTGTCGTGCTCGACCTGAGTGCGAACGTTGAGCTGTTCGGCTACCCTGCGGATGCGGCGACCAACCCGGTCTACTGCGCCACCACAATGTCGGCTGCGGACATCTCGGGTCTCTTTGCCTTCCTTGAGATGGGTCCCTCCGGCGAGGGCATCTCCGGTGAGCTCGGCTCCAATGCGGCGGGCGCTGGCGGCGGCTCTGCGGCCCAGGTGGCGGCTGACTTTGCGGCTGCGGCCGGCGACTCGACCAAGGCCGAGTCCAACCTCGATGCCTCTGCGGCGGCCATTTTCAGCGGCTATGCGGGCTCGTACTCCAGCTACGCCTCTCTCGGCGACGCCGCCCTCGCCTGGGCCGCCCACGAGATGTTCGGTCACCCCGATGCGACGGCGGCCATCGACAACGACGATGTCGTCATCTCGACCATCAACGGCGTCCTTGCGTCCAAGCTCACGGCAGCCATCCTTGCTCTCCCCCAGGCGGAGCTCACGGCCCTCGTCGACTCCGTCGTTGGCCAGGACAGCTCTCGTGGCGGCCAGGGCATCGACAACAACGACCCTGCCCACCCTCACCCCCTCGCCATGTTCCCCGGCGACACGATCATTGTCCGTATCCAGTTCAACGACTTCACGACGACCAACGCCAACAACAACCAGCAGGAGCTCTCGACGGACTATGGCCTCGAGGGTGCGGCCCAGCAGTACGACGTCATCCTCACCCTTGCGTAAACAGCAGGTTGTGTGATGTGTCTAGTAATCAGGTAGTATCTATATAAGTGTTTTCAACAAACACCTATATAGTAAAAATATAGACTCTTTTATACCGTTAAGAATATAATTAAGCCCCCTCCTGCGGAAGGGGTGTAATTAGAATCTTAACACTAGTGCTTAGTATCATACATCAGACCACTCCACAATCAGCCCCTCTTCCTTGACAGCCACCAGATTCGAATAGACCGGCCGGCCTTCCTCAAACCCCGGCTGCCTTTTGAGAGAGGCCATAATCCGCTCCCTAGACCCAAAGAAGGCATGCTGGAGCGGGGCCTCCTGGAACCCGTGACCGAGCGGGGCCTCCTGGAACCCGTGACCGAGCGGGGCCTCCTGGAACCCGTGACCGAGCGTCACAAACTGATAGACCATTGTCCCAAAGCCAATCGACTCAATCACGTGACCCTGGTCGAGAACGAGATTGTACACGGTCTGGAGCGGTCTCGCCGCAAACTGGACACGGTCGGCGGGAAAGGACCACGTGGTGTCATGGACTACCTTACACGGATGCCACGGTGTCACGGCAATCCGGGGCGTCAACTGCACCATCGGCTGCGACGGGGCCTTGGTATTGATTTCAATAGCGTACTGGACAGTCGCCGTGCCCGACGGAGTCCAGACCCGGTCGCCTCGGCGCAAGTCCCGAATGGCCTTGAACCCATCCGTGATAGATGCCATGCGCACCGGCATCGAGCCCTCGAAACAGCCCCCACTCGCATTGTTAAAGGCGCTCATGTCCACAGGTGCTGCAGCGGCTGTAGCACCCTGTCGGTAAATCTGAGGAGGCGAAATGGCGGCAAAGGCCGCATCGCCCTGGCGCTGAAACTCGAGAAAGGCCGGCGTCTCAAAGAGTTTGAGGCCCGGATCCTTGAAATTCATGCAGACACTGTCCCGCATGTGGTCCCGATAGGCCCGGAGGTAGGGGAGGCCCCAGTTGCCGGGCTCCAAATAGCCAAGGGCCAGGCGGCACTGTCCTTCTCCCTCCATCCCAGGCACAATGTCCCTCAACAGGGCCTTGACGCCCCCGTCCGACGAGGCCACATGGCGCTCGTAAAAGTCCATTAGCTGCCGAGTCAGCAGGGACGGCAGACCGTCCATGGAGCCATAGTAGATGGCAATTCGCTCAATTATCTTCGTCAGTGTGTCGACAAAGTCTTGACGGCAGTCGGCAAATTCAATGGAGCCAATGTCGTGGTGACTGTCGCCCCGAATCGAGAGGCGAGGGGACTCTGTTTGGACTTCCATCACAAAGTCTTTGCGCTGGCCGACGCCCAGGGGGCCCAGGGCAAGGGTGTGCGGCACTTCATTGACCGTGTACTCGACCGTAGTGCCGAGCGAGACGACCGTCTTTTCAAAGGCCGCCAAGTTAATGCCGTTCGTGCTGACCATGTCCCCGGACGGCACAAAGAGCATGCGGCCATTCCAGAGGGCGGCCAGCTGCGCCAATAGGCTGCAGTTAACGTCGGACGAAAAGCCGATGGCGTGAAAGGTCCAGGGATTGGCGACCCGGATTCGCTCTTTAATGACGGAAAGGGTGGAGCGGCCGCCCGTGACGGGATGAATCGATTCCGTCGGCTGGCCGTCCGTCAGAATCATGCCGACGATGCGGCGACCCCTGCACGTGTCGGAACTGGCAATGCGGGCGGCCTCTTCGACGCCGCCGTACAGGTGCGTCGAGCCGTCGGCGGCGAGCCGGTCGAGCACTCGAATGAGGTCGGATTTGCCCGAGACCGTCATGGGCGTCAGGCCGAGAATGGGCCGTGCATCGGAACTGAAGGAGAGGAGGGCCACACGGTCTTGGGAGCCCAGCATGGCCACGATTGTCTGGACGAGGTGCTTGACCAGGTCGATACGGCTGATGCCTGCCTTGCCCTCTTCGACCTTGACCCATGCCACCGTGTTCATCGAGCCCGACGTGTCGATGCTGATGATGTAATCGGAGCCGGTTGTCGAGAGGGGCGTGCCGACTGGAATGTGGGCCTGAATCTGAATGTAGCGCTTGCCGTTTTTGCCCGTAAAGGTGCGGCCCCCGATAAGGGGGGTCACGCTCTCGAAAGGCCTTATAGTTGTTGCTGTTGCTGTTGCAGGAGCAACAGTAGCAACAGTCGCAACAGTCGCAACAGTAGCAACAGTCGCACCCAGTAGCTGCCGAACCACAAAGTTGGGCGTGAGCGTCAAAGAGGGAAGGACGAGCCCCGTAGTCGGACTGGTCCGATGTCCCCTGTCAAACCAGTCCTGAATGGCCGCCCGTTCATACGTGTGCCCGTCCACTGTCGAGACAGGGTCCACCATTTGCGTCTTGGTAATCGGGCATTCGAGGTAATCGGAGAGGCTCATTGTGTTGGATTGTTGCTTGTTGGCTTGTTGCTTGTTGCTTGTTGTTTATTGGATTGTTGCTTGTTGTTTTACGTTTGCTTCCCCCCCTATAGGGATACACTCGCCCCTATCAATTTTTTTTATTTCCCTGTACCGCTTAGTATAAATTTACGCCCCCCTACAATTTGTAGGGGGGCGTAAATTTATACTAAGCACTAGTGTTAAGATTCTAATTAAGCCCCTCCGCAGGAGGGGCTTAATTATATTCTTAATGGTAGGAAATGCCCAGGAGGCGCTGTTATAATCCGACAGTCAAGCCCGCCGTGCCCCTCTTTGCGGCCTCGATTCTCCAACAACTCCCCGCCTCGATTATCGCCCATCTCCCCTCTATCTTTGCCCCTCCTCCCACCCCTCTACGCATATCCAACGGGTTCTATTCCAAATACCAGCAATACATTCTCGACATTGTCCAATACATTACGGACAGGGTGAGTCTCGACACGGTTCTAAAAGACCTTCTGGCCCTTCAGGCCACCATTCAATCGAGGGCGCAGGCCGAGCGAGTCATCGCCAACATTGAGGAAATCCTTCTCGGCGTCGTCGATAATATTACCCACAAGGCGAGTCTCCACATTGTTCTGAATCGTCTCCAGTACGTCACGAGCCTCTTGGCGACCGTCGATCCTGCGAATCTGCCCATTGTATACGGACAGGTGGCCGACCTGTTGGCCTACGTCATTGACCAAATCACGAATAGGGAGGGGCTGACTATTGTGCTGGAGAACTTGACGGCCATTCAGACCCAGATGACCCTCGAAGTCCATTTGGCCAAGGAAATCCTCCAAGTCCAGGAAATCCTGATAGGGGTGGTGGAGAATGTGATTCATCGGACCAGTCTTCACATTGTGTTGGGGCGGCTCCTGTACGTTCAGGGGCTGCTGAAGTTGATTCGAGAGGGGATTTAAAGTTAAGGTCCCCGTCCTCCTCCCCAGAGGGGTAGCCCACTCCCGATCCATTGCGGGTCCAATAGTCTTTTGAAAAACAGGATACAGTGGCTGGCTCCCTTTGGGGCCAGCCACTAAGGACCCCGTCCTCCCAAAAGACCTTGACCTGATCCAGTCGCATTCGCCGGCAAAGAAGGCACCGTCCCCAGCCAAATATAGTTCCGATAAAACTCGTACATTTTCGTATTCATGACCTCCGTGAGTTCGAGCGAGAAGGAAAAGTTCAGGTAATTCATGTCCAGCGGCCGTCCATACCCGTCCACCAACTTGATTTTGATAGTCGTAAAGTCCACCGGAGACGGAAAGACCACGTCGTTCGACAAGAGGGTCGAGCCGTCGTCGTACACTATATAATTCTTCTCTTCTCGTACAATGATTTTCGCCAAGCACTGCGTATAGCCCGTTCCCGTCTTCGTGTCCACTCCGTGGAGGTCGTCGACACACAGCAGAATGTAGGGGTCGCAGACCACTATGATGAGCGACTCGGACGTCTGTGAATATCTCGTAAAGGACCCGCTCGTATCATATACATGCGTCACATTGTAGTACGTATTCATGAACCCGAGATTGTAGCCGAGCCCAAAGTTGAACGGCTGGTAGCAGAGTTCGGGGACCTTGAAATTCAACACAAAGGGGCTGGCGGACTTTGTGGGCGTGAGAGATCCGACCGGCCCTACCCCGTTGTGTAGAAAGGTCGTTTTCAGGTTGATGGGATTGGGGACCACCGTTATGAAGATTCCGTAGGGGGTCTGGAATTGGGCCGTCAGAAGGTTCTGGATCGTCACACAGAGGTCCACGGCCGTGTAATTCCCGTCGGGAATGATGATTTGCGTGGAGCGGAGAACGCCGCTAATGTCATTGGCGCAAATCGTGAAATAGGTATTGTGGTAGTTGGCATAGGAGAACTCGTACCAGACGTTAGGGATTTCCACCGAGGCCACACGGGCCCGAATCACATTCTTATAGGGGTGCTCGAACCGGAACGTACAGTTGGTCGAGGGCTCCGTCAGAACCGTGCGGAATCGTGTGTCGACGTTCACCAGCGTCTTTCGGAGGTCGTTCGAGGATACGATCGGATTTGCGTTGAAGATTTCATTCTTGCGACTGTTGATCATGTCACCCTATCGGTTGTTGTAAAAAAGAACGGATAGGGGGAACGCTGGGTTCTTATTTCAAATCGGTACTTTATTAAAATTTGATGAGCATTCGCCTAAAGGGATTTGTATAGCCTATATAGGGACAATCACCGTATAAATATGCCATTTACAGCTACAGTATACCAAATAACACATGAAGATGGCTTCTTTGTTAGGGGAAGCACCAGCAACTATAAAAATAGAATGAAGAATCATAAACAGTCACTTAGTGACGGAAACTCAGATTTTCAAAAATATGTACGTGAACATGGAGGCTGGGATAAGGTAAAGAAGGAAATACTCAAACAATGGAAGTGTCCCGATGAAACAAGTATGTTTCAAGAAGAAGGTAGATATATTGACGAAATTTATGAAGACCCTCTCTGCTTAAATATGAAACGAGCCGGTATTACCGCTCGTTCGCCTGTAGGGAAACTCTATAAGTTATTGATTGCTGACAAATGGGAATATTATGGTAGGACTCGTGATGACTATCATCGCTTTGCTGCTCACAAAACTGCTTCAAAGACAAAAACATCAGAACTGTATAAGACAATACGAGATAATGGAGGATGGGAATCTGTAAAAACTGAAATTATAAGGGAATGGGAATGTTCAGAGTTAGAACTAAAGGAAGCAGAAGATGCTCTTATCCGTGAAAAATGGGAAAATGAGTTTATTCTCAATTCTATACCTGCTTCTACAACACCAGAACAGAATCGTGAATTGTCTAATGCTCGTGTGAAAAAATGGATGGAAGCCCATCCAGAAGAGGCAAAAGAACAATCAAGAGTTAGAGCAGCAAAGTGGCGTGAATTAAATCCAGAAAAGTCAAAAGAAGTTCAAGCAAGATTTCGAGAAAAACGAGATAGCAATCCAGAAATGCGTGAAAAACGGATTCAATATATGAAAGAATATAGGGAAAAGCACAGGGACGAACAAAATGCTAAAAAACGTGAAAAAAGGGCTTTAGCAAAAGAACAAACAGTAAGTTAGTGCCTGTTTGAAATACCCATGCGACTAACAGGTTACATAGCCAGGGGGTTAGGGGGAGGCCTGGGCGGCTCCGCCGCCCAGGAGGTCCCCCTCGCCGAGCTTGACCGTATTGTAGGAGCCCCCACAGGGTGCATCTGCTACTTGGCATTTGAGCCCAAAGATGTGAAAGGGGGTGATGCTCTCCTGTCGGCACTCGTTACAACGGATGCGGGCCCGCTTGTCCCTGTATTCGTCGGGCATCGGGGCCAAGGCAATGTCCATGTCGGTCTGTTCAATGACGAGCCTCTGATATTCGGTGCTGACCACCATTTTCTTACAGAGAGGACAGCACCGTTGGCCCGATTCGAGAAAGGAGGAGAAGCAGTGTGCATGGAGTCCGTGACCGCAGGGCAAGAATTGGACGGGTTCACGGGATGTGTGGAGGGAGTCGAGGCAAATGGTGCAGTCGTTGCGGGCGGCATTCAGGGCACATCCGTGCGTCTCGAGAACGGCCGTTTTCACGCAAATCCCGCACTTGTCGCAGTGCGTGTGGTTCTCGGCGCCGCCGACACGACAAATGCCGCACTTGTCGCAATGGAACTGGCCCTTTTCTTCATCGTCCAGGAGGACACATGCAGGGCACCAGTAGGCGCCGAGAATGGCACAGCAATTGTTGTTGTCACAGACAGGGTGGGCCTCCTGTGCCAAGTCGCATCGCATACACTTGATGGTCTTGACGGCATGCCGGTCCATTGTGTGGGCCTTCTTAATGTCTTTTTCCTGGTCATTGTAGAGCTCGTCGTGACAAAAACGGCAGCTGACGTAGTTGCCGCAGCAGGGGGCCAAGAGGGTGGCTTTTCGTCGGTAATGGGTGCATCCCTCATAGGGGACTGCTGTTGCTGTTGTTGCTGCTGTTGTTGCTGTTGTTGCTGTTGTTGCTGCGTCAGACATTACAGTGATTCCAAAGAGGGCCTTTATGTTATGATACAGTATTTATTAAAAGTATAACAACTTTTAATAAAATAGTATCCAATTCTACATCCAATTCTGTAGCCAATTCTGTAGCCAATTCTGTAGCCAATTCTGTAGCCAATTCTGTAGCCAATTCTGTAGCCAATTCTGTTGCCAGGGGGTTGGGGGGAGGCTTAACCTAGGCCCGAAGGGCCTAGGTTAAGAGGTCCCCCCCAACAGCGTCCGAAAGAAGCTAGCGTCGATATTCATATTCATCTGACGCATCTGCTCCAGCGTAAACCAGCCCGCCTCACCCACCTCATTCGTATCCCTCGGTGCCAATTCAAACTCGGTCGGCACCTCAAACATGTAATAGTAGCCGACCCGAAGGGGCATGCCCTTGAGCGGCGTCGGCAACTCGTCGCATCCAATTTCCTCCCCGACTTCCCGGGTGACACACTCGAACGGCGACTCGCTGGCTTCCTTCAAGTGTCCTTTGGGAAAGGACCACTTGCCCGTGCGTCGTCCCTGGACAAAGCAAAAGGTCTTGGTCGAGCGGCAATGAATAATGGCTCCATAGACCTCCGCATAGCCAGGGCGGGGCTGACGCTTTCGAAAGAGGGGTACACGTCCTCTAGGGCTTGAAGTCGGAGTTGGCCATGAGCGCATACGTAGGGTATCCTACCTCCGAAGACAGGCGTTAGGTAGCCTCAAACTTTATACTAAAAAATTTGATAGACTATTCTGTACCGAAAGGACGGTGCCTAGAATCCACATACTGCCGACAATAGACAATAGACAATAACAGACAATGGAAACATGCCGCATCTGCTTTGACGAGGGCGTTCCAGGTGAAACCCTGTGTAGCCCCTGTAACTGCAGCGGCTCATCCGAATACATCCACAAAGCGTGCCTCCTGCAGTGGATAAACGTCAGCGGCCGAACAGGTTGCGAAATATGCAAGGCGGACTTCCCCCTGCGCATGGATGTCAAAGAGAAGGAGTGCGCCCCTTCCAACTGCACCCATCGCCTCCTCGTCAATCCCTTCTTCCACATCGGCCTCCAATACCTGTCCTGCGTGTCCGCACGGACCATGCTCACCTATTCGTTAATCGTCAACCTCTTCCTCATCCAGCACTTTGTGACCATGCTATTGTACGCCGCATACATCCTGACCAATGTGAAAAAGCTGCGGCGCTACATGAGTCACTATGTCACCATCCCAGCCCTCCCCTACACCCTGGTCTTTCACACAACCCTCATCATCACCCTCTTCATGTCCCGCAACCTCCCCTATATCAGCAGCCCGCCCGCATTAATCCTCTTCATGACGGGCTGTAATATGCTGATTTGCGTCTACCCCCTTCACCATATAGGGACAATCGAGTCCATCAATAGTGTTAGAACGGCAAGACTCGTCGTGTAGCGAATGCTGTTGAGAACGAGTTTATTTTGTTTTGAAACAAGTCTGCGCCTCCATCAAGATGGGATGTGGCTGTGGCGGCAAAAAAAAGGGCGTCCAAACCCTGTTGGCCGAGGCCCGAGAGGCCGACGGAAAGCCCGAGACGTGGGGCCCGCCCCTCTGGGCCATTCTCCACATTCTGGCAGGACGCATCGGCAAATCGGGGACCCCCTTTCTCGACACGGACCAGGCCCGAGACATGGAGGTCGTGATTTCCATGCTGCCCCTCGTGATTCCCTGCGCCGAATGCCAGGCCCACTGCCGTGCCTATTTGGCAAAGTCCCCCTTTACGTGTATAAAACTAACAGGGGGGGACTTGTCGGCCTGTGTCCGCACGTGGCTCCTCGACTTTCACAATGCCGTGCGCTCATCCAATGGCCAGGCCATTGAAGTGGCGGACCTCGAGGCCCTCGACGCCGTGTACAAGGATCAGACGATTCAGTCGTGCCAAATCGAGGCCTTTGGGGCGAATGTTCTCTACGGCATTCGGAACGGGCTCGTCAAGATGGACTCGTGGAAGCGGTGGATTTCCGTCTATAAACGGCTCAAAGTGCTGCTCGGGGCCTAAAATTGAAATCAATGCCAGGGGCGCAAGAGGTCAAATGCCCAACCGAACGGGAACCCTTCTGCGAGAGGACGCCATCGACCTCGGAAAGTATCCACTGCCGACGGGGAACCTATTGAAGACACTGAAGGCCGATATCACTCGGATTCAGAATGAGATTCTCTATGATAACAAACCGGAACTGTTTGACACGTGTATTACATGTGATAAAAAGTTGACGGGTCCACGAACGGACCACTATGTTTCGGCCATTACGGAAAAGATGGCCCGCTTTCGGGACGGGTTCTTGATTGCCACGAGCCATCCCATGAATATGGTCTACTGCTGTCGAAACTCCATGTGCAACAACGAATCCAAGAAACGGAAACGCTTCGAGGAGAATCCCCGTTTTCGGGCCTACTTTGACTATGTATTGGCGAATTGCCCCACCGCACCCATCACTCGTGAGGAATTCGAGGAACACTTTCTACTCACGGCAAAGGCTGAGACGGAACGCCTCGAACGGATTCGGGTTTTACGGGACAAGAAGGCCGCAGGTAGTCTGAAGCTGGCCGACTAGAAAGGCCGTGAGCTCGGCCTCGGTCATATTTTGATAATTGTAGATGATGGTTCGGAAGAACATGGCTTCGTATAGGCCGAGAAGGGCAATCATAATGCCGTTCTCGACCAGAATGCGCTTCCAGGCTATTCGTAGCTTACAGGAGCAGGCCCCAATGCCGATACTGACAAACAGGGTGGCGAGACCGACGGTGTAGGACCAGGCTATCCATTGGAGGCCCTCGTTGAACCGGTTGCGGCTGGTAGCCGCCGCCTGCCCCTGCTCTTGGACGGCCGTGGCGTTCAGAAGAAGGGACAGGAGGTCGTTTAAGGCAAGGGTCGTGTTGGGGGTCCAGGTGGTGCAGGAGGCGAGGGTCGACGCAAGGTAGTCGTCGAGGGCTTTTTGGAGGCCACTGTCTTCTGTTTTGCTCACAAAGAGGAAAAAGAAGAGGGTTTCAAAGAGGCTTATGAGGAGAATGTGGAGGGAGAAGCTGAGGATGCGGCTGTTCCAGCGCTCGCAGGTCGTGTAGGGCTTAGGCTGTTGTTCTTGTTGTTCTTGTTGTTCTTGTTGTTCAGGAACATCAGGAGGTGTTGAGAAACTATTGAGACTTGTGGTCCGAAGGAGCACAAGGGGCTCGGATGCTTCGGGCAAGAAGAGGAACGAATCCGAATAGGAGGGGGGCCTCCTGAGAGAGGAGCGGGCCTCCATGCTATCTAGGGTGGAGGAGTTTTCGTTTACCGCTCTGGATTCTTCTCGCTGTATAGAAGTCCTGGAAGGCCTGGTTCCTTTCTTCAGTTCCTGGAGGCATATTTACTATTGCAAGAAAGCGGGCTAATTCTGCCTGTTGATGGTCAGGGTATTCTATAGATAGCAAATATCTTCGTACAATATCATTTTCGAGTTGATCTATAGCGGTCGGTATAATTCGATGGACGGCGCTAGCGTAGCGGGTGGGTCCCTCTCGACTAGTTTCCTCTCGACTAGTTTCCTCTTCCTCTTCGCCCTCTTCCTCTTCGCCCTCTTGTATTGATTTCATCCGTGACGCACTGCGCTTTTTAAGAATGTCCTTTTTAATGCCCTCTTGTAATTTATTTATAACGATTTTATAATCTTGAATTACGTTGCCAGGATCGCCACGTTTCTTAGCGTCGTCTAGTGCTTTACCCAGATTAAGAAGTGTGCTCTTTATAATTGTATCCCAGTTTTCAACTATAGGCTTCTTTAGACTTACCTTTGTGCTATTATTTTTGGAAGGGATTGTTAATTTTTTCATTGCCCATTCGTAAATCTTCTTTGCAGACGCAAGTATATCTGGTAGTCTAAGGCTAGTGGGTCTGCTTGGGGTGGGCGTAGATGATTGAAGGCTAGTGGTTCTGCTAGTGGTTCTGCTTGGGGTGGACGTAGATGCTGCTGAGCTCGCTCCATCTCCGAACCTGCTGTAAAAATCAATAAATGCCATATTACGATCACGCTCATCCCCTATTTGTTTTATTTCAAGATAACGATTCAATAACTCACGCTTCCTTTCATCAGTTTTGAGATTCAGTAATCTATTGTATGCCTTTCTGTCTCCTTCTGTCGCCGTCATTATTTCCGAATTTATAGATGGAGAAGACGGTTGCCGTTGTTGCGACTGTTGCGACTGTTGCGACTGTTGCTGCTGTTGCTGCTGTTGCTGCTGTTGCGGTTGCCTACTTCCAAAAAAACTTTGTATCCATCCAAAAATGGACATACCAGGCACGGTTTGTTCGGCCACCTGTTCGGCAACTTCGACAACTGTAGGAGCGTGTTCACGGCGTTTCTTGTCTGCTTTTTGTGTGACATATTCATTATTGTAATTGCGCTTATATCGACGGGTTGTATTTTTATATCCATACCGAAGCGGTTGGTTAAAGGCCTTGTGATGCTGTAGAATCCTTCTTGTACGTTTGGCCTCCATTCTTTGTTTCCTATTCGTGCCGTTATTGTTCAAATAAATAAATCTTCTTTTGTGTGTTGTGTTCTCCTGTTTATTGAACATGGTTTCCATTGCAAGTAGATTTGTCTTTATCTTTTTAAACAGTGCTTTATCCTGCACAACCCTTTCAGTAGTATTAGCAATTGGCAAATCATACCATATTATACTTTCTTGTATTGGCTCTGGTCCAGTGGTGTTCTTAATCCCTATAGCGTGTCCTTCAGGATGGCGCATTAATGTTTTCCCTGGATATTGTTTCTGAACGGTGTCTAATAGGTTGCGCAATTTACTATAAGATTTTTTCTGTACCTGTCTGTCATCGTCCTGTACAGCATTCATAAAACGGCTGTATAATTCATCAGCTTTGTTACTCAGAACATCTGGATCATACTCCGTACTTTGGGACATAAATTGCCCCATTCTCTACTCGTACCGCTTAGTATAAATTTACGCCCCCTACAATTTGTAGGGGGATACTAAGTGGTATATTATTCCAAATAGTGCTTCCTGCAGACCGGTACATAGGTATCGGCGCCCCCAATCTCCACCTGTTGCACCTTGGCCTTGACGCACTTGCTAAAGCAGGCCGTAGTCCCGTCTCGGCAGACGGAGCAAAAGGCCGTCAGTCGCTCCACCTCTTCCGCCATTGGAATCAGTCGCAAGAGGTCTCCAAATGGCTTTCGGTCACTGTCTCCATCGAGCCCCGCCACGACCACGTGAACGTCCGTCGTGTCGGCCCATCTCGTCACGCAGTCGTACAGGTCCCCGTAAAACTGCCCCTCGTCGATCACCACCACCTGATAGGTGGAGGACCGGACTTCGGCCTCGACCTCCGAGAGGGTCAGGACCGTCGTGGCGTCGCACGAGGCTCGGTCGTGCGAGACGATTTTGTGAGTCCCGTACCGGGTGTCCTGGGAATAATTGACTACGAGGACCTTGTAGCCGATGGCCTCGTAGCGCCGAATGCGGCGAAGGAGTTCTGTGGTCTTTTGTGCAAACATGCATCCCATCAAGATTGTGAGACGGCCCATGGTATTGTTGTATGTATGTCGTTATTTATCCCGATTCTATTATCAATTTTACAGGTAGGAGTTGGTAACCATGGAATCGGGATTCCAGAAAGCAGAGTGGCACATCAACGACATTCCCGCCTTCTGTATCAATCTGACTAGAAGAGGGGACCGCTGGAAGCGGTTCTTTGACCAACCGGCCGTCGAGGATCTTCCGAATCTTCGGCGCTTCGAGGCCGTCGACGGCAAGACTCTGGACATTCGGAACGACGAGCGAATTCCACTTTTGACAAAACGGAACATTCTCGCCGGTATGCGGCGGACCCACGAAGAGTTGGATACGCCCGGGGGGATCGGCTGCGCCCTGAGCCATATAGGGGTGTGGGAGTGGGCTGTCCAGAACCAGTCGCCCGTGACGTTGGTGTTCGAGGACGATGCCGTTCTGCCCCTGGACTTTGTCAGCCGAACGAACCAGGTCCTGGGAGCCACGCCCCTGATCGGCAGTCGCACGGACACCTGGGACTTGTTGTTGTTTACGGACGGGACTCGCATGTGCGAGAAGGTGGCGGGGACGACCTACGAGTCCTGTGATTCATTCATAGGCCTCCAGGCGTACTGTATCACCCTGGACTGTGCCAAGCGCTTCTTGGCCGAGGCCTCCATGCTCCACATGCACATCGACCTCTGGATGGCCGTCTTCAAGAGCGTCCACGGCCTGCGCATTCTGCGCTTCCCGACGGTGGAGGTGGCGCAGCGAGGCTCTGCGACCGACATTCAGACCAAGGAGCCCTGCTACATGTGCGACGTTCCGACCAAGTTCTTCAAGACCCACGCCCTGATGCGACACGAAGAGGTGATCCTTCTGCGTCTTCTGGAGGCGGGTGCATTGATCGGCCTCACCTATTGGTTGGTACGACGACTGTTATGACTGTTCTAGTCCGAGTCCGAGTCCGAGTCGGCTACTGCGACAGAATCCGACACTAGATTCGGCTGAATTGGATAAAAGGGGATCATCGTGTAAGAATAGCCCTGGGCCACCTCTGTCTCAGGCAGTCCCTGTTCGGCCAGAACAGGGTACGACGAGGAAACGTAGCCGCTCGCATCTACGGCGACCCGAACCCAGTCGCCGCAACTGCTGAGCGTCAAGGTATCCGAGGTGCGGCTGACGACTCGTATGAGCGTTCCGTAAAAGTCTCGGACCGTATCCGCCACGTCACTGAGGCCCGGGTGGTCCGGCTGGTATCCGAGTTGCCAGCAAATGTCCTGGAGGGTGATCTCATCACTCCGATTAGCGTCCGTGGAGGCGTAGGCCCGGTAGCAGAGGTCGCCGTCCAAATCTTTCAGGGTCAGAATATGGATGCGCATTCCTTGTAGGGTTAGTAGGGTTGGTGGTTTAGGTTGAATAAGAGAGGGTATAGTAGGGAATGGGATCGGGGCTCAGTGTATTTCCAAAACCGGCAACAAAACATCGCAATACATACAAAGTTCGATATGGACGCACCCGAAAAAGGACACCAACACATCCTAGTAGGCTGCCTAACGATTATACCACATATAATCCGGTATTATCAGGGTATGCTCACGACCCAGCGCCACAATTCTGGACAGATCCTAAAACAGGTGTACAGTACATCTATGATCCCTTTTCAGGACAATGGATCAATCTCCTAGCTCCAAATTCAAGCAGACGGTCTACAAACGGTCCCCGAGTTTCCGTTACACGGCGTAGGCGATTATAAAGGTTCAGAGTTGAATTTAATAGAGAGGGTATGAATAGGGAATGGGTGCGGTTACAAGTTTTTTTAAAAAAAAACCTCGTGAGATATCTACAAGATTGGTGGATTCAGGTTCGGCAGTATTTGTGAATCAACGAGGCTCCCGACCTGCAGGTCGGGTAATTCTTCAGCATACTGCTGGACTCCTTCCTCTAGATCTCAGCACGACCCCTCCTGTTGCCACATCTTCTCCTGTTCCTGTTGCCAGATCCCCTCCTATTGCCACATCTCCTCCTGTTGCCACACCCCCTTCCAGAAATACCACCAGGAAATCGCCAAGGCCAAACAGCACACGAAATATAATAAGAACACGGTATGGTCCTAGTACTGTAAGGAAAATGGCTGTACGACCGATATCAAATGATCGCACTGTTCGTTCTTCTTTTTCAGGGTTAAGTAATGCGAGTTCTTACGGGCCTCCGAGACCCGATGGACCTGAAAATAATGCCGCATCAGTTACTAGTTTTGAACCTCCGCCACAAAATGTCACTAGGCAAAGACCTTCTCCTGCTGCTTCTTCTGCAAGTAGTTCGACCACTTCTCCTGCCGCTTCTTTGACCAATAGGGAGTCAATTCTTCGAGGTAGTTTAGGTAATAGTAACAACAATTCTGCTACAAGATTTAATGCAGGAGCGGCAATGGCAGCTCAAGGGCATGCAACTGCTCAACGAAGTGAAGCCGTTCTAAAACGTGCAAGCGCTCCATTGTATCGTCCTATTCCTGTTGAAACCAACCGGCGCCCATCCGTACTTCCTCAGCAAGAACAGCCAGGAGAACAGCCAGGAGAACAGCCAGGAGAACAGCCAGAAGAGAGAGGTAGAGCAGTATCAAGCACTACAGAATATGAAGTTGTGCCCAATACATTCGACGGCGGATTCAAACGAAGAAAATCAAAGAAATCAAAGAAACGGATTGTGCGCCCACTGAAGAAGTCCCTGTCGCTGTCTCGGTCGACACGCTAGGTCCCCCGGCGTACAGTTGGCCTTGATTTGCCCTTCGTGACGGACAAAGGCCCGCCACCGCTGAATCTGGATCCGGTCCAAGTCCGGGAGGCGCCGGCCCATCCAGTACCGAAAGTACCACTGGGCCCAGCCCCGCTCGTCCGGGTTCCGGGTCGGATCGGACAGAATCGGGTACTGCTTGGCTACGGCTCCTTCCCCGCTGGGCACCCATCCCACCTCTTGCCATTTCACAAGGGGCAAGCGACTGTCCGTTTCGAAACAATTCACAGTAGCGTCGGGCGCCCCGGGTCTCAGTTTGTTCAGAAGAAGGGCCCGCAAGAACCACTCTTTCGGGAATTCCAGAATACAGTCGTTGAAATAGGCCCCCTCAAAGACGCCGAGGGACAGCATATCGGACGGGGATGCAAAGGGCTCGAACGCCAAATGAGTTCCTGGGTCGACCTCCAACCTATAGGTGTGGGGCTTCGACATGCGATTGTAGACGTGGACGACTGTACCTGCCTTGAAGCTGGAGGCAGGGTTTCCCTTGGTTCGCAGAACGGCGAGCATCGTCGGAATGGTAGGCGGGTCTTTGATGCGTCGGTCTTTGAAATGCATCCCTATCGTCTAGTAATAATATAAGCCTCTGAATGGATTATACCGCTTAGTACTGAAAGGGGGGGAGAGGGACGCCGGCCAGGCAGGTCCCGCATTGGTACGCAGGGTCGCAGGTCTTGGGGCCTGACAGGCAGCAGTTGGCACAGAACTCGAGGCGGTCCTCGTCGAGCGTGGGGGAGTGATTCGTGAATCCTTCTGGGACGCTGTAGCAACTGGGACTCGCAGGGCTTACGACGTACTGGAAGATTACGAGAAGGGTGAGAAGGACAAGGGCGCCTGTGATACAGAGGGTGGCTTTCATCTCTAGTACCGTTAAGAATATATTTAGAACCTAAACTGGAAGGGCGTTCTATAAGGAAATGGAACCGTCCGTCTTGATGGCTGGAGTGGGTGCTGCTATTTGCTTTGGAGTGATGGTTCTGGCCTGGTGGAGGAGAACCGGGGCCAAGGAGGGACCAGTGGCCAGGCATAGAGCGGCTATGAAGTATGCGGCAGAGGCCATTCAGGAAAGGCCGTGCGTGGACGTATAGGTGCGTTTGAATCGGGCC
>Ga0114958_10001524_pt1 | contig 18181 bp, 14 predicted proteins | sample C_130208_EF_Meta_FD_89577 | JGI IMG/M metagenome (GOLD analysis project Ga0114958, IMG submission 89577) | Freshwater microbial communities from Lake Croche, Canada to study carbon cycling - C_130208_EF_MetaG | ecosystem: Environmental > Aquatic > Freshwater > Lake | place: Lake Croche, Canada...
CCCCACGGGCAGTCGCGACCTGCTGCTAGAGCTCGGACCGGAGCGATTCGCCCAATGGATCCTCGCACAAACCCGCCTGCTCATCACCGACACCACGTTGCGCGACGCCCACCAATCGCTCATCGCCACGCGGATGCGCACCCATGATATGCTGCGCGTCGCCGAGGTCATCACGCACCGCGTTCCGCAGTTGTTTTCATTGGAGATGTGGGGCGGCGCCACCTTTGACACGGCGATGCGCTTCCTCAGCGAGTGTCCGTGGGATCGGCTCCAGCGCCTGCGCGAAAAGATCCCCAACCTGTGCTTCCAGATGCTGTTCCGTGGATCCAACGCCGTCGGCTATTCTAACTATCCGGACAACGTCGTCGCCGGCTTCATCCAGCACGCCGCCGATTCCGGCATGGATATCTTCCGGATCTTCGATTCACTTAACTATCTTCCTAACATGAAGGTGGCCATGGAGGCCGCGCGCAACCACGGAAAGGTGCTGTGCGAAGCCGCCATCTGTTATACGGGCGACATCAACGATGAGAAACGCGACAAGTATTCGCTGCAATACTATGTTGCCAAAGCCAAGGAAATCGAGCGCATGGGGGCCCACATCCTGGCCATCAAGGACATGGCCGGGCTGTGCAAACCCCTCGCCGCGCGCAAGCTCGTCACCGCGCTCAAGCAGGAAATCAGCATCCCGATCCACTTCCACACCCACGACACTTCCGGCCTCAACGCCGCCTCGGTGCTCGCCGCCGCCAACGCCGGGGTGGACATCGTGGACCTCGCGATCGCCTCGATGTCCGGCTCCACCTCCCAGCCCAACCTCAACTCGGTGGCCGCCGCGCTCGCCAAGACCGAACGCGATCCGGGACTCGATTTCGATTCGCTCAATGAACTCTCCGACTACTGGGAGGGAGTGCTCGCATTCTATCAGCCATTTGATTCCGCGCCGCGCGCCGGCTCGGCGGAGGTGTACGAGCACGAAATGCCCGGCGGCCAATACACCAATCTGCGCGAACAGGCGAATTCCATGGGCCTCGGCCACCGCTGGCGCGAAATCTCTCGCACCTATGCCGAGGTCAACCAACTCTTCGGGGATATCGTCAAAGTGACGCCCTCGTCCAAAGTGGTCGGAGACATGTGCATGTTCCTGGTGACACGCGGCATCAAGGCCGCCGCCGTGCCCCATCTCAAGCCCGGCTCCATCGACTTCCCGGAATCTGTCATCGACATGCTCGCCGGCGGCCTCGGCCAGCCGGACGGCGGCTGGCCGAGTGACGTCCAGAAAGTCGTGCTGGGCAACCGCAAGGCCACCACCAAGCGTCCCGGCGAACTCGCCGAACCCGTCGATCTGGAGGCCACTCGCGCCGCCCTGGCCACCAAGCTCGGCCGCGCGGCCAGCGACGACGACCTCTACTCTCACCTGATGTATCCGCAGGTGTTCGCGGATTTCATGGCCTTCCAAGGCAAATATGACGACCTCAGCGGCCTGCCAACCCCGGCGTTCTTCTACGGCCTCCACATCGGCGAGGAAATCGAGATCGAGATCGACCCCGGCAAGATCCTCATCATCAAGCTCATCTCGATCGGTGAGGCGGACGCCGCCGGGCGCCGCGCCTTGTTCTATGAACTCAACGGCATGCCGCGCGAATCCATCGTCTTCGATAATTCGCTCAAAGCCACCGCCACGGCCCGCCGCGCCAAGGGCGAGCCTAACAACCCGGCCCAAGCCTGTGCCCCGATGCCCGGCATGGTCACCGAGGTCGCCGTCTCAATGGGCCAGCAGGTCAAGGCCGGCGACAAGCTGGTGGTCCTCGAGGCCATGAAAATGCTCACCACCGTGAGCGCCGGCAGCGACGGCACCATCGCCGAAGTGCTTGTCCAAAAAGGCGAACCGGTGGACAGCGATGATTTGTTAGTGAGGATCACCGCGGGATGAAACTCGTGGCGGCGATCACCGGTCGCCGCTGTCAACTGCGGAATCTAGTGGCGGTCTGCGACCATCGCATATTTTTGCGCAATTACCTGGTCAAGGCCCGGCTCCGGCTATCAGCCAGCGACGCTCACAGAGCGCCGCTACATTCCTCGGGTGATCCCCGGTCGCACCGAGACCCTTGACTGCAACTCAGGGTTGAGAAGCACAAAGGCGCCCACGGATTCCTGAAAATTGCCAGCCATGCGCGCGGTATTAGCATTTGATGAAACATCAGCAAAGTCGATGGATCGAGTTGGGAATGGCTTCCAGCGCATGCGCGGACATGCAGGTGTTCGTGGCGGCGGCAGCAAGCCCAAGTATCAAACGCTGACCGAGGCCCGCGATGCGGTACGTGCGGCTCAAAAAACCGGCACCCTCAAGAGTGGGGAGGCGGTCACCGTGGAAGTCGGGGCGGACGCCTACTAGCAGGACGCCACGTTTGAACTGACAACCGAGGACAGCGGCACAGCCGGGGCCTAGGTGGTGTATCGCGCGCAGAAATACCGTAAGGCACGGGTCCGCGGCGGCACACGCTGGAGCCCGCCTCGTTCAAACGCCTGACCGAGGCGGCGGTGCTGGCGCGCTTGGATGAGGCGGTGCGCGGCAAGGTGCTGGTGTGTGATCTATCCAGCCTGCTGCCGGGCACGTTGAACCCCCTTCAAGACTGTGCATCACCGCGCGCCGGCTGGACCGTGGCTCCACGTCAACGGCCAGCCCATGACCCTCGCGCGCTGGCCTAACGCCGCCGCCAGCCGCCGCCGCGTTGAGCAAGAGAACAACTATTCACTGGCGGAGTGCGGCGCGGTTGGTATCCTGCGCGCACCGGCAAACGCGACCTCCTGAGCTTCGACTGGGAACCATATATGAACTTCACCGACCGCCACTGGGGCAAGCCGGAGTAAGCCAGCCCAACCGATCTCACCTATGATGACCGCATTACCCGCCCCGGCCGGCTTCCGCCAAGCCTTGGTGAACTACATCCGCACCCAGGCCAATCCGCCGGACAAATTCAGCCACCAGCCGCGGCTCTACCATCTGGCAGCACGAATCGGAGCCGGCCTGGCACATGACGATGACGTGGTGTTTGCGGCGGCATGGCTGCATGACCTGGGCGTGTTTGTGGGGCATCGCCCGGAAGATCTCGCGGCCTTGGCGCGGTGGGACCATGTGGTTTATGTGCTCGAGCGAGCGCCCGCGGTGCTGGCTGAAGTGGGATTTCCCCGCGACAAAACGCCCGCCGTGCTCGAAGCCATCCGCACCCATCAACCCGCCGATGACCCCCACACCCCCGAGGGCGTGATCCTGCGCGACGCCGACATCCTCGAACAACTGGGCGCCGCGGGTATCCTGCGCAACGTCAGCAAGGTCGGCCGCGACACCCGCTTTCTAACATTCTCTGACGCGCTACACGTGCTCCAGCACAATTTGAACACGCTGCCCGGCCTGCTGCAGCTGGCCCCGGCCCGTGACCTGGCCGTCCCCTATGTGGCGATCCTGCGCGCATTCATCGCGCAGGCGCACGCTGAGGCCGGTGCCGTGGCTTGGTAGGGAGTGGCGGCCCGCCGCGCCCTCTTCCCACCGCAGGCGGAATGCGTCGCGGGCCCGGGCCGCCACGCCCTAGTGCCCTGCGGCCTCACCCACGCCACCCGCTCAGACATAGCCGTTGCCAAAGCGCTCGCCGACCTGCTTCTGCAGTTCCTTGATCGCCTCGGCGCAATCCTTGCGGCACACCAGGGTGGCTTCCGCAGTATGCACGATGATGAGGTCCTCGCAGCCAATCGTGGCAATCAAATGCCCCGGTTGGTCCGATGCCACCAGCGTGCCGCGAGTATCAACTAACAGCGCGCGTTGCGTGCCGAGCGCGTTGCCGGACGAATCGGTCTTGCAGGTTGCGGCGAACATCGGCCAGGAGCCGACATCCAGCCATTGCAATGGCATGGGCACGGCGGCCACACACACCTGGGGATCGCGAGACGCCGGTTCCATCACCGCAAAATCCACGCTCATCTTTTTCAAGTTCGGAAACACCTCGTTGAGCACCGCCTCGCGCTGCGGGGTGGGCCAAGCTGCGGCAATTTGTTCCATGCCGGCAAAATTCGCCGGTTCATAGCGCCGGATGCAATCGAGCAACGTCGCGGCGCGCCAGACGAACATCCCGCTGTTCCAAAGATAGCGCGCGGATCCGGCGGCCAAATAGTCGCGCGCCGCCGCCTCGTCAGGCTTCTCCTTGAACTGCTCGACGACCCGCGCCGAGTCATCCATGGCCGCGCCGAGTTGCAGATAGCCATAACCGGTGGCCGCCTGCGTCGGGGTGATGCCAAAGGTCACCAGCGTGTCGGACTGTTGTTCCGCCAACCGGAACCCGTGCTCCACGATGGCGAGAAACTCGTCGATGGGCTGGATGATATGGTCGGCGGTGAAAACCGCAATCACCGCCTCTGGATCACGCGCAGCGATGACCGCCGCGCTGTAGCCTACCGCATTCAGGGTGTCGCGCCCGACAGGTTCACCGAGAAATTGCTCGCGAGAGAATCCGGCCAGGGTGGTGGAAATGACCTCGGCGTGCTGCTGGCTGGCGCAGATATAACGGTTCTGTGACGGTACCAGCCCGTCGAGCCGCTCGAAGGCGATTTGCAGCAAGCTCTGGCCGCCGATGAATGGAATGAGCTGCTTGGGCAACCCGTCCCGGCTCATCGGCCACAACCTAGTACCGGACCCGCCGGCAAGGATCAATGCGTGTCTCATGAGTTGTTTTTTTGTTAGAGCCCGCGCAGCCAGTCATACTGGCCCGGCTGGGCAACCCGGGTTTGGGCGCGCATTCCAGCACCACACATTTGATCCCTTGCTGCAAGCAAAACTCGCGTTTGCAATCAGTCGTGTTTTTCAGCCACGGGTTCGGGCGGCTGAGCGGAAGCCCAAGGATGGAGGTAGTGGTGGTGGCCGTGCCAGTCGGGCAGGGCATAGGCGGCGGCGGCGACGGCGGCGACGTAGGCCATGGGGATGACAAGGATGGAAAGCCCTAGGGTCCCCAACGCCATCAGCACCGCGATGAAGCCGGTCATGATGTTGCCGCCGATGAGCAGGCTGACACCGGCCAGATAATGGTGTTTGTAGAGGTGGCCAAGGCCTGGAAGCAGGCTGAGCAGCGCGGCGATCTTGTTGCGCTCCACCGAATTCAATGCCGGGGTGATGTCATTCATAGGGATTCCTCCTTTACGCCTAGCATGATGCGGCGTGGGCGCAGCGCAGGCAATCAAAAAACCATGGCTCTTGGGGCTTTCAAAATCCGCCAGCCGCGCGTAGTTTTCCCCGCGCCGATGACCCGCTTCACCCTGCTTCTCAGTTTCCTCGCCAGCCTGTGCGTATCGGCGCAGGATGGAGCGCGGCCGGGAGGCGCGGCCCCGCCCGCCGCGGAGGCAGCGGGCCTGCCGGACGACGGCGTGCGCGTGGCGGTGCTCGGCTACCATGATTTGTCCGAGAAGTTGCCGGAAACCGCGATGCGCATCCACACCTCGAAGTTCCGCAAGCAGATGGAAACCATCCGCCAACTCGGGATCACGGTGATTTCGTGGGATGACTTCGTGGCGTGGAAAAACGGCACCAAGCAGATTCCCGCAAAATCGCTGCTGCTGACTTTCGATGACGGGTGGAAATCCGTTTATACCGATGCTTGGCCGATTCTGCGGGAGTTCAACTATCCGTTCACCCTGTATCTCTATAAAAATTTCGTCGATGGTGGCGGCAAGGCTCTCACGACCCCGATGATCCGGGAAATGCTCGCCGGCGGCGCCACCCTTGGCAGCCACTCGGTCAGCCACCCCTATCCCAGCGCGGTGAAGAAAGCCTGCAAACAAGGCCCGGAGGCTTACGATGCCTTCCTGCGGCTCGAAATGGGCGAATCCAAGCGGTTCCTCGAATCGAGTTTCGCGGTTAAAGTCGTGAGTTATGCCTATCCGGGCGGCTATGTCACCCCGGAGATGCATCCCATCGCCAAGGAGTTAGGTTATACCCACGGCGTCACGGTGGTGCCTGGCAAAGTGAAGCGTGGCACGCCCAATGAAACCTTGTTCCGCTATATGATCTTCGGCAACAACGACAAGATCTTCGAAATGGCGAGCACCTTCCGCGACGCCCTGGCTCCGGTCGCCACCGCGGGGGCCGGTGCCGGTCTGCCCCAAGCCACCCCGTATCCGGTCGCCCCGGAACCAGGCGCCATCATCAACTCGCGGCTGCCGGTGATTGCCGCCGACCTCGCCAATGCGGCCAACCTGGACCCCGCGTCGCTGGTGATGAAAGTCTCGGGCTTCGGGGAAGTCCCCGCGACCTTCGATCCCGCAACCCACAAATTTTCCTGGCAGGTCAACCGCCGCCTGCGCCAGCCGTCCTGCCAGGTGTCGATCCACTGGAATGACTCCGCCGGCAAAGCCACCGAGACGCCGCTGCGCTGGTCGTTCCAACTCGACCGGGAGGCCGCCTACCTGCCCGATGGCGAATGAGATGCCAGAGAATAGAAGACAGAGATCAGAGACCAGAAGACAGCGCTTCGCGCGCCGGTTCTCTGACCTCTGACGCTTTCCCGATAACTTGTAACAAATAACCGACAACCACCCATCCATGTTCTCCACGCTCACCGACCGCCTCGACAAGACCTTCCGCAATCTGCGCGGGGTAGGCCGCATTTCTGACAAAAACATCACCGACGCCTTGCGCGAAATCCGCATCGCCCTGTTGGAAGCCGATGTCGAATTCGGGGTGGCCAAGGAGTTCATCGCCACGGTTAAGGACAAGGCCATGGGCGAGGACGTCCTCAAGTCGATCAAACCCGGCGAACAAATCGTCAAAATCTTCCATGACGAGCTGGCAATTCTGTTAGGTGGTGACCAGGCCCCGCTCGATCTCAACCCGCCCGCCCGCATCCTGATATGCGGACTCAACGGTGCCGGCAAAACCACCACCGCCGCCAAGCTGGCCAAGCGCCTCAAAAACGACGGCCGCCGCCCGGTGCTCGTCGCCTGCGACCTCTATCGGCCCGCCGCCATCGACCAACTCGCGGCGCTCGCCGGGCAAATCGACGTGCCCTGTTACACCCCGGAGGCGGGCGCCACGGACGTGGTCAAGGTCGCGCGCGACGCGCTGGCGTGGGCCGAACTCCAGCGCGCCACCGTGTTGATTTTCGACACCGCCGGCCGCCAGGAAATTGACGAACGCCTTGTGGCCGAGCTGAAGCGCCTCCACGCCTTGGTCCAGCCGAAGGAAACCCTGTTAGTGGTGGATGCCGCCACCGGCCAGCAGGCGGTGGCGGTGGCCAAACACTTCGACGAGGCCGTGGGCATCACGGGCATCATCCTGACCAAACTCGACGGCGACGCCCGCGGCGGGGCCGCCCTGTCGATGCGCGCGGTGACCGGCAAGCCGATCAAGTTCGCCGGCGAAGGGGAAAAACTCGACCAGTTTTTTGAGTTTCACCCGGCCCGCATGGCCGACCGCATCCTTGGCATGGGCGACATCGTCGGCATGGTCGAGCAGGTCGCCGGCAAGGTCAACGAGCAGGACGCGATGCGCTCGATGAAGCGCATCCAGGAGGGGAAATTTGATTTCACCGATTTCCTCGACCAGGTGAAGATGATCCAGAGCCTCGGACCGCTCGAGGGGTTGTTAGGGATGCTGCCTGGTTTCAGCAAAATCAAGAAACAGCTGCCCGCGGGCGCGTTCGACAACGCCAAAATCAAGCGCACCGAGGCGATCGTGCTCTCGATGACGCTCGACGAGCGCCGCCGCCCCGAGATCATCAAGGGCTCGCGCCGCCAGCGCATCGCCGCCGGCTCGGGCACCTCGATCCTGGCGGTCAACCAACTCATCAAACAATTCGGCGACATGCGCAAGATGATGAAGTCCCCCGGCAAGATGAAGGACATGATGCGCCAAATGGGCGGTGCCGCCGGCATGAAGGACATGATGAAAGGCATGGGCGGCAAGTTCCCGTTCTGACATGACAGTCTGCTACATCTGCGGCCCCACCGCGTCGGGCAAATCGGCACTCGCGCTGGAGATGGCAGAGCAGCTCGATGGCGAGATCGTCAACGCCGACGCCTTCCAGCTGTACCGCGGGTTGGAGATCGTCAGCGCGGCCCCCGGCGCGGCTGAGCAATCCCGGGTCCCGCACCACCTGTATGGGGTGTTCGACCCGGCGGCTGCCGCCGACGCCGGCAGTTACCTGCGGCTGGCCAAGCCGGTGATCGCGGAGATCCAAAGTCGCGGCAAAACCCCGATCATCACCGGCGGCTCGGGACTCTATCTGAAATTCCTCAGCCACGGCCCCGCGCCGCTGCCCACCGGCGATGCCGCGCTGCGCGCTGAGCTCGACGTCCGCCCGCTGGCGGACCTGGTGGCGCAGCTATGGATGTTAGATCCGGTGGAAGCCGCGCGCACCGCCCTGCAGAACCGCCGCTTCGTGTCCCGGGCTCTGGAAATCTGCCTGCTCACCGGCGGCCAGGCGTCCGGCCTGCGCGACCAATGGGAGAGTCAAACCCGGGAAATCTCCGCCAGCTTGCGCGGGTATGTGATCCGGCGCCCGCGAGATGACCTGCATGCCCGCATCGCCGAGCGCACCCGCGCCATGCTCGACGGCGGGGCGTTGGCAGAAGTCGCCGCCCTGACCGGGGTTTCACCCAACTGCGAGAAGGCGATTGGATTTAGGGAAATCCGCGCGTTGCTAGCCGGTGAGATCGACCGCGCCACCTGTGAGGAGCGGATCAATGCCGCCACCCGCCAATACGCCAAGCGCCAGGAATCGTGGTTCCGGCGCGAGCAATGGCTGCAGCTCTATCAGCCTGATGGGCGGTGAGAGTGTTTCTTCGGGCACCACCATGGCCAAGCCCGTGGTGAACTATGCCGCAGACGAAGAATCGAGAGAAGGACGTGCGCGGTCATGTGGGAGGACAAGGCGTGCGCACCGCAAGTTACCCCTTGCCGCAGAACCGCTCCCGCCCTAAGAATCCGCCGCCCGAGCTTTTTTATGACGCGACTCCTACACCTGCTAGCTGCCCTGTGGCTACTGCTCTGCCCGGCAGCGCTGGCGGTAGAGAGCCGCGGCCCTGGCCCGGCGTATCCGCAACTCGGCGACGGGGGCACGCAGTATGCGGTGTTTCCGCGGCCGCTGGAAACCTATCCGAGGGTTAGCGGTGGGTTGATAGCCACCCTCAAGGCCCGTGCCGCGGCCGAGCCCTTCAATGTGGCGGCGTCGGGGGTGTTTCTGATGGCGATCCTGCACACCTTTGCGGCCAGTGGGTTCACCAAGCGCGCCCACCGCTACGAGCAGGAGCACGCGGCGGCACTCAAGCGACACGGCGCCCGCGATGATCTGCATCCTGAGGGAGTGGCGGAAGTCTCGTTCAAGGGCACGGTGTTTCATTTTTTCGGCGAGGTGGAAGCGGTGTTCGGGTTGTGGGTCTTGGGCTTGGCAGCCGCCGCGATCTATTTCCATTCGTGGAACGACTTCATTTGGTATATCGGCAAGGACCGGAATTTCACTGAACCGATCTTCGTGGTGGTGATCATGGCCATCGCAGCCAGCAGACCGGTGCTGCTGTTGGCGGAATGCCTGATGTCCAAGGCTGCCGCGCTGGGCACGGGCAGTCCGGCCGCATGGTGGCTCAGCGTGCTGATCCTGGCACCGGTCCTCGGATCGTTCATCACCGAACCCGCGGCGATGACCATCGGCGCGTTGTTGTTAGCCAAAAAATTTTTCCGCTACGAGCCGCCGGCCATGCTGGCCTATGGGACGCTGGGCCTGCTATTTGTCAACATTTCGGTGGGCGGCACGCTGACCCACTTTGCCGCTCCACCGGTGCTGATGGTCGCGGGCAAATGGGGCTGGGACACGCGCTTCATGCTGGCGTACTTCGGGTGGAAGGCGATGGTGGGGATCCTGCTGGCCAGCGGCCTGTATTTCCTCTGGTTCCGCAAGGCGCTTAAGCAACTCTCCGACCGGGCCGGCGGCGCGCAAGACGGCCGGGTGGAAGCGCCCGGCTGGCATGAGCGGCAAACCCGAATCCCGCCGTGGGTGACCTTCGTGCACCTCGCGTTCCTGGCCTGGACGGTTTACACGGCGCATTTTCCCGCCTTGTTCATTGGGGCCTATCTCTTCTACCTCGCCTTCATCACGGCCACCCGCCACCATCAGAACCCGACCTCGCTGCGCGGGCCCATGCTGGTGGGTTTCTTTCTCGCGGGGTTGGTGGTGCACGTCGGCTGCCAAGGGTGGTGGATCGCACCGGTGATCACCGCGCTCAAGGATCAGACGCTGATGTTAGGGTCGACGCTCCTCACCGCCTTCAACGACAATGCAGCCATCACCTATCTCGCCGCCCAAGTCCAAGGCATCACCCTCAGCGCCAAGTACGCGGTGGTCGCGGGGGCGGTGACCGGCGGTGGCCTGACCGTGATTGCCAACACGCCAAATCCCGCGGGACAGAATATTCTAGCCAAATTCTTCAAGGGCGGGATCTCTCCGATCGGCTTGTTGTTAGGCGCGCTGGTCCCCACGCTCATCCTCTATCTGTGTTTTCTCCTGCCTCCGAACGGACTGGCCGATGATTCTCCGGCTAAAGCGCCGCCCGCCGCGCCGCCGATTGAGAAACCAAGCACCAACCACTAAGCCATGTTCACCGGTCTCATCGAAGCAGTTGGCACAGTCGTGTCGTTGGAATCCATCGGCGAACAAGCCCGGCTGACCCTCGCGCTGCCATTTGCCGCCGAACTCAAACTCGGCGACTCGGTGGCCGTCAATGGCTGCTGCCTGACCCTCTCCGCGCTGGTGCCCGGCGGGGCGTCGTTCGACCTGCTCGCCCAGACACTGCGGGTGACCTCGCTCGGTGAGCTCGCCGCGGATTCGCGCGTCAATCTGGAGCGCGCGATGATGGTGGGCGAGCGCTTCGGCGGACACTTCGTGCAAGGCCATGTGGACGCCACCGGCCGGATCACCCGGCTGGAGACCCGCGGCCAGGACCACATCGTGGTCGTGTCGCTGCCGCCCGCCCTCCACCTGCTGTGCGTGGACAAAGGCTCGCTGGCCATCGACGGAATTTCTCTAACCATCGCGGAGCTCGCCGACGATGATGCCGTATTCTGGATCACGCCGCACACCTGGGAACACACCCACCTGCATGCAGCGCGCGTCGGCCAGGCGGTCAACCTGGAGGCCGACATGCTGGCGAAATACGTAGCGAAACTCGTGGAAGCGCGGATGCCCTCTCAAGCGTCGCTGCGCGACGCATCATAACCCTCCTGACTCACTTGGCCGTTTGGCTACGGAGCGCGGGCTTCAGGGTGCAGCCAAAGTTACTCTGCGTTTAAAGTGGCGTCACTTCAGCCCGGCGGCGATATGGTCGGCGAGGCGTGACAGTAGACGCGACTGGGCGGCGACGAGAGCCGGGTAGCCGGCGGACTGCAGCGGTTCGCGGTCCACGAAGGTGCGCGACACCTTGATTTTGCGCTCCGGCAGGGCATACGCGCGCCAGCCGGCTTCGATCACGGCGTAGCCATCGGCGCCGCCATGGAGCTGGCGGATGTCGAGCGTGACCTGATAGTTGATGTCGCCGTCGTTGTTCCACGGATAGACGCGCACGTTGCCGGTGTGCAGGCGGCGGCCGAGATTGGCGGCCGTGACGCGGGCGATGGAAGCGGATAGATCGCCGGCCCAGCGGTGGTCTTCGGCCACAGCCAGTTGGTTAGGAGATCGGGCGATGACGAGGTTCGGGCGGTCGAGGTATTCCGCGAGGACCACCGGGCCGACGCCGATGCCCGGGCCGGCACCCGCGGGTGCCGGCCCGTCGGCCGTGAGAACGTAGAACGACCGCGAGGCCGTGCCGCAGCCGGCGAACAGCACGAGAGCTAACAGAATAAGTAACCGCTGGATCATGGGAGTGGTGGGATTAGCGGCCGGCACGCGGCGCTTTGGGGGCGGGGTTGCCCGAGGACTCGCGGCCGAAGAGCAGCGAATTAGGTTTTTCGTCGATGGTGGTCGTCATGGACTTGAGCGAGCGCAGGGAGGCGCGGAGTTCGTCGAGGGTGCGCTGCAAGTCACCCTGGATGGCACCCTCCGGGCCCACGCTGGCCAGGGTGGATTGCAGTTTGTTGAGGGAGGCGCGCAGATCGGCCGGCAGCGCGCGCAACGCCGGATCATCCAGCGTCTTGCGCGCGGCGGCTGCGGCGGTCTCGATTTCCTTGAGCGCGGAGCGCGAATCCACCAGAGTGGTTTTGGCCTCAACGGCGGCCGCCGCGAACTCGGCCATGGTCTTGTCGATGGGCAAGGATTGGATTTTATCGAGGATGGCGGTGAGTTTGGTCTCAAGTTGAGCAAAGCCCGAGGAGATTGTGGGGATGGTGGTGAAGTCCCCGGTTTTACCCAGCGCGGCAGGGGAGATGTCATCGTAATAGTCGAGGTCCACGAACAGCGCGCCGGTTAGCAGGCTGCCGGTTTTGAGCGCCGCGCGCAGCCCGTGATTGACCGCCTCTTTGAGATACTCGGAATCCGGTTGGGTCATCTGCCGCGCGGTTTCAGGGCGCATCAGCGTGGGATCGATTTCAATGAGCACCGGAATGCGCATGTCCCCGGCTTCCGGTGCCAGATCGAAGGAAATTTCGGCCACTAGGCCGATGGTGATGCCGCGGTACTCAACCGGCGATTTTTCGGTTAGACCGCGCACGGTTTGGTCGAAAAGCAGGAGAAACTTCAGCGTCGGGTTAAAGGCCGAATGGCGGGCCGCGTCCTCATCCCGATACAAGGTGAAATGTCTGCCGTCCTTGGCGGGTGTGCCCGGTTGCTCACCTGCGGTCACGCCAAATGAAACCCCGCCGGTGAGCATCGATTGAAACGACGGGGTGCGCAGCCTGAAACCGTCGGCCCCGGCGCTGATATCAATGCCGCTGGTGTTCCAGAACCGGGTGTTGTCGGTGACCAACCCGCTATAGGCCTCGTCGATGAAAGCGCTATAGGTGATTTGCATGCCGTCCACGCCCAAAGCCCGGCCCTCGATCCGGCCCACTTCAAAGCCGCGAAAATAGACCGGCGAGCCGACGGTGAGCGAACCCGCCTCCTCGGCGGTTAGCACCAGTCGGCGCCCCGGCACGCTACGGTTGGTCGATGAGGGGGTCTCGAGGGCGACAAATTCATTTTGGGTGGCCGCCTCCGGCGGCCCCGGATCGAGCTCGATGTAGGCGCCGGTGATCAAAGTGCCGACTCCGGAAAACTCAGTGGCGGAGAGTCGAGGTTTAACCACCCAGAACCGCGTGCCGGCGCGCAACAGCCGTGCCGCATCGGGATCGAACTCCAGATGAGTCCGCACCGATTTGAGGTCATCGGCGAGCTTCACGGCCTTGACCACGCCCACCTTGACCGAGCGGCAACGCACCTCGGTTTTACCGGCTGAAATGCCGTCTGCAGTGTCGAAGCGGACATCCGCCTGGGGCCCGCTCGAGGAAAAGTTCCGGTAGAGCAGCCACGCACCTAACAGCATCGCGACGGCCGGCACCACCCACACGATATTCCAGCGCTGGGCGGCGCGCAATTCGGGGGTCACGACAAGCGTTGGCACCGTGGGTGACGGAGATTCGGGTAGTTCTTCGCTCAAGATTTTGGTGGGGTGGGGTTGGGTGGCAAATCGGCAGCAAGTTCATCCAAGCGATCCCAGAGCATGCGCGGCTCGAAGCACATGGCCGCGAGCATCGTAAGCACAACCACCCCGGCAAAGGCAAGCGCGCCGAGGCCCGGGGTGATGGTCATGTAATTGCCAAGCTGCATGAGTGACACCATGATGCCCACCACGAAGATGTCGATCATTGACCACCGGCCCAGCAATTCGGTAAACCAATAGAGCTTGCCCAGCATCGCGGGCGACGGGTGCACGCGACCGGTGGCAGCGGCGCACAGCCAGCTCAGCGCGGCAATTTTGAGAAATGGAATCAGGATCGAGGCGGTGAAAATCACGATTGCGATCGGATAGGCCCCGGTGCGCCAAAACGTCAGCATGCCGCTGATGATGGTGTTATGCGACACATCGCCCATCTCCACCACCGTCATGATCGGCAGCAAATGCGACGGGATATACAGCGCGGTGGCGGCAATCATCAAGGCGACGGTGCGCTGGATGCTGTCGGGTTTGCGCAGGTGCAGGGTGCTGCCGCAGCGCGGGCAGCGCCCGATGGCGACGGGGGCCACCCGGCCGCAGGTGTCGCAACTCGCCAACCCGCAGGCGGCGGCTTTCGGCCAGGGTCCTTTCATGATTTGGCCACCTCCATGCGATCCCAGAGTTCATCGCGGTCGATGGCCGCCACGGCCGCGGCCATGCACAGCATCACGCCGGCAAAGGCCCAGAAGCCGGTGCCGAAATGCACATCGGCCATCTTGGCGAGTTTGAGCAGGCTGACGAGCACTCCGAGCAGGAACACCTCGACCATGTTCCAAGGCTCGCAACGATACGTCCACTTGGCCACCTGAAATGCGCCGGGCGCGAGTCGCCCGAACATCAGCGGACCACACACATAGATCAATCCGCCCGAAATCACCAGCGGTACCACCATCGTGAACAACACAATCGCCCACCCCAGCAGCGGGGAGCCCTCACGAATCAACGCCACGGCGGCATTCACCAGCGTCAAATAGCGCCGGATCGACGCGGCGTCCAACGTCAGGAACGGAAATGAATGCACCACGACCATCAGCATCAGCGCGGCCAGCGAGAACGCCGTGGCGCGCACCAAGGAGGCCGGACGATTCTGATAGAGCACCACCCCGCAGCGCACGCAGCGTGCGGCGGTTCCTTCGGAGACGTGCGTGGCCTCATGCAGGGTGTCGCAAAAATGGCAGGCGGCAAAACGCGGTCCACCCGGCGGCTTCGGCCACGGCGACATGGAGATACGCGTTCTGGAAAACTCCCGTCTCATGAGCCATGGGATGCGCCCACGCGCGGTGCCAGTTCCCCGCGTCCCGCAACGCCGCATTCGACGAAATCGCCGACAGCAAAAAAGCCCTCGTCACAATCGTTAAACTCGCCGCTGGCGTTGAGGCGGCGGCCATCCGGCAGCAAAATCCCGAGCTCTCCACGCACGTTATCCTCGAATCGGATCAATTTCATACGGTGACTCTAGCGACTATGCCGGCGTGCGAAACCCGAAAATCCGATTTCACGACAAAAAGGAAGCGGCCCGACCGATCATCCCCCTAGGAAAACCCAATAACCCGGGAGGCATCTCAGTCGGACCGCCTTGTCTTGCGACGTGGTTACCCTAATACATAAAGAGCAACCGGCAAGACTAGAATCATCGAAAATGAAAATATTTTCAAGCCGCGAAATGATGAGAATTCCAAGCCTGAGACCGCTTCCAATCCATGATGAGACTCGATGCAAACTCAGGTGCTAGGGACTGGAAAAGAGCAGCCAATTCTTCTCCCCTGACCTCTAGCCCCTCCGGTCGCCTGGCGCGAGTCGGGCTGGCTGCGGGGCGTCCACCGCATTCAACAAAATGCGCAAGGCACCGCCGGAAATCCAGATCTCGTAGATCAAGCAGACCAGCGAGAGAGCCATCAGCGCCAGGGCCACCAGAAAGGACCCGACTGCGACCCAATTGCGTTCGCCCAACACGCCGAGCATCGCCACCACGCAGCACAACAAGCTCACCGCGCCGCACATCTGCATGGCGCGTATCAAGGCGAGGCGGCGGCGGAGGTTGTCGATCTGGGCCCGCAGCAGCGCGTCGCCCTTTTCGATCCAATCCCCGTGCAGCCGGCGAATGAGTGCCGCCAGATGGAGGAACCGGTTGGTGTAGGAAAGAAACAACAGGCTGATCGCCGGAAACAACAGGGCGGGAGTAGAAACGGCCAGGGTCACGCCCGGAACATTACCGCCTGCGCCCGGCAATGGAAACGCCAAATCTCAGCCGGCCGGGCGAACGGAACGGCTGGCCCCAAGGAGCGGAGGAATCCGTCCGCCGAAGCCCATGGAAATCCGATGAAACGAGACCATCGCTTTGCATTGGCCGCTCATGGACCAGGGCGATCAGATATCGCCCATCCTTGAGTCAACCCAAGGGGTCAGGGAAGAATTCGCCAATCTCTAACTAGCCCCTAGCCCCTCAGCGTGCAGAGCGTTTCATGATTTATTGGCAGCGGAATGACGGGTGCCTGGAAACCCGCCCGCCCGTTCCATCGATCCATTCCAGGGAATCGCCTTGAATCCCACACCCGATGAGCTATTTTTCCACGGCCTTGCGCCTCGTGCCATTCGCGGGTTGCGCGGCACGTCCTCGCCACCCCCTCCGCCATGCACCGCCTGTTTGTTTCCTGCCTCGCGCTGGCCGCTTGCCTGCCGAGCGCGCTGGCACAGTTCAAACCAATCACCGCCACTGCCCCAGCCACCCGGGCGGAGTGGTTTGCAGAAGTGCGCGCCATCGCGCCGGGTGCCACTTTCACAGTCGCCGTGCAACTCGCTCACCCGGCGGGCTGGCACAGTTACTATCAGAACAGCGGCGGCGTCGAACAAGCCCTCGCCCTCCACTGGACGCTGCCCGCGGGGTTTGCCGCTGGACCGATCCAATGGCCGGTGCCCGCGGCGGACAACGGGCTATTCGGCAAAATCTTCGTGTACTCCGGCAGCCCGGTTTTCCTGATCGATCTGACCGCGCCTGCCAGCCTGCAACCCGGCGAGTCCGTCACGCTCACCGCTGAGGCGACCTGGCAAATCTGCGCCGACCGCTGCCTCAACGAACACCAGACGCTCACCCTGCAGCTGCCGGTGGGACCCGCGTTGGAAATCGATCCCGCCGTGGCTGAGCAGTTGGCCCAGGCCCGCGCCAGCCAACCCGCGCATCCCGCCAACTGGCATTACAGCGCGCAGTCCGACGGTGCCGCCATTGTGCTGCGCGTCGAGCCCATCCAGGAGCGTGGGCGGACCGCCCACGAGTCCGCTTCGTCTCACGAAATCCTGGACCAAGCCCCCACCGACTTCATCCCAAACCAAGCATTCGTCACCGCGGCCAGCGCCGGCGGCTCGATCCTGCGCGATGGCCGAGGTTGGCGGATTGAACTGCCCCGCGTGACCCGCGACGCGCTCGATCATCCCATCGCCCAGGGCAACTCGCTCTCTGGCATCCTCACCGGGCCGCGACCGGTGGCCGTGCCGGAAACCCCAATCGCCAGCCCGCCACCGCAGGCGCTGCCCGCCGGTAGATACTTCAAGTTGCTCGCCGCCATGTGGTTGGGCGGGCTACTCCTCAACCTGATGCCCTGCGTGTTCCCGGTCATCGGCCTGAAAATCATCGGCTTCGTCCAACAGGCCGGTGCCGACCGGAAAAAAATCGCGGCCCACGGCCTGGTATTCACGCTGGGTGTGGTGGCTTCGTTCGGGGTGCTCAGCGGCATGCTGTTTGCGGCGCGGGCGGCGGTCGGCGGCGGGGATTTGGTCGGCTGGGGCTATCAACTCCAGAACCCGTGGGTGATCCTCGGGTTGATGCTGCTGATGTTCGTGCTCGCGCTCAACTTGTTCGGCGTCTTCGAAATGGGAACCTCCGCCACGTCCCTCGGCGGTTCGCTGCGATCCAGGCAAGGTCTCGCGGGATCGTTCTTCTCCGGCGCGCTCGCCACCGTGGTGGCCACCCCCTGCTCGGGACCGCTGCTGGGCGTCGCACTCGGAGCGGCCATCGCCCTGCCGGCGCTGCAGTTCTTTGCGGCCTTCGGCGCGATGGCCGTGGGGCTGGCGCTGCCCTATCTCATTCTATCGGTTTTGCCGCAACTCCTCGGCTTCCTCCCCCGGCCGGGCGCGTGGATGGAGAGCTTCAAGCAGGCGATGTCGTTTCTGTTATTTGCGACGGCGGGCTACCTGATATGGGTGTATGCGGGCCAGATCGGCCTGGACAACCTGCTAGGGACGCTCTTCGGGCTGAGCGCCATCGCCGTGGCCGCGTGGATCTACGGCCGCTGGCACCTGCCGCATCGCAGCCGCGCCAGCCGCCTGGCCGCGCGGGTCTTGAGCGGCGCGTTTGCCGTCGGCGGGTTGTATCTGGCAAAACCGCCGCCACCGTCCGCGCTCAGCTGGGAACCGTGGTCCGCCGCGCGGGTCGAGTCCCTGCTGGATGAGGGAACTCCGGTTTACATCGACTTCACCGCCCAATGGTGCGCCACCTGCCAGGTGAACAAAAAGCGGGCCTACAGCGCCGAAG
>Ga0114958_10001526_pt1 | contig 18158 bp, 20 predicted proteins | sample C_130208_EF_Meta_FD_89577 | JGI IMG/M metagenome (GOLD analysis project Ga0114958, IMG submission 89577) | Freshwater microbial communities from Lake Croche, Canada to study carbon cycling - C_130208_EF_MetaG | ecosystem: Environmental > Aquatic > Freshwater > Lake | place: Lake Croche, Canada...
CCGCCTGTTCTTTGGATACTTTCTTTTGGCGGAGCAAAAGAAAGTATCTCGCCTTCGGGTGCGAATACCCGATTAACACATTGTAGCGATAGCGACCTCATTATTTGTTTTTTTATAAATCGTTGTGACTGCGTAACGTCAGCTCATAATATTTTCACAGTCTCTAGCGCTTATCCACCCTACAGATCTTTGTTTAAACTTTGTGTAGATACCTATGATTTAAAGGACAGTCTCCTAGTCTAATGTTTATGCAGCATGATCTCAACTGTGCCGCCTGAGCGAGCAATACCTGTAATGACTTGTTTTGAGGAGGTGCGGACTTGTGCATTTTGACCGGGATTGGTATTGGCTAGTAATTGACCCGTTCGGGTTATTTGGAAGCCAGAACCTACGCTAACGATTTTAACAGTTTGGCCTCTCGCTAAGCTGGGTTCCGGATGTAAGTCAGTATTGCGTATAGTGGCCCCCGCTAACAGTGGGTGAGTTAGGCTGCGACCTAAAACTTGCTGAGCATCGCTTAAAGCGCCGGGAGGGGTGTGGGTTTGAAAAACCTCAGTCGCTATGAAGTCTTGATTATCTATAACATGATCTTTGTCTAGCGCCGTGCGAGTTATAAGATAGGTTTTGGGGTCTAAAACGCTGGCGCTAACAAACAAAGACCATGCTTGGGGCGATGTGCAGCGCACTCCTAATCGTATGTTGCCACGTTGATTGCTGTTATTGGGTAGAAAAAATTCGATAGTGGAGCAAGGAGCTAGTTTTATGTGCTCATCAATTATTCCAATTGTTACCCGTGTTGTTGAGCTGAGGCCAGGTAAGTGCTGAAGAAAAACTAAGGCTTGACTACGAAGCTGTTCAAGATCTTGATGGACAGGTTCTGGCTCAGACCCCGTAGCAGGAAAGCTCAATAAACCAGTCAGAGCAACAAGGATTATGAGGGCGTATGGTTTCATGGCGGTCGGCGTGTCTTTTTGAATTTGCTCAGTATAGCAGAGTCTTATTGCTTAACCTTTAAAGTCTAAAGGTTAAATAAAAGGCATTTATGGCTGGTTCTTAATCCTTGGTCTGTGCAAATAATAGGTATAGTGTAATACATGAAAATCCTTTAGTTAAGGTGGGTGATGAGAATGACGCGATTAGAAAGTAACGGTTGTGGTTATGGCGGGTAAATTAGATGACGTATTTGCTTTCCATGAAAACGCTTTGCGCTTGCGCGGTCAGCGTCAGCAATTATTAGCCTCGAATATTGCTAATGCTGATACGCCAAACTATAAAGCAAAAGATATGGATTTTGGCAAAGCTATGCAGTCAGCTTTGGCAAGTGGTCGCAGTGCCAGCGCAGTATCGCTAGCACAAACTAATTCTGGGCATCTTTCTGCTCAACTCAGTGCTCAGTTGCCCAGCACATTTATGCGTAAACCCACACAAAATAACTTGGATGGTAATACTGTGGATATGGATGTAGAGCGCAATAACTTTGTTGAAAATGCCATGCATTATGAGGCGGATGTTAATTTCGCTCAAAATGAAATTAAAGGTTTATTAGCCGTACTACAGGGGTAATTTTTATGTCTTTACTAAATATTTTTAATATTGCCGGTTCCGGCATGTCGGCGCAAAGCCAGCGCTTAAATACCGTAGCGAGTAACTTGGCGAATGCTGATAGTACCACGGGTCCAAACGGCCAAGCTTATAAAGCCAAACAAGTTGAATTTATGACAGTGCCTATCAGTGGTAGCAAAGATGCAGGGGTTAAAGTCTCTAAAGTTATTGAGGATCAAACACTGGCTAAAATGGTTTATTCTCCCGGTCATCCCAATGCTGATGCCAATGGTTATGTGGCAACACCTAATGTTAATGTCACCGAAGAAATGGTCAATATGTTGTCCGCCTCAAGATCGTATCAAAATAATGTCGATACTATGCTTGCGGCAAAGACCTTGTTAATGAAAACCCTGACCTTAGGTCAGTAATTAATTCAATTCAAACATTAAAGAGATTTTGACATGAGCATTACCAGTGTTGCTTCGCCCTCTACAAAAGCCATTTCTAGCCCTAGTTCTACTGAAAATTTTGCAACGACAAACGCTGCACAAAATCAAGATAGTTTTATGCAACTGTTGGTCGCGCAGATAAAAAACCAAGATCCTACCAAACCGATGACGTCATCGGATATGACTGCGCAGATGTCCAGCTTAAATATGGTTTCTGGTATTAATCAGCTAAACACCACTTTAACTTCTATGGCGGGCAATGCTCAAAACACGAATGCGATGCAAGCGGTCTCACTCATTGGGCATAGTGTTTTAGTGCCGGGTAATAATTTACAGTTGAATGCTAATAAAACAGCTGAAATGGGCTTGCAATTAGGACAGGCTGCAGCCGATGTGCAGGTCAATATCCTTGATAGCTCAGGAAAGGTCATTCATACGCAAGATTTAGGTGCGCAAGCCGCAGGCTTACAAAATTTAACCTGGGATGGCACGGGTGCTACTGCTAGCAATTCACCCTACACGTATACGGTGACTGCAACTAACGGTGGAACATCCATTCCTAGTAGTGACATTTCACCGCTGGAGGTCGCAGTGGTAAAAAATGTCTCCTTGGCGGGTGGGATCACAAGCATAAATGTAAGCTCTGCAGGCAATGTGGCTAGCAAGGTTGCTTTATCAGAAATTTATCAAGTTAACAATTAATAATTAAGGAATAAGGGGATTTTATTATGGGCATGAACATAGATACAGCGGCCATTACATCTGCTTATGCTAGATTGACTTTATTAGGAACAAATATAGCTAACCAAAATACCATAGGTTACAAAAGCTCAAGCTTTAGTGATATGTTAGGTCAAGCTAGTAATGGTGGTAACGGTCAAGATTTTAAGCAGGGGGCTGTAGCAGTCGATAACAAACCATTAGATGTTGCTATTAATGGTAGTGGTTTCTTTAAACTAAAGTCTGTTGATTCTAAAACGGGTGACGTTTCAAGCCTAATTCCTGCTCAATATACTCGAGATGGTCAGTTTATGTTAAATAGTTCTAACTATTTAGTAAATGCTTCGGGTGCTTTTTTAATGAATGCTAGTGATGAGCGGATTCTTATTAAGCCGACTCTTCCTGCTAGTGAAAGTAAAGCTGGAACAATGCAACTTAATCTTGATTCTGGAGAGTCTGTGCCTATAACTACGACCTTTAGCGCCAGTGACTCTAGCTCTTATAATAAATCTTCAGCCACTACAATATTTGATGTTAATGGCGATTCAAGCACTGTAAAAACTTATTTTGTTAAAACGGCCGCTAATCAATGGGATGTTTATACGAATGTTTATAATCCTAAAACTTTAATATCCACTACACCTTCAAAAGATGCATCATTAACTTTTAATACGAGTGGAGCTTTAACTGCTGCAAGCGGTACAGGCGCGACTTTTGTTGCTGCAACAAATTCTTTTACTTTAAAACCTAAAGATGCTACTAGCGTTAGTTTTGATGTGTCTAAACCAACTGAAACATCAAGTTATTATGGAAATAACGCTAAAGTTGATGGAGGTGCACAGAGTCAATTTCTGAGTTGTACCATAGGAGCTGATGGCGCTGTTTTGCCTACTTATTCTAATAATGGCACTAATGTAACGCCCCTTGCATTTACAACTATAAAGTTGTACAAATTTTTAAATAATGATGGTTTGCAACAATCTGGGGTAAATACATGGACTGCAACTAATTCTTCAGGTGACGCTCTTGGTGGTGACCCGGGTTCTTCAGGTTATGGCTATTTACAAGCTGGAGCCACAGAAGGCTCTAATGTTGACCCCACGAAAGCCATGATTGATTTACTGTCAGCACAACGAGCCTTTCAGGCGCAGTCGCAAGTTGTTAATACTCAAAGTCAAATATTGCAAGAAGTTTCACAGCTTGGGCGTTAAAAACCTAAATTAACGGGATAAGCCATTATGGATAGATTGATATACACCGCCATGACCGGTGCCAAGCAAGTAATGGAGCAGCAAGCCACGGTGTCTCACAACATGGCTAATGCTGCGACTACCGGTTTTCGGGCACAATTGGATAGTTTTCGTGCGGTGCCAGTAGAAGGCAAGGGGTTGCCAACCCGAACACAGGTCGTTGATGAAACTTCAGGTGCTAACTACACCCAAGGCGCTATTGCACAAACGGGCAGACCCTTAGATATGGCGGTTGACGGTAATGGTTGGATAGCCGTACAAGGCAAAGATGGTAAAGAAGCCTATACCCGTAACGGTTCTTTAAAAATTAACCAAAATGGTTTGTTGCAAACGCAAGCAGGGGATATGGTATTAAGTGATAACGGTCCGATTTCTATCCCTTACAATACCTCGTTAATGATCGGCAAAGATGGCACTATTTCTCAAGAAACCCCGGGAGTTATTCCAGTGACTATGGAAGTAGTCGCTCAAATAAAGTTAGTTAATCCACCTGCTGATGCCATAAAGCGCGGCGATGATGGCTTATTTCGTAGTAAAGATGGTAGCCCTTCTCCTGCTGATCCTACTGTCAGCGCAGTAGGTGGCGCTTTAGAAAATAGTAACGTCAATGTAGTGGAGGCCATGGTGAAAATGATAGGACTAGGTCGTCAGTTTGAGATGAATATGAGCTTGCTGAAAAACGTTGAAAGTAATGCGACTAAGGCTAGTCAAATTATGAATATTAATTAATTACACAAAGCTAAGGATAAGATTATGATGCGTTCACTTTTGATTGCTAAAACGGGTTTAGAAGCTATGCAAACCCAGTTGGATGTAATCACCAATAATTTAGCCAACGTTAATACCAATGGTTTTAAACGCTCGCGTGCGGTATTTGAAGATTTGCTTTATCAAAATATTAGACAGCCGGGTGGACAGTCCTCTCAGTCTACCCAACTACCTTCTGGTTTACAGTTGGGTACCGGTGTTAAAGCCGTGGCTGCTGAACGTTTATTTCTTCAGGGCAATCTACAACAAACCGGTAATGATAAAGACGTCGCTATACAAGGCAATGGTTTATTTCAAGTACTTATGCCCGATGGCAACACCGCTTATACGCGTGATGGAGAGTTTCAGGTCGATAGCCAAGGTTATTTAGTTACGTCTAGTGGCTATCAATTACAGCCGGCCATGACAATTCCTGCTACAGCACAAAGTTTGACTATTGGAAGAGATGGTACGGTGAGCTATACCGAACCCGCAGCAGGTGGTGCCGCACCAACCACCGTAGCGGGTATCATAGAACTGGCTAGCTTTATTAATCCAGCAGGCTTAGAGGCCAAAGGTGAAAACTTGTTTGTTGAAACCAGCGCTTCAGGTGCACCAATAATAAGCCAACCTACGACCAACGGCCTAGGTTCTTTAAATCAGAAATATGTGGAATCATCGAATGTCAGTGTGGTTGAAGAATTGACTAATATGATACAAGCACAACGTTCTTATGAGATTAATAGTAAAGCGGTTTCTACTTCTGATCAAATGTTGCAAACCCTGTCGCAGTTATAGGTCTTGATGTAATGAATATGTTCGCCCCCACTTTATGGCTGTTGATAAGCTTCACTTTAAGTGCTTGTTCTATTGCGCCTACCTCTATCGTGCCGCATGCTACTACGGCTAGTCCAGTGGTGGTTGCGCCAATAGCGCAAAATGGTTCTATTTTTCAGGCGGCGAGCTATAGGTCTGCTTTTACAGATTATCGTGCTAGAGCGGTGGGTGATGTACTGACTATTACCATCAATGAAACCGTATCGGCTAATAAGAGTAATCAGGTTTCCGATAAATATGCCAGTTCGGTGAATGCTCAACTCAATAGTTTATTGGGTCTGAATATTAAAGGTATGCAGGCTTCTGAATCCGCTGCCATCAATAGCAGTGATCAAGCGGCAGGCGCTGCTAATTATAGATTTACTGGCAGTGTTGCTGTTACCGTGATTGAAGTATTACCTAATGGTAATTTATTAGTTAGCGGTGAAAAGCAAATAGGCATGGATAAAGGTGCAGAGTTTATACGCATCTCAGGCGTGGTTGCCCCTATTACCATTCAACCCGGTAACACCATACCCTCCACTCAATTAGCGGATGCGCGCGTTGAGTATCGCACTAACAGCCAAATGGATCCGGCTGAATTAGTGAAATCTGTAGGGCGTATACTTTCAGCTGTATTATTATTATGACCTTTAAGTACTTTAATGTAGCTCTGTGTTTAATTGGCCTTAGCTATTTGAATCATGCCAGTGCTGTTCCTGTAAAAGATTTAGTCGATATACAAGGCGTACGAGAAAACCAATTAATGGGTTATGGTTTAGTGGTCGGTTTAGAAGGTGGTACGGGTGACCAAACGCCCTTTACCAATCAAAGTATATTAAACACCTTGCAACAAATGGGTGTGTTTTTACCCCCTGGCACGAATCCAAAATCAAAAAATGTGGCTGCTGTTATGGTCACCGGCAATCTAGGTGCTTTCGCTCAGATAGGTCAAACCATTGATGTAGTGGTTTCCTCTATGGGTACTGCAAAAAGTTTACGTGGCGGTACCTTATTAATGACACCCTTAAAAGGTGCGGACGGACAGATCTATGCCATGGCTCAAGGTACTTTAACTGTCAGTGTGGGTTTACCTGTCACCGGTATGTTTACCAAGCCGAGTATGGTGATGAGTGGTGCAACCGTAGAGCGTGCCATTAATACGCCTTTAGGAGATGTGAACTCTATTACCTTGGAGCTTAAAAATTCTGATTTTACCGCTGCAGGTCGTATTGCAGATGCTATCAATTTGCAATATGGCGCAGGCATTGCCCAAGCTCAAAATGGTCGAATGATTAAAGTAAAAGCACCGGGCAATCAGAATGATCGCGTTAGCTTTATAGGGCGCTTAGAAGCCTTGAATGTGCCCTTTGATTCAGCCTTGCCTAAGGTGGTTTTAAATACACGTACGGGTTCCATAGTCATGACCAAGGCAGTCACCTTAGATGCCTGTGCCGTTTCGCATGGCGACATATCGGTAGTCATCTCAGAGACACCTTTAGTGACTCAGCCTATGCCTTTAAAGTTAGGCAAGATGATGGCCCTAAAGGCAGGCGTTTTATTGTCTGAAGTGGTCGATTCGTTAAATCAAATGGGCGTTTCGCCTCAAGACTTGTTAGTTATTTTACAAGCCATGAAGGCTGCAGGTGCCTTGCATGCAGATATTGAGATTATTTAGTCATGAATAGTAGCGCGCCCATTAATAGCACGAATGACTTAGCCATCGATGTACAAGGTGTCAATAAATTACGCACCATGGCCAAACAAAACTCACCTGAAGCCATAAAGGAAACGGCCAAACAATTTGAAGTGTTATTTATTAACATGATGATGAAAAGTATGCGCGATGCGACACCCGATGGCGGATTGTTTGCCAGTCATGATCGGCCTATTTATACGTCTATGCTAGATCAGCAGTTTAGTCAGAATCTTGCGCAACGAGGCATGGGCTTGTCTGATATGTTGGTAGCGCAATTAATCAAAGAAGATCCTAGTATGGCTTCGGCTAAGGCTAGTGCAAGTGCTGCGTCATCGCCGAAGTCTACGCACTATGTGCCACTGTCTTTTTCATCTGAATTATTGCAACATCAGACCCCACAGAGTCGTTCAATAATAAAAGAAGCACTGTCAGGAGCATCAGCGATGCATTCAAATCCTGTGCCTGATTATGGTCAAGATAATCTAATTTCTGCTGCAAAAATTTATAACACGTCGAGTTCAGCGCAAAGCTTTACTACACAAATGCAGGCACATGCCCAACAAGCCGAGCAAATGACCGGCATTCCTGCGTCCTTTATATTAGCGCAAGCCGCCATTGAAAGTGGTTGGGGTAAGCGCGAAATTACCATGGCAGACGGCAGTTCTAGTCATAATGTCTTTGGTATTAAGGCTGGTAGTGATTGGAAAGGTCCAGTCGCCGAAGTGACAACGACTGAATACAGTGATGGCGTCCCTAAAAAAGTATTAGCAAAGTTTCGTGCTTATGATTCACATGCCGAAGCTTTTCAAGATTATGCGGCTTTTTTAGCTAACAATCCGCGTTACAAACAGGTACTGGCAAATAGTCAAACCGCTCAGGGCTTTGCTCATGGTTTACAACAAGCTGGTTATGCAACAGACCCTGCTTATGCAACTAAATTAATGAAAGTAATACAGCGGGTGGAGGCAGGTTGATATTTAGGTTATCATGTGCGATGTTAGAATCAACTCGCTGTGTCGAGTCTTGTAGGTTACTCAATTGATACACTGTTTATTATGAATTTTAATATTGACGCATCTTATATGCCGATCTTATTTATTTACATCTTTGCGTTAACGTTGTTTTGCATAGGGTTAATAGTTTGGGTCTATGTAATAGATAGTAAAAGAACTGCTGAAAAAAAAGCTAAAACTGATGACTTAGTATTAGATCAACTCAAGCAATTATTCCATGCAATTTCAGGCGAAGAGCTCAAAACAAATGAAACCATGATCAAAGAGGAGCAGCGCATTAATACGCCTGATCTTCATGCTAATAAAAGCAATCGTTCTGGTAATTTCTTCAATAAATTCATTGGGGGGTTATCAAATGATAATACTTCAAGCATAAACTCAACAAATCTTGCTCAGCCTATTGAGCTTTTAATAACTAAGCTAGATTTAATGATTGAGCAAAATAATAAAGATAAAGTCCAGTTAAGTGCCCACATAGCTAGATTAGAAAAAGAACTTTACATTGAGAAATGTGAAGCTGAAAAAGTAAAAGCAGTATTTACTGTATTAGAAGAAAAACTTAAATCTGAGCTTGAATTAACTATCAAACAATATGAAACCATGATTGATACAACCACTAAAGCAAATAGTGTCGCGTCAGAAATGTTAATTCCCTCTTCTAAAAATGTTACTCTCACGGAGCAAAGTAGTCATGAACAGAGTGATTCAAATGAAATAACAGCATCACTGTTTGACGATAATGCTAAACAAGATGTTATACGACTCAATAAAGAAATAGAAACTTTACAAATAGGCTATGAAGCACAGTCTTTAGAATACGAAACAATAGTCGACACCATGAAAATGCAATTAAGCGATCTCAAAACAGAATATGAAGAATTTATGGAGCGGTATCAAATGATGAGCTCAGAAAAGATATTTATTGAGCAAGCTTATCTTGCCGAACAAGTTCAGTAAAAAAAACTATTTTAATGATACTTGTTAAAGATATCAGCCAAACAAAGGACGACTTAAATGAAAATATTAATTGCTGATGACACCCGTGTTGTCCAGATGATTATAAAAAAATCGATAGAAAAATGTGGTATTACTGATTTGCAAATCCAAACCGCTTCAGACGGGCTGGCAGCATACGATATAGTTAAAGTTTGGCAGCCCGATTTAGTTATTACCGACTGGCATATGCCAATCATGACGGGTTTAGAGCTATTGAAAAAGATATATGCCAATGGCATGAATCACATTAAAGTTGGCTTTATTACTGCCGAACCCTCTGAGAAAAATCTTGAGCAGGCTAAACGTTTTGGCGCGGAGTTTGTGCTTAATAAACCTTGTACCGAAGAAGAAATAATTGCAGTCATTCAAAAGGTATTGGCAAAAATGCCCGCTAAAAATGATGCGCAGTCAGAATTCTTTGATAATAGTTTGCAATCTGTATTAAGTAAAAAATTCGGAAATTTAATATCAATTCAAGAAATTGATAGCAAGCCCTCTAGAGAGTTTACAGATACCTATTTGATAACATTATTTGGCACAGCCCATAGCAGCGCTATTAAAGCCATTAGTGTGATTGATAAGCGCTGTATTTATTTGTTGGGCGCATTAATAAGCGATATTTCCATAGCGGAAATTCTAGATTTATCTACAAAAGACGGCGTAGACTCTAAACTTGCTAAGCTTGCTGCAGATTTTTTGTCTGAATCTGGATCCGATATTTTTGGTAGTCAAGTTCGCAATAACAAGCCCGAGATTTTAGAAATTAAATCAAAGGGAGTGGTCAGTCAATTACCTGAAAAAGTCTGCGCAACCATTGATTCAGGCGTTGATCGAAAAGACTTCAAGCTGACTCATCCAGACTTTGGCGATTGTTTTATGGCAATCGTTACATTATAAGTTTTTAAGAGCGCTTTGCATTTGCTATTTATACCTATTCAATTTTAAAGAACAGGCTAGATGATGACTGAATTTGATCTAAATAACGTACTAAGTAAAATTAATAAGTCTTGGTCGGTATTATCAAAAAAACCCATAGAATTTGAAATGGTGACTGGAAACATAACGCCAGATGATATGAGTTATCATTTTGCAATTCCTGTGCACTTTGCTGAGGGGGAGCCTATTGCTGCGGTAGCACTTGAGATTTCAAAAGCACATGCGATTAATCTCTCTGTTGCTCTTTATGGACTTGATGCAAAAGAGTTGTCAGAAGATGAGATACTCGATGTTTGCTGTGAAATGTGTAATGTTTTTTCTGCTAATGTTTGTAATTTCTTTTCTAGCGGTAAAGAGGGTAGTATCACTCTGCCAAACACCGTAAGTTCGGAAGTGTTTCTTTATATTTTTAATGGCTCTAATTTGAATTGTTACTTTCAGGCTGAGAATGAAGATGGCAAAATTGTCATTTACATGTTTGATCCTTGTAATTACTACAATTAAGTCATTAGGATGGGCAGCGTTTTTCTGCTCACCATTCCCGCCGCATAAGGTAGGCACAAACAGCACTGCGCCCACCCTACGAAACTTCCTAAAGTGCACAAAGTCATCATAAAAGCGGCCGATACTATTTCAGCTTATTTAAAATGCAGGTGGAAGTGGCTGCAAGAAATCAAGAGTTCTCTATCGCCGAAAAAGATATCGAGGCGAAATTAAAAGCCATTAATTTGCCAGAAGTGCAGTATTTCTTAGACACTTTTACCTCAAGTTAAGAATTAACCTTAGATGAGTTGTTTAAATAGATGTAATAGCTCAATATTTTGTGTTTTGGCTTAACTATAGGCTGGTTAGCCTAAGTTCCTTGGTTGAAAATTGGTTCTCAGTCTAGAAAAACTTTTCTAGACTTGAAATGTTTTTATTCTACTCAGCAAAAATTTTCTACACTTAATAAATTTTTAAACGGCTCAACAAAAGTTTACTAGGCTTAATTAATATTAACTCAGACCAGAAAAAACTTCTTAGACTTAAAAAAATTATTAATCAGCTTAGAAAAAGTTTTTAGGCTTAAAATATTTTTATTCACTTCAGAAAAAATTTCCCAGACTTAAAATATTTTTGTTCAGCTCAGAAAAAATTTTCCAGGCTTAAATTATTTTTAATCAGCGTAGAAAAAATTTCCTAGACTTAAAAAATTTTTATTCAGCTCAGCAAAACTTTTCTAAGTTTGAAAAGTTTTTAATCGGCCTAGAAAAGATTTTTTAGGCTTAAAAAACTTTTTATCAGCTCAGAAAACATTTCCTAGACTTAAAATATTTTTATTCAGCCCAGAAAATATTTTCTAGACTTAAAATATTTTTATTCAACGCAGCAAAAATTTTCTAATGCCCTAAGACGTAGTGCAGTTTTTCGGCAGTAAACCGCCGCATTACACGCAATATCGAAAACAATCAATCAAGTAAGAATGAAAACTAAACTAAGGGCAGTTTTATAGCTACGTTCATGTTGGATAGGCATTACCGCTCCGAATACACCCTACTGTATTGATCTGCCGTAAGGCTGTAAACAGATTTAATCTTCAATTAAAAGGTGGCTGTCGAGTATAAAAATACACGACTATGTATCCAAATATCCAACAAACACACCCTAAATACTGTTATTTGCTATCATGAAGCCATGAAGCTAATTTAGACCCCCATAACTGACACATGATCAATCAAAACCCCGAGCAAATAGCCAGAGATAACATCGACAAACAGTTGATCGCTAGTGGTTGGCTTGTTCAGAGCAACAAGCAAGTCAATCTCAATGCTGGCATAGGTATCGCCGTTAAAGAATATTTAACTGATGTTGGCCCCGCTGATGATGAAAACGTTGGGCGCCGCTTTGCTCGTTTATCAGGATTAAATTTAACAGGGTCTATCGGTATTTTGTTGAAAGCCAAAAAGTTGGGTTATCCGATTTCTATGTGAGAGGCCATTCAACGAATGCGGCAGCGAGGAATTTGGTTAGGTAATAGTGTAGTGGAGTTGCTTTGAGAGAAGCGGGAGAATAAAAGCAAGTTGCCTCCATGAAACGCAAAGGAATCTAGGTCGTCTGTGCGATTCCGCCTTATTCTACCTAACTTTAGCCCCTATTTGGCGTGAAGTTTCCCGCATACGCCATTTTTAAAAACAAATAATCTATTGAGGTTCACTTGCAAACTATCGAACAATTACTTTCCGGTGAGCTAATGGGCATTCGGCATCTAAAGTTATCTTGTGGTTTAACACACTTTCCAAGTGAGATTATTGATTTAGCAGATACCTTGGAAATTCTTGATTTATCTGGTAATTCATTATCAGCTCTCCCTGATGACTTCTCACGACTGACTAAGTTACGTATCATTTTTTGCTCAAATAATGACTTTACAGAGTTACCAGAGGTTTTAGGGCGGTGTCCTGAATTAAGCATGGTGGGTTTCAAGGCCAACCGTATAAGTAAAGTATCCGCTAAGGCTATACCCATCAAATTACGCTGGTTGATTCTGACTGATAATGACCTAGAAGAGCTACCTGAAGAAATTGGACATTGCGCTCAACTGCAAAAATTAATGTTGGCAGGTAATAAGTTGCAGAGCTTACCTGTTTCTTTAGCTCAGTGTCGTCGTCTTGAATTACTGCGGGTTGCAGCCAATCAACTCAATGAGTTCCCAAGTTGGTTACTGTCTTTACCTCGATTGACGTGGCTGGCGTATTCTGGAAATCCATTCAGTGCAGGTTTTGAAGCTGAGGCGATGTCTGATTTATCAATGGCTGATATCCCTTGGACTCGTCTGGAGCTTTTTCATGTTATCGGAGAAGGCGCTTCTGGGATAATTCATCAGGCAAAGTATAGCGTTACTGGTGATGAAAGCCATGATGTTGCTGTTAAATTGTTTAAGGGCGCAGTAACTAGCGATGGTTTACCTCATTCTGAAATGGCTGCGGCTATGAGTGCTGGAAAGCATCCTAATTTAATCAAGGTGTATGGTCGCGTGCAAGATCATCCCTTGGCTAGACATGGCTTGGTGATGGAACTCATTAGTTCAGACTTTATAAGTCTTGCTGGTCCGCCTAGTTTTGAATCTTGTACTCGAGACATCTACTCGTCAGCGGCCTGTTTTGATTTACCAAGGCTGCTAAATATTGCTTATAGCATGGCATCTGCAGCTCAATATTTGCACAAACTAGGGATCATGCATGGTGATTTTTATGCTCATAACATTTTGCATTGTGGCAAAGGGCTAGCATTGCTTGGGGATTTTGGCGCCGCTTCTTTTTATTCAAACGATGATGTATTTCTTTCTGAAGGCCTAGAGAGGCTTGAGGTTAGAGCTTTTGGTTGCCTCTTGGAGGAGTTGATTGATCGGTGTAAGTCATCTCCTGAACAAATAAATACCCTAAGGTTGCTCATTAATTTGAAAGTGGCTTGTTTGGCTGATGACAGTCGGAGCCGGCCAGTTTTTAATGAAATTTGTGTGCTTTTAAGTGAGCTCATTTAACACCGAAGAACAAGGCTAGTCATTAACCGTTTTCTGTTGGCGTATTTCCAGTTCATTGCAAGATGGGTCGTTCTTTTCTTAGCCAATATTTTATGATAGTTAATTAATGAACGCCTTTTAATGCGGCTTATTTTTTTTGTTTACGTCTAAAGGAAATGCGGGATGTCTAATCTGAAAACTTTTAATATCAACTTTTTTAAGGGGTGTAGATTTGATTATCTTGTGTATTATTTTGTTTTTTTTTGTGGGGACTGTAACTGGCTTTATAAGATTTTCAATGGGTTGCTGATTAATGATGTCTATATCGACTTTTTTACTGCTATTTTCTAAACTTTCATATTTACTTGTCAAATCCCTAATATCTACTTCAAGTCGTGAGACTAAATCAGTTAACTTTTCGTTACTTGCTTTAGTGCTATAAAGCAAGCTACTAAGAAACGCGATGGCTACTAAGGCCGATAAGCTTAACCCTAAGGCAGCATAAGAGATCACGCATGCTTTCTTAAGTTTATTTTCATAATCAGCAAGGACTGATTGAGTCGAGTCATCTAGCTGTAAACTTGCAGTCGTCGTTTCTTGCGCTACATCAGTACTTTTTAATTTTAATGAGTTTTCATAGTGGTCATCAACCAAAGGTTTTACTTTTTTTATTAAAGATGGATCATTAATTGGACTTTCAAGGCTGTCGATGTGATTATGTGCTCTGGTCTTTGTTGTTATGTCTATATTCAAGGGTTCAACAACAGTTTGTTCAAGGGCGTTGAAATCCTCGGTAAAATTTATTTTGTTGATTACTTCTATGTTGGTTATAGTCTGTTCTTCATTGTTATCAAGGTCTGTAGCATGTGCTGGTTTATCAATGGACGTTAAGCCTGAAAACATTGGGTCATAATCAACCGACATTATAAGTGCATCACTTTCAACGAGCTGATGATCATCCATAACATCATCTAATGAAACGGGTGCAAGCTCCCAATCTTTACGCATTAAATCCAGATCTGCCAGAATAAACTCATCGTATTGTTCGTTTTTATCTGCGAAAGAATTATTAGGCCTAGAAGTTAGTTTTTTAGTCATTATAATAGATAGGTATTAGGAAATTGTGTTATTAATCAAATTTTGTAGAGCATTTATTTAATTAAAAGGAGTGTTTTAATTAGTAGAAATACGTAAATTTGGTGAAGATTCATTAAATTTAGTGCTAAAATCACAGAAAAACTATTATATATAATAACATGCAACTATCCATTACTGCTTTAGGTAGCAACCAAATCAATTTTATTGTAGAAATTTTGCCCGCTATAAGAGATTGTAATTGTACTATTTTAGAAATAAGGTCATCTAGGCTAGGTAAGTCTGCAGCCGCTTATTTATTGGTGCAAGGTAATTGGAATCAAATTGCCAAACTTGAAACTACCTTAGACGGCATTCAAAAACGGCTTGATATAAAACTTAATCTATTGAGACCTGAGCAAAAAGATAAGGAAAAAGAGAAAGATTGCTTACCTTATTCGCTTGAAACTATCTCCTTGGATAGGGACAATGTCGTAGAATCTATCACTTCTTTTCTATTTGATCGAGAAATTTCTATTGAAGAAATTTCCGGCAGCTCATATCAAGCGGCTTATATACAATCTGCGGTGTTTTCTACCAAATTCATCATATTAATTCCATCACAATTACCGCTGTTAAACTTAAGAGAAGAGTTCTTAGATTTTTGCGATCAATTAAATATTGATGCCATACTTGAACCTGTAAAACGTTAACTACTATGAACCCTATCCATATTGGCGATGCTGTTACTGATTTTGTAGCCTTATCTACCGGTGATAAGAGCATTAACTTATCTGATTATTTAGGACGCTATGTTGTTATTTATTTTTACCCTAAAGACAATACGCCGGGATGTACTCAAGAAGGCATTGCTTTTCGTGATGCTTATGACAAATTCACTGACTTAAATGCTGTTATTTTGGGTGTGTCCAGAGATAGTATTCGCATGCACGAAGGCTTTAAAGCTAAGCAAGCCTTTCCTTTTGGCTTACTTTCAGATGCTGATGAAGCCCTGTGTACCTTGTTTGATGTCATAAAAATGAAGGCTATGTACGGCAAACAGGTTAGAGGCATTGAACGTAGTACTTTTCTTATTGACCCTAATGGCTTGCTGATTCATGAATGGCGTAAAGTTAAAGTTAAAAATCATTGCGAAGATGTTTTGACTATTTTATCGAAAGCATCTGAGATGCCTACTCTATAACTTTGCTGGTATACAATGGACACCTTGATATTAACCATTAGCTCTGACATTTTCTAGTTTGAGACATCAACATTAATACGACCGAAGATCTATGAACACTGATGACATTACCAAAGTAAAAAATTATCTACTCAATTTACAAGATCAAATTTGTAAGGCCTTAGAAAGTGTTGAACCTGACGCTAGGTTTATTGAAGATATCTGGGATCGTGCTGAAGGAGGCGGTGGTCGCAGTCGTGTCATAGAAAATGGTCAGGTTTTCGAGCAGGGCGGGGTCAATTTTTCTTATGTGCGTGGCATTAGTTTACCTGCTGCGGCCACTGCTAAGCGCCCAGAACTCGCTAATCGGCAGTTTCATGCCATGGGTGTGTCATTAGTTATTCATCCTAAGAATCCTTACGTGCCTACTTCTCATGCCAATGTGCGTTTTTTGATTGCAGAAAAACCTGGTACACCGGCTATTTGGTGGTTTGGTGGTGGTTTTGATTTAACGCCTTTTTATCCCTTTGAAGAAGATGTCACACACTGGCATCAAACGGCAAAGAAGGCTTGTCTGCCTTTTGGTGACGATATTTATGCTACTTATAAGCAATGGTGTGATGAATATTTTTATTTGCCCCATAGAGAAGAAACGCGAGGCGTAGGTGGTTTGTTTTTTGATGATTTGAATGAATGGTCGTTTGAGCGCTGTTTCGCTTTTATGCAAAGCGTGGGTGATCATTATATCGATGCTTATTTACCTATCGTAGAAAAACGAAAAGACACGCCTTACGGGGAGCCAGAACGAGATTTTCAGCTGTATCGTAGAGGTCGTTATGTTGAGTTTAACTTAGTTTATGATCGCGGCACTTTGTTTGGTTTGCAATCCGGGGGTCGTACCGAATCTATTTTAATGTCTATGCCACCAGAAGTTCGTTGGAAATACAATTGGCAGCCAAAACTTGGTAGTCCTGAAGCTGTGCTTTATGAGCGTTATTTAAAGCCTCAAAATTGGTTAGAATCTTAACTTAGGGCGTTGATGTCTTTAATGGATTAATAGGAAGATAAGAGTGCAGGGAATATTATCAAAAATGCAGGTGCGATTAGAAAGTCCTGTGCAATATGAGTTAGTCGTCGGTGAACAACGCTTAGCCTTAAATCCCCTAATAGGTAAGCCTTTTAAGTTTACTTATACGGGGCGTATCTGTTGTGTAAATTGCAATCGATCGATTAAAAAAAGCTACAATCAAGGTTATTGCTATCCTTGTTTCATCTCTTTGGCTGAATGTGATATGTGTATCATGAAGCCAGAAACTTGTCATTATGCTGCAGGTACCTGTAGACAACCTGCTTGGGGTGAAGAGTTTTGCTTTAAACCGCATACGGTTTATTTGGCAAATTCTAGCGGCATTAAAGTCGGTATTACTCGGCAAACACAAATACCGACCCGTTGGATAGATCAAGGTGCTATACAAGCCTTGCCTATATTTAGAGTTGAATCGCGCTATATTTCTGGCTTAATTGAGGTGGTCATAGCTAAGCATGTGAGTGATAAAACCAGTTGGCAACAAATGCTTAAAAACCACGTACAGCCTATCGATTTAGCTGAAAGAAGAGATCATTTAATGCAGCTTTGTAAAGCTGAATTAAATGAAATTATTCAGCGTTTTGGTCTGCCAGCCATTAGCTTTTTACCAGAAGAACCAGTGGTGGATATAGTGTTCCCAGTCGATCACTATCCCATTAAGATTAAATCTTTAAATTTAGATAAAGCGCCTGAAGTGCAGGGCATATTGCATGGTATTAAAGGGCAGTATTTGCTGTTAGATACTGGCGTTATCAATATCCGTAAGTATTCTGGCTACGAAGTTAAAGTTTCGATTTAAATAAGCTATGCTCAGTTATTTAATTCGATTTTCTATCCGTTTTTACGGCATTGTTATTGCTATCGCTTTATTGGTATTGATCTACGGTAGTTATCGCTTTACTACCGCAGGTTTGGATATCTTTCCTGAATTTGCGCCTAAGCGTGTCATTATACAAGTTGAATCGCCTGGTCTTTCATCCGAACAAGTTGAATTATTAGTCACACGGCAGATTGAGGTCTCTATTAGTGGCTTGGTGGGTTTAGAGTCAGTACGCTCAGAATCTATACAGGGCTTAGCCATCGTCACGGCGACCTTTAATGAAAAGACCGATGTTTATCGTAATCGCCAATTGATTAACGAAAG